>Ga0180435_10004392_pt1 | contig 13913 bp, 10 predicted proteins | sample SS_ome_3_FD_132467 | JGI IMG/M metagenome (GOLD analysis project Ga0180435, IMG submission 132467) | Hypersaline lake sediment archaeal communities from the Salton Sea, California, USA - SS_3_S_1 metaG | ecosystem: Environmental > Aquatic > Non-marine Saline and Alkaline > Hypersaline >... | reverse complement strand
TCCCCGGCAACGACACGATTATCTGATTGCAGTTGATCTGAGAAACCCAGGCTGAATTCCCGACTTGCCAGGCGCCTGCCGCGATCGGTTTGAAATTCATCGGCCTTGACCAGCTTGCCGTCAATATGAGTCAGCCTGCCACGTGCGCTGGCATACATACCGGAGTTAATCACATTGTTTTCTTCAAACCACTGCTGCAACTGTTGCTGTTCATGCGGTTGAATATTAATCAGAAAATGGTTGGGCGCGGTCGGCGACAGACTGGTTGTCCAGGTGTTGATCAGATCAATCCTTACTACGCCCAGAATCAGTAACAAGGTAATGCCCACACTAAAGCCGGCCAGTTGCCATTGTGTTAATGAAGCATGACGCGACAACGCTGCCAACCCCAATCCAAGACCGGAACTTTTATTGCGTGAAGGTTCAACAACAGGATAAACAGGCGGCCAATGCCGACTGAAACCAACATTACCGATAACAGTGCCAGCATCAATGCTACGGCCAGCTTGTAGTCCTGAACCTGCCAGAGAACTAGCACGGCAAAAGACAGTACTGCCAGTCCCCACACAAACAGTGAAGAGGCGTCAGGCGGATCAATGTCCCTTCTCAAGACACGCAGGGGGGAGACTTTGCGGATTCGCAGCAACACGGGCAAGGAAAAGCCGGGTAACAGGACTGCGCCGTAAAACAGGCCAATTAATACAGGCCGAAACCCGGGTTGGGGAAGGCTGTCACCAAACCAGTTTCCAACCAGTGAGGACAATACATTTTGCCCGATGTAGCCAAGAAAAATACCAATCAGGGTACCGAAAACCAGAACTTGCAATATTTCGATGATATGTCGATTCATGACCTGGCGCGATGTCATACCAATAGTGCGCATAATCGCCGCGGCATCAATAGCCAGATTCACGTAACGCCGCGTGGCCAAAAGTATGGCAATACCAGCGAGCAAACTGGCACACAGTGTTGCCAGACTTAAAAAGCGGTGTCCACGATCAAGCGCCGTGCGCAATTCAGGGCGGGCATTTTTGACATCAATGATTCTTGCGCCAACCGGTAATTGAGACACAGCCCAGTTACGGAAACTTTCGACTGCGGCCATTTCACCTGCAACCAGAAAACGATAACGGGCACGACTGGCTGGTCCCAACAGGCCACTGTCATGAAGGTCGTCGTAACTTATCATTAAACGCGGTGCAAGTTGAAACAGGTTACCGCCACGGTCCGGCTCTTCCTGCACAATACCCCGCAGATCAAGCTGCAGATTGCCCAGCGGAATGGAAACTTCCTGTTCTCTTCCGGGGATGAAGAATTTGCTTTTTAAAATGGCATCGACAAATGCCTGGCGAGTTTGTGGTCCCCTGGTAAAACTGCCTCCATCAATCGAGTCTGCACGAAAATCACCGCGCAATGGGTACTCAGCATCGACCGCCTTAACCTGGACCAGCTGAGGCTTGTCATTGTGAAACAGCACACTGGGGAAACTAACCTGCCTGGAAACTTTCAGGCCAAGTTCAATAGCCTTGTCAGACCAGGACTGATCAAATTCAGCACCGTTTTGAATCACCAGGTCGGCGGCCATCAATGCCGTGCCCTGTCTTTTCAACTGCCGATCTACACGATCCACGAAGAAATCCACCGAGGTCATGGCGGTAATCGCTACAACCAGTGCCACCATAAGCAATAACAATGCACGATTTTGTTTAAGCCTGCTGATAAAAGCCATCATCAGGACTGTTCCTGCGCAGTTTCTGAAAGCCTGCCACCCTGCAGGCGATAGATGCGGTCACAACGTTTGGCCAGCTGGTCATCGTGCGTCACCATTAGCAAAGCGGTATTACAACGGTCACGCAAATCAAATAATAACTGAATGATTTGCTCGCCGGTTTCAGCATCAAGATTCCCGGTAGGCTCATCCGCAAAAAGAACTTCAGGTTCGCCGGCAAAAGCACGGGCAATAGCCACCCGCTGCTGTTCTCCACCGGAGAGCTGTCGCGGCAGGTGGGTCATACGTCTGCCAAGGCCGACATCCTCCAACAGCTGCCTTGCCTGTTCTGTTGCCTTGTCTACGCCGGCCAGCTGCAATGGCAGAATGACATTTTCCAGTGCCGTCATTCCTGGAATAAGCTGGAAAGACTGAAATACAAAACCCACTCTTCCCAGTCGCAGGCGTGAACGCTGTTCTTCCGATATGTCAGACAGGTTTTGTTGCAACAAAAAGGCTGTTCCTGATGTCGGATCATCAAGACCGGCCAGTAGACCCAGTAATGTCGACTTTCCTGAACCTGAAGCTCCCAGTAAAGCCACTGCCTCTGCCGAGTTGACATGTAGATCAATACCCATAAGGATATCAAGCATGGAACCATCAGGTGACACTACCCGTTTACTGAGTGACTCTGCACGTATGAGAAAACTGTTTACTTCATTCATCCTGTCTCTGACTCTTGCTTTATTCAATCCGGTTTTTGCAGCAGAAGAAGCCTCTACCATCCTGGTGATGGGTGACAGTCTGAGTGCCGGTTACGGACTCAAACCCGAACAAGGCTGGGTTAATCTGCTGCGCCTGAAGCTGCAACAACAACAGCTGAATTATCGCGTAATTAACGCCAGCATAACAGGTGATACCACTCAAGGTGGACTCGCACGTCTGCCTAAAACCCTACAACGGGAACAACCCGATATTCTCATTCTGGAACTGGGGGCCAATGACGGATTGCGAGGCTTTGATATCAGTCTGACGCGCAACAACCTTAATCGCATGGTTGAAATGGCACAGGCTACTAACGCAAAAGTGTTATTACTGGGCATTCAGCTGCCTGCTAACTATGGCCATGCCTTTCGTGAAAAGTTCAGACAAGTTTTTTCTGATGTCGCCAGCAAACAGCAAATTGCATTTGTCCCTTTTTTTCTCAAGGGTGTAGCTGAAACCCGTGACTTGATGCAGCCTGATGGCATTCATCCTGCAGCAGAGGCTCAACCGGTTATACTTGATAATATCTGGCCTGAACTGCAGCCACTACTGACAGGTAGCGAAAATGAAACTTAAACTTGCCTTGCTGGCGCCTGCCCTGACTTTGATTTCTGCATGCGGTGTCGGTGAAAGGGAAATTATCGTTGAAAACTGCGGTGAACCCATAGAGATCACTGACTGTCGATGGAAAGGGCAGCTGTTTACCTGTTTAGTCACCAACAGGTCCTCTGATACCTACAAGGGAGTCCCTATCTGGAGATACGATGAACAAGGCGTTCTTCTTGACAAGGCACCCTATCGCTACGCTGCAGGCCTGTTGCCGGGAGACAGCTCCCGGGAAAAATTACCGGTAACCAAGTACAATCAGGATCGCACTGTAAAAATCATATTTTGCCGCAATCAGCCACCCGCTTAGTCCGAAACATTCAGACGAATACCCCCATACATATTAAGATATTTCTCCTAACTGGAAATTCTTTTCTATACTTTAGTTTTACATGGCCGGCTATGGATGCCATGTAACAACAGGTTTGACTAAAAAAAATAAGTGGCCCATACATTACTTACAGTAGATTATGACCCAACAATTACATACCGAAGATGAAACTGACCTGATTTTTGCGCTAGAAGATGACGATAAAGAGCAACAAGGTTTCACCGTTTCTCCCTGGAAAGTTCTCATTATTGATGACGAGCCGGACATCCACAAAGTTACCCGCGCCAGTCTGAATAATTTTGAATTTGAAGGTACCGGGCTGAGTTTTCTTCACGCCAATTCAGCCAGACAGGCCAGGGAAATTCTTGCCGAACACAGTGACATCGCCGTTGCCCTGGTTGATGTGGTTATGGAAGATGATGAAGCAGGTCTCAATCTGATTCATTACATCCGAAACGAATTAGATAACCAACTGATACGCCTGGTACTCAGAACTGGACAACCCGGACAGGCTCCTGAACGCCAGGTGATACGCTCCTATGACATCAACGACTACAAGGAAAAAACCGAACTAACGGCGCAAAAGCTCGACAGCACCATTTACACCAGCCTGCGTTCCTATCGTGACCTGGTGGCCCTGGACATGAACCAGCGCGGCCTTGAGCACATTGTCAATGCCTCTGCCCACCTGTTTTCCCAGTCCAGCATTTCTGAATTTATACAAGGCGTTCTCAAACAACTCATGGCCCTGCTTTACCTGGGTGACGATGCCTTCTATGTCGGTTGCGAATGTGTCGCCTTTGAGAAAAACAAAGATCATCCCATAGTCATTGCTGCCACGGGACGTTATGCAGACACCATTGGTAAAAAACCCGTGGAGGTACTCGAAGAAAGGGTTTATGAACTGCTTAAAGAAGCCCAGAAAAAGAAGAAGTCTATTCTTAAGAATACTGAATTTATCGGATATTTTGAGCCGCATCAGGGCCATGAAGACATTATCTATATCAACAGCCGTCATTCCCTGAATCACAAAGACCTGGGACTTCTGGAACTGTTTTTACGCAATGTCTCAGTCGCCTATGAAAATGTCATGCTGCATACAGAGATAGAAGGTTCTCACCGGGATATGCTCTACATGCTGGGAGACTCCATCGAAACCCGCTCCAAGGAAACAGGCCAGCATGTGCGCAGAGTTGCCGAGTATTGCCGCCTTATCGGTCTGGGAAATGGCCTGTCAGAACGTGAGGCAGAAATTCTGGAAATCGCTTCTCCCTTACATGATTTCGGCAAAATAGGCATCCCGGACAGTATTCTCCACAAGCCCGGGAAACTGGATGCCCAGGAATGGGAAGTAATGAAGTCTCATGCACGCATGGGGTATGAACTGCTTAACAAATCTGATCGTGAAATCCTTAAAGCCGCCGCTATCATCGCCGGTCAACATCACGAACACTGGGATGGCAATGGCTATCCAGACGGACTGAAAGGCCCGCAAATCCATATCTATGCTCGTATTGTTGCAGTCGCGGATGTATTCGACGCTTTAGGCAGCAAACGTAGCTACAAAGAGGCCTGGGAACTCGATGAGATCCTTGTTTACATGAAAACTAAAAGTGGTAAACAGTTTGATCCTGATTTAATTGACTGGGTTACGAGCAACATCGATAGCCTGCAGCAGGTTCGTCTGGCTTACCCGGATACAATGCATGACTGACACAGTTGAGAATCACCAGTTTCATCTTGAACAGATACTCAACAATTCACCCGATGGTGTTTTCACCATCAGTCCGGAAAATGAAATTTTGTATGTAAACCCGGCTTTCTGCCGAATTCTAGGCTTTAAAACAGATGAACTTCTTGGGACATCAATTCACAAATACCTGGGCGACCTGGATATTTTTGAGGCCTGTAGCCTGGAGGTCGCAAAAAAAGGCTTCTGCCATGATCAGGAAACCATCTTTAAACGTAAAGATGGCTCAATGGTGCACATTTCAAAAAATGTGCAGGCGATTTGTGATGACACAGGAGAACTCAAGGAAGTACTGGTAACCATTCGTGACCTGTCTGATTTGCACCAGTTAAATAAAGACCTGACATCATCACAAAGAGAACTGGAAATTAAAAACCAGGCTCTCAATACGATGCTTAATGACCTGCGTGATACCCAGGAACAACTCGTAGAAGCTGAAAAGATGGCTTCTCTTGGTGGACTGGTAGCCGGTATCGCTCACGAGATCAACACTCCACTCGGTATTTCTGTTACTTCTGCTTCTACGATGCAGCGTGAAGTAAAACAACTGGAAGGTAATTTCAGGGATGGCAAACTCAAAAAGAGTGAGATGGAGTTTTTCTTTGAACAGGCTCATGAAGCCTGCAACATTCTCAATAGCAATCTGCACCGGGCTGCTGAGCTGGTGCGCAGTTTCAAACAGGTTGCCGTTGATCAGACACACGATGAACTTAGAAAGATCAATCTAAAAGACTATCTGAATGAAGTGCTGGTCAGCATTGGTCCGAGTTACAAGCGCACTGCCATCTCACTTAATACTGAATGTGATAACGGCATTTATCTAATAACTTATCCCGGCGCCATTTCTCAAATTGTCAGCAACCTGGTGATTAATTCAGTCACTCATGCATATAAACAGGGAGATAAGGGTGAAATTGCCCTCAAATTTTATATTGACGGCAATCAACTCGTCTTTCTATTTGAAGATAATGGTAAAGGTATCAACCCTGATCACCTGAAACAGATTTTCGTTCCATTCTTTACCACCAAACGAGGTGCTGGAGGAACGGGGCTTGGATTAAGTATCGTCTACAATCTGGTGACGTCTACCTTGAATGGAAATATCGAGGTTGAAAGCTCCCTAGACGAGGGGACAAAATTTAAAATTCAATTTCCGATAAAACAGGATTGAGCACGACACGCAATCCTGTTTTAGGCTTTCGAAACTATGCAGTGGTTCAGGACTGGCGATCAGCCATTTCAGCCCTGACCTGTTGAGCTTTCATTTCAGCCGCTTGTGCCTGTGCTGCTCTAACCTGGGCTGCACGCACTCTGGCAGCCATCCATTCTGCTGCTTTCATCTGCGCTGCACGAACCTGGGCTGCGCGCACTTTTGCCGACATCATTTCAGCCGCTTTCATCTGCGCTGCTTTTATCTGGGCTGCCCTGACCTGTGCTGCACGAACCTCGGCGGCTTTCATTTTAGCTGCCTGCATTTGTGCCGCTTTTACCTGCGCGTCATAGGTATCCTGAGATATTGCCATATCCCCGGTACCGGCTGAAACACCCGTTGTAAACAATGCAGCCATCGCTGCAATAATGAATACTTTTTTCATACCCTGGCCTCCCGAAACAGTCTAAAAACTTAACCTATCTAATAATTATTTTTTCAGTGTAGTCCAGTTATGTGAACTTTCCATCCCTGATTAAATATTAATATAAAAAAAGGCCTGTGCAGATCTCTGCACAGGCCCCTTTCAGGATAAACGGTTAAAAATTATCTAACCGGAGGCGCTGCTGGCGCTGGTACAGGAGCTGGTGCTGGAGCACCGTAAGGTCCTGGAGCACCGTAAGGTGCTGGAGCCCCATAAGGTGCTGGAGCCCCATAAGGTGCCGGTGCACCGTAAGGAGCCATACCACCATAAGGAGCAGGCATGCCATATGGCATACCGCCTGGCATGCCGCCGTATGGCATACCCATACCCCAGGGACCACCGCCATAACGGTAATAATCGTCGTCGTCATCCCAGGTCTGTTCCATCTCTTCCATCCAGTATCTTGGATCCCACTCGTCATAAGGGTTGCAGTCAGGAATTTCGGGTCCATAAGGCCCCATCGGTCCCCAGCATTTGTAATCGTTATCATCATCCCAGAAAAAAGCTGAAGCATTGCCAGCCGCTCCAAGTAACAGGGCTGAAAGCAGCGTGGTAGAAACTATTTTCTTCATAGTGATTTTCTCCTAATCGTCGTTGTAATTTAGTGGAAGAAACCTAAAGCAATCGTTTAATAATAATCTATATTTATTACACAACAAGGAATATTACAGAACACCGCTCATTTCAAGCGTTTTTTTGATTCAAATCACTATTATCAAAGAAAAATGCCTCGCTATAGCCCCAATTCCTTCCAGCGTTTTTCTATGCGCTTTACCGATACCGGATAAGCCGTTTTGACCTGTTGTGCAAACAGTGAAATACGTAATTCTTCGAGCATCCAGCGTATCTCTTCCAGACGTTCGTCAATTCGGCCTTTTTTATCGGCCAGCCGCTTGCGTTCCTGCCATTGCTGATAAACCCCTGACATTTCACGCATGAGTTGCTGATCGCGTGGCGCAGCATGAGCAAGTTTGTCGAGGCGTATCTGCAAGCCCTTCAGGTAGCGCAGGTAATCCTTGAACCTGGCTTCTGTCATGTGCTCTAAAAATCCCTGATAGATCAGATTATCCAGCTGTTGTTTCATGTCAGAAATGGATGACATCCAGTTGATTTGCTTCACCTGACCGAGTGATTTACGCAATTGTTGGTAGTGCTCGAGAATTTCTGACAATTGCTTACAGCTCTGGTTGGCTATCAGCATCATCTCCTGCTTGCCGGCTTCAAGCATGTCATCAAACTGATTCTGAGTCCTTGCATGTTGTACAGATTGCAGGAATGACTGCATCAGAATCCAGTCAACCAGGATATCCTGCAAATCGGTATGCGGTTCTTGATTACCCTGGGCGGCAGGGACCTTTGCATATTGCAGTCGCATACGATCAAGCCCCGGCAGGTTCTTTTTCAGGTAGCGAAGCTCTTTTGGAAGTGCCAGCTTGATTAAACGTAACAAACCCTTTTGATGTGACACTTCGGCCGTGGGTTTCGAATCAAGCACACGTAAGCCTACTGTATCCCCTTCATCCACCAGAGCGGGAAAGCCGGTCATGGATACGCCAGCCTGTTCTATTTTCTGGGTTTGCGGAATATTTCCAAATTCCCAGCTTTTCTTACCACTGACATCATTGACAGAAACAGGGAGCTCACTGAATTGTTGCTGTGCCTGGCCGGCAAACTGTTTCTGCAACTCATAGAGATCACGCCCACTGGCTAGTTCTTTGTGGTTGGCATCAACAATTTTGTAATTCATATGAAGATGCCGATCCAGCACCGACTCATTCCACTGGTCTTCCGGTATATGAATCGCTTTCATACGCTTGATCTGTGCAGAGACCTGTTGAATCATGGGTAAATCTGAATGCGGATCCAACTGATGTATGAGTTTATCGACAGTGTCCGGTATCGGCACAAGCATGCGACGGTATTGCTTGGGCAGGCTTTTAAGCAACGCAATCAGTTTCTCTTTCAACAGCCCGGGAACCAGCCAGTCTCCCTGTGTAGCATTGACCTGGTTAATCAGTGCGACCGGCACCACCAGACTGATGCCATCACGTTCTTCTTTGGGATCAAAATGATATTCAAGCGGTAACATCAAAGAACCCAGTTTGACCTTATCCGGGAAATTGCCGGCATCAACAATGTCGGCGTCTTTGCGTACCAGGTCAGATTGTTTGAGAAATAACAGTTTTGGCTGTTTGACAGTGGCTTTTTTCAGCCACTTTTCAAACTGCGGCTTACTGTAGATACCTTCCGGAATATGCTTATCGTAATATTCATAGAGCACTTGAGGATCTACCAGTATATCGCGACGCCTGGCGCGGGCTTCCAGATCATGAACGTATTCGATCAGTTCCTGGTTATGCCGCCAGAATTTTGCACGGGTTTCAAAATCACCTTCAACCAGTGCAAAACGGATAAAGATTTCACGTGCTTCGACAGGATTGACAGGCCCGTAGTTAACCTTGCGACCACTGACGATGGTCACCCCATAGAGCGTTACCCGTTCGTAAGCAGCAACCTGCCCCCTTTTCTTTTGCCAGTGAGGTTCTGAATAATTGCGTTTTACCAGGTGCCCTGACAGAGATTCAATCCAGCGCGGATCGATCTTCGCCACCGTCCTTGCATACAGCCTGGTGGTCTCTACCAGTTCGGCTGCCATCACTCATTTGGGTTGTTCTTTGAATAACACCGAGCCGGGGAAAACATGAAAATGAGTATTGCGGGCACCGAGATAGTCACGATCTTTACCTTGTGACTTGTTACCAATATGACTAAGCAGTCCGGACAACAGGCTTTGGTGAATGACATCATAATGTGCATCCTGTTCATTCTCCCGGTAACCCATCTCATGCAACTGTCCCTGCATCTGATGATGAATATCAAACCACTCCATCACCCGTGTCGAAGACAAAAATCGCGACCGACAGTACTGGCTGAACTTGCGACGAGATAGATGTTTTTTCTTTTCCTCAAGATGCTTCCACAGCTTATAAAAGCCCATAAAATCTGAAAACTCGTGCCTGAATTCCTGGTGAGCTTCATCAGCCTGTTGCTGTTTATCCATTGGCCTGTCTCGAGGATCCTGTACCGACAAGGCAGCGGCAATGACCAACACTTCCCGGAGACAGCCTTCCTGTGCACTTTCCAGCAACATGCGACCTACACGAGGATCAACCGGTAACCTGGCGAGCAGCTTGCCAAGGTGTGTGACTTTTTCAAAGGTATCAACCGCACCAATTTCATGCAGTACCCGGTAGCCGTCACGAATCATTTTCTTCTCAGGCTTTTCCAGAAAGGGGAAGGCTTCGATGTCACCAAAGTTCAACAGCTTCATTTGCAGGATAACAGTGGCAAGATTCGTTCTTAAAATTTCCGGTTCGGTAAACTCGCTACGATTATTAAAATCATCTTCGTCATATAAACGGATACAGACACCCGCAGCAACGCGTCCACAACGCCCTTTGCGCTGATTGGCACTGGCTTGTGAAATGCGCTCTACCGGCAAACGCTGGACTTTGGAACGATGACTGTAACGACTGATACGCGCAAAGCCGGTATCGATAACATAACGGATGCCCGGCACGGTCACAGATGTTTCAGCAACATTTGTCGCCAGAATAATGCGACGCTTGTTGGAAGCAGAAAATATTTTGCCTTGCTCTGCCGGACCCAGACGTGCATAAAGCGGTAAGATGTCGGTAAGCCCGAGCTTGTGTTTACGCAGGTGTTCAGCCGTCTCCCTGATCTCTCGTTCTCCTGACAGGAAAACCAGGATATCACCGCGCGACAAGCGCCCCAGTTCATCAACCGCAGCAACAATCGCCTGTTGCATGCCGTCATCTCGTTCAGAAACCGACTCTTCTGGTGGTCGATACAACACCTCAACAGGATAAGTACGCCCACTGACATTGATGATGGGCGCATCATTGAAGTGTCTGGAAAAACGCTCGGGATCAATGGTTGCGGAAGTGACAATGACTTTTAGGTCCTTGCGCCTTTTCAACAGTGATTTGAGATAACCCAGCAGAAAATCGATATTCAGACTGCGCTCATGTGCCTCGTCAATGATCAGCGTGTCATATTCATTAAGCCACTTATCCTGCTGGATTTCTGCCAGCAACATGCCATCCGTTAACAGCTTGACGCGAGTTTGCGGTTTAACCGTATCTTTAAAGCGTACCTTGTAACCTACGGTCTCGCCCTGCTGCTGGTTAAGCTCACTGCTGATTCGCGCCGCCAGACTTCTTGCTGCCAGCCTCCTGGGCTGGGTATGGCCAATACGTCCGAAAACTCCCCGGCCCAGTTCAAGACAGATTTTGGGTAGCTGTGTCGACTTGCCAGAACCCGTTTCACCACACAGTACAACCACCTGGTGCTGTTCAATCAGAGCGGCAATGTTTTGCCGTTCTGCATTAATCGGGAGCTCTTCAGGAAAATGAATAGGCAGTGCCTGTTGGCGGCTCTCTATGATGGCTCTGGAAGCTTTAATCTGCTGAGCCAGTTTTTCCAGTCCTTCAGCGGCTGGCTGGTTGTTTTTTTGACGTTTTTGCAGGTTTTGCAGGCGTCGCTTGTAACTAAGCTGATGGATGAGCAGGCAATTTTCTATAATTTTTTCATCCATGGCAGTAAAAACTGGGGAAAAAAGTTAATCATGTGGAGATTTTACCGCATTCCTGTCCTTTTCGGGATTAATGGCATGAAAACTGCTATTTTCGTTTGAAGAAGCAATAATGCGAAATGACATAATGAAGAGCAAAGGCCTAACAATATTTGCTGCCACCGGCATTGCCCTGTTGATAGCAGTAACAGCAATTGCCCAGACTCCGCTTGGAGGTTTCAGGCCTGCCTCCGTCCCCAGTAAATATTTTACCCCTGAAGAAGCCATTGCGCGTGCGATCGTGATCAGTCACCAGCAGGAGCTGAACAATCATGCTGACACCATTCTCGAAAACAAGGCCCTGCAGGAAAAATCCGGCATTGCTCAGCAACGCGTCAGCCAGTCAGTGGCCAGGCTGCAGGGGCAGAAAATAAAGCCCGTCACGATTAGCAGCTCCCTGCCTGAAATTCGCCAGGTAGTCATGCTGCTGGATGACGTGTTGGCCGAGGTCAAGGCACTGCAATCTCAAGATAAAGTGGCTTACCAGCAAGCATTAAACCAACGGGCCAGTGAAAACCTGATACGCAAGACGCTGCCCATCTACTGGGAAATCAATGGCTACCGCAATACCAGTGGCTATATCAGCCAGGCTATCAATGAAACCAGCAGCCTGCTGGATCCTTTCATCAAGGAGCGCAACAAGCTATCAGCACAGGCAGAGTTACACAAAAATGAGTTACTGCAATTGCTGGATGATTTCCAACTCATGCAGAAACAAAACCAGGCAGCACTGCAACAATTTGCAGCATTAATCGGTGCACCAGCTGAGCATATTCAGCACACGCTTTTTGTGCCGGTCAAAAATCTTTCGATTCACGAACTACAACAGGACTCTTCACAGTTTGACGCCAATATTCTTTCACAATGGACTGCAGGTCAAAACATACAGCTGGATGCTGTAAAGCGCTATCTTTCCAGCCTCACGCCTGGCCTGGGATTTGACTGGCTGGCCAAGGATTCCACTGCGATACGCAACTGGTTGTCTACCGCAAAAAATAATGCATTTGACCTTTATAATCAGCTGGACCAGCTGGAACGCAAAAAAATACTCAAAGAAAAAGACAAGGAAAAAGCAAAGCAGCAAAAGGCCGCGTCAGATTTATTAATTACCTCCGCTGCTTTTACCCGAGCCCACCTGGCCATGCTTCAGTATCTGCATAGTCGTGAAGTATTCACGCTGTCGCATTGCCATAAACAGATCACGGAAAGCTTAAATGCCCATAAAAAGCGCTTACTCGATGACAGTCTTGCTGCCAATATCAATAAACTGAAATTAACTAAACAGTATATTGAAAACACCCAGCAATATTTCAGAGACTATGGCACACTGCTTGCCGATCTGCTTTTACTCAAAAACAGTATTTTTAATATCCGACCACAGCCAGGCCTTGAAACTGCCCCGGTTGTTGCCGTAAAAAGAGTGATAAAAAAATCGCTTGCTCAAGGTACCCGCAAACTGGATAAGAATATTTACTCCTGTTACCAGTCTGAACAGCAAATCGCCGAGCTGGCCGCAGAGAAAGCCGCGCTACAAAAAGAAAAACAGGCGGAAACTCAAAGGGCCGATCAACTGGCCGCCAAGCTGGATGATTTGACCAACAAGGAAAAGCTCAAAAAACGCGCTGAACAAAAAGCGCGTAAAGACTGGGTCAGGCAAACGCGCCCAAGATCCTGGACCCTGCAACTGAAAACAGCCAGCGATATCTCAACGCTGGAAGCTTTCAAACACCGCTATAAACTTGGCAAAGCTGCAAGGATCACTGAAACCGTCCATAAAGGCAAAGTAAGCTATCACCTGCTTTATGGTACCTATGGCAACAAGGAACTGGCCTATATCGCGCAATTCAAGTTGCCTCAGTCCCTGCTGGATAACGAGAAAATCTGGATCAGAAGGTATTCAGATATTCAAAAACAGATGAAATAACGACCTTTTTTCAGGCCCTAGTGACCGCCACCTTTAAGCGCTGTCACCAGACCTTCACAGACATCCTTGGCATCGCCAAAGATCAACGAACAGTTATCTTCGTAATACAAGAGATTATCAACACCGGAATAGCCGGGGTTCATGGAACGTTTGATCACATAAATGTTACGTGCCTTGTCTACATCCAGAATCGGCATGCCGTAGATGGGACTGCTTGGATCGGTTCTGGCTGCGGGGTTGGTTACGTCATTGGCACCCACAACCAGGGCCACATCAGCCGTGGGAAACTCCGGATTGATCTCATCCATTTCCAACACATGTTCGTAATCAATATCGGCTTCGGCCAGCAGTACGTTCATATGACCCGGCATACGACCGGCTACCGGGTGAATAGCAAATTTGACTTCTACCCCGCGGTCTTCCAGCAGTTCCATGAATTCCTTCAGGGCATGCTGCGCCTGTGCGACAGCCATACCATAGCCAGGAATAATAATGACCTTGTTGGCATCTTCCATCCAGTAAATAGCATCTTCAATAGAGG
>Ga0180435_10004390_pt1 | contig 13914 bp, 11 predicted proteins | sample SS_ome_3_FD_132467 | JGI IMG/M metagenome (GOLD analysis project Ga0180435, IMG submission 132467) | Hypersaline lake sediment archaeal communities from the Salton Sea, California, USA - SS_3_S_1 metaG | ecosystem: Environmental > Aquatic > Non-marine Saline and Alkaline > Hypersaline >... | reverse complement strand
CATATCCCGTACAAGCGGAGAGATCACAGGCATTGTGACCAGAACTGACTTGATCAAAGCCATGACTGGTAATGGCCACAATGAGGATCATCGCAATTTAGCTGATGCAATTAGAGATAATACTTCGGTTGGAGAATTCCAACTCCTAAGAATAGTCAGCCAAACCGCAACTGAATTAAGTATGCCAATATACATCGTTGGTGGTTTTGTGAGAGACCTGCTGCTCGAAAAACCCTCCCCTGACTTCGATATTGTCGTAGAAGGAGACGCCATCCAGCTTTCACATACACTCGTGAATCAGTATGGCGGCAAAGTCACCAGCCATAAAAAGTTCGGCACAGCCAAGTGGTGGCCACAGGAAACCAACAATTCATCTTCACCAAATAAAACATTACCAATCAACCAGGAAGAGCTTATTGATATTCCAGCCGCGCTGGACCTGATCAGTGCGCGAACCGAATTTTACGAAAAACCAACAGCGCTTCCAACAATAAGACAGAGCAGCATTAAATTGGATTTGCATCGCCGCGATTTTACGATCAATACGATGGCTATTCGTCTGGATGGTGACTCTTTTGGCGATGTATATGATTTTTGGGGCGGTCTAAACGACCTGGAAAACAGCCAGATCCGTGTGCTTCATTCGCTTTCCTTTGTTGATGACCCTACACGCATGTTGCGGGCAGTGCGATTTGAACAGAGGTTTGATTTTGAGATTGAGCCCAGAACACTGGAGCTTTTGCAGGAAGCTGTTTCCCTTCTTGATGAAGTATCAGGTGATCGCATCCGTCACGAATTGGATCTCATCTTTATTGAGAAAGATGCCTGTAAAATGCTTGAAAGATTACAGGGTCTGGGGATTCTGGAGCAAATTCACCCATCGCTGCAATGGGATGCTGGGATGAGTATGGAAATCTCCCAATTTAGAAAGGATGATGCGGGAAACAATCATGAGCTGAAATATGCAACTTACATTATTTTGGTCTGCCGATTGCTGCCGCATGATTTAAACGAGGTGATCAACCGCCTTCGCTTCCGGGGTGACATCCAGCGAATCCTCTTAGCAGCTAATTCATTGTGGCACAACCAGGAAACTTTTTCCGATTATTCTCCTGGCGAATTTACAGAAAGAATTGAAAAATATCCTGCGCTCACTCTGCGTGTATTACGCACTTTATCCCAGAATCAAAAGTTTGTTAAAAAGATTGATTTATATCTCAATAAATGGAAGAACATCAGCATCCAGACTAGTGGGCACGATCTAAAAGAGTTTAATATTCCGCCCGGCCCAATTTACCGGCAAATTCTAAGACAATTAAAAATAGCAAAAATCAATGGCGAGATAGAAGGTGAAGCGTCTGAGAGATTGATGCTAAAAAAATTGATCGAAAAAATATCATGAGCATTTTTCACATCGCTGAAATTCAATAAAAACTGCCGATCGTCCCCTTTCATCAACACTTTCAAGCCGATCAGTTATTTTTAATAAGGCGCGAAAACGATCCATATCCATGGAGTCAATACCAAAGCTGGTTCCATCAGATTTATAAAACCCATAGATCAGAAAAAACCCATTTCTATTTAACAGGCGTTCAATGTTCTCAACATATTTAATCCTGCTTTGATCATCCAACCCATGAAAACATCCGATATCGTAAATCAGATCATATTTACCCTCTAAAAATTCTAAATCTGTTACTTCAGACGTAAACACTCTCCCCCGATCATGAAAACCCCTGATTTTTTCCTTAGCATTTTTGGTTGCCAGGAAAGCGATATCAACACCGTCGACTTTCCATCCAGCTTCCAGAAATGCTTTCATATTTGTGCCTGTACCACATCCTAAATCTAATGCACATCCCGCATTATGGTTAGCCATAAAATCTACAAGTTCAGGTACTGGAATTCCAGTGTCCCACGGTGGTTTTCCTAAATAATGAAAATTAAAATATAAACGCCTTTTCCACATCTTTATAAAACGAATCATGTAATCATTATAAATGGACAACTATTAAGAAGATGAAAAAATCACAATATAGTAAAATTGGTAGGTTGAGAACATATTGAAGGAAGGAATCATTTTATAATGAAAGAATACAGCACAAAGAACATCAGAAATATCGCGCTCGTTTCACACTCAAGCGCAGGAAAAACAATCCTCACCGAAGCATTTCTTCATTTTACAGGCGCTACCACACGCATGGGGGAAATCAATGAAGGTAATACAGTTTCCGATTTTGACGAAGAAGAAATCCGGCGCAGTATCTCCCTTTATACCTCCGTTGTACCGATTGAATATAAAAACACGAAATTCAATTTTCTAGATACACCCGGGTATACAGATTTTGTAGGTGAAATGATTTCTGCTGTAGCAGTTGCCGATGCAGCAGTCGTTGTCGTTGATGCAGTTTCCGGATTTGAAGTTGGTACTGAGATCGCTTGGAACTATTGTGATAAATTCGAACTGCCGCGAATCCTCTTGATCAACAAAATGGATCGCGATAATGCGGATTATCAGAAAACATTGAACGCTGTTCAGGACTTTTCAGACAAACGTCTGATCGCTGTGCAATTACCCTGGGGTGAGAAAGCCGATTTTAAAGGCGTTATCGATCTGCTCACCATGAAAGCTTATTCAGGTGATGGAAAAACAGCAGAAGAGATCCCTGCAGACTATAAAGATGCAGCCGAATCAGCGCGCATGGAACTGGTGGAAGCGGCGGCGGAGGGTAATGACACCTTATTAGAAAAATATCTTGAGGGCGGCGAATTGACGCCTGATGAGATGATGAGCGGGTTGTCCGCGGTCATTCAAAACGGTTCCTTTGTCCCCGTCTTTGTTTCCGCAGCGAGTGCGGAAATCGGTATTGCTCCCCTCTTGACTGCAATGGAAAAATTGCTGCCATCGCCTGATCAGGGGCGCACGATTGTCGCAAAAGGAAAAGCTGGAGATGAAGAATTGAAAGCTGAAGATAATGGACCATTAGCGGTCTATGTTTGGAAGACAACCGCAGATCCATTTGTCGGCAAACAAACATTCTTCCGTATCTACTCAGGCAGTCTTGGATCAGATAACCGTATTTGGAATCAATCGATTGGTGTGGAAGAGCGCCTTGGCGGCATCTACGTTCCTAAAGGAAAAGAAACATTATCTGTTCCTGCTATTCATGCAGGTGACATTGGTGTAGTTCCGAAGCTCTCTGAGACAGCAACCGGCAATACATTATGTGATAAAGCACACCCATTAGAAATACCGATCCCTGAGTATCCAAATTCCTTGTACCAGGTTTCTATCGAACCGAAAACGCAGGCGGATTCAACCAAAATTTCACCAACACTCACCCGCCTGTGTGAAGAAGACATGACCTTATCCTGGCATCAGGAGAAATCCACCAGGCAGACTATCTTACAGGGAATGGGAGACCAGCATATTGACGTCGCTATCCGCCGTGCTGAGTCAAAAATGCAGGTGGGGTTAGAAACAGCACTACCGCGTGTTCCTTACCGCGAAACGATCACCAAGAAAGCAGAAGCCATGCACCGCCATAAAAAGCAATCAGGTGGGTCTGGTCAATTTGGTGAAGTCTGGCTTCGAATCGCGCCAAATTCTGAAAAAGATTTTGACTTTGTTAATGCGATCTTCGGTGGAGCCATTTCATCTAGCTACATGCCTGCTATCGAAAAGGGTATCAAACGGGTCATGGAAGAAGGCGTTATCGCTGGTTATACTGTAACTGGCATAACTGTCGAAGTTTTTGATGGAAAAGAACACCCTGTGGACTCAAAACCGATCGCATTCGAAATGGCTGGTCGTGAGGCTTTTAAGAAAGCAATTAAAGAAGCAGCACCCGTCTTACTTGAACCCATCATGACCGTGAAAGTAATCGTACCGGAAGAGAACATGGGCGATATCCTTGGCGATATGAATACGCGCAGAGCTCGTGTGCAGGGTATGGACACCGATAAAGGACATTCAACAGTCACCGCAAATGTTCCGCTGGCAGAAATGCAGCGCTATACTACCGATCTTCGTTCAATTACGGGTGGGCGTGGTGTATTCGAAATGGAACACTCTCATTATGAGGTGGTACCAACGCACGTCGCACAGGGCGTAATTGATGCAAGGAACAAAGAACTAGCCAGTAAAGAGGACTAGAAAGAATATAAAAGCTGGCAAATGAGCCAGCTTTTTTCTATCAGATATTACATGATGCCAATACTTGAGGATGATATTTGGGGCGCACTTCTTTCACGCAATGAGACTGAGATAATTCAGGCCAGGAAATTGCTTACAGAAGAAGAATTAAAAGGCGTAATGAACCATTTGCATCGGATGGTTACCGAAGAAGGGTGGCATCCGGGGCAGGTGGAATCTGCAACTATCGCAATTAATATACTAACGAGATCATAGTCGTGGAAAAAGAAAGGCATAACAATGAATAAAGATAAATTGCCAATACAAGAAGAGAACTTTTCCGATTGGTATAACCAGGTCATCCAGCGAGCAGAATTGGCGGATTATGCCCCCGTTCGTGGAACTATGGTCGTTCGTCCGTACGGCTGGGCGATTTGGGAAAATATCCAATCTGCATTGGACGAGAGGTTCAAAGCTACCGGTCATGTCAATGCGGCCTTTCCTATGTTCATCCCCATGTCATTTCTCGAAAAAGAGAAAGAACATGTTGAAGGTTTCTCCCCGGAATTGGCAATTGTCACTATTGGCGGTGGACAGGTATTAGAAGAACCACTTGTGGTTAGGCCGACCTCGGAAACAATTATCGGTCACATGTATGCAAAATGGATAAAATCCTACCGTGATTTGCCCGTTCTGATAAATCAATGGGCGAATGTCGTGCGTTGGGAAATGCGTACACGCTTATTCCTGCGTACTCTTGAATTCTATTGGCAGGAAGGCCATACTGCCCATGAAACTGCTGAAGAAGCGGAAATTGAAACCCGGCAAATGCTGGATGTGTATACTGATTTTGCAGTTAATGTCGCTGCGGTTCCCGTTATTCCAGGATTAAAAAGTGATAGCGAAAAATTTGCCGGAGCGGTGCGTTCTTACACAATTGAAGCAATGATGAAAGACATTAAGGCGCTTCAATCGGGTACTTCCCACAACCTTGGGCAAAATTTTGCCAGGGCGTTCGATATCCAATATTTGGATAGAAATAATGAACTCCAGTATTGCTGGACAACATCATGGGGGTTATCAACCCGATTCATCGGCGCAATTATCATGACACATGGTGACGACCAGGGGCTCGTCCTTCCTCCCCGCCTCGCGCCTATCCAGGTAGTCATAGTCCCGATCTTCAGGTCAGATGAAGAGCAGAAAGAAGTGATGCGTGTTGTTGAAGAAGTTGCGGAAGAGTTATCGGCTCTCAGAGTGAAAATTGATGATCGAACTGAATTAACGCCAGGATTCAAGTTCAATGATTGGGAGTTAAGAGGAGTCCCTGTACGCATTGAGATTGGGCCAAAAGATGTAGAAAACAATGTTGTGGTTGCTGCCCGTCGCGATATTTTAGGGCGAGATGGAAAAATCAGAATCAATATGGCTGAGATCTCTATGCAAATCCCTGCCTTGCTTGATCAAATTCATAATAATAAGCTGGAAAAAGCCACTAAATTTAGAAATGACCATATTATTGAACCGTTGGACTATGAGACTTTTAAGACGTCGATCGACGGCAATTGGGCATTAAGTTATTGGTGTGGCAGTGGTGAATGTGAAGCAAAAATTAAAGAAGAAACAAAAGCCACTATTCGCTGCTTACCGCTAGATCAAGGCAATCAGCAAGGCGCTTGTATCCTCTGCGGTAAACCAGCAGATAAGAAAGCGTTTTTTGCGAAAGCATATTGATAAAGGATATGTCACCTGCCCAGTTATCTCGGTTAAGACCGCAAATCTCTGCCCTCTCATCGCTTTTTGATCAACCAGAAAAATATATCGATGCTTTAACTAAACTGTTGGAACAGTACCGCAGCGATGTTGAGCCAACATCCGACGGTATCCAACCTTATTCCCTCGTGAAAAAGTTGAATGTGCCTGGTGTAGTCATTTCTCAATTAGATGTCTCATATAACCATCTCGTAAAAGCACATTCTCAACAAACGATAGAAATTGCAAAGACAATTTGGAAATGTGATTACATCGAATACAAACAATTGTCATTACTGTTGTTATCCAAATTACCAGAGAAGTTCTCTGATTCATACTACTCATTCATTACGGAGAATATAAGCGAGGAATCAGAAACGCCCCTGTATTTTTTCCTCGTAGAAATTGCCAGTAAGAACTCTGAAATCCAGCAGGACCATCGTTGGATGAATATTTTCATTTCATGGGTAGTATCTCCTGACAAACGACTAAAAAAGTTTGGCATTCAAGCTGCCGTTGATTTCATTCAGAGCCTGAAGCAATATCCTTCACCAGAATTTATGAAATTGATTAAACCTGTTTTTTTGAATCCATATATCGCTATCCATGCGGATCTACTTGGGTTAGTAAATCTTTTGGCTGATTATTCGATCAATGAAACTGCCGCCTTCTTGATTTCGATTGGCGTTCAAAATCCAAATAATGACATTTCTAAATTTTTAAGAAAATGTGCCGTTTTCTTTCCACCCCCACTATCAGAAAGGATCAAAAACACCTCACAATTATAATTCTTGCATTCTGGTATAATTAATAGTCTGACTTGTCCCTCCTGTGGCGAAAGCTCTAGGTGAGGAGACTTGCTGAATTTATGAAAGGAGATAGCAACGTCATGTCTTTAACAAAAGAAGAAAAAGAAAAGCTGATCAGTGATTATGGAATTCATGCGACTGATACTGGTTCAACCGAAGTTCAAATAGCTATGCTAACCACCAGGATTACGCAACTCACTGAGCACCTTAAAGTCCACAAACACGATGAGTCATCTCGTCGTGGGCTGCTAAAGCTGGTGGGCCAGCGAAGACGGTTCCTTGCTTATTTGAGAAAAAAGAATTACGCAAGTTACCAAACAATAACCAAAAAGCTGAAACTTCGCAGCAAATAAATGTAAAAAACAAGCCGATGGATTCCAAAATCCATCAGCTTGTTTAAAAACAATATCCAAATCCCCCGGTTGGGAATTGAGAATAGAACATGAAACATCCTGCTTTATTCTCAGTCCCTAACTAAAGGGGAAGAAAAGAGAAAAAATGAAACCCAATGCAAGACAATTTAAGACAACTGTGGGAAACCACGAAATTATATTTGAAACCGGCAAACTTGCCGGCCAGGCAAATGGCGCAGTCACTGCACGAACTGCTGACTCAGTCATCTTTTCTGCGGCGACAATGTCGAAAAACATCAGGGAAGGTATTGATTTCTTCCCTCTCAGCGTGGAATATGAAGAGAAAATGTACGCTGGCGGCCGTATTCCAGGATCATTCTTCCGGCGAGAAGGCCGGCCAGATGACGATGCGGTGCTTGTTGCAAGATTAACAGATCGCCCGCTTCGGCCGCTCTTCAATAAAGATATGCGAAACGAGGTACAGATTGTTTTGTACTCTCTTTCAGCAGATTTTATTCATCCGCTGGATATTCTAGCGATAAACGCTGCATCAGCGTCATTGGCTATTTCGGATATCCCCTGGGGTGGTCCCGTCGGCGCAGTCCGTATTGGCAAGATCGATGGACAACTCATCGTCAACCCCACCTATGAAGAGATGGAATATTCCAGTTTAGATCTTCGTGTTGCTGCTTCAAGAGATGCAATCCTTATGGTTGAATCAGGTTCGGATGAAACCACCGAAGACGTTATGGTTGATGCAATCACATTAGCCCATGAAGCTATTCAGCCCCTGATCGACATCCAGGAAGAAATGATCAAAGAAGTCGGTAAAGAAAAAGTCTCTGTCGACCTAAAATCCATTTCGGAAGAAATCGTAGAGAAGGTTTATTCTGATACCCATTGCAAGATCGATGAACTTCTGGAGCAACCTCTTACCAAAGCTGAGTTGGACGATGGCATTAACACACTGCGTGATGAACTTCGCAATGAAATTGATCCTGATGATAAAGATTTGATTTTCCAGACGAATGAAGCATTTGAGAAAACATACAAAAAAGTCGTAAGAAACCGCATTTTGGATGCAGGAAAACGTCCTGATGGCCGCGCGACAACTGAAGTACGCAACATCTGGTGTGAAGTAGGAAGCAGCCCCCGTGCACATGGCACCGGCTTATTCACACGCGGTGAAACACAGGTCATGACATTGACCACACTGGGGACTCCGAAAGAAGCAAAAGAATTAGACAACCTTACACCGGAAACCAGCAAACGTTACATGCACCATTACGTTTTCCCTCATTTTTCTGTTGGAGAAACAGGCTTTCCTCGTCGTTCACGTAGGGAAGTGGGTCATGGCGCACTCGCTGAAAGAGCATTAGTTGCTGTACTTCCGGATGAAAAAACTTTTCCTTACACAATGCGTCTCGTTTCGGAAGTTTTTTCCTCAAACGGCTCCACCTCAATGGCGTCTGTTTGCGGCTCAACTTTATCTTTGATGGACACAGGTGTTCCGATCAAAGCCCCTGTTGCAGGTATTGCTATGGGTTTGATCAAGGAAGGCGAACGGTACACTGTACTAACTGATATCCAGGGCCTCGAAGATCACCTGGGTGATATGGATTTCAAGGTCGCTGGAACGGCAGATGGGATCACCGCGTTGCAGATGGACATCAAGATCAAGGGAATCACCCCCCAGATTATGTCCGAAGCGCTTGCGCAAGCCAGAGAAGCCCGGCTTTTCATTTTGGGAAAGATGGCGGAAGTCATCCAGGAACCACGCACGGAACTTAAGGAATTTGTTCCACGTATCACAACTGTGCAAATCCCGGTGGACAAGATTGGCGCTATCATTGGGCCAGGCGGAAAAACAATCCGTGCTATCCAGGAAGAAACCAATACACAGTTGGATGTGGCAGAAGATGGCACAGTGTTTATCGCTGCAGCGGTAAAACAGGATGAGATCAACGCGCGTGAAAGAATCGAACGTCTGACTGAAACACCTGTTGTTGGCCGAATCTATACCGGCAAGGTCGTGCGAACCACGAATTTTGGTGCCTTTATTGAAATTCTTCCCGGCACAGATGGTATGGTGCACATTTCCCAACTTGACAGCGAAAGAATTGAGAAAGTGGAAGATGTTGCTGAGGTTGGCGACGAGCTTACAGTCATGATCACAGCCATTGATTCACAGGGAAAAATCCGCCTATCGCGCCAGGCCGTTCTAGAAGGTTGGACTGTAGAAGAAGCACAGGAAAAAGATTCAGCTAATCAGCGCCGTCCTTCCAAAGGTGGGCGGAGCAGCGGAAATCGCGGACGCCGAAACTAAATTTTCTTTGTAAACTTCAATAGAATGAGATCCCGGAAATTGATTCGGGATCTTTTCTTTAATCCTGAGTAGGTAGATAAGGCATCTTTGGGCCTTCTATTTCCAACAGAGATGCCAACGCGGACCGAAGTGCAATGCGGTCGTCCCACGGGTATTCTATTTCACCGAAGCACATCGACTGTTCATGTCCTTTTCCACATGCGATAACAAGATCACCCGCTTCTGCTAAAAAAACCGCTTTTTCAATTGCCTTACCTCGGTCAGGAACGATAAATAAATTGATTCCCTCTACACCGCCATATTTTGAAGCTTCGTCTCGCATCTCGGATAGAATATCGTCCAGTTTTTCTGTGCGTGGATCTTCCGCGGTAATTATCGTAATATCTGCTTCCTTGATTGAAGTAGCAGCCATCATCCGCCTTTTTTCTCTATCTCTCAGACCAGCAGAACCGAAAACTGCGATAACGCGTTTTTTCGTGTATGACCGGCTTGTTTCAAGCGCTACTTTCAAAGCGTTTGGTGTATGCGCAAAATCAACAATTGCAGTAAACGATTGTCCTAAATTTATTTCTTCCATTCTCCCCGGTACACCAGCAAAAGAGGCGATCGCATCAATGATGCGATCCATCCCGATTCCACATGTGAAATAAGCGGCACTCACTGCTGCGAGTATGTTAAATACGTTGTACGTTCCAATCATCTTGGATTTAACATGAAATAATTGCCCATCTATGGCTATTTCGAAAGCCAGACCGTTCGATGAAGTGTTTATATTTAGCGCACGAATAGAGCTACTGTTGGACATGCCATAGTCCAGGCATGTTAAGTTTTCCCCGAAATAGTCCTGTATGATTTCTTTAAGGGGTTGATACGAAATATCATCACGATTAATGATTGCGAAAGGATGCGGGATGAGTGGTTTCTTAACCTCATGATCCATCCATTTGATAAGGCGCGATTTCGCTTTAAGATAATGAGCATAATCACCATGATAATCCAGGTGTTCATGCGTTATATTTGTAACAACCCCCACATCAAAGTAACATTCGGCTACACGATATTGCTCGAGGCCATGAGATGTCGCTTCAAGCACCACATGCGATAAACCAGCATCAACCATTTTTTTCAAAATCGCTTGGACCTTTGGCGCTTCTGGAGTAGTCACATGAAAACCTGTATCAATAGTTTCGTTACCAATAATCGCATTAACCGTTGATACCATACCTGCATTTATCCCGGATTTGGTTAATATATGGTGAATCAGATTGACTGTTGTAGTCTTTCCGTCCGTTCCTGTAACTCCGATCACGTTTAACAGTTTTGCAGGATATTCATAAAATGCAGCGGATAACTGCGCCAACGCTAATCTTGTATTCTTGACTTTTATGTATGGGATCGTACGAAGAATTGGTATATCTTTTTCACCAACTATCGCAATTGCTCCCTTTTTTATAGCAAGATCAATATATTGGTGTCCATCAAAATTTTCGCCGTTTAGTGCCACGAAAACATCTCCCTTTGATAGTTCTCGTGTATCGTGTGATATCCCATTTACTTCTGTCTGCGGGCAATTTAAGACACCAGTACTAGTAATGGCATCAATGTTCGAAAGTAACGTAGTGAGATCCATGAAGATATATCCTATATTCAATAAGTTTGCAGTTGCAGATTATATCATTTTGGCCTTGGGCTTTTTACGATCAGAACAATAAAAAAGAGCACAATGATGGAGATGAATACAACTAATCTAAAATGGCGAGGTTTCATTCCGAAAACCGTTGCGACCTGGATTTCAAAAGGAATTACAAATAAAGGTGTGGTGTGGTCCTGTTTGTTCACATCAGTTTGGTTGACATAAATCCATAATTTGGATTTAATTTCGCCTGAAAGTGCCAGAACACTCCATGATATCGCAGTCGGATTCGTCGGATCATACGCGGTGTAAATTATCTGACCGGGAGTTAGTACTCCCCCGTTTGTTTCAAGTTTGGTAACAATTGTAATTGTATTATCTTCTTCGTTTCGATTTCTATTGTCAATATTTTTTCTCGGTTCAATTTCTAATATGATCGACGATTCATCTCCCAGTTCTACCTGTTTTGGATATTCTAATTCCCATCGTGCTCCAATTATGCTGCTTTGTCTAAGACTGTCTTCGATCTGAGTTTGGCTTTCCGTTTGATTATAGGTAAAAGATTTGACCTCTTTTTCTTGAGGGTAAAATTCCCAAAGTAAAAGCATCAAAATAAAGGATAGAAGTAGTAAAGCAATTGTCTTTTTATTCTTCAGCATGAGTCTAACAATGATAAACTATTCTATATCTTACACTACAGGAGAGGATAAATGACAAAACATCCCGCAGAACCTTTTCGTATCAAAATGGTAGAACCCATCCAATTAATTCCCAGAGCCGACCGCGAAAAAGCGATGAAACAAGCAGGTTATAACTTGTTTGCTATACCAGCAAAAGATGTTTACATCGATTTACTGACAGATTCTGGCACAGGTGCGATGAGTCAGGAACAATGGTCATCAATTATGCTTGGTGATGAATCATATGCAGGTGCGAGATCCTACTTCAAGCTTAAATCCGTGATGGAAGAGATTTTCGGGTTTGAATTTTTCGTTCCTACTCATCAGGGTAGAGCAGCGGAAAATATCCTTGCATCATTACTTGTAAAACCGGGCTCCTTTATCCCTTCTAACATGCATTTTGATACTACTGAGGGGAATCTTCGAGCGGCAGGCGGTCGCCCGGTCAATTTGATCAATGATGATGCCTTCGACATGGGAAAGATATTACCTTTCAAAGGTAATATGGATCTTGATAAATTGGAACAATTCATCAAAGATAAGAAACCGGAGAACATTCCGTTTGGATGCATTACTATCACGAACAATGCGGGGGGCGGTCAACCAGTATCCTATGCAAATATTAAGGCTGTTGCTGCAATTTATAAAAAATATAAAATCCCATTTTTTATTGATAGCTGCCGCTTCGCTGAAAACTGCTACTTTATCAAACAAAGAGAACCAGGATTTGAAAACCACTCGCCACTTGAAATTGCAAAAATGATCTACGCACTCGCAGATGGTGCATGGATGAGCGCGAAAAAAGATGCGATCGTTAATATTGGTGGTTTTCTGGCAGTCAATGATGCTGATCTTTTCCAGGACATCCGTAATGCCTTGATACTTCGGGAGGGATTTCCAACATATGGTGGGCTCGCTGGTCGAGATCTAGAAGCTTTGGCAACCGGGCTTATGGAAGGTTTACAGGAAAGCTACCTTTCTTATCGAATAGGCCAGACAGCCTATCTTGCCGAAAGAATTCTAGAAAAAGGCGTGCCGATCATTGAACCACCCGGTGGACATGCTGTTTACCTAGATGCAGGCGCGATGCTCCCACATATCCCGCAATCCGAATTTCCCGGCCAGTCTCTTACCGCAGCGCTTTACCTTGAAGGCGGAATCCGTGGAGTAGAAATCGGATCGGTCATGTTTGCTTATCCAGACCCAGACACTGGTGAGATGATCTACCCCAAACTTGACCTCGTTCGGCTCGCACTGCCGCGCCGCGTCTACACCCAGAGTCACCTTGATTATGTAGCAGACATAATTGGGAACATATTAGACAATAGAGATGTTATTCGCGGTTATAAGATCACATACCAACCGAAGTTGATGCGTCACTTCACATGCAAATTTGAGCCAGTGTAACTAACACAGTTTGCCCTTGGCCTCATCCCAATAGAAATCGAGCTCCGATAATGAAAGATCAGTCAATGATTGACCATTATCGGAGACCTTTTTTTCGATATATTGGAATCGGTTTTTAAATTTGGTGTTTGTCATTCTAAGGCACGTTTCTGCATCAAATCCACCCCATCGTACCAGGTTTACAACAGCAAATAATAAATCTCCGAGTTCTTCTTCCACATCTTCTGCCTGAAGTGCATCACGCACTTCCTGAAGTTCCTCTAACACCTTATCAAATACGGGAGAAATATCCTCCCAATCAAAACCAACCCGTGATGCCCTCTCCTGATATTTTTGTGCAATAGATAATGCTGGTAACTGCAATGGAATAGATTCAAGGATGCTTTGTTTTGCTTGGACCTTCTTATCGCCTCGCTCTTTGGCCTTTATCTTTTCCCAATTGGTCATTACTTCTTTTACGTCCTCAACGCTAGTATCTTCAAATACGTGCGGGTGACGATTACGGATTTTCCAATATACATCATTAACAATATTGCCAAAATCAAATGTATGCTCTTCTAGTGCTATTTGGGCGTGAAGGACAATTTGGAGCAACAAATCCCCAAGTTCTTCTTTTAAGTGATCGCTGTCTTCTTCGTCAATTGCCTCGAGCACCTCATAGGTCTCTTCCAGTAAATTAGTTCGCAGCGTTAAATGGGTTTGCTTCCTGTCCCAGGGACAACCCTCTGGAGATCGGAGATGATAAATCAATTCAATCTGGATAAATTCTTACGAAAATATTGTTTGGTTACTAAAAGATATCAAAAATAGTACGAAATT
>Ga0180435_10004389_pt1 | contig 13915 bp, 9 predicted proteins | sample SS_ome_3_FD_132467 | JGI IMG/M metagenome (GOLD analysis project Ga0180435, IMG submission 132467) | Hypersaline lake sediment archaeal communities from the Salton Sea, California, USA - SS_3_S_1 metaG | ecosystem: Environmental > Aquatic > Non-marine Saline and Alkaline > Hypersaline > Sediment... | reverse complement strand
CTCAAACACGCGCCGCCGTGCACAACCGATGCCGCCGTGCTGGCGCCCTACTTCACCGCAGCCTTTGGCGACGACAAGTGGGCCATCCATTGGTACGCCGAGGTGCGGGGCCACGAGCTCGTCCGCCGCCGGGATCTCTTCCCCGACCAGGGCGACCACGCGAGGGCCGACGACCAGTACTACAAGCTCCAGCTCGGCCCGCTCATCCAGAGAGTGCCGCCGATCCCCAGCCTGCGCTGGCGACGCATCTCGTTTATCCAGACCACGTGGGACCGGTTCTCGGCTGCGGAGGAGATCAACCAGCTCTACGTCTCCGGCGCCGACGGCCTCTACGTCACGCTCAAGGAGAGCGGATTCTTCCCCGAGCGCGAGTATCTGATCCGAGAGGACGACGACGCCTACACTGTCGACCTGGCCATCCCCTGTCGCGACGGCGTCGTCACGGCCTCGTGGGGTGAGGGTCCCGTCGCGCGAACCACGTTGCGCGCCCCCAGCCTCGACGAGGTCGAACGGGCCGTAGCCCAACTGGGCGGACCGACCACCCCGGACGACCGATCCTGACCCTCTATCACCCGCTGGAGATCACTGACCTATGCTGACGCTGGACGCCATCGCATCGCACCGCGCCGTCACCTACCGCACTCGCGAGGACCTGAGAGTCAAGACCAGGGAGGAGGCCATCTCCTTCGCCGACGCCCGCGGCTTCATGATGTTCTGGCCCATCAAGGGCGTGACGATGCCCAGCCTGTGGCAATCGGTCGTCGGCGACCGCATGGTGCCCAACGACCACGACGATCCCGGCCACGTCACCTGGAGCTGGAAGGACGCGCTGCTGGACCAGAAGCGCTGGTACTACGGCAAGGTCCTGCGCAAGAAGGCAACCATTATCTCGCTTGACCTGGCGCCGACCTTCTACGCGCTCAGCGAGAACTTCGGCGAGCCGGAGGAGGACTACCTCACCCAGTACCGGGACGGGACGATGACGGCGGAGGCGAAGCAGATCTACGACGCGCTGCTCCACAACGGTGCCATGAACTCACCGGCGCTGCGCCGCGTCACCTCGATGACCGACAGCAAGGCCGGCTATCGCTTCAACCGCGGTCTGGCCGAGCTGCAGGCCGACTTCAAGGTGCTGCCCATCGGCGTGGCCGAGGCCGGCGCCTGGAACTACGCCTTCATCTATGAGTGCACCCACCGTCACTACCCGGAGATACTCGAGGCCGCCCGCGCTATCGGCATCACCGAGGCGCAGCAGAGACTCGTGCACCTCTACTTCGACTCGGTCGGCGCCGCCACCTTCAGCGACGTGCTCAAAGTCTTCCAGTGGTCCAGGCGCGAGATGACCGGCACCATCGCCGCCCTCGTCGAGGCCGGCACCCTGGTCGACGTCGGCACGCTCCCCGACCACAAGGGCACCTGGCTCTCCCTCCCCTCTCTTTCGTAGGTCGAAGCTTCGTCTTCGACCGCGCAACGAACGTCCGCGTTCGCGCGACCTCCGCGCCGCATCTGCGTATCCCTACATAGCGCCCACATAGCGCCCCAACACACGACCACCAAGGAGAGGAGTGAGCGTGGACACCAAGGGCAATGCACTCATCATCGGCGCCGGCCTCGGCGGCATCGCCACGGCGGGACGACTGGCCCGCGAGGGCTACAGCGTCACCGTCCTGGAGAAAAACGCACGCCCCGGCGGACGGTGCGACCAGATCGTGCGCGACGGGCATCGCTTCGACACCGGCGCGACCCTCTTCCTGATGCCCGAGATCTTCGAGCAGACCTACGCCGCGCTGGGCGAGCGGATGGACGACCACCTCGACCTCAAGCGCATCGACCCCACCTACCGCGTCCACTTCGACGACGGCGTCGAGCTCGCCATCACCTCGGACCTCAACGCCATGCAACCCCAGCTCGAGGCCATCGAACCCGGCAGCACACGAGCCCTGCTCAGATATCTGGCTGAGGGCACCAACAACTACCACAAGTCGATCGAACACTTCGTGGGGCGCAACTTCCGCAACATCTTCGAGTACTTCAGCCCCCGCAACTTCCCCATGCTCTTCGAGCTCCACGCGCTCACCAAGCACTACCGGCGGGCGTCGCGCTTCTTCAAGGATCCCCATCTGCGCGCGGCCTTCACCTTCCAGGATATGTACCTGGGCCTGAGCCCCTACGACGCGCTGGCCACCTACTCGCTGCTCCAGTACACGGAGATGGTAAACGGCGTCTACTTCCCGGTGGGTGGCCTCTACCGTGTCATCGAGACCCTCGTGGCGATCACCGAGGGCCTGGGCGTCACCTATCGCTACGGCGCCCCGGTCAAGCGCATCCTGGTCGATGGCGATCGGACGACCGGCGTGCAACTGGCCTCCGGCGAGACGCTCCGCGCCGACCTGGTCATCGCCAACGCCGACCTACCCTACGTCTATCGCGAGCTGCTGCCTGACGATCCCGCCGTCCGCCGGCTGGAACGGCTCAAGTCCACCTGCTCGACGCTGATGTTCTTCTGGGGGACGGACAAGGTCTATCCCCAGATCAAGCACCACAACGTCTTCCTCTCCAGCGCCTACAAGGCGAGCTTCGACCGCATCTTCAAGGGCCACGATCTGCCCGAGGACCCCAGTTTCTACGTCCACGCGCCGGCCCGGACCGACCCGGCGGCCGCGCCCGACGGCCAGGACACGCTCGTCGTCCTCGTCCCCGTGGGCCACCTCGACGGCGGGCATCCGCAAGACTGGGAGGCCATCACCGCCCACGCGCGGGAGACCGCGCTCCGCTGCATGGGGACTCAGTTGGGCACCGGCGACCTCGAGAGCCACATCAAGTTCGAGGTGACCTTCACGCCGCACACGTGGCAGTCGCGCTACAACCTGGACCGCGGCGCGGCCTTCGGCTTCAGCCACAACTTCACCCAGGTGGGCTACCTGCGCCCGCACAACCGCCACCGCCGCTACGGCAATCTCTACTTCGTGGGCAGCAGCACGCACCCCGGAACGGGGTTGCCGATGGTGCTGCTGTCGGCAAGGCTCACGACGGAGAGGGTGATTGAAGACAGAGCGTGACGAGTCACGAGTCACAAGTGATGAGTCAATGAAGACTGAAGACTCAAGACTGGGCCAAGGGGCTTCAGTCCCAAGTCTTGAGTCTTGAGTCTGTTTCCTGCTCGCACAGGGAGGCATGGATGACCCGGAACGAGCCATACGACATCATCATCGCCGGCGGCGGCCTCGCCGGATTGAGCCTTGCCTGCCACATGGTGCGCACGCCACTGCGCGACCAGTCGATTCTCATCGTCGACCGTGACCCCAAGAAGTCGAACGATCGCACATGGGGCTTCTGGGCGGACCGGCCTACGCTGTTCGACGAGGTGATCTGGCGCGCGTGGGACAGGATGTGCGTGGCCGGGGAGGGGGACGCGGCAGCGCGGACGCTGGCCCTCGGCGACTATCAGTACAAGATGATCCGCGGCATCGACTTCTACGACTTCGCCCGGCGTGATCTGGCCGCCCGCCCCAACGTCACCTGGCTGCAGGGGCGGATCGGGTCGTTCGAGGACGGCAAGGTGGCGGCCACGGTGACGGTTGACGGCGAGGCCTATCGCGGGCGCTGGGTCTTCAACAGCCTGCCGGCGCGGCCCAACGCCGATGACTTCCAGGTGCTCAAGATGCACTTCCGCGGCTGGGAGATCGAGACGCCTTCGGACCGCTTTGACCCGGCGACCATCACCTTCATGGACTTCCGCACGCCCCAAGCCGGCGAGATGCGCTTCTTCTATGTGCTGCCCTTCGCGGCGGACCGGGCACTGGTCGAATACACCGTCTTCTCCAAGGCCGTGCTGCGGCGGGCCGACTACGAGGCCGCCATCCGCGACTACCTCTCGCGCGTGCTGGGGATCGACGACTACGTTGTCGTGGCCCAGGAGGCCGGTGCCGTGCCCATCACCGACGACCCGCTGGAGCGGCAGCTCGGCAAGCGGGTGATGGCCATCGGCGCCCGCGCGGGCCGGATCAAGCCTTCAACCGGCTACGCCTTCATGCGCGTGCAGCAGGACTCGGAGGAGATCCTCGACTCGCTGCTGCTACACGGGCACCCCTTCGACGTCCCCGACGACCCGGACATCTACGACCTGATGGACGCAGTTCTGCTCAAGGTGATCCACCAGGACGGCGGAAAGCTCGAGGGCGCCTTCGACGCCATGTTCCGCCGCAACACCATCGAGCAAATCCTCCGCTTCCTCGACGAGTCCTCCTCGCCGTGGGAAAACCTGATGATGATCGCCACGATGCCCTCGCAGGTCTTCATCAAGGCATTCTTCCAGGTGGCGGCGACGGAGAACTTGCTGGACATTATGAAGGGCTGACCGGGCGAGCCACAGGGGTGCAGCGGGACGCCGGCTTGCACCGAGCGCCAATCCGGGCACAATCCCCGCACACGCATCCATCCTTTCCTCTGGAGGCATCATGGCGACCGATCAGCACCTGACCACCTGGCTGAGACACATCCACGCGCTGGCCGAGGACATCGGCCCGCGGGGACCGACGACGGAGGGCGAGCGCGCCGGCTCCGAATACTGCCGCGGGGTCCTCGACGAGCTGGGGTTGCACCCCCAGGTCGAGACCTTCACCAGCGCCACGTCGATCTTCGTGCCGCACCTGATTGCGAGCGCGTTCATGCTCACGTCATTCGTGCTCTACCCCCTGGCCGGACGCACCACCGCCATCATCGCTGCCGCCGTCGCCGCGATCAGCCTGGCCTCACAACTGCTTGAGCTGGGCTTCCGCGACAACCTGATCCGCCGTCTGACCCCCAAGGCGCAGAGCCAGAACATTTTCGCGGTATCGCCGGCGGCGGGCGAACGCCGCCAGGACCTCATCCTCGTCGGCCACGTCGACACCCAGCTCACGCCCCTCGTCTTCCGCACGCCCAAGTGGGTCTCCATCTACCAGACCTTCACCACCGTGGCCTTCGTCCTCTTCATGGTGCAGGTGGCGCTCTACACCCTCGGCGCGATCACGGGCTGGGCGTGGATATGGATCGCCACGATCCCCAGCGCCCTGGGCGCCGTGCTCCTGGCCGCGATGTGCATCCAGGCGGGTACCACGCCCTTCACCGCGGGCGCCAACGACAACGCGACGGCCGCCGGAATGGTGCTGGCGATGGCCGAGCGCTTCAAGGCACAGCCCCTGGCTCACACCCGCGTGTGGCACGTCTGCACGGGCTGCGAGGAGGTCCAGCACTACGGCGCCATCGACTTCTTCCGGCGCCACCGGGACGAGTTCGTGAACCCCGTGGCCGTCGTCTTCGAGATGTTGGGCTGCGCCGGGCCCGCGTGGCTCACCAAGGAGGGCATCGTGGTGCCCTTCCGCAGCGACCCCCAGCTCAATGATCTGGCAGAGCAGATCGCCGCCGAGCACCCCGAGCTGGGCGCCTACCCCTGCGAGATCAAGGGCGGGAACACCGAGATGACCGACGCTCTCCGCGTGGGCGTCCCCGCCATCACCATCGTCGGCCAGACCCGCGACGGCGTCAACCCCTATTGGCACCAGGTAGGCGACACCGTCGACAAGATGGACCCCGAGGTGATGGGCCGGGCCTGGCGGTTCGTCGAAGCCTTCATCGCAGGGCTGGAGGAAAGACACTAGACAGGACTTGCAGGATTAACAAGATGCGTATTGTATAATTACGCGAGAGACCCTTTGGGTTTTCTGGAACCCTAAGGGTCTTGGCGTCGATGACCGGAGCGAAACAGAAAACAAATGTTGATCCTGCCATTCTCAGAGATCCGTGCCGCGGACCTCCCACTCGTGGGGGGCAAAGGGGCCAACCTGGGCGAGTTGGCCAACGCCGGATTCCCCATCCCCGACGGCTTCTGTCTGACCGTGGAGGCCTTCCAGCACTTCATGGATACCTGCCCCGACCAGGAAGGCATCTACGCCGAGCTGGATGCCCTCGAGACGAATGATGTGACGGCGACGCGCCAGGCCGGCGACCGCATCCGCCGGACACTGCTTGACGTCGCCATCCCCAACGCCGTGGCCGCGGCCACCAGGCAGGCATGGCAGGCATTGGGCACGCGCCGCGCCTTCGCGGTTCGCTCCAGCGCCACCGCCGAGGACCTGCCCGACGCCTCCTTCGCCGGCCAGCAGGACACCTATCTCAACGTCACCGGCGAGGCGCCCCTGCTGGACGCTGTCCGTCGGTGCTGGGTCTCGCTCTTCACCGACCGCGCCATCCTCTACCGTGCACGCAACGGGTTCCCGCACCGCGACGTGCAGCTCGCGGTCGTGGTGCAGCGGATGATCCGGGCGGACGCCTCCGGCATCCTCTTCACCGCCGATCCTCTCACCGGCCACCGCCACACGCTCACCATCGACGCCGGCTACGGGTTGGGAGAGGCGCTCGTCGGCGGGTTGGTGACGCCCGATGCCTACCGGGTGGACAAGCGCACGCGCACCATCCTGGAGCGCCGCATCGCGGAGAAGCAGGTGGCCATCCTCCCGGCGCAGGACGGCGGCACTCGCCAGGTCACACTCAGCGACGCACAGCGCGGACGGCCTGTGCTGACCGACGCGCAGGTGCTGGCGCTGGCGGATCTGGGCGCGCGCGTCGAGGCGCACTACGGCGCCCCGCAGGACATCGAGTGGGCGATCGCGGGCGGCAAAGCCGCCTTGCTGCAGGCGCGCCCTATCACGTCGCTCTATCCCATCGACGGGCTGCAATCGCCGGATGGCAGCCTGCGCGTCTTCTTCAGCCTGGGGCACCAACAGTCCATGACCCGAGCCCTGGCGCCGCTGAGCCTGTCGACGGTCCAGGTGCTGATGCCCATCGGCCACGGCGAGAGCGCCACCGAGAGCACGGCCATCCGCGCCGGCGGCGGGCGCATGTACGTCGACCTCACGCAGCCGCTGCGACACCCGGTGTTGCGTCGCGTGCTGCTCCGCCTGCTGGGCCAATTGGACGCCCTGGCGCCCGAGGCGGCCATACAGGCGATGCGACATCCCGCGTTCCGGGGCCCCCACGGACTGCGCCTCAGCGCCTCGGCCCTCAGGAGCGCGCTGGGGATCGCGCGTCGGGTGTGGCTGGCGCTCTGGCGCCGGGACCTCACCGGGTTCGTGGACCGGACCAACGCGCTGATGGACGACTACATCGCCGACACAGCCGCCGCCCTGGGATCGCTGCCGCCCGGCCGCGCGCAGCTCCAGGCCGTCGTCGAGGCCCTGCCGGACGTCTTCCCCTTCTTCCTCAACTGGGTACCAGAGGCCGGCGCGGGCATGGCCGCTACCCGCTTGCTGGCGCGGCTGGCACAGCCCACCCTCCCGTCGGGCGAGCTGGAGGCGCTCACCCTGGGCATCCCCGGCAACGTGGTGGCCGAGATGAACTGGGCCATTGGCGACCTGGTGGACCTGGTGTGCCTGCATCCCCAACTGGCTGAGCTGTTCGGGCACCTGGGCGACGACGGACACGCGTGGCTCGAACGGGCGGCCCAGCTGCCGGACAGTGGCGCCTTCATGGCCGCCTGGGACGCCTTCCTCTCACGCTACGGGGCCCGTGGCCCCTCCGAGATCGACCTCCACAGGCCGCGCTGGTACGAGGCCCCCCTGCCCGTCCTGCGCGTGATCGCGGGCTACGTCCACGGCAACCGCGGGTGCCACCAGGCGCTGAGCCAGTCGCTGGTCGAGGCGCGGGAGGCCGCGCACGAGCACCTGCTGGCGGCGGCGCGAACTGGTCCGCTGGGCCGGCTGCGCGTGCGCGTGATGGATCGACTCTATCACGCCATGTCCGAGGTGGGCGGCATGCGCGAGCACCACAAGTTCCTCGTGGTCCGACTGCTGGCCGTGGTCAAGGAGATTCTGAAAGCCAACGCTGCCGCGCTCACGGCGGCGGGCAGACTGACCGACCCCGATGACATCTGGTTCCTCACGTGGGGCGAGCTGCTCACCATGTGGGACGCGGACGCCGACTGGCGCGGCCTGATCGCTGGACGGCGGGCCGACCTTGCGCGCTACGAGAGGCTGTCACCGCCGCTGATCATCACCAGCGAGGGCGAGGCGCCTCAGGTGAGCTTCCAGGTGGCCGGTGCCCCGGATGGCGCCCTGCTGGGCAATCCGGTGGCCCCGGGCGTGGTGGAGGGCGTCGTACGCGTGATCCGCGACCCGCAGCGCGAGACGCTGGCCGCGGGCGAGATCATGGTGACCGAGTTCACCGATCCCGGCTGGACACCGCTCTTCATCAACGCCGGCGGCCTGATTCTCGAGGTCGGCGGCGCCCTCACCCACGGCGCCGTCGTCGCGCGCGAGTACGGCATCCCCGCCGTGGTGGGTGTGCGGGAGGCGACAGCAAAGCTGACGACCGGACAACACGTTCGCCTTGACGGCAACCGCGGCATCGTAGAGGTGCTGTGAAACACAGACATTCGACACCTGCTGGGCTTCGGCACCTATGCCGGAAACCCAATCGTGACGCCACGGCGGTTCCTCGAACTGCTCGGAGAGCCGCACCCTACTCCGCGTTGAAGTAGATGGACTGAACGCTCGGAACCATGCTCCCGATCACGTCCTCCAGCGCCGCCAACTGATCCACATTGATCGCCGTCGACGAGATCGCGGAGAGCGCGATCGCGGCAGGATTGGCAGCGCTGTCGTTGTCGGTGACCGCCAGCACGCCGAAGGGCTCGTCCTGGTAGTGCAGCGGATAGGCCATCCATGTGCGCAGCGCCGTGGCGATCTCCGAGCCTGCCTGCAGCTCATAGACGTCGCCAAACTGATCGGCGCGGTCTTGGGCCATCGCGGGCGACACATCGATCTGGGTCGAGAACAACGTCCCATCCAGCGTGAACTGGAACGTCTGGTCGCCGGTGCGCTCGTGACCCAGCGACACCGGTACTTGAATCAAGGTCTGGTTGACGCGCTCCAGGAAGGGCACAGTGTCGCGCGCAGCCAAGAGGTCGCCGAACAGTTGGTTGGCATCTGCGGCCAGTGTGTAGCCCCCGTTGACGGTCGGATCTCCTGAGACTAGACCGGTGTTCCCGTCTGAGAAGACAAGCCGGAAGCTGTCAAGGCCACTGCGGAGCTCGGCGGCGGGGAAGAAGAGCGCGCCACGGTTACCGAGCGGCTGAAACCGCAGCCCCGTGCTGGTGGGGACCGTCTCTCCGTCCTGCGACACGGCCACGGCGTTGGTGCCCTGCAGCTCGCCATTGAGGAAGGCCACCGAGGCACCTGTGTTGGCACCGGTCATGCCGAAGCCCTCAACGGGATCGGTGACCAGCAACCCGTCGCCGATCAGATCGAGACCGACGAAGAAGGGCTCGTCCGCCGGGAGGGCGCTCAGGTCGAACTCGAGGATGATGTCGCTCTCGTCAGCCGTCAGATCGTAGGTGAAGCCCGACAGGAAGGGGTTGTCCACGGGTTGGCCGGTGGCCAGGTCCACGACGAAGAGGTCAGCCGGAGGCTCAAACAGATCGGTCAGGCCGGCGTTGACCGTGAACTGGGGCCGGTCGAAGGCAAAGGCCGCGACCGAAAAGCCGTCCTCGTCCACACTCGAAGGCGCCAGCTCCGGCAGGCCCTCGGTGGGGACGGAGAAGACCAGGTCCTCGTCTCCCTCAGGCGGGGCCACGATCACGAAGACCGTGCCCTCGCGCTGTGGCACCGTGAACGTGTAGAACCCGGAAGCGTCGGTCCACAGAAAGTCGATCTCCTCGCCCGTCCCCTCATCCATCAGGGTCACCTTGGCACCACGCACGGGTTCGTCGCCGTCGCCCGTGTGGAAGAGGCTGTCCCAGTTGGTATCTCGATAGACCCTGCCCCAGATCTGGTAGGTCGTCGCGTCAGCCGGAGGGTCCTCGACATTGGTGTCGGGCTCGGGAGGCTCCGTACCGTCGTCGGGCTCAGGCAGGGCCGCTTCCTTCTCCACCTCGGCGGCTGCCTCCAACTCCCCGGCGTCGGGCTCCTCAAGTTCCGTCGCAGTTCGCTCGGCGGCCGGCTCGGCGGGCACCACGTCGCACCCGGCGAAGCCGATAGCCACCACCAGCACCAGACTCAGCAAGAGAGCGCGACTCCTGTGCTTCATCGCCATCCTCCGATCTCGCGTGCGACGCCGTCGGACACGGCGCTTCACGCACCAGTATATTTAGTCTATATGTATCATTTATAATATACTATTATTCCCATTTGGCGTCAATACTTCGGAGGGACAGGGGTCGATGGTGTAGGAAACGGCAATCGGACAGGAACCACGGCATGGGCAGGATTGCCGTGGTCTGATTCGAGAGTGCCTGAGGGGAACCTGGGCCGATTCGGAATCCTGGGCTTCTTGCGAGTCCTCTCAGAGGTTCTTCCGGGTCCCGCCTCATACCGTCGGCTCCCAGACGCCGTCCACATACGTCGCCTCGGCATCACCGGGCCAGCGCGGCATGGTGACGCAGATGAACGTCAGGTTCCCGTCGCCCAAGTTGCGGTACTGGAAGGATGTGCCCACGGGGATGTCGATGGCGGTGCCGGGCAGGAGGTACGTGACGCCACTCTCGGTGCCGTCGTCACGCCAGATCTCACCGTGGCCCGTCAGGACGTACCAGAACTCGCTGACAGTCGCGTGGACGGTGGCGCGGTTGATCTGATGCGGCGGCACCGTGCTGTGGATCATATTGCCGGTGGGGCCGTCCATCAGGTAGCGGATGTCGGCTCCCGCCGGCGAGGCGGCGTCGGGGCGGTCGGGCAGTGTGGTTGTCTTCATTGCGGCCTCCTTGAGGGCTACGCCCTAGGTGCGCAGGCGCAGGCGGTGCAGCTCGTTCGCCTGGATCTCCTCGGCGCGTGAGACCATCTCGATCACATCATCATCCACGCTGATGAAGCATCCGGAGAGGGCATCCGCCTTCCCCGAGGCCAGGAACACCACCAGCTCCCCCGCGAGCTCTGGCGGTTGACCGGTGACTCCTTGGGTCACGTATTTGTAGATCCTCGGGAACCAGATGCGGGCGGCCTCGGACCCAAACTGCGACGCAGTCATCGCCGTCGCTACCCCGCCGGGGTGGATAGAAAAGACGCTGATGCCGTGGTCCTTGACCTCGGCTGCCATAGTTTCACAGAGCCGGATGACCGCGGTCTTGCTGATGGCGTAGGCACCCGACCCCGGCCACGGCCCCACACCGGTATGGCTCGCGGTGGTGATGATCCTGCCGCTACCGCGGGCGATCATTCCGGGAAGGACGGCCCTGCTGCACAGATAGGGCCCGCGCAGGTTGACGTCCATACAGCGCCACCACACATCGGGGTCGACCTCCCCGAGCTGCTGCGCCAACTGGGCCACGATCTGTTCCACGGCTCGCGCATCGGTCACGTCCCCAGGAAAAGCCGTGACGTTGCCGCGTGCGCTGTCTGCTCTTCTTCAACAACGTCATTGAGACGGCGCAGATCGACCTGCAGGCTTGGGGCAGCATCCTAGGATTAGGCTTGCTCGTCTGCCTCGTTGTCGAGTTAGCAAAGTGGCTACGCAGGCGAATGGGATCTGGGCAAGCGAGCGAAACGCCAGAGGACTCTATCGTGCCTCCATCGCAGGGTAGCTCTGCTTGGTCTGTTCGCCTGGTCTGCGAGCTGGGCATATAGTGTGGTACGGAGCGCATAGTGTGGACAGTTTCCAGCTGCCGGTGTTGATGGGCGCACCACTATGCAGGTGACTTCAGCGAGGGTATCACGTATACTTGCTGAGGTGAGACCCCTGATTGCTGTGAAGGCAAGCTCTTGACATGGATCTAGCTATCATCACTGTTCTGGTTATCCTCGTCGTTACAGTAGTAATGCTCGTTTTCGAGATCGTCCGCATAGACATCGTTGCGCTTGTCTGTATGTTGGCGTTGGGATGGACCGGTGTCCTGACACCACAAGAGGCGCTCTCCGGCTTCTCCAGCAATGCGGTGATTGCCATGATGGGCGTCATGATTCTGGGACAGGGTATTGCGAAAACGGGCATCATGGAGCGGTTCTCACGAGTTGTCCTGCAGAAAGCGGGAACAAGCAAACCGAAGGTGATCGGGCTGATATCGCTGTCGGTTGGGATGCTGTCAGGACTCATACAGAACATCGGTGCGGCGGCGCTCTTCCTGCCGGCCATCCTCAATACCTCCCGCCGGGCGAGAATCCCGGCTTCCGCTCTGATCATGCCAATCGGGTTTGCCGCAATCCTGGGCGGAACCCTGACCATGGTGGGTTCCGGACCGCTCATTCTTATCAACGATCTGCTGCGCAATGCTGGGTTAGAGCCTTACGGACTATTCAGCACTACGCCGCTGGGACTGCTGTTGCTTCTTTCCGGAATTGGTTTCTTCTTGGTATTCGGCGAATCCGTGTTGCCTGATTCGGAAGCCTCAGACGAAGGCGATTCTGAACAGGCGAAACTTATTGACGCTTTGCACTTGCCCCATAACATCCGGCACTATGTCGTCTCCCGCGACAGTCCGTTGATTGGCAAAACAACCGAGGAGTCGGGTCTGTGGGATAAATACCACGTGAATATCCTCGGAATATCCCACGGCAGAGACGTGGAGTACGCTCCCTGGCGGGAGACGGAATATGAGGCCGGCCAGGAGCTCGCGCTTCTTGGAGACGATGAGGATGCAGCAAGATTCGCATCCGAGTTTGGCCTGGCATCCAGAGAACGACCTGGCAGGTTCGCCAGTTTGATCGATCCTGATAGATCCGGCTTTGCCGAGGTGATAGTTCCCCCTCGTTCGGAGGTGATCGGTCAGACCATTCGGAAGTATTCCCTGCGCAGACGTCATGACGTGGAGCCGATAATGCTCTTCAGCAGGGGTGAGGAGATTCGGGGCGATTTCTCAGACCACGAGATCAGCCCCGGCGATACCATTATCGTCTATGGTTTGTGGGATGAGATAGACGACCTCCATGTGAGCGCTGACTTCGTCGTGGTGACTCCCTTCGCCGTCGAAAGGAAGGATCAGTCCAAGACCTGGATTGCTGTGCTCTGCTTCGCCGCTGCCATTGGGTTGGGCCTGGCCGGCTTCCCGATTTCGATGGCGTTTTTCACTGGGGCAATCGCAATGGTGCTGACACGGGTACTTGACATCCAGGAAGCCTATAGATCCATCGAGTGGAAGGTTGTTTTCCTGGTGGCTGGGCTCATTCCCTTGGGCGTCGCTATGCAGAAAACCGGGACCGCTCCGTTTCTGGCTGAGCAGATGATGACGCTGGTTGAGGGAAGGCATCCGGTATTCCTGGTTTTGACCATTGCGGTGTTGTCCACTCTGTTTTCCCTGTTCATGTCCAACGTGGGTGCTATTGTGGTCTTGGCGCCGCTGGTCATGAACATGGCGCGAATTGGTGGATTCGATCCCCGTCCTCTGGCATTGATGGCGGCCGTATGTGCGGCAAATTCATTCGTGTTGCCCACTCACCAGGTCAATGCGCTGCTGATGTCGTCCGGAGGTTACCGTACTGCAGACTATGTCAAAGCTGGCGGAGGAATGACGCTGCTCTTCATCGTGATTGTGGTGACCGTGTTCTGTTTGCTCTATCTGTAGAGCAAGGCTAGACTCTAGGAGTACAGCACTTGCAGAGACTGGTCGTAGATCGCGAAAAGCGATGCGCTCCGACTTGGTTGAGCTTGAGAGGAGAATCTCCATGCTACTCAGACACTTCTTCATCGGCAAGATCGCACATAGCTCCTATATTCTTGCAGGTAAGAACACCTGCGCTGTGATCGATCCCCAACGGGATGTGGATGGCTACATCACTGCAGCCCGCGCTTTGGGTGTGGATATTACCCACATTGTCCAAACCCATCTTCACGCCGATTTCATCTCCGGCCACATGGATCTCGCAGAGAAGACTGGCGCGAAGATCTACATAGCGGAATCAGCGAAGTGCAGCTTCGATCATGTTCCCCTGGCCGAAGGCGATTCCATTGAACT
>Ga0180435_10004388_pt1 | contig 13915 bp, 11 predicted proteins | sample SS_ome_3_FD_132467 | JGI IMG/M metagenome (GOLD analysis project Ga0180435, IMG submission 132467) | Hypersaline lake sediment archaeal communities from the Salton Sea, California, USA - SS_3_S_1 metaG | ecosystem: Environmental > Aquatic > Non-marine Saline and Alkaline > Hypersaline >... | reverse complement strand
AGGGCGACGATCCCCCCCGCCACCTGAAAGGGGACGTAGGAGACAATAATACTGACGGTGTTGGGCAAGATATGGCGAAAAATGATCCGGCCGTGGGAGGCTCCCAGTGCCCGGGCGGCCAGGACATAGTCGCGCGCGCGCTCCTTGTATGTGATCGTGCGCATGGTCCAGGTCATGCCCATCCAGCCAAAGGCCCACAGAATAAACAGCAGTATCCAGAAATTGGGAATCACCACCGAGGCGATGATAATGATGACATATAAATTGGGAACCGAAGACCAGATTTCGATAATCCGTTGAAAAAGAAGATCGAACACGCCGCCGAAGTAGCCCATGGCGCTGCCGATGCTGATACCGGTCACAAAGGTGGCAAACATGAGGGCCAGCGAGAAGAAAATCGCCAGGCGGAAACCGTAGACCAGCCGGGCCAGGACATCGCGGCCGGCGGCGTCCGTGCCGCAATAGTGCCGGTCGCTTACGGAAGGCGGCGACGGCGGCAGGGTGTTGTCCCTGAAATCGTTCTCGTAGGGGTTGTAAGGCACCGGCGGCATCAACACCCAGTTGTCACCGGCCTCCTCCCGAAACTGCCGGGCCAGATCCCGGTAGTTGGTTTCGTGTTGGTACCCCAGCCCAAAGGTGTCGCCGGGGATGGGGTTGCCATAGGTCGGCCAGAAGAGCTCGCCGTTGTAGCGCACCACCAGCGCCCGGCTGTTGACCAGCAGCTCGGCGCCCAGGGACAGCAGGATCATGACCACCATCACCAGCAGCGAGGCATAGCCCCGCCGGATGGAGCGAAAGCGCTGAAATTTCTTGATGGTCATTGGATTGAGTCGAAATCGCATGGGCTTTTTTGTCTACCTTTTTTATGGCCGGCTCGTCGCGTTGGGTCTATCGCGCCGATTCGGAAGCAGCGACCGATAAGACCAGGCCGCAAATCTTTCTCTGATAAAGATGATGATTCCGTAAAAAGGGCCTTGTATGTCATTCCGAACTTGATCCGGAATCCATAACATTCTGATATCAATGGATTCCGGCTTGCGCCGGAATGACGTCAAAACAGACTTTTTGACTTTTTACAGTTCCATCAAAGATAGAATCATATGATGTTTTCCCAGTCGCGCCCCGGTGACCTCTTCCAGGGGGTGAATTGCCGTTTCCGGCAGAAGCACAGCCGCTTTGACGACCGCAGGCGTAGACACATACCCCGAGGATCGGCAAAAGGCGAGGACCCCGCCGGGAACAACAGGGTGCCCGCTGCATGCGGAAATATCAATCGAATTGGACCCGCGGATCCACCACGGCCACGCACAGATCCGACAGGATATTGCCAACCAAAAACAAAAGCGACGATATCACCAGGACCCCCAGTACCACCGGATAATCCCGTTCCAGCACGGATTCGTAACCGAGAAGCCCCATGCCGTCGATGTTGAACACTTTTTCGATCAGAAAGGACCCCGTCAAAATGACGGAAATATTGTTTCCGAAAGAAGTGGCAATGGGAATCAGGCTGTTGCGCAGGGCATGGCCAAAAACCGCTCGCCGGAACGGCAGGCCTTTGGCAATCGCCGTCCGCACGTAGTCGGCCGCCAGGTTGTCCATCAGGGTGTTCTTCATTAAAAAGGTCATGGCGGCAAAGGCACCGATCATGTAGGCGATCACCGGCAGCACCGAATGCCAGGCGACATCGATGATCTTCTGCCCCAGGGACATCTGGTCGAAATTTTCGCTCACCAGATCACCGAGCGGGAAGACATCCCACCAGCCAGCCAGCCATACCAGGAGATAGATACCGATCACCCACCCCGGAATGGCGTAACCGATAAACACAACGATGGACGATAGGTTATCGAAGGCGGTCTTGTGGCGAATGGCTTTGACGATGCCCAGCGGGATGCAGACCCCGTAAGTCAGGACCATGGCGATCAACCCGAAGTAAAGAGAAATGGGTATCCGGGAGCGGATCATTTCCCACACCGGGTCGTGATAGCGCGTCGAGACGCCCAGATCCCCCTGGAGCACCTTGCCAAGCCAGGCCAGATAACTGTTGAGCAAAGGTTTATCGAATCCGTAGTATTCTTTTAAAAAGGCGATCTGCTCATCGGAAAGGGGCTGGCGCTGGACGCCAGCCGCAGAGGCACCACCCCCACCGCCTTCCAGCTGCATCTGCTGGGCCTCGGCGATCATGCGCTCGATAGGCCCACCGGGTACAAACCGCGTGATGGTGAATACCAGCAGGGTAATACCGATAAACGTGGGGATAATGAGCAGCGTGCGGCGAATAAAATAGGCCGTCATGAAGCCTCGCGTTCATCCTGTCCGGGCGGATGGGGTGGCAGCTGGAGGGTAAAACGGGAGCCGCTGCCGCGCCCCGAAACCACATCGATACGGCCACCGTGACGCTCGACGATCCGTTTGGTCATCATGAGCCCGATACCCGTGCCACGCGTGCCCTTGGTACTGAAGAACCCCTTGAAAATATGCTTCTGGGTGTCGGTATCCATTCCCGGTCCGTTGTCGCTGATCGTGTAGATCACCCCACCGTCCGGTGCCGGTTCTAGCGCCACTTCGATCCGCCTGCCGTCGGCCCGTGCGGATTCCTCCTCGAAGGCTTCAATGGCATTCTGGATCAGGTTGACCATGCAGCGATAAAGGCTTTCCGAGTCAATGACAAGGGGGTCGATCGCCGCGGGCAAGTCGGTTACGATGGTGATCCTGTTTTCATCGGCCCGGTTGCGCAGCAGTTCCAGGGCCTCGCTGACCGCGCGCAGAGGCGAGTCTTCCTGGAAACGCAGATTGCCCGCCTTGCCGAAATCCAGCAGATCCATAGCCAGGTTCTTGATCTTGTCGACGTTGCCTTCCACCATACCCCAGCCGCGCATCAGGTAGCGACGATTGTCATCCTCGATACCCCGTTGCATGACATAGATCCCCCCCTTGAGCGCACCGGCAATATTTTTGATGGTATGCGCCAGTTCGGAGGCCGCCCGGCCAACCGCCGCCAGGTTCTCGACCTCAATCAGCTGCCGGGTTTTTTCTTTGGCAATGTGCTCCAGGTTTTGAGTGTAGGCTTGCAGCTGCTGCCGCATCGCGATGCGTTCTTCGGCCCGGCCCAGAGCCACGGCCAGCATGTCATCGTTGATGGGCTTGGTGATAAAATCGGTGGCCTCCAGTTTGAGGCTGTCGATGGCCAGCGCCATGTCACCGTGGCCGGTAATCATGATGACTTCGGTGGAGGGCTCCAGAGCTTTGATCCGGCGCAGGAGTTCGATGCCGTCGATGCCCGGCATCTTGATGTCGCTCAGTACGATGGAAGGGGCTGTACGATGAAAGGTCTTGAGAGCCGTCTCGCCGTTTTCGGCAGCATGGACTGAATACCCTAACTCGGTCAAATAAATTTCAAGGACTTCGCGGATATCGGGTTCATCATCAACCAGCAGAATGGTTCGGTTCATTTTGCCCGGCCTTGAGAGGGAATCGCATGACGAAGCAGGCCCCGCCGCCGTTCCTGGGTCTGACAAAGATTTCTCCACCGAGTTCGCTGACGATACCATAGCTGATGGAAAGGCCTAATCCCGTGCCTTTGCCGACCTCCTTGGTAGTGAAAAAGGGCTCGAAAATTTTTTCCGCAATAGCGGGGGGGATCCCGTTACCCGAATCGCAAATCTCCACGACCACGGTCTCACCTTCCTGCCGCGTTACGATAAGCACTTTCTTATCGTTTTTCCCCTCAACATGCAAATCCTCCTTTTCCTCGATGGCATCCCGGGCATTGATGAACAAATTGACAAAGACCTGTTCGAGGCGATTGGGTTCGGCCATGATGATGGGCAGCTGGGGGTCCGTATCCCATTCAGTGGCGATGCCGCGGACTTTGAACTGTTGATCGAACATCTCAAAGGTTTTCTCGATCACGTCATTGATCTGGGTCGCTTCCAGGCGGGCATCATATTTGCGGGCAAACTGGCGCATGTGCTCGATGATGTTGGAAGCCCGGTCCACGTTGGTGTCGATCTTACCGGAAACATTCATAAGCGTTTCATCATCCGCCAGAGGGCTTTTCTTGAGCTTGCGCATCAGGATGGCACCGGCCGTCTTGATAACCGCCAGGGGCTGGTTCAATTCATGGGCCACGCCGGAGGCCATCTCCCCCAGGGTGGCCATTTTGCTGGCCTGGATCAGCTGTTGTTCGGCCTCCAGACGTTTGGTGATGTCCCCGGTGGTGACGAGCAAAACGTCCCGGTCCCGATAGGTGGACGGCGACACGCGGATGTTCACATAGATGGTCCGGCCGTCCTTGTGGTACTGGCGACATTGGTTGATCACGTAGGATCGTCGAATCTGGGATGCGTAGTCGGTGCGGTCCTCCTCCGCAAACAGGGCCAGAAACGAGCGGCCCATGATTTCCTTGGGGGCCATGCCGTAGACGCTTCCGACACTTTGATTGCAATCCAGGATTTCCAGCGTTTCCTTGTCCAGGACAAAGACCGGGTTGGGGATGTTATTGAAAATATCGTAATATTTCTTTTCGGCTTCCTTGAGCTGGTTTTCCAGCCAGCGGCTGTGGGTGATGTCCAGACACATCTCCATGGCCGCCACGATCTCACCTTCCTCGTTGCGAATGGGCGAGGTTCTTACGATCCAGTGGGCCGGCTCCCCGGCTTTGGTCAATCCGTCCTCTTCACTATAATGCGTCCCCCCGTCTTCAAAGGTTTTTTCAACCGGACAGTTCTCGCACTTCTCGGTGCGTCCCTTGTAGGCATAATAACAGTAATCGCCGGGGTTCGGCGCAAAGGTGTCTTCGAATTCCTGGTTATATTCAATGAGACGGTAATTACGGTCCTGCACGGTAATTGCGCAAGGTACCTGCTCAAAGAGCTGGCGGAAACGATCCTTCTGTTTGTTGAGCTCGCCCTGTTTCCCCTCGATCTGTTTGGCCATATCAGTGATGGCCTCGGCCAGCTGCTCCATCTCGTAGCTTTCCTCGGCCTCGATGGAGTGGGAATAATCGCCGCGGGCGATACGTTGCGTCTCGCGGATCAACTTTTTGATGGGCTGGTTGACGAATCGCAGAATGAACAGGACGATCATGGCGGACGTGAACAAAAAGATGAGCACGGCCAAACCGATAATACCGTCCTGGACGACGCCGATTTCCGCGTCCGTCTCATTGAGGGAGACCACCACGTCCAGCAAGCCCAGCACACTGGTTTCAGGTGAATGCACGTGGCAGCTGCCCGTGCATCCGGGTTCGTTCATGATGGGACTGATGAGCCCCATCATGCGCTTGCCGTTGGTGTCGACCGGCAGCATACGGACCCGCGCTTCCAATGGAAGCTCGCGAACGGGGGGGTCTTCCTGGTGACAAATCCGGCAGGCTTCCGAATCGATCGTGGTCCGTCTCCCGATCTCGGTCTCCCGATTGGAAAAACGCACCAGGCCTTCCTTATTGTATATCCGGATAAATTCGATTTCCTTCTGGCGGCTGATGTTGCGGATGATGCGGTCGATATCCTCACCCGAATTGAGCATCATGGCGTAGTGGGTGCCCAGCTTGATCGTGTTGCTCAAACGATCCGTGACCATCACCATGTCACCGATCATGCGCTGTTTCTGGTACCGCATGCTGAAGAAAGCCCACGCCGCGATGCACACCAGCAGGGTTATCCCCACGGCCATAATCAGCGATGTAATCAAGCTGGTGCGCTTCGGCTGATGGTCGTTCACGACCCCTCCTCGCCGCCGTTGCGGGTGTCCGCATCATCCAGGAGATCACGGGTAGCGAAATCACGCGGCAGGACAATGCGGAAACAGGCCCCCTGGCCTGGGGCCGAGACCACATGCATCGATCCCCCGTGCTGCACCACGGTCTTGTGGGCAATGAACAGCCCCAGTCCGGTCCCCTGTTCCCCTTTGGATGAGAAAAAGAGATTAAAGAGGTTTTCACGCGTTTCTTCGCTCATCCCCACACCGTTGTCCCGGATTTCCAATTCAAGTTCAGCGGAATTCCCCCGCGCGCTGAAAACGACCTGATGGGTTTTTTCACCATCGCTATCCTCGGCACAGGCCTCAACCGCATTCTCGAGGATGTTGACAATGGCGGAGCGCAGGGCGACCGGATCTGCTTCGATGCTTCCCAGGTCGGCATCGAATCGACATTGAAATTCGATGTCGTGTTGCCGTGCTTTCGGGTCCACGATGAAAGCCACATCATTGACAAACCCATAGGCGTCCAGCGTTTCGATCGCCAGAGTCCGCTCTTTGGCATAAAAGAGGACATCGAGCACCAGGCTACGGATGCGCTCGATCATCTGCTTCATGATGTCGTAGCCTTCCTTGACCTGCTCCGGATCTTCTTTTTGTCTTCCGGAATTAAGAAGATAAAGACCGGCATCCATCCCCGTCAGGACCCCTTTGACGCCATGGGATACCGAACTGATCATGAGCCCCAGCGAACTGAGGCGGTCCTGCAACTGGCGCATCTGGGTAATGTCGGTAGCCATTTCCATCACCTGCGTGATCTCGCCGGCGGCGTTGACGATGGGTGCCGTCCAGATCAGCACCTGAAGCTGTTGACCGGATTGGGAGTTGACCACCATTTCCTTGTGGTGGGACTGACCGTCTTCGAAAGTCATGGACACCGGGCAGGCCGCACACGGAAGGGCGCGCTGTTTGTAAATTTGATGGCAGGTCAGGCCGGCAGAATCGCCGAACTCATCCCGAAACAAACGGTTGGCCGCGGTGATGTGGAAATTGCGATCCAGCACCACGATATAGCAGGGCACTTCCTCGAACAGCTGATGATAGCGTTGCTGGGTCGTTCGCAGTTCTGCCTGCAGCCGGGTCACCTCGGAGATATCAGCAATAATCTCCAGAACGAGCTCGATCTCGTCCCGGCTGTTGCGAATCGGGGCCGTATGCACCATTACCGGAAATGTCTGCCCGTCGCTGTAGCGCAGCACCTCCCGGCATCGCTGGGGGGTACCGGCGGCAAAGGTTTTTCCCACAGGGCTGGCGTCCGCTGTCTCGAACGGCCCCTGGTAAATTGCATCGCTGGATTGTCCCAGGAGGTCACCCAAACGTTCCTTATAGAGCTGATTGCAGGATACGACTTGCTGGTCGCTGTTGTGCAGGGCCACAAAACAGGGAACTTCGTTAAAGAACTCCATGCCGGCATTGACATCCCCGGCAATATCCAAAAACGCGGTCGACAGGCAATCCACTGCCTGTCCCAGGGCGGTAAGCCTTTCAAGCTCAACGACCTGGGCCGACTTTTCGGCCACCAGCGTTTCCAGATTATCGGTATAATTGCGGATCTGATCTCGCATTTCAAGGCGCTCGCGGGCCCGTTTAAGGGCGATGCCCAGGACGTCGTCATTAATCGGCTTGGTGATGAAATCTGTGGCTTCCAGCTTGAGGCTTTTGATGGCCAGGTCCATATCACCGTGACCGGTGATCATGATGACCTCGGTTTCGGGCGCTTCTTCCTTGATGTGCTGCAGCAGGGCGATGCCGTCCATCCCCGGCATCTTGATATCCGTCATCACGATGGGGGGCCGCCAATCCCGAAAACGCGCCAGGCCGCTCTGACCATTTTCGGCGGTGTCAACCGTATAACCGAGTTCTTCCAGGTAAATCATCAGAATATCGCGCAGATCGGCTTCGTCGTCCACTACCAGTATGCGATTATCGAAGGTCATTTACTTCTCCGGCTCGAAAGCGGAAGGCCCGGGCGTCCATCGCTCTGGACATGGCCATCGGGCAAGAGGGCCAGGGCGTCTCCGGACGGGGCGTATGGCATAAGCGGTTGGGCCGATTGCCGCGTTGCATACGGCAAGAACGCGGGGGCTTGGAAGGGGGCTGCCACCGACCGCGCCTATCCGATCGTATTGCGAACGATCTGCAGCAGCCGGTCATGGTCAACCGGTTTTTCCAGATAGGCCAGGGGCTTCGGAACCGGCCGGTCCTGCTGGGCATTGAGCATCTTGAGAAAATGGCGAAAAGAGGATTCTGCCACAGCGGAAAGCATAATCACCGGGATGTCGGCAAACTCCTCATCGCTTTTGAGCCGGCTGTACATTTTAACACCGCCGTCGCCCGGCATCATGATATCCAGAACGATCAGGTCCGGACGGTCCTCACGCAGGCTGGTCATGCCGCCCTGGCCATCCCGGCGCGTCAGCGGCCGGTAACCATGGCTCTCAAGCAGCGTGGACAGGTAAAGCCGCATGTCCATCTCGTCATCGACTATCAGAACCGTCTTTGGGTCCATTATATGCCACCGCCGAAACCATTCGCGCCCCCGGGTGCCCACCGCTGCCGATCAGCCCGCGGCCGTTATACATCGGTTGCTTGCCAGGGGACGGGTTCAGGATACCTTGTCCGGCCGGTTTACGCTGGCCACCGGACAGGCGGCACGCAGCACCACCTGTTCAACCGTGCTCCCCAGAACCGCATCCTCAGGATCGACTTCACGGGTATGGTGAGCCATAACGATCAAGTCACCGTTGCGCTCCCGGGAGAATTTCAATATCTCAACGTAGGGAACACCTTCCCACACCTCGATATCGTAGTTGTCGTAGTCTTCCATCTTGGACACGTAAGTCTTTTCGATACGCTCCCGCGCAGCGGCGATCTCGGTCTCGATCTCATCCTGGGAGATCGCTTTACCCGCGTGGAGACTGCTCATATCCAGAGCGTGGAACAGGTGCATCTTGGCACCGATTTCCTTGGCAAGATTATAGGCGAACAAAAAGGCCGAATAAGAGGCTTTGGAAAAATCCGTGCCGAAAATAATATTGGAAAAATACCAGAGGCAGGTGGTGCAGGGCCTGCTGACGATCAGGACCGGGCACTTGGCGCCTTTGGCAACCCGCTGCATGGTGCTGCCCACGACATTGCGGTAACGCGTCGCACCGGCTTCTTCATCGCGGGAATGCGCGCCCATTACAATCAGGTCGGCATCATTCTTGCGCGCTGCCCGCAAAATCTCGCGGTGGGATTCACCGGCCGTGGTTTCGATCCTGACGCCGTCGACACCAGCCAATTGTTTACGGTAATAGGTCTTCAGTTCTTCCTTGACCCAATCCTCGTAATCATTGTCCATATATTCGTCTTCACCGGTACGCGAATCCTTCATGAACGGGCTGAAACCACGGGAAGGCATGCCCATGGAGTGAAAAAGAGTGAGTTCGGAATTGTATTTCTTTTTCAGGTCAAACGCGACGTGTGCTGCATGGTCGCAAGTCGGCGTACCGGTCGTCGCGAAGATAATCTTGTCAAACATGTTCACCTCCTTAGTGCACAGGCCCGCAGGGTGCCGTGGAAACTGAGTTCCCACACTATGCCGTCAATGAATTCAAACAGGTTGAAGACCGTTCCGAACTCAAACTGGTCCATTTTGTCGCCAAAAACGATGTGTCGAAGTTTGCCCAGGCAAAGCGGCATATCCAGCAGGTGTTCCAACTCATAATTCCTAATTTCACGCGGTTCCCCGCTTCCCTCGCCCCTCAGGTGACTATAGATTTCCAGCCGGGGTTCCCCCGGGTAGCCGATCATTTCGACGGTTTTGCCAAACGCGATACGACGAAAATCATCGCAGATGCAGCCGTCCTCCGGCGCTTCCCGGTACTGCTCGATGTAGGTCGGGAAAAAGGCATTCAAGCGTGCCAGCAAAGGATAGTTCTCGATCATGCGAAACACGCTGCGCAAGGTCACGCTGTCATCCAGCACCACCTGCATTCCCAGACACATGAGCGGCGCATCACCGACGGGTTGGCCGTCACAGAAAAGCGCCCCATTATGTTTCAGTGTCACCGTATTCATCGCCTATCCATTACCCTGGTGCGCCCTTCGGCGACTTACTCTTCGGGCTTGAGATGATCGGGTACGACCGCCATGTGAATCAACAGCGGTTTCAGAAACGACCAGCGGATACCGATCTCGAATTCTTCCTCCAGGTCGCGAATGGCATCCCAACAGTTGTGGCAAGGGGCAATCACCAGCTTGCAGCCGGTGGCCAGAATCTGGTCTCGCTTGACCTTGAGACCCACATTGCGCTGAGGACGGTAACGGCCGATTCCGTTCAGGCCACCACCACCACCGCAGCAGAAATTGTGCTCCTTGTTGGGTCTCATTTCGCGGAAATCCTCCGCGATGTAACCCATGATCTCCCTGGCTACGTCACTAAGGCCGGCATTGCGGATATAATTGCACGAGTCTTGATATGTTACCGGTTCTTTGATCTTCTTGGCCGGGTCGATCTTGATCTTGCCAGTGCGCAAGGCCTCGGCGACCCATTCCACGTAGTGAAAACTGGGGATGGGTGGTTGGCCGTCCTTGCGCCCCGCCCAGTAGGGCCCTTCCAGCACCGTGGCCCGGTAGGCATGGCCGCATTCGGTGACCACCATGCGTTTGGGGTTGAGGCGCTCCATGGCGTCGTAAACGCTTTCCACCTGCATTTTGCAGGCCGCCCAATCGCCGGCGAACATCGCCAGACTCGTCTCTTCCCAACCCTCGCTGGGCACGGTCCAGTTCTCACCGGCCAGATGGAATAGAATGGCCGCTTCCGCCAGATCCTCGGGATAGTGTTTGGGTTCGCGGGCGTTGACCGTGTAGATGATGTCGGCGTTTTGAACATCGACCGGAATTTTGAGACCGGGCCAATCTTCCTCGTACTCCTCGGCCATCCATTCGCAGGTGTCCACCCAATCCTCGGTGGTCACATTCATCTGCGCGCGGTAGATGCGGTGCATGCCCGAGCCAATTTTTAATTCCCAGGGCACGAATCCCTGTGAAAAGCAAAGGCCGCGCAGATAGCTGAACATGATCCCCATGTCGATGCCGAAGGGACAGTACATGCCACAACGGTTACAGCATGTACACTTGGACCATGCCGTATCCATTACCATCTGCATGAAGGCGTTGTCCACATTTCCCTTACGACGAACAAGCTCCCCCAAGGTCGCCTGGATCTTGTAGGACGGCACCTGGGCGGGATCATTTTTGTTGGCCAGGTAGAAGAAACAGCTGTCGGCGCACATCCCGCAGTGGGCGCATATCTCCAGCCAAGTCCGTAGACGGGACTTGAGGGTTTTCTGGATGATGGCCCACAGCGCTTTGGCGTCCACGTCCAAATGGTTCATTTCTTCGTAATACTGCTTGCCACTCTTGTCGTTCAGAAGCGCCTGGAGTTGCTCTTCCGTGTCGACCGTTTGTTTGTTGCAAAGTTTTCCTTCAGGCATGACTCGTGTTCCTCTGCAAAATAAGGTTATGACTTGGTTACCAGGACAACCCCTTGCTCTTCATACCACCACGCTTGATCCCGTAATCCATGCCGATCTGGGCCCGGGATAGGAAGAAACCGATGAAATGGGAAAGTTTCGTGAGAGGGATGGATACCAGAAATATTTCACCCGAAAGAATATGGGCGATCAGCCAGAAATTATAATTGCCGACCTGGAAATTGGCCAGCAGCCCGGTAGCAAACGGTGCCACCGCGATGGCCAGAACCAGGTAATCGTATGGTTTGGTGATAATGCGCACTTCCGGCAAAGCATTGCGGCGCAAAACGATAAACAATGCCGCAACGATAACGGCGACGGTCATAAACGTTGCCAAACTTTCCGGCATAGAATACAGGCTCCACCCGAAACGCTCTTGCAGGAGCACATTGTGTCCATAGATGAACAGGGGCGTAAACAAGAGGCTGACATGGAAGGTAAAAAAACAAATCGTAAAAAACGGGTAGAAGCGCCAGCTGTGCGTCCCAAAGGGAATCAGCCAGAAGACGATCGAACGAAGGGCGCCTTTGATCCCGTAAGACATGTGCTCCTTATAGGCAACCCGGTCCAGCTGCCAGCTCAGTCCCCTGAAATACCAGATGGCGCGGGCAATGATACCAACAAAGAAAATAGTAAACGCAATCCATGCCAGCGGTCCGGTGACAAATGCGTACATGGGTAACTCCTTGAACAATAGTGTTTATGCAGTTCACGTCAGGGGGCCGATTGCCCCGGTGGACGCTGTCAACTAATCATCACGGCTGGTCAGGAACCGCCAGAAAATCGGAAACAGAATCAGCGCAGCCAAAACGACCAGATAGGTTATGCTCTTGGTACTGTACATAAAATCATGCAGGGTAACAATTTGGCCTTCCATGACGTTTTCCTCTCAGGCATTGATCAATGTTCTTCTTTGAAATCCGGGTGCTCATACAAAATCGGCATGTGGGTGACGATGAACCGGTAAACCAGGACACCGATGGTGACCACAAACAGGGTGATGCCGATTTCCATCCAGTGAGGGACATAGCGCTCGCTGCTGGGTAAATGGTAGTTGAAGGCAATCAGGGATATATTCATGCGATTAAGAACAATCCCCAGAACCGCCAGACCCGATGTCCGACGGATCAGTTTGATGTTCTTATCCCGTGCCCCGACAGCAAATAAATAACAGGGCAACAAAACAAACCCTATGATTTCGAATAAATACCAAAGCCCCCAACCGGTGGCCAAATAATGCCAGTTATTGTCCACGGCCAGACCAACCATCTTGATAATGAAATATCCGAACAGCACGAAGGCCGCCGCCTTGCCGAACCCAAGTGCCACCCCGTCGGCCTCTGACAGGTGGGTTGCATCCATTTTGTCGTGAAAATGTTTGTGCGCCAGGCTGCCTTCAAAGATCACCATGGAAAGCCCTGCGATGATCGCCGAAATGAAAAAGTAGACCGGCAGATAGCTGGAATACCACAGCGGATGCAATTTGGAGGGTGCAATGAGGTAGAGTGCCCCTAAAGAAGACTGGTGCAGGGTGGAGAGCACCACGCCGAATATCGTTAGCAGAAGCGTCAGCTTGACAACGATGCTGCGGGCCTTTTTCAACCCCAGCCACTCCAATGCCGCAGGCGAGTACTCGATAAAGAGCACCGTCAGGTAAAGGGCCACACAGGCACCCACTTCAAAGAGCAGTGAAGTGGTCCCTGGTTGCACGATGAAGGGATAGGGCAGGCGCCAGGGTCGGCCGACATCGTAATGCAGCGCAAAAACGACCAGGGCATAGCCCAAGAAGGCTGTCAAAATCGCCGGGCGAACGGCCGAGTGGTAGCGCTTCAGGCCGAATATATAACAGGCTGCCGATGTCACGAATCCGCCGGCCGCCAGGGCAACGCCGACCAAAAGGTCAAAGCCGATCCACAGGCCCCAGGGATTGTAATCGGAAAGATTGGTCACCGTGCCCAATCCAGCGGTAAACCGCAGCACCGTGATAACCGAGCCAATCAGCAGAATCAGGCCGGCCACCATGTTGAACGGTGTCCACAGGGTGCCGCCTCTTGCGGTTTTCGTATCGGACATCAGGAATCCTCCTCCGTTGGCTTCTCATCCTTGTCGTCTTGGCCTTCAGGTGCTGCATCTTCAGCCTGGGCGGCTTCTTCCGCCGCCTTGGCAGCCTCTTCCTGCTCTTTGGCCGCCTCTTCGAGAGCCTTCTTGACGGCCATGTTAATGGCCGTTTCTTTTTCCTTTTCTTTCATTGCCAGGGTCTTTTGCAATTCCGCGGCGGCTTCTTCTTTTGTCGCTGCCCGGGCGGCTTCAACGGCCTCGGCCTGTTCTTCCTCCGCCACCTTGTCCTTGCGCTGGGAAATGGCATAAATACCTGTCAGCAGGACCGGCCACACGCCCACCACGATCGGCACAGCTCCCAATGCGCCGGCCGTGAGAGCCGGGGCTGGGGTGACCCCCAGATCTTCACGCATACCAAGATCCCGGAAGGGCACATCCGAAATGTAGAGCCAGTTAGTGCCCCCCATTTCATGCTCACCATAGATATGATCAATATACTTGTCCGGATCTTTGCGGATGCGCTCGCGGGCGATTTTCAACAAATCATCGCGCTTGCCAAAGGAGAGCGCCTCGGT
>Ga0180435_10004387_pt1 | contig 13916 bp, 15 predicted proteins | sample SS_ome_3_FD_132467 | JGI IMG/M metagenome (GOLD analysis project Ga0180435, IMG submission 132467) | Hypersaline lake sediment archaeal communities from the Salton Sea, California, USA - SS_3_S_1 metaG | ecosystem: Environmental > Aquatic > Non-marine Saline and Alkaline > Hypersaline >... | reverse complement strand
GGCAGGCATCTAAAACTTCCCATCGGAAAGATAGCCCATTTAGACCTGAGTGAAAATAAATGGAAAATAATAGACTCGCCTGATTACCCGGATCATATCGAAGCATAGCGGCAGATTTTTTTAGCTCACTTCTATCCTGCCCACAGCCCACATTATCATAAGGGCTACAAAGGCGGGGAAGAATGCAACAAAACTGAGTATCAGTATAAGCACCCATAAGGGCGTGTTTATAGATATCCAGTACTTTTTATCCCTCGATCCCATATTTTATCCCTGTTGGTTAATAATATAGATTATTATATAGCAAAAGTAATACCCGGCAAAACTAATTAAAAACAAAACCGGGACAATAAATTATATCTAGGTTTTTGGTCAAAAGAAAGATCAGTCAGCTGCTTTTTCAAGTACTGTCTCATCATCAGCTAAATCTATTTTTTTTGTAAGGAGTGAGACTATTACCAGGGTCAGGAAACTTAACGGTACTGAAAGTATGGCCGGATTGTTTATCTGCACCGGCGCATGCAGGTGGCTCAGATGATAGACCTCGTTGAACGTCTTCTGGGACAAAAGAATAAGGGTCACCGAGGATAGAAGCCCTACCAGCACTGAGGCAATGACGCCTTTGGCCGTGGTCCTCTTCCAGAAGAGTATCATAAGTATGGCAGGAAGGTTGGCAGAGGCGGCAATGGCAAATGCCCATCCCACCAGGTATGATACATTCATACCTTTAAATATCACACCCAGCACCATGGCAATGCTGCCCACTGCTATGGCAGCTATTTTTCCCGAAAGTACCTTTCTCCTGTCTGTCATCTTTATATTCATGAACCTGTCCATCAGGTCATGGGCCACTGCTCCCGAGGAAGCAACTATGAGTCCGCTGACCGTTCCCAGTACGGTGGCGAATGCTATGGCAGATATGATGGCAAATAAAGCTATGCCGAAAGACCTTGCCAGAAGCGGTGCTGACATATTATTGTTGGTTATATCCACCACGCCTCCGGTCATGGCTCCCAGGCCGATAAACAGGGTAAGTATATAGAAAAAGCCGATCACGGCTATGGCCACTATGGTAGACTTACGGGCACATGCCGGTGTAGGCACAGTATAGTACCTTATTAGTATATGGGGAAGTGCTGCCGTCCCGAAGAAAAGGGCCAGCATAAGCGAGGCAAAGTCGATCTTGTCTGTAGCTGTCGCTCCCCTGTCAGAGTCTACTTTGAATACCAGCCCTGGGCGGAGGACCTCCCTTCCCGGTGTCGGATCCTGATAGTATACGGTTATGCTGTCGCCGGCATCATCTATTACCTCTTTTTCCCATCTTATTACCGTGCTTTCCTTTATGGTGGAAAAGAAGCTGAACATTCCTACAGGACCAGTCTCCACATCTTCCCGGCCCTCTATCCGGCTCATATGGCCCACCTGGTAGAAAAGTTCTTCATCTGCAGTGCCGCCGTTATAAAGGGTCTGCCCTTCGGCTGTCTGGGTAACTGTAAGAGTCTCTTCCAGGACTTCCTTCTCTTCATTATATTTCCATATTGATCCAAAACCTGAATTATCCTGGAGCTTTGCCAGAACAAGGCCTGGTTCCGGTTCCCACTGCTTTATTAGCTGGTATGAGCCGCTTTCTATGGCCAGTTGCCCATCCTCAGCATAAACTGCTTCAATGGTCTTAAAATCATGATAATCGGTCTGGCCGCCCTGGTCGGGAGAGGTGGAAAAACCTCGGGCCAGGATGGCTATTACCAGTATAAGTGAGAAAAATACCAGGAGCGCCCCTTTAATGAACTGCACATAGGTAGTGGATGCCATTCCGGCGGTGGCCACAATTATTATTACTATGGAGCCCACCATCAATACTCCCGCCCAGTGGGGAAGGCCAAGAAGCGGCGTTACCAGCGAACCTGCTCCCACCATCTGGGGGATGAGGTAGAACATGGATACAATAAGCGTAGATATGGCAGCTATCAACCTTATGCCCCTTGATCTGAACTTGGAATCAAGGGCGTCGGCAAATGTAAATTTGCCCAGCCGTTTCATAGGTTCGGCCACTACGAATAGAGCTACGATCCATCCGGCGAGATATCCTATGGAATAAAGAAACCCGTCATATCCGGCAACTGCAATTAATCCGCAAATACCCAGAAAAGATGCTGCCGACAGATAATCCCCGGCAAAAGCTATACCATTTACAGACCAGTGTATGTTTCCCCCGGCGGCAAAATATCCCTCAGAAGACCTGGTCTTTCTGGCAAAATAGTATGATATGGCAAATACGGCGACCACAAAAGCGATAAATATTATGATAGCCCAGGGGGAAGGCATATATCTCATTGCCCGACCACCTTTTCCTGTTTTTCTTTATCCCGGTACTTTTTCTCCATCCTGCTGGCCAGGAAGTTGTAGACCAGGGCCATTATAAGGGCTAAGATTATAAGGGCAAAGCCGTATACAATAGCGAGATTCAGGCTTCCGATATCGATGCCCATAAGTTTTGGATCAGCTAAATTGATTATTATAAATCCACCGTAAACTACACAGTAAGCCAGAAACATCCACATCCCCAGCTTTATCTTGTATGGAATGGATTCATCTTTGTCCCATTTGCCTGCAGGATCTTTTGCCATAAGCACCCCTTCTATTAGAAAAACTAACCAATGATACAGCAAAGAGTTAAGAATTTAAAGGATTATTATGAAAACTTTCAATTATCTGCAGCATGGCCGTTTCTGCATCTCCGGGAAAGGTAAAGGCTTCTTTATTTGCGGCGCTCTTCCAGTATTTTCCCTATACGGGCCCGGTTGAACCTCTGCAGCATTATGCAGGGAAGATTGGCCAAAATAGCATAGGCTATCATTATTATTCCCACCCACCATATATTCCACAGGAAGAATAGGGGCACAGGGATGATAGCAAGCCAGTGGGTAAGCTCTGCCCGTTTTGTCTCATAAAGGAAGGTCTCCATGTATCCGGCATCACTGCTCTGCAGTTTCTTCTTGGGGAAGCCCTTTTTGAACAGGCCGCCCCCATCAGGTATGACTTTCCTCCAGACTTTTATACGCAGAGGCCTCTGGTAAAACATACCCTGTCTTTCCCAGGATCTTATCCTGAACCAGCGGATATCTTTTTTAAAAAAAGATAAAGGTATAAGAGTGCATAAATAGGAAACACCCAGGTGTATCAACAGCCATACAAATATATCCAGGAATATTATCCAGAAATGTGACAATCTAAAAACCGGCATTATCCCCGCCTGACCTTTAAGTCCTTATGTCCCTTTCTTTCCAGGTGACTTTCTTTTTAAAAAAAGTGATGATAAACGAATACAGGAATACTACTATGAAGAATGCCAGGGGAATAGGATAAAATATGGAAGCAAAAATGCTGAAACTGCCTACCCTGTATGACATCCAGTATATCTGGGCTGAGAAAGCGGCATAAAAAACTGCAGATATTATGACCAGCCGCATATCCATAGACGCCAGTCCTTCTGCCAGGGCATTGATAGGGAAAATAGCCCCGGCTATCCAGGCTATTACCATTATAAGGACAGGAATGGAAGTCGACCTGGCCCCGGAGCTGAAGCTTTTTGACCAGCCCCTTACCACATCCATAAACCCTCCGGGATACATCCTGAAATCAATGGCGCCTTTTCCCCCCATGCAGCTGACTTTTATTCCCTGCCTTATAAACTTCTTGCCCAGCTCTATGTCCTCCATGACCCTGCCCCTGATGCTTTTATGCCCTCCAATTTTTTTGTAATCATCCAAACTGCACAGGAGGCAGGGGCCGAAAGCACCAATAGGTCTTTTACTGAAAGGGGTAAATGCACCTATTCCGGCTATTAGTATTATATTGAAGAATAAGGAAAGGTTCTCATAAAGCCTTTTTATCCTGTGGTAGGGCTGGATGGATATCACACCTTTTTGCCTGTGTAAACAGTCTGCCATTCTCTCTATCCCGTCCTCTTCCATTGAAGTATCGGCATCCAGGAAAAGAAGGTAAACGCCTTCAGCCTTCATGGCCCCGTTATGGCAGGCCCAGGATTTCCCTACCCATCCCCGGGGCAGGTCTTTGAGTCTTATGACCCTGGCGCCATGATCCTCTGCAATCCCGGGGGTGTTGTCTGCTGAGTCATCATCTACTACTATTATCTCTCCGGGTTTTATGGTCTGGGCTGCCAGGGAATCAAGGAGTTTGGGAAGATTTCTCTCCTCGTTCCTGGCAGGGATTATAACTGATAAGTCTTTCCATGCCGAAGATATATTATTATCTTCAGGCAGTTTCTGACACAAAGGGATCTTCCAGAGTATTAAAAACCCCAGCAGCCAGAAAGCGGCATGTAGTGAAATATTTATATAACTCATCTAAGATATCAGGTTATTCCATCCGTATAAAAACCATGTTTATGCCGGCTGCATGGTGCCTGCAAATACCAGCCAGGCCAGAAGCGACTTGGCTACCAGGCTCAGGATTATATAACCCCTCTCACCATACAGGTAGTCTTTCCATCTTCCCACTTTTTTATACTGCAGCACCATGTTTATGGGGAACAGGTTAAACAGTACGAAATAAGTGCCGAATATGGCATATACGAACCAGGGTATCTGCTCCAGTACATCCGGTGTCTTGACAGCCGAACCCAGGAAGTATAGAAGGATGACCACCCAGGGTACGGCCCCGGAGAAGCTTCCTATGACAAATGAGGTCCAGCTTGTCTTTTCCGTAGTCTGATTGTGGAGCTCCATCATCAGCCCCAGGAGGTTCATGGTGGCATTAAGCCCTACTATGGCTACTATGGTGCCTATATCCCTGGCCCCGAAAAGCATGGATATTATGACTATCATAACCGAAGAAGAAAGAGCATACTCATACCATCTGAAGTAATTTATACCTTTCTCCAGGCTGCTATTGTAGAATTTGTTTATGCCCGGCAGTATTACCAGAAAATGGGCGATCGCAGACAGAAACAGGAAAATAGAGACAAATGCCCCTATGGGTATGGAGCCTATTATCTCCGAGTCCACGAAAAGACGCATCTTTTCCGTGTCAAAGGACTGGAAATAATACTCCACCGGAAGCTTGAAATCCTTTATCTGGGTGATTATGAGCCCCATTACCAGCATGAATACTGCCTGCACGAAATGCAGAACCGCCATGGCTCCATTAAAGCGCCTGAGATAGGGGAATGTGATCTTTTTTTCAGCCATTTTTACCTCCCATTTTAAAAATGCTATTGCTTTTGACCTATACGCTATTGAAGCGTATTATATTTATTTTATAATGTTAATAATATTATTCAAACACTTTTTTAAATAATATATCAGGGTGCTATAATTTATCAGACAATACATTCCAAAAACATCCCGGAGATATGCTATGGACATAAATCCAGACAGGATAAGAAAACTAAACGATATACGAACTTCCGGAGGTGCCGCGGCATACTGGATGAGCCGCGACCAGAGGGTATCAGACAACTGGGCCCTTCTTTATGCCAGGCAGCTGGCACAGGAAAGAAAGGTGCCGCTTCTGGTCTGTTTCTGCCTGGCAGAGGATTATACGGGTGCCAATTTCCGGCATTTTGCCTTTATGCTCAAAGGATTAAAGCAGGTATATGAAAAACTGATGAAAAAAAACATTCCATTCTGCCTGGTTAAGGGTGACCCGGCGGAAAAGATCCCTGAGTTTGTCAGTAAAAATAATATCGGGACACTGGTCACAGATTTTGACCCCTTAAGGATAAAGAGAAAGTGGAAGTCCGGCGCGGCAGGGAAAATCGGCATACCTTTCTATGAAGTAGATGCCCATAATATAGTCCCATGCCGTTATGCATCACAAAAACAGGAATACGGTGCCCGTACATTGAGGCCCAAGATAAAAAGGGTGCTGGATGATTTTCTGGATGATTTTCCGCCCCTTAAGGAAAACACGGCAGACAATATCCCGGAAAAGCCTGGTGCGGACTTTGAAAAAATAATAATGGATATAAGGACCGACCGTTCCGTGGGTGAAGTTGATGGCATAGAACCCGGGGAAAAGGGGGCGCAGAAGACGCTTGACTCCTTTATCGGCAGCAGGATAGAGGGTTATGGCAGCAAGAGGAATAACCCGGATAATGATATGCAGTCCGGTCTTTCCCCATATATTCACTTCGGCAATATCTCTGCCCAGAGAATAGCCATGGAAGTTTTGGACAGCAATACAGGCGATGCTGACAGGGATCCATTCCTGGAGGAGCTTATAGTGCGGAGGGAGCTATCGGATAATTACTGCTATTACAACAAAAGTTATGATTCCTTTGGAGGTTTTCCCTCATGGGCCAGAAGGACTCTTGATGATCACAGGGGCGATTTAAGAGAGTATATTTATTCTGTCCATAGACTGGAGGAATCCCTTACCCATGACCCGCTTTGGAATGCGGCCCAGTCCCAGATGGTCATAACCGGCAGGATGCATGGCTATATGAGGATGTACTGGGCCAAGAAGATACTGGAATGGAGCCCGTCCCCGGAAGAGGCCCAGGAGACAGCCATCTATCTTAATGATAAATACAGCCTTGACGGGCGGGACCCTAACGGCTATACGGGCATAGCCTGGAGTATCGGCGGCGTCCATGACAGGGCCTGGGGAGAAAGAGCGGTATTCGGCAAGGTAAGGTATATGAGCTATAATGGCGCCAGGTCAAAATTCGATATAAAGAGCTATATTGATAAGATAGGGGAAATGGGCAGCTAGAAAAAGCTCCACATGGCCAGTATGGAAATAAGCAGTATCAGCCCTGCTATGCCAAGTCCGAGGCCGGCAGCATATATCTTTTTGCCCCTGTCGATATATAGCCCCCTGTCGATTCCCCGGTAATCCTTTATCCCGGTCACAATGGCAACGATGGAAGTACCTGCGGCTGCCGCCCCCATCAAAAGCAGCAGGAATAATACAAAGGCATATCTTAAGAACTCTTTTTCAGGATCTATCATTTCTATAAGATCGGGCCCCAAAGGTTTTGCAGGCATCAGCAAGAATAGTACCAGTCCAGAAATAACAGATATTATTCCCAGTACCAGTGATTCAAAGGAGAACCTTCTATTTTCCGGTCTTTTCATATCATGGTCCAGGGGCAGGAATATGCCATATCAAACGCCGTATTTTTTCCTGACTTTGTCTATGACTCCGGTCGAGGGAAAACTTATGGCATTGCCGGGGCATTTGTCCTGGCAGCCGATACAGCCCACCACACAATTATATGGACTGGTGACCTCTGCCTTATCTTTTCCATCAGAATATGAAAATGTGCCCAGCTTGCAGAACTCCACACAGGTTCCGCACCCGTCACATTTTTCTTTATCTATGCTGGGATACCAGGGTATCTCCTTTCGGGGTATCCCCAGGTACTCCTTATCCGGTTCCAGCTGTTTTTTTCCTGTCATCTATTTCTCCTGTCATTATTATTTAAAGACATTATATGCACTGGCGCTGTTTTTTCAAATCCGGCTTTAGTATAATCGGTCATAAACATTAAGTGGGTATGGTATTATATATTCAAAGCATAAAACTTATTTGAAAGGGAACTAGAAGATGAAGAAAAAGACCCCGGGACGATTCGAGGATAATGAAGTCCTTAAAACACCGGAAAGGGATGGAGAATTTGTACATTCAGACCCCTGGAGGGTTTTAAGGATACAGGGGGAATTTGTGGAGGGCTTCAATACCCTGGCCGGACTGGGTTCCTGCATATCCATATTCGGTTCAGCACGGACCAGGCCTGACGACCCCTATTACAAAGCGGCCGAAGAAACAGCAGCCCTCCTGGTCAAAAAGGGCCTGGGAGTCATCACCGGGGGAGGCCCCGGCATCATGGAAGCCGCCAATAAGGGGGCATATGAAGCCGGAGGCACATCCATAGGCTGCAATATCGAGCTGCCCTTTGAGCAGGAACCTAATAAGTACCAGAATATCGCCATGGAATTTCATTACTTTTTTGTCCGCAAGATGATGTTTGTAAAGTACTCGGTGGGGTATATAATCTTTCCCGGAGGCTTCGGCACCCTGGATGAGCTGTTTGAAGCCCTTACTCTTTCCCAGACCCACAAGATAGAGCATTTTCCCATCGCCCTTTTCGGAAGCAAATACTGGAAAGGCCTGACCGGGTGGATGGATGACTGCCTGCGGAAGGAATTTAAGACCATCAGTCCTGGCGATAAGGATATGTATAAGATCTTTGATGAACCCGAAAAAGCTGTAAACCATATAGTCGGAAAGCTTAAGGATAATAAGCTCTGCGAACTGTTTTAATATCAGGAATTATTTTTATTCCTTATCTTTGCCCACTGGTCCTTCAGGGTGACAGTACGGTTAAACACCGGCATGTCTTTGCTGGAATCCGGGTCCACACAGAAATACCCCAGCCTTTCAAACTGGTATATCTGGCCCGGGGCTGCCTTTGACAGCGACGGCTCCAGCCTGCAGTCCCTTAACGTTTTGAGGGATCCGGGATCGAGACTTGATTTAAAATCCCTGTCATCTTCATTCTTTAAGGGATCCTCCCTGTTAAAAAGCCTGTCATAAAGCCTTATTTCTGCCGGTATGGAATGCCCGGCAGAGACCCAGTGAAGGGTTGCTTTTACTTTTCTCCCGTCAGGGGCATCTCCGCCCCTGGTGGCAGGGTCATAGGTGCAGCGGAGCTCTGTTATATTACCCTCAGCATCCTTTATCACCTCATTGCATATTATGAAATATGCATATCTGAGCCTGACTTCCCGTCCTGGCGCCAGCCGGTAGAATTTCTTTGGCGGGTCTTCCATGAAATCCTGTTTTTCGATATAGATGACTTTTGAGAAAGGCACCTTCCTCTTGCCCATGGATCCGTCTTCCGGGTTGTTTACAGCATCAAGCTCTTCGTAACCGTCATCAGTATAATTATCTATTACCACTTTTAAAGGATCTATGACAGCCATCTTTCTCAGGGCCTTTTTATTAAGGTCTTCCCTTACGAAATATTCGAGCAGGGCGATATCTACCGTACTGTCAGCCTTGGCCACGCCTATCTCATTGCAGAAATTCCTGACAGCCTCCGGTGTATAGCCCCTCCTCCTTATACCGGAAAGGGTAGGCATCCTGGGATCATCCCACCCGCTTACATGGCCTTCCTCTACCAGCTGCAGGAGTTTTCTTTTACTCATGACTGTATGGTTAAGGTTCAGCCTGGCAAACTCTATCTGGCGTGGATGATGTATCCCCAGCTGGTTTATAAACCAGTCATAAAGTGGGCGGTGGTCCTCGAATTCAAGCGTGCATATGGAATGGGTTATATCCTCGATGGAATCAGACTGTCCATGCGCCCAGTCATAGGTGGGGTATATGCACCATTTTTTTCCGGTGCGGTGATGCTCCCTGTGAAGTATCCTGTAGATTATGGGATCCCTCATATTTAGGTTGGGGGAGGCCATGTCTATCTTTGCCCGGAGCACGCGGGTGCCGTCACCATAATATCCGTCCTTCATCTTTTCAAACAGATCCAGGTTTTCCTCCACGCTCCTGTCCCGGTAGGGGCTGTCCTTTCCCGGTTCGGTAAGGGTTCCCCGATGCTGTCTTATCTCTTGGGCGCTGAGATCGCAGACATAAGCCTTGCCCATTTTGATAAGAGTTACAGCATACTCATAGAGCCGGTCAAAATAGTCAGAAGCATAGTATTCCCGGTCTTCCCAGTCAAAACCAAGCCATCTAACGTCTTTTTTTATCGATTCCACATATTCCAGCTCTTCCTTTGTGGGATTGGTATCATCAAACCTCAAATTGCATTTCCCCCCGAATTCCTGCGCCAGGCCGAAATTAAGGCATATGGACTTGGCATGTCCTATATGCAGGTAGCCGTTCGGTTCAGGAGGAAACCTGGTGTGGACCCTGCCGCCATTCTTTCCTGCATCCAGGTCCTTCTTTATTATCTCCCTTATAAAGTCTGATCTTTTAACAGTATTATTCATTAGTCTTTCCCGGGATATTATAGTCCTAAACTGAAAATCTAATTTTATGTAATAGCCTGTACTATGTCAAAGCATAATGGGAAAATGACAGGCATATTACATTTTACACATGCTTCTGGTATATTTTATAGAAAAAGATGAGGTGAAAATGGCTTCATCCAATAAACTGTTATTCGAGGCATATCATTATAGGACGAGCTCCAGGTTCGGCAGCCGGGTAAAGATAAAAATAGTCAATGATAGTATTTCCATTACCGGACCCCGCATAGGTCCGGTAATATACAGGACCTGGATACTAATACAGTCGATCCTGCTGTTTCTAACGATCCCTGCCATCATATTTCCCCTGGCACTGGGAAAGCCGGTCTATCTCTTGCTGGCAATCGGAGTCTTGTTCCTGCACTATGCCATAAGCGGTACTGGAGCTATCATCCTATGGGAGGGAGCGAATGTGATGGCCTTTACTGATGGTAAAGCGGGGGACACCGAGACCATCAGTATGGGTGATATGAAAGATATAAGGATGGGAAAAGGCTGGGAAAGAAAAGGACTCTGGCTGGTGATCCCCTATGTCATACCTATTATAAATAAAGCAACAGAGGGCCTTTGCATATCATTTGAAGCTCCTGACAGCGTTACAGGTAAAGATGTGGTATATGCTTTCCTGCTCCATTCCCGGGAAGAAACAGAAAGGTTCAGGAAAATAATAAGTTAAAATAATGAAAAAACCATGAAAGGCGCTATTGAGTATAGAACCGGATATAAAGTAAAATACAGTTCTGTATATAGTGAGGGACAAAGGCAGGTATAAGATGGGCACAGCATTGAAACTGGAAAAGATCCGGAAAAGCCTGGGTAAAAACCAGATACTAAAAGATGTAAGTTTCTCAGTCAAAAGTGGAGATATATTCGGCTACCTGGGGCCCAACGGTGCCGGAAAGACTACCACCATCAGGATAATGCTGGGCCTCTTTGAAGCAGATTCGGGAAAACTTGAAGTGCTGGGACAGGACATCCATGATCCCGGCACCAGGAAAAAGATAGGTTTTGTACTGGACCTGGACGGTCTTTATGACGGCATGACCGGCAGGGAGAACCTGATTTTCTATGCCAGTATTTATGATGCCGATACAGGGGATGAAAAGATAGACCGGCTGCTTGACCTGGTGGAGCTTACCGGCAGGGGTGATGATAAGGTACATACATACTCCACCGGCATGAGGCAGCGTCTGGCCCTGGCCAGGTCCATGGTCCATGGTCCGGAATTGCTGATCCTGGATGAGCCTACTTCCGGAGTAGATCCCTCAGGGCAGATCCAGATAAGGAAAATAATGCTGGGCCTGGCAAAAAAAGAAAAAAAGACCATCTTCCTGAGCTCCCACAACCTGGACGAAGTGCAGCGCATCTGTAACCGCATAGCCATAATAGACAGGGGAGAGATAAAACTATACGGAGAACTGGAGGATCTGCGCCGGCAGATGGGAAAGAGGGGGCTTGCCATCAAGACAGTGTCTGATGTTCCCCGTAAAGTCATAGACGATATCAAAAAAGATCCTGCTCTCGGCTTAAGAAAATTCCAGGAGAGAAAGCTTGTATTCCTGCCGGATGAAGAGATCGGCACTCCGGAGATCCTCAGTATCCTGTCAGGGCACGGGGTAGAGGTAGATGAAGCCATAAAACAGGAAGCGACCCTGGAAGAGATGTACTCCAGCATCCTGAAGGAGGCAGAGGAAAAATGAAAAATTTGGGATCACTGGTCTCTGCCGGTATCAGGAATAACTTCAGTTCCAGGTCAGTAGGCTTTATCTGGTATGGAGTCTCGCTGCTGCTGGCGGCAGGCCTGATAGTATTATTCGGCATACTCCTTATCGGTCCGGAACTGGAAAAAACGGCTCCTGATATAAGTAAGCTCCAGGTATACCTGGGAGTGACCCTTTTTTCTGCATCTATTATAGGGCTGGGGGTAAACCTTAATGCCCTGGGCTTTACATCCATGATAAGGGAAAAGGCCAGGGGCAATATACAGTCGCTTCTGGCTACAAACCTGGAGATAAGGCAGATATGGCTGGCAAAGACTTTATCGGTGTTTATACCGGGTCTCATAGCGGGAACAGTATTTACCCTGGGAACGCTTCTGGCGGTAAACCTTATTTATTTTGTACCGGTTGTGGGCTTTCTGGCAGATCCGTGGATACTCCTTATCAGTCTTATAATATATCCTGCCATGTATTTTTGCCTGGGACTGCTGGTATACCAGGTAGGTCTTATAAATAAACCTGTAACTGCCAATATGATCGCCCAGGTATTCCTGCCCCTTTTCATAAACCTGGTGATCCAGGTGATGCTGCGGAGCAGCATCATGGACTATACTTCATGGCAGTTCATGCTGGCCAACCTGGGCTTTACAGTGATAATAGGGGTAATAGTCGTGATCCTTGCGCCGCGCATATCCAGGGAAAAAATAGTGCTGTCATATTAGGAGTCAGGTTTGAAAAAAGCATTTATCATATTTAAAAGGGATGTCCGGGAGATTTTCGGGACCAAAGCTTTTCTTATCATATGCATCATGTCATTTTTTATGACAGCCGCCGCATCCGTCATCACCAGCATACTCCTTTCCCGCCAGCCGTGGGTAGGTTTTCCGGAAGCCCGTCCTGCCCTGGAGCTTATAATAGGCCTGCTGACATTCTTTATCCCCCTTGTCATAATAATGGTCTTCATATGGGGGTTTTCCGGCCTGCAGCCGGCAAGGGAAAAAGCAGAGGGGATAATCTCCTCCCTGATCGCGGCAGCCATCACCCCCAGGCAGTTGTGGACCGGCAAAAGCCTGGCTATCTTCCTGCCCGCTTATCTAATATCAGTACTTTCCACCATGATAGCAGTGCTTGCCGTCAATCTTTCTGTTATCCTGCCTGCTTCAGGCAATTTCATATTCCCGCTGCCCCTGTTTTTGGTAAGCCTGGCATGGGACCCCCTGCTGCTCCTGGGGACTCTCATGTTTATCATACTTTTTTCCCTGGCTGGAAATCCGGACACAGCCATAGCCCCTTCCTTTATAATCGGCTTCGGGCTGATGATGGGGATTCCCATAGGGATAGCCGCCGGGGGCATCGATCTAGTATCCTGGGATTTCTCATTATGGTTTCTGGCCGGTACTGCGGCAGCATGGGCTGCAGTCATTATCCTTACCCGGTTCCTCACCAGGGAAAATATAGTTTTATCAAGTAAGGGAAGTTAGAAACGGAAAATAAGTTTGGCCTGCTGAGCTATTGCAGGAAATCAAGCATCGCTTCATTTACGGCTTCCGGCTGTTCTTCCATGGGTACATGGCCTGCCTTATCGATTATACTCAGTTTTGAACCGCTTATAAGTGAATTGAACCTGTAAGCATTATCCAGGCTTATCCAGGTATCATATTTCCCCCAGATAATGAGGACAGGGATATCAATTTTACTGAGTACTGTTTCAATGTCATAAGGTACATTTCCCTTAAGTATTGAGACATAGGCGATATTTGCATCTTTTATCCTGAAAGGTTCAAGGTATGCTCCGGCCACCTGTTCATCTACGAAACCCCCATCATAAAAAGCAGATCCTAAAAAATCCCTGAAATTGTCCTGTCTTACAAACAGGTTGTAATAGATGATATCAACCACCGGTTTTGTAAGAAGCCATGAATAGAACGGGGGAGAGCTTTCCTCCAGTCCGGCGCTGTCGATAAGGATCATCTTCTCAAACTTTTCCGGGTCCAGGTCATAGCATATAAGGGCTATCCTCCCTCCCATGGAATGCCCGGCAACGGCAGCTTCTTCAATTTCTTTTTCTTCCATGAAGTCAAGCACTATCCTGGCCTGTTCTGTATGGGAGTAATCTGAACCCGGGACCTTCTCGGAGAAGCCGAAGCCCTTAAGGTCCAGGGCAAATACCCTGTAGCCG
>Ga0180435_10004386_pt1 | contig 13918 bp, 8 predicted proteins | sample SS_ome_3_FD_132467 | JGI IMG/M metagenome (GOLD analysis project Ga0180435, IMG submission 132467) | Hypersaline lake sediment archaeal communities from the Salton Sea, California, USA - SS_3_S_1 metaG | ecosystem: Environmental > Aquatic > Non-marine Saline and Alkaline > Hypersaline > Sediment... | reverse complement strand
TCCTGCTACCCATGACCGGTTTGAGTTATGTCAAAGGCGATATTAACAATGACAACAAGATAGGACTGCAGGAGACAATCTATTCATTACAGGTAACTGCCGGACTGGTAATTCCGCCCTCCGGAACAATCATCAACGTGCCGGGGGATGTGCCTACCATCCAGCAGGCCATTGATGCCGCCAGTGACGGCGACACGATCAACATTGCCGCCGGCGCGTACCCGGAGGCGCTGGCCATCACCGGCAAGATGCTGATCTTGAGAGGCGCCGGGGCGGGAACGACCATCATTGACGGAAATACCGCCCATGTCATCCACATCGACCGCAGCCCGGGCGTCCTGGTCGAAGATCTGACACTACAAAACGGCGATGACGGCATTTATGCCACGAATCACTCCAGCGTCCGGATCAACCGGGTGACCGTTCAGAACTGCAGCGACCGGGGCATTCAGATCGATGAGCATTCCCAGGCAGAGATCACCGACAGCACCATCCGTGACAGCGGCCGCGACGGCATCGGCGTATTGATCAACTCAAGCGTCACCATCGCGGGCACAGTCACCACCCGGGACAACAGCGGCAGCGGCCTGATGGGCTGGATGGGCGCTTCCGTCATAATTAACGGATCGACCTTCACGAGCAGCGGCAATGGCGGGGATGGGATTTACATCGGCCAAACCTCCGGTTTGTGGGCCGACATCTCCGGAATCACACTGCAAACCAACAGCGCCAGCGGGCTAAGCATAGATCAGACTTCCAGCGGCAGATTACGCAGCAATGCGACCCTTACGGTTGAAGACAGCGGCGTCTGCGGCATTAATATATTGGGCAACTCGTGGTTGCGTACGGACGGGGCTGTCACCATCCGCCGCAGCCAGGAGATCGGCCTGTACGCAGCCGATTCCTGCGCCGTTCAGACTCGCGGTGCCGTTTTGATCGCAAACAGCGGCAGCGTGGGGTTTGGCCTGGCGCGGTCATCCGCCGCCCGGATCTACGACCGGCTGGAGGTTCTGGACTCCGGCGAAAGCGGCATCTCCGTGTTTCGGGGATCGTCATTTCAAAATACCGACACGGCCAACATCATCGCCCAGCGAACTCAGGGAGTCGGGATCGATGTATTTGAAAACTCGACGATGAGGGCCCGGGGGGGAACCTTCCTGGTCGAAAACAACTCGATGGGCGGATTCCATGCCGGAGGGAACGCGAGCATCCTCATGACCGATAGTGGTGCCGGTCTCAATGCAACCATCCGCAACAATAGCGGCGACGGGATTGCAGTGAATCGAAATGGTGCTTTTGAGACAGGTAGCGGAACCTCTATTACCGGCAATACGGGCAACGGTATAACATTTAGCGGTGACTCCCTGGGAAAAATCGACAGCACCACAATTGAAAACAATACCGGCTGGGGAATTGACGCCTGGGACGGAAGCAGCATCGTTGTCAGCAATTCCACGATCCAGGGCAACAATGGCAGTGGAGATGAAATCAATCTATCCTTCGGCGCCAGATCCAACCTGAGCAACAACACCATGGGCAGCGGGCTGACCTGCGACGATAGCGTGCTGAGTATAGGCCTTCCCGTGTGTCCGTAATTCATTTAGTGCCCGACCGAAAAGTGCATCTTTCGGCCCCAGGCGGTGTTCCCGCAGTTCCCGCATTGTTTCAATCCTCAACGTAGCTCCGCTACGCCTGCGGTTGAAAAAATGCTGCGGCCTTGACCGAAGCTAAATCGGTGCCAAAATCTACCCTTTTCGGTCAGACATTTTTAATGCGCCACAATCCAATCCGCCTTGTGGCCCCTGAGCAAATAAAAGTGGGGTGAAATGAAAGCAATTAATGGCAGTCTAAATGTAATTCTGATTTTAATGGTTTTTTTCCCAATAATGGGATGTTGTCAGTATAAAACAGTTTCAGGGAAGATAGAGGGCGCAGAGGGGGTACTGGTTACCCTGGCGGGTGGTGGCGTCGCGACAAACACCCTTGCCGATGGGAGTTATTATTTTGCTGGACTTGAAAAAGGGGCATACACCATTAAACCTGAAAAAGAAGGTGCTGACTTTAAGCCATCCCAAACAAATGTCGTGCTTAATGATACAAATGTCTCCAATGTTGATTTCAGAAGAATAAGGAAAGACAAGTATCTCTACTGGGTGGATCGTGGAGGGCTTTCTCCCGGCATAGGGAGCATATGGCGCTTAAAAGTGCCAAGAGATGACGGAGATAACGGAGAGGAAATTGCGTCAGGCTTGAAAGAACTTCTGGGAATTGCGGTTCATGGGAAATATATCTATTGGGTAGATCGCGAGAAGGGCGGGCGTATTGTTGAGGCAAAAACAGACGGCTCAGACCCCAAAGATCTATTCATAAACTTAGGCAATCTCAGGGATGTAGCAATTCGGCCTAACGTAAGACCCAAGGAAGTGTACTGGATAAAAAGCGCTGGTAATAATAAAAGTGAAATTTGTAAAGCACTAATAGACAGTGACGATAAAGAAGATATAAAATGTATAGCCACTGAATTATGGGCTCCGGATTCATTAGAGATAGATCTGTCAAATAAACGGTTATACTGGACGGATGGCCAGGATGGGATTTTTTGGGTTTCTCTAGATGGGGCATTTTCGGGAAAGGTAACTCGCTGTCAACCACTTTTTACTACCCTGGATACAGAGAACAGACGATTCTACTACACCACGGGACGGGCAAATCCGACCATTGAAAAAGTCAACACAGACGGGACACAAACTAAGTCCTTAATTAATGGCCCCCTGGATGGGGTTCGAGGAATTGTAATCGATACTGACGAAGGCAGGCTGTACTTTACAAGATATCAAAGCATAGTGAATAATGACGGCACAGTGAAAAATGTCGGCACAGTGAATAGTGTGGATTTAAAAGGCGAGAACATGGCTGTGGAAGCGACCACTCCAGGAATACCATATGATATTGATATTTCAGAACATTGATTTTTTAGACTATCGAAAACATTTCGATTCGGGCCTAGGGTTTACCAGCCTGGCAACCTGATTTTCCAGAGATAGGCCGTTTTCGGTCAGGCGCAGATTAGCGGTTGAATCGAGACGCCTGTTCCCTTCCCCCTTGATGCTGATCTTTACCCACGCTTAACGCTGGGGGTATCGATTACATGCGGAGTATACCTACTCAAAGTGCAGTTCATGGATCCCCGCCGGCGCGGGGATGACGGCTCGTAGCATCTTAAATATCATAAGGCCATCAGCATTTTCGCGCTGGCAATCAATACAGGAATAAAAACTTCAGATGCTGTTTCCATGACACCAAAGACCTTCGGCCGTTTTCGTTGAAATACAAACCCCGCCCAACGCCCACGCTTTCCGCAAAATAACATCCCGGATCCGTGCTCCTGCAATCATGGACAAAGTCCGTGAAAGGGGCTATGGTGATTTTCGTCTGTGGGAGCACCCCACCCGTGCAGGATGCGTGGATGCATTCAGCGTGCGGAACTAACCAAGTGAGCTTTTTAGGAGGTGCTATGGATAACGAACAGATCAAGGCCGTCCTGAGTCGTTCCAAATTTTTCGAGAGTCTGGACAGCCAGGATATCGATAAGATTTGTCCCCTCTGCAAGCCCCGCAGCTATCAAACCGGCGAGTACCTGTTCCAGCAGGGCGATTTTGGCGAAAATCTGTTTATTATCGCGGAAGGGCAGGCTTTTCTAGAGCGCACTGTCGACCTGGATACCCGCCGGGGGCGGGTGACCATCGACACCTTTGGCAAGGGCCGCCTGTTGGGCTGCTGGTCCACCCTGCTGGGGGAGCCCCACACGCTCATGTCCAGCGCGGTGTGCGCCCAGCCCACCCGGGTCCTGGCCATACGGGGACCCGACTTGCGCAACCTGATGCTCAGCGATGAACATCTGGGGTTCCGCCTCATGGAAAAATTCTGTTATCTGCTCCGGGAAAGGATCCAGGCCGCCTATGGCGCCATGGAGAAAATCTGACTGCAGCCCGGAACCCAACAGCAATAAAGAAAGGCCCGTGTCAGTCTTCCCTTCAAATCCATATGGTTGTGCAAGGTAAGCTCATGATCCACAGGGAGAGGTCATCGCAGGCCCCGCCCCGGGGGATGGACAACACGCTCAAGCCTTACGGCTCATTGAAAGAAAGTGCTTATGAATTTTGCGCTCCAAGCCCATGAAGCAGAACAACTGGCCCGGCTCAAGGCCCAACTGGACCAGCAAAACCAGGATCGAGAGCAGTTAATTCCCCTACTCCAACAAATTCAGGCCAAACTGGCCTACCTGCCGCCGGAATCCCTGGCCCTGGTGGCCGAGCATTTGGGCATTTCCGCCTCCGAGGTATACGGTGTAGCCTCCTTTTACAATCAGTTCCGCTTTAATCCCCCGGGCAGATATCCCATCAAAGTCTGCCTGGGAACCGCCTGCCATGTGAAAGGGGCCGGCATTATCCTGGAGAATTTCGAGCGTAAACTGGGCATCAAGGACGGCGAAACCACAGCGGACCGGGAGTTCAGCATCGAACGGGTGGCCTGCGTGGGCTGCTGCGCCCTGGCGCCGGTGGCCCAGGTGGGCGAAGATATCCAGGGCCACATGGCCCCCAGCAAGGTGGAGGGCATTTTCACCCGCATCGAAGTAGACAAGCAGATTGAGGCCCGTAAAGCCCAGGAAACGGAAGGCAGCAGCGATGACACCCCCGCTTGAGCACGAGATCGGCCAAAATTATGCCGCCCTGGCGGAGGCCGCCCGACAGCGCCAGGAAGCGCGCCTGGCCGCCCCCGGCCCCACCATCACCATTGGGATGGCCACTTGCGGGATTGCCGCCGGGGCCATCGAAACCCAGCACGCCTTCGAAGAAGTTACGGCCCAGGCGGGTCTGGACGCCAACATACGCACCGTGGGCTGCATGGGCCACTGCTACGCCGAGCCGGTGGTGATCATCGACCATCCCGATTCAGGGTTTCCGCCTATTTTTTACCATGAAGTGACACCGGGCAAGGCGCGTATGCTGGCCAAGCTGTTTTTAGAAGAGGGCGACCCCCGCTTTGAACATGTCTACGGCGCCACCACGGAAAACGAATTGATCCCGGCGGTGATGGAGTTCCCCCGTTTCAACCGTGAAACGCGCATCGTCATGGACCGCTGCGGCCGGATCGACCCCGAAGAGATTGACGAGTACATCGCTGCCGGAGGTTACCAGGCGCTGGCCCGGGCCCTGGCCATGGCTCCGGATGAGATTGTCGCGGCCATGGAAGACTCCGGTCTGCGCGGCCGCGGCGGCGCCGGTTTTCCCACGGGCCGCAAGTGGCGCCTGGCGGCCCGCGCCGCCGGTGGCAACAAGGTGGTGATCTGCAACGCCGATGAAGGGGATCCCGGGGCTTACATGGACCGCACCCTGCTGGAGAGCAATCCCCACCAGATCATAGAAGGCCTGCTGATCTGCGCCCTGGCGGTGGGCGCCCGGCAGGCTTTTTTCTATGTACGCGCCGAATACCCCCTGGCCGTGCGCCTCACGGCGCGGGCCATCGACCAGGCCCGGAACCTGGGCTTGCTGGGGACCGACATCCTGGGCAGCGGGCGGGATGTGGCTGTGGAGATTTTCCAGGGTTCGGGCGCCTTTGTGTGCGGGGAGGAGACGGGCCTGATCCAATCCATGGAAGGCCGCCGGGGCATGCCCGTCCACCGCCCGCCCTATCCGGTTTCCCAGGGGTACCAGGGGCGGCCCACGGTGATCAATAATGTTAAAACCCTGGCCAATGTGCCGCCCATAATTGAAAAGGGCGCGGAGTGGTTCCGCGGGGTGGGTACGCCGGAAAGCCCCGGCACGGCTATCTTTTCCATTGTGGGCAATGTGGTTCATCCCGGATTGGTGGAGATCCCCATGGGGGTCACCCTGCGGGAGCTGATTTTCGACATCTGCGGGGGTATCCCCAACCAGAAAGAGTTCAAGGCCGTCCAGATCGGCGGCCCTTCCGGAGGCTGCCTGCCGGAAAGCTTCCTGGACACGCCCATTGATTTCGACTCCCTCACCCGGGCCGGCGCCATGATGGGCTCCGGGGGTTTGGTGGTGATGGATGAGGATTCCTGTGTGGTGGACGTGGCCCGCTACTTCCTCGATTTCACCCAGAACGAATCCTGCGGCAAGTGCACCTTCTGCCGCATCGGCACCCGCCACCTGCTGGCAATCCTTACGCGCATCACCGAATGCCAGGGTGAACCCGAAGACCTCGCTCTAATGCAAAAACTCGCCACGGACGTCAAGGCCGGATCGCTTTGCGGCCTTGGCAAAACCGCCCCCAACCCGGTGCTCACCTCCCTGGCCTATTTCCGCGAGGAGTACGAAGCCCATATTGCGGAGGGTCGTTGTCCGGGGCTGACCTGCCGGCCTTTGATCGCCTATTTCATCGACCTGGAAAGCTGCGCCCGGGGATGTGACGCCTGTGTCGGCTGCTGCCCCACGGATGCGGTCTTTACCACCCGGCACCGGAAAAAAGGCATCGACCAGGAGTTGTGCGTCAAGTGCGGGGAGTGCATGGTGGCCTGTCCGCCGGAATACGATGCCGTGCGGCGCATATCGCCGGCGCATATTGTCCCCATCGTGGAACGCGCCCCGGAGCGCAAGGTACAAGCAGATGAGAACAGTGCCGACTCCGACAAATGATTGAAAATGACTTTAAAACCACGCAGCACTTAAAGGGTACGCAGAAAAACGTCAGCCCGATCAGGGGCTGAACATACTTCGTGTTCTTCGTGAACTTCGTGGTTAAAGAGAATATTTTTTTAGGCCGATGAACCCGATTCACAACCAACCGGATTTAACGGAAGCACCCATGGTCACCCTTACGGTCAACGATCAAACCCTTTCCGCCCCGGAAGGCGCGTCGCTGCTGGCTGTCTGCCTGGAGCATGATATTTATATCCCCCACCTGTGCCACATTCCCGGCCTTGATCCGCCCCAGGCCTCCTGCCGCCTGTGCTGGGTGGAGATCGCGGGCCAACCCGCGCCCGTTACCGCCTGCACAGTCAAAATATCCGCAGGACTAAAGGTGCACACGGACACGGAAGCGGTGCGGGACCTCCAGCGCAGCGGACTGCGCCTTTTGTTATCCGTTCATGATATTGCGTGCAAAGAGTGCCCGGCCAACCGCCGCTGCCCCCTCCAGGACCTGGCCCGCTATCTCAAATTCCCCCTGAAAGCGAAACCGCTTGAGTGTTACCTGAAAACACCGGACATCGACCGCTCCCATCCCTGCATCGACTATTACCAAAACCGCTGCGTGCTGTGCGGCCGATGTATCCGGGCCTGTGATGGCGGCGGACAGGGGCCGCAGCTGGCCTTTGCCAAGAGGGGCTTTGCAACGGTAATCCGCTATTTCAATCTCAATCCGGCGGCCGATGCCGACTGCCGGGAGTGCCGGGCCTGTGTGTCGGCCTGTCCTGTGGCGGCCCTCAGGTTCCGGGAATCCGGGGGATGACCCCGGCCCTGACCCTGACCTGGCAAAGGGTCCCAACAACACTCCGCTGGCACCACAATGTGATCTTGCTGGAATTTGTTACCTTTTGCCATAATAATGCTCTATTATCCTATGCGCTCCAGCACTTGCGGCCAGGGGTCCGGCTGGCGTTCCTAAAATCAATTGGCGGGAATGAAACCTTCATGGCGAAGTTTCACCCCTGATGCATCCGCGCGGCCCTTCCAGCCGCCGGTGAAATTCTCGAGGACATCACTATGCAAAAAAAGCTGTCGAAGCGATACGTCCATCTGCTTGGGATCGTTGTGCTGGGACTGGGCCTGGTTCACTGCGCCACACCCTCCAGCTACGAACCGGCAACCATCCGCCGGGATTTCGCTGCCCCGCCCCAAACGATGGGGATCCCGCAAGCGGACGAGGATTCCCCGGCGCCGGCGGCCGCTCTGCCCCCCGGCCAGACCCCGCAAGGCCCCCTGACCCTGTCCCGGGCCATTGAACTGGCCCTTGCCCACAACCCCGACCTGCAGATGGCCCAGGCCCGCATCCAAAGCGCCCAGGCCAAGCTGGAGGGCTCGGCCGCGCCTTACTACCCGAGGGTTTCGGTCTATACCGAATATATGCGCGGGGACGCCCCCTCGGCCTATCTGTTTAAAACCATCGACCAGCGCCAACTGCCCCCGGACACCAATTTCAACGATCCCGGCTCCTTTGGGAACTGGGAGAGCGGCCTTACCGCCAACTGGAACCTGTACAACGGCGGGCGGGACCGGCTGGGCCGGCAAACCGCCGCCAGCAGTGAAACCGCGGCCCATTTGGACCGTCACAGCATCGAGAATCGCATGACGGCGGTGGTCATCCAGGCCTTCTACGATACCCGGGCCGCCAGGGAGTTCATCAAAACCGCCCAGGCATCGGTGGCCACGGTCCAGAGCCAGCTCAAGGTGATGAACGTGCGTTTTGCAGGCGGGGGCGCCTTGAAATCGGACATCCTCTCCCTGGAAGTCCGTCTGGCCCAGGCCCGGGAAGAACTGGTCCGCAGCCGCAATCAATACCGCATCGCCCAGGCCGCCCTGGCCAACGCCCTGGGTATCGAGCCCGATCCCCCGCTGGAACTGGCGGACGACCCGTCCTCCGGCCAGTCCCCAAGCCATTCCGCCAAGCTCCCTGCGGATCTGGCGGACGGGCTGGCCCACGCCGTGATCCACCGCCCGGAACTGGCCAAAGTGGCCGAACAACTGCGCCAAACCCGCATCTCCCTGGATGGGGCGCGCAGCGGCTACCTGCCCCGGGTGGACCTAACGGCCAAGTACTACCTGGACGACCCCGACCTCTCCTATGACCTGGACCGGGACAACTGGTTTGCCGCCCTGTTTTTAAACTGGGACCTGTTTACGGGATTCAGCACCAGGTCCGACACAGCCGGCGCCACGGCCGCCATCCAGGAGGTATTGGCCGCCGAACGCAAAGCCCTGCTGGAGATCAAGTTCGATGTCCAGCGGGCCTATCTGAATCTGGAAGCCGCCGAAGAACGGCTCAAGGTGGCCCTTTCCGCCGTGGATAAGGCCGAGGAATCCCTGGACCTGGTAAAAAAGCAATATGAAGGCGGCTCGGCCACGGTCACCCGCTACCTGGAAGCGGAACTGGATCGCAACCACGCCCGCATTCGCGCCATTGCCGCGCGTTACGACCGGGAGAAGACGCGGGCCGAAATCGGCCGCGCCATCGGATACTGGCGTCCCCCGGCACAACCCCAAAAGGACACACCGCAACCATGAGAACCTACCGGCGCAGCATTAAAAAAATGAATTGGATCATCATTGCCGGGATCGCATCCCTGGTGCTGCTGGGTACGGGCTGCGACAATAAGATCGAGCCGGGCAGCGCCCAGCCAGACCGGCAGCCTGAAATCAACCTGGCCCACACGGCCGCGGCCCAACGGCAAAACGTCACCGAATGGTACGAAGCCGTGGGCACGGTGCGGCCGCGCACGGAGACCCGCATCGAAGCCCTGGTCACGGCCCAGGTCCTGGATGTCAAGGTCAATCCCGGGGATTCGGTGGCCAAGGACCAGCTGCTCATCGCCCTGGACAGCCGGCAGCTCAAATCCCGCCTGGATCAGGCCCGCCAGGGTCTCAACAGCGCCCAGGCCGGCCGGGAGCAGGCCAAACAGGCCGTGGTGGCGGCCGAGGCCGCCTTCCAGGAGGCGCGCCAGGCGTTGGAGCGGGTGGAGAAATACTATAAATCCCAGGCCGCCACGGCCCAGGACCTGGAGCGAGCGCAATCCGTATTTGCCCAGGCCCGGGCCGGGGTCAAGCAGGCCCAGCAGGGGCTTGCCGCCGCCAGGGCCGGCATCAATCAGGCCCAGGAAGTGATTCGCGAGGCCCAGATTGCCATGAGCTACACTACCATCCGCGCCCCGGAAGCCGGTATGGTGCTCCAACGCCTCAGCGAACCGGGCGACCTGGCCCTGCCCGGGAAACCGCTTTTGACCCTGCGCACCACTGGTACCCTGCGCCTGGAAGCCTATGTGCGTGAGGGCTTGATCCGCAAAGTTTCCCCCGGGGCCCGCCTGACCGTCAGCCTGGACACCCTGGACCTCTCCCTGGACGCCACCGTGGAGGAGGTGGTGCCCTATGCCGACCCCGTCTCCCGGACATTCCTGGTCAAGGCGGGCCTGCCGGCCGTGGAGGGACTCTTTCCCGGCATGTTCGGCAAACTGCGTATCCCCGTGGGAGAAAAGGAAATTGTACGCATACCGGCAGCGGCAGTCCGCCGGGTGGGGCAATTGGAGCTGATCTACGTAAAAGCGGGTGACACCTGGTCATCGCGCTTTATCAAAACCGGCCGGCGCACCGGGGACCAGGTGGAGGTGCTGGCGGGCCTGGAAGGCGCAGAAGAGATCGGCTGGGGAGGTTGAGGCTGCGCTGTTTTCAAATTTCTAATTTGAGACAGTCTGCTAAAAGCCGTTTCCCATAATTCACCATTCACAAATCACAAATCACAAATATCATGACCAACCAATCCGCAACCGCAGACGGTTTTCTGGTAAAGGTGGTGTGGCAGTTTCTCACCTCTCACCTCTCCTTTATTTTTATTATCTTCGCCCTGGCGGTGGGGGCCGCGGCAATTCTGATCACCCCCCGGGAAGAGGATCCCCAGATCGTGGTGCCCCTGGCCGATGTGTATGTCAATGTGCCGGGGGCCAGCGCGGCCGAAGTGGAAAAGCTGGTGTCCACGCCCTTAGAGCGCCTGCTCTGGCAAATCGACGGCGTGGAGTATGTCTACTCCATTTCCCGGGAGAACATGGCTGTGGTGACGGTCCGCTTCCTGGTGGGGGAGGACCGGGAGAACTCCCTGATCAAGATCCACAACAAGATCACCATGAACCGGGATGTGGTGCCCCCCGTGGTCCAGGGCTGGGTGATCAAACCGGTGGAGATCGACGATGTTCCCATCCTCAACCTGACCCTCTACTCGGCGCGCTATGACGACCACCAGCTGCGGCGCATCGGCGAGGAGGTCCTGGCCCGCCTGTCCGCGGTCACCGATATCTCCCGCACCGAGATCGTGGGGGGCCGCAAACGGGAGATCCGGGTGGAGCTTCAGCCGGAACGCATGTACGGCCTGCAGGTTTCGCTGCTGGAAGCCAACCGCGCCCTCACGGGGGCCGACGCCTCCATCACCGCCGGAATATTTTCTCGCTACAATCGTGAATTCAGCGTCACCAGCAATTCCTTTCTCACCTCTGCGGCCGACGTGGCCGCCCTGGTGGTGGGGGTCCACCAGGGCCGTCCCGTGCACCTGCGGGATATCGCCGCCATCAGCGACGGCCCTGAGGAGGCCTCCAGCTATTCCCGCATCGGCTTCTCCCACTACCACCGCCGCGAGCAGGGACTGGCCGACACACCCCGGGAGTATCCGGCCGTCACCCTGGGATTGGCCAAGAAAAAGGGCACCAATGCCGTGCGTGTCGCCAACAGCATCCTGGCGCGGGTGGAAGAACTGAAAAGGGATATCATCCCCGCCGGGGTGGAAGTCCAGGTCACCCGGAACTACGGCGCCACAGCCCAGCAGAAGGTCAACGAGCTGCTCAGCTCCCTGGGCTTTGCCATCATCACCGTGGTCATCCTCCTGGCCGTGGCCCTGGGTTGGCGGGAAGCCCTGGTGGTGGCCCTGGCCGTGCCCATCAGTTTTTCCCTGGCGCTCTTCGTCAACTTTCTGCTGGGGTATACCATCAACCGGGTGACCCTCTTTGCCCTGATCCTCTCTTTGGGGCTGGTGGTGGATGACCCCATCACCAATGTGGACAATATCCAGCGCCACATCCAGATGGGCAAACGCAAACCTTTGGCGGCGACCCTTTTTGCCGTCAACGAGGTCCTGCCGCCGGTGATCATGTCCACCATCGCCATCATTCTCTCTTTTACGCCCATGTTTTTCATTACCGGTATGATGGGTCCCTACATGGGTCCCATGGCCTCCAATGTACCGGTGACGGTGATCTTTTCCACGGTCTGCGCCCTGACCATCGTGCCCTGGCTGACCCACCTGCTCCTCAAAAACCGGGCGGTGTCCGGCGATCAATCCCGTGAAATTGCCAGCGGCGGCGCTTCCCCTCTCATCGATAAGATCTACCGTGCCGTGGTCACCCCCTTTCTCGGGTCCCGCTCCTTACGCTATGTGTTGCTGGTGGCCATTCTGGTCCTGCTGATCATCCCGGTGATGCTGGCCATCGGACGCAAGGTGCCGCTGAAAATGCTGCCCTTCGACAATAAGAACGAATTCCAGATCGTGGTGGATATGCCCGAAGGGACCACCCTGGAGGCCACCGATGCCGTGGTGCGCCAGTTCGAAGAATACCTGGCCGGCGTTGCCGAGGTAACCCACACCGTTTCCTTTGTGGGCACGGCCTCGCCCATGGATTTCAACGGCCTGGTGCGCCATTACTATCTGCGCCAGGGAAGCCATTTGGCGGACATCCGCGTCAATCTGGCCGCAAAGGGGCGCCGCCAACAGCAGAGCCACGCCATCGTCCTGCGCCTGCGCAAGGACCTGGAAGGGATTGCCCGGGCGAACCGGGCCGACATCAAGCTGGTGGAGGTGCCCCCGGGCCCGCCGGTGATCGCCACGGTGACGGCTGAAGTTTACGGCGCAGCAGACAGCGCCTACGACGATCTGATCCGGGCCGGCGATCACATCCAGTCGAAAATCATGGCGGTCGAGCCCTTTGTGGTGGATATCGACGACACGGCCGAGACGCCGCGCACAAAATATGATTTCGTGGTGGACAAGGAGAAAGCGGCCCTGCACGGCGTGAGCACCGCGGCCATCATCCAGACCCTGCACACGGCCCTGAGCGGCGCCTCCCCGGCCACGGCCCACTATCCCGGCGAACGGCACCCTTTGATGGTGCGTACCATTCTGCCCCGGGACAAGCGCTCCGGCATAGTGCCGCTGACCCAGATCCCCCTGAAAAGCGCCAGCGGGGAAATGGTGCCCCTGGCTGAACTGGTCACGGTTGAAGAAGTACCGGAGTCCCAGCCCATCTACCATAAAAACCTGGAACGGGTGGTTTATGTAATGGCCGACATGGCCGGCCGGGCTCCGGGGGAAGCCATCCTCGACATGCAGAAACGGCTGCGCGATGATCCGGTGCCCGCGGATATCCGCGTGGAGTGGGCCGGGGAAGGGGAGTGGGAGATCACCATCCGCGTTTTCCGCGACATGGGTATCGCCTTTGCCGCGGCCATGATGGGCATCTATGTTCTGCTGATCATCCAGACCAACTCCTTTTTCATGCCCCTTTTGATCATGATGGCCATCCCCTTGACGCTCATCGGCGCCATGCCCGGTTTCTACTTGCTCAATCTGGCCACGGCCCGTCCGGTGGGGGGGTTCGAGAATCCGGTTTTTTTCACGGCCACCGCCATGATCGGCATGATCGCCCTGGGGGGCATCGTCATCCGCAATGCCATTGTACTCATCGAATTCATTCAGGAAGCCTTGAAAGCCGAAATGCCCTTTAAAGAGGCCATCCTGCAGAGCGGGGCCATCCGCATGCGGCCCATCGTCCTCACCGCCGCCACAACGGCCCTGGGGGCCTGGCCCATTACCCTGGACCCCATCTTCTCCGGCCTGGCCTGGACCCTGATCTTCGGCATCCTGGCCTCCACCGTGTTCACTCTGCTGGTGATACCGGTGACCTATTACGCCCTTTACCGCAAGGCCCATGCCTGATCTTCATTGGCACGTAATTGAAGGATCTGGCTCAAACACATTTTGAATTTGGGCAATGTTATGGCATAATGAAACACGAGGAATGGCCGGTTAGGGTGGTGGAAGGAAATAATTCCCCAAAGATTGCGCCGGATCCCCAATCGAGTTGAGGACAAGCTTTGGTTCGTCTACAAGGCACATCCACCGGTGCATATCGGGAATATGTGCCAGT
>Ga0180435_10004385_pt1 | contig 13922 bp, 13 predicted proteins | sample SS_ome_3_FD_132467 | JGI IMG/M metagenome (GOLD analysis project Ga0180435, IMG submission 132467) | Hypersaline lake sediment archaeal communities from the Salton Sea, California, USA - SS_3_S_1 metaG | ecosystem: Environmental > Aquatic > Non-marine Saline and Alkaline > Hypersaline >... | reverse complement strand
TCTGGCGACCGCAGCTAGGATCGTCAAAGCAGAGCGTTCCCACGCGGGAGCATGGAAACGAGATGAGTCGACGGGCTGGAAAGCCCATCGTACCACGTGTTAGAGCACTTTCTGCTCGGTGCGGGCGATGATCTCTTCTTGCAGTTCGCTGCCGACGTCGACGAAGTAGTCGCTGTAACCGGCGACGCGAACGACCAGATTGCGGTAGTCCTGCGGGTTCTGTTGTGCAGCGCGAAGCGTCTCGACGTCGAAGACATTGAACTGAATATGATGGCCGTCCATCGTGAAATAGGTACGAACCAGATCGGCCAGGCGGTCGAGCCCTTCGCCTTCGAGCATCTGCGGCGTGAACTTCATGTTCAACAGCGTGCCGCCGGTGCGGGCGTGGTCGATGCAGGCCGCCGATTTCAGCACGGCGGTGGGGCCTTCGGTGTCGGCCCCCTGTGTCGGTGAAATGCCCTCGCTAAGCGTTTCGCCTGCTTTGCGACCGTTGGGGAGTGCTCCGGTGACCGTGCCAAAATAGATGTGCACGGTCGTCGGCAGCAGGTTGACTCGGTACTTGCCACCCTTGGTGTTGGGGCGACCGTCCAGTACGTCAAAGTATGACTTGAACGCCGTCTTCGCCAGGTCGTCTGCCTGCGGGTCATCGTTGCCGTACTTCGGCGATTTGTTCGCCAATCGCATGCGGAGCGGTTCGTTCTCGGCGAAGTCGTTTTTTAACGCGTCGATCAACTGCGACATTGAGATCGACTGCCGCTCGAACACCTCGTGCCGAATGGCGGCCAGCGAATCGACCAGCGTGCCCAACCCAACGCCCTGAATGTAGGTCGGGTTGTAGCGCGCGCCGCCGTCGTGGTAGTCGCGGCCGCGCTCGATGCAGTCGTCCATGATGACCGACATGAATGGAGCCGGTAATTCGTTGGCATAGAGTCGCTCGATCACATTGTTGCCGGCAATCTTGATGTCAATGAAGTGCTTTAACTGGGTTTGATACGCCTGGACGATTTGTTCAAACTCTTCGAACTCGGCGGCGTCGCCAGTTTGCGGGCCGAGTTGTTTGCCCGTGGCGGGATCGACGCCGTCGTTCAGCGCCAACTCGAAGATCTTGGGCCAGTTGCAGTAGCCGGTCAGCGTGCAGCTCTCTTTGCCGAACGCGCTGATCGTGACGCAACCGCTGGGGCCGCCGACGCGGGCGTCTTCGTACGACTTGCCGTCGTGCAACATTTCCTGCACGATCACATCAGTATTGAAGATCGACGGCTGGCCGAGGCCCGTGCGTATCACGCGACAGGCGCGCTTGAGGAATCGATCGGGATTCTTTTTGCTGAGTTGGATGCAGGCGCTGGGCTGAACGAGTTGCATCTCCTCGACGACATTGAGCAGCATGTACGACACTTCGTTGACGGCGTCTGCGCCGCTGGGTGTCAGTCCGCCAATGTTGATCAGCGCGAAGTCAGTGTAGGTGCCACTCTGCTCCTCTGTCACACCGACCTTTGGCGGGGCCGGTTGGTTGTTGAACTTGACCCAAAAACACTGCAACAACTCTTCTGCCTGAGCGTGAGTCAGCGTCTGTTCGGCCAGGTCCCTTTCGAAAAATGGGAAGAGGTGTTGGTCGAGTCGGCCCGGATTGAACGAGTCCCAGGTGTTCAGTTCGGTAATCACGCCCAGATGCACGAACCAGTACATTTGCAACGCTTCTTGAAAATCTCGCGGCGGTTTGGCCGGCACGCGATCGCAAACCTCTGCAATGCGCAGAAGCTCGCGGCGGCGGTTTTCGTCATCCGTTTGCTCTGCCATCTCGACGGCCAACTTCGCGTGGCGTTTAGCGAAAACGATGATCGCATCGCAGACGATCTCCATCGCCTTGTATTCTTCGGCCTTTTCGTAGGCGCGCGGGTCGGCGACGTAGTCCAACTCGCTCGCCAACTGACGAATCCGCTCTTTGAAGTCGAGGAAGCCGCGATGATAGATCTTGTCGTCGAGAATGGCATGGCCGAACGCGCGCTGCTCCATAAACTCGGTGAACACGCCGGCGTCGAAGGCGTCTTGCCACGGCTCGGTCATCAAGTCGAACAATTTCTCGCGAATCGTGCGACCCTGCCAGTAGGGAATGATGTCGCGCTCGTAGACTTCGCGGACCTGATCATCCACATCGAACGGGGTGCGCTCGCGGGTGCTGAGCACTTCGAAGTCTGCGATGGTATGGCAGCAAAGCTCGGGATAGGTGGGTGTCGCCTTCGGCGCGGGGCCGCGCTCGCCGACGATCAGTTCTTCCGCCCCGATGTAGATCGTCTTGTTCTCCATCAGGTGCTTGAAGACCATCGCGCGAAAGACGGGCTTCGAGACCGTGCCGGCCACGTCCGACTGATAGAACTGGGTAACCAACTCCGCCCGCTGAGACGAGATGTAGGGCTTGGTGTCGACGCTTTCCGTATGTAGTCTTGCGACCCGATCATTCATGCAGTTATTCCTCAAAAAACACGCCCACGCGAACACTGAAATCGGGAATCATATCGAGCGTGAGAGTGTCGTCTGCGTTGAGTGTTTTGGTTTCTTGTCCTTGGTAGACCTTGATTGTTCTTGTCTCGGGATCGGCAACCCAAACCACTTTCGACCCGGCTGTCAGGTAGTCTTCGACCTTCCGCTGTAGGAACGGCCAAGAGTCGTTCTTGCTGCGGACTTCAACGGCCAAGTCGGGAGCACCGTCGATATACCCTTCGGGCGTTTTCTTAATTGGCAGCGACTCGGCGGCAATGAACACAACATCCGTGCCGAGCAGGCGGTCTGGATCGCGCCACAACACGACGCCTACCTCGGTTCGAGCCTTGCCGTGACCGCGACGTTCCCCCTGGATCTTTAATTCCGTAACGATGTTGGCCTGTGTCGAACCGTGCGAATCCCCCGGTGGTACCACGATGATGAGTCTCCCGTTGTCCAGTTCGTAATCGACGTCACAGCCGCCAATTTCTCGCGGCAGCGAATCGACATCTGTAATCTTCAGAAGCGGTCGCATCCCGGGTTCAAGCAAGGGGCGGTCCGGCGGGTTGGTCGTCAAAACAGTCATCTACTTGCCACCTATTTTTGTCTCGATTCCCTCTGCCGACATCTGCCTGGCGATCTCCTCCAGCCGTTGCGGCGACGGGGGATCGCACTCGATTAGTTCATACTCTGTTTGAAATCTCGCGAGCTTGCTGTGCACCAAACGGTTGTACGGCAATAACTCGATCGGTCCCGGCGCGGGGAGGGAGGCGACGAACCGAGCGGTCGCGACCACGTTCTCCTCCTGATCGTTGATGCCGGGCACGACGGGTAAACGGAACAGCACACTTCCACCGCCCGAGCAAACGCGATGTACATTCTTTAGTATCTGTTGATTCGAAACGCCGGTCAAGCGAGAGTGAACCTCGTCGTCCATGTGTTTCAGGTCGATCAAAAATAGATCCGTCAGAGGCAGTATTCGATCGATCAAATCGTCCGAGCAATAGAGCGAAGTATCAACCGCGGTGTGGATCTCCAATTCTCGACCGCGGCGCAGTAGATTCAAAAGGAAAGCCGGTTGCGAAAGCGGTTCACCGCCCGAGAAGGTGACGCCGCCGCCCGACTGATCGTGAAAAACGCGGTCGCGTTCGACTTGCTTCATCACTTCTTCGGCCGTGACGACTTGCCCGATGATCTCGCGCGACGCCGCCGGGCATTCGTCCACGCACTCACCGCAAAAGACACAGTCGTCGACAGCCGTGGTTGGGCAGCCGCCGGCGATAGAGATAGCATCCTCTGGGCAGCGCTGCGTACACAAGCCGCAGCGCAAACAAACGTTGCCCCGCAGTGCCAACTCCGGTTCGCGTCGCCAACTCTCGGGATTGTGGCACCAGGCGCACCGCAGCGGGCAGCCTTTGAAGAAGACGGTCGTGCGAATCCCCGGCCCATCGTGAATGGCGTACCGCTTGATATCGAAGATGATGCCCGACTCACCATCGCGCAACGCGACCGCGTCATCAGTTGCGTCGGTCGGTGTTGAGAGTCGTCGTTGCATCGCCGTTTGCCGGAATTTCGAGGTAACCGTTCATTTTACCTCGAACTCCACCGACCGCGTAGGCGGCACTCGACACGAACAAGCAGATGATGAGTTTTGCAAATACCGCTTGCGGCCCAGCCAGAGCCAAGAAGGACGTGCTCACCGGAACTATTTTTTTTTGAATTGCCACGAATGCCGGTGCGTGCGAGCATATACGCTATATTTTTCCTTCTCCCGTCAACGCCACCTGTGTCGACACTCGATTTCTGACGGACTACACTGTTTGAGAGCTTTGCCGGTGGCAATCGCTTAGAGTGTACAGGGAGGGGCCTGGAATGGAAACTAGCGGATCAAATGCGCGCACGGAAGAACCGGCGATCGAAGCCGACATCTTGCCGGAAGCAATGCCAGGGCAATTCAACGTTTTGGCGATCGTCGTTGGCGTGTTGACGGATATTGTCGTTACGACACTCACCGTCTTCGTGGTCATGTTTCTCGCCGGCGTGATCATTGGGATGGAACTCTCCGTGGCGCCCCAACCAACGCCCGAGTTGTTGGCCGAGCGGATCGAGGCGATGACCACGATGTGGGTGAGCGCCGTTCTGTTGGGCGCGTGCGGCACGTTCGTCGGCGGATATGTATCGGCCTGCATCGCCAAGGTAATGCCCGTTTGGCATGCGGTTGTCGTGGGGTGCGTATCCGCCGTTCTGGGCCTTCTGGCCTATTTCGTGTTTGGGGACGTCGGTTCCCCCGCCTGGGTCACGCCCACGGCTCAAGCACTAACCATCCCTGCCGCCACCCTCGGCGGTTTTTTGCGCGGGTCGGGGCTGGCAGCGCAGCGTGCCGAAGTTGCGTGACACGAAGGCGGCTTTGTGAGGTTGAAAAGTACCCCAAAAGCGTTATAACGCGCATCTGTGGAGTACTTGAACATTTAAGACTGAGAGTGGGTTGTTGCGTTTGAGTGAAGCGTATTTGACTCCGAACAGCGTTACATCTGCCGAGATGCTTGCGGAAGAGTTGGCTGCACTTGCATTCGATGCCCCGTACGATTGGCGAGGGACTGACCTAACGGCGGAGTTGCAGCTCCCAACGGGGCTCAATCTATTGTTGTCAGGTAATGAATCGGAACGAACAGTGAAGCTCGATGTGACGTGGGAGCAGGAGCATCAAGCGAAATATGAAAGCGTCAAGAAGTGATTGCCAACTGCCGTAAAGAAATGTCAAGCCGCACTCAAGCACAGTGGTTGGCGTATCGGTGATCCCGCGATGAGTGCGTATTCCGTGCGATTCGGGGCTACGAAACGGGTTGCTGACGTTCGTCGCGCGATGATATCGACGGCGGACGGCGTTAGGGAGGTCGTCCAGGCACTCAACTTTTCCTGACGGTTCGTGTAGAAAGCCGGGAGTTAAATAATTTGGGTGCTTGCACACACCAGTTTTGTAAAGCGCTACAGTTGCAGATGCGTGTGAACACGCGCAACATTACCCCGAACTCTAGCGCATTCGGCGAAAACACCAACGGTTTTTTTGAAGTTCACAATTCAAGCGCGCGCTTCAAGCGCTTGTTTCACGCGCGCGCGTCAAACAACTGCTTGTCTCATATTCGCGACACTTGTAAAACTTACGTAAAAGATGTTGACGAGTCATGGTTCGCGCGTAAAATTATTCGACGAACATCCAACGAGGCGACGTAAGCGCATCGCGCCGGGCTCGACTGTGCAGCGAAAAAGCCCCTGCCCCAAACTCGCGGTCGAAAATAGGCGTCTGTCCCCCCAATTGCCCTTTCGCGCTCAACACAAAACCAATTTTCGCGAGCGCAAATGAACATTTGTCATTGATTTGAGGAGAGCCGCAAAATGAGGCTCGTTTGGCGTGTCCGGCGTCAGCCGACGTACTCGGCGTGGCGTGCGTTGGGATCGGGGAACTTGTTGGTCGCCTTGCGGATCGACTCTTCGCTGGCGCGTGTCTTGATGCCGCGATCTTGAAACCAACCGCGTGTGTACTTGATTTTGAGATAATTGTTGTCGAAGGGCGCCTGCACGAAGTAGTCGGCCAATGACGCGGCGGCCACATGGTATTGGCCCTCGCTGTCGAGCACGATCACGGGTGCCTTGTCAACAACTAGCTTTGGTTTGAAGATCCAGAAACCAACCAAAACCGCCGTCACTATCGCGGCCAAAGAAGGCGATCTCTTCGAACATCCGTCGATGGCCGCGACAGTTTGGCGTATCGAGGTCGTATCCCTCGAAGAACGCCTTGTCGCATTTGGAAACGAGTCGGAAGTTGGTGTAGTGCAACGGGAAGTGGATCTGGTTTTTAGGCCCTTTGACTTTCGCCTCCCAGAGTACACGCAGAGCGTCGGGAACAGGTTGTCCCTGCAAGCAGTTTTCTGAAACGGCCGCTAGTTCCTTGTCCAACTTCGACTTGGGCGAGGCCGCCTTCTTTTTGGGCGACTTCTTTTTCGCGGTTTTCTTGGTCATCGATCAATACTCGCTGAAAATGCTTCACTACTCCACCAAGCCCGTTAGATCCGGTTCGATGGGGGCCTTTTTCGCGAGCAGTTCGTCCCAGGTGACTTTGGTGCGGGTGCGGCCGGCCTCGGCGCCCAGCAGGCAGGCGAGGTTGGCGTCGACGGCGCTGGGGACGGTTTCGTTCGCATAATCGCCGTCGGTGATGCACTTGTGAAATAGCTCGATGTTGAACTTCGCCCCCCAACCGTAGAGGCCCGTGTTCTCGCCACCTTCGTAGCGCCAGTCGGCATTACGCATTTGCGTGACGCCCTTGCCGTAGAACGTTTGCAGGTGGGCGTGGTCGGCGTAGGCCTTCACGCCCGAGAACGTGTCGATTTCGTGGTGGTAGTTGCGGAATTGTTCGCCCGAGTAGTTGAGTGCGACCTCGCCCGGGAAGGAGTAGGTCAGCGAAAAGCTATCCATCGCCGAGTTGACCGGATTCTTGCGGCTCTGTTGAGCGATTCCGACGGCATAGTCGGGACGCGAGCCGATCACCAAGAGCGCGGTGTCGATCGCGTGGATGCCGGCTGAGACGATTCGGTCGCCGCCCAGTTCTCGCGACATTGCCCAACGCAGTCCTCGAAACAGTTCGGAGACGTCCTTCTCAACCTTGCGATCCTCGCGGCCTTCGTCGTTGTAGAACGCGCGGACGAACCGGATGTCGCCCATCTTCCCCGCCCGGATGTGCTTGATGCACTCGACAAGGTACGGCAGATGCCGCCATTGGAAGTCGACCTGAAAAACCTTTTTGTTGGCCGTCGACTTCTTGCCGAGTTCACCGATCGTCAGGCAACCGGGGACGTCGATGGCGACCGGCTTGGCGACGTAAACATGGCAGCCAGCCTCCACCGCGGCACTGGCCTGTTCGGGAAAGAAGTAGGGAATTCCTTTGAGGACGAGTGCGTCGAGGCCGGAGTCGATCGCCCGCTGGCAACCCTTGAGACCGCTGAACGCCTTTGCCTCGGGCACACCGTGCCGGGCGGCCGCGGCCTTAGCGACCTCGGGGAAGTAGTCGACCGCCGCGGCAATCTCGTAGCCGCCGTGGTCCTCCAACATTTTGGTGATCATGCTGCCGCGACCACCCAAACCGACCGTTGCCACGCGGACCCGGCTGTTCGCGTCACTGCCGCGAACCTGCTGCGGCGAAACGATCGCAAACGCGCCGGCCGTGACACCCGCCGCGGTCGTTGACTTGAGGAAGGTGCGTCGGTCAGAAGTCGCCATGTCGGCCTCCTGTAAATGCGTACGATGGGTTTTCCAACCCGTCGCGGTGGACGGTGCGTCGACGAATTCGACGGACAGGAATGTCCATCGTACGGTTTGGTCGACGGACAGGAATGTCCATCGTACGGTTTGATTGACGGACAGGAATGTCCATCGTACGGTTTACATTCCCTGTGCTTGGAGGAATTCGGCGCTCTTCTTGAGGATGTCCTCTGAGCCGATAATCTCGAGCGTCGAACTTTCGATGTTGGCGTCCCTGAGTACATCGCAGACGCCTGCGACGTCGATCACGCCGTCGCCCAGGGCGATGGTCGAGAAGCCGCAACCGTATTGGGTGCCGCGTTTGGGTTCCCATTCCGCACCCAGGTCTTTCCAGTGGATGTGGTGGATCTTGTCTTTGAAGACCTTGGCCATCTCGACCGGATCGGCGCCGCCGAGCCAGGAGTTGCCGGTGTCGAGGTTCACGCCCAATGCGTCGGGATTGCCGAGGCGATCGAAGACGTCCTGCAAACCCTTGATGCTGTCGGTGATCGGCCCGTGCGGTTCGAGCAAGATACGAACACCATAATCAGCGGCCATTTTGACGGGCATGCAGAGTTTCTCGGCCATGACGAAAACCTGTTCGTCATAAGACAGGCTCTTGGCCCATTCCGAGCGGGGATCGGTGTCGGTGGTCACCACGTCCTTGATGCCAATCGCGGCAGCGAACTGCACCGCCTTCATGATTTCGTTGGTGCCGTAAGTGCCGGGGCTGCTTGGCTCCAAGAGGCCGGCATGGGCGCAGACGGTCGACACTTCGATCTCGTACTTCTCGAAAAGCCGTTTCACATCGAACGGGTTGTCGTCAAGGCTGACCGTCGGCGAGAAGCCTGCTGTACCGAGCATGCTGCCGCCGGCGTTGGTGTCGGTGATGTCGGCGCAGGTGAAGCCCATCTCCTTGGCTCGCTGCAACTGTACTTCCACGCTTGCAAACGGTTCGATCAACAGAAACACACCGATCTTCATGCCAAGACTCCTCACCTGTGGGTTTTGCAGAAACCGGGCAATCGACGCCCGTGCGGTGAGGATAAACTTGTGGCGGCGGCGTGTCAAATCCCCGTCCATTTTCACTCGAATCAGAGATCATTCCATCCGAGTCATCACTACCGGGTCGTCCGAAAAGAGCTCGGCGTCGTTTTCCGTGACAAACCTGCGTAAATTGTCGCGAGTGTCGGTTAGGCGGGCGTCATTATCTTTGACGGCGTCTTTGACCTTGCCGCTTTCGACAGCCTTGATCTTGGCTTTGGGGTTGGTGGTCCAGAGTGTGATTTTGTCGTTCTCGATCTTGTACTTCATCAGCATGTAGTTGTCGATCTTGGCGCCGGTGAGCCCGTGGGCGTCGACTGCCTGAAACTTGTCTCTGCCGACCAAACCGATACTGATGTATCGGTTCTCGCCCAACTTGGTGGGTACGACGAGCAAGTCCAGATTGCCGTCGGGGCGATCGAGGATTCCATCTGCATCGAAGCCGACACCGACCGTACGGTAGACGGAGTCGGCAAACGGCTCGCCCGCCTTGCCGACGTGGTAGAACTCAACGGTCTGATCGCCGTCGGGCAGTTTCCAAAGGCCGAGCAGTCGAGTGTCGGGCGTGGCTTCTTCTGCATCGGTGAGCGGTTTGTCGGTATCGACACAAGCCGCGAAGAAGAGGCAGGCAGTCGCAGGCAGGCACCAGGCCCAGCGTAGAGGACGCATGATCGTTCTCCTTTTGAAAGGAATGTCACGCCAGAACGTCCCGTCATTTGCGGATTACTCACGTCTGGCGTTCTGTGACTTTGCCCGTTCGATGATGTCAGCGATGCGGACCGGTTTGCCGTCGAGTCGTTTGCTTTCGTCGGCCGCCTCCATGAAGGCGAAGATTTCGATCGTTTCTTCCGCCGTGACCGGGGGTTGGCCCGACCGAAAGAACTTGGCGATTTCAACGACCAAAGGTTCATACCCTTCAAATGTGCCGGCGGTTCCAGATTCTTTGTTGCCGACTACTTCTGCGCCATATCCCTTTTTACCGACGAACGATCCGCGACGACCATCGTCCCACGCGCCGTCAACTTGATTCTCGGAGACGCGGGTGGCCAGCAATCGAGAAGTCGGCATCAAGTCGTCTCCGGTCTTTGGGCGAGTCGGTTGAGGGTGAAACCGGCCTCACGAACAACAGCATCCCATACCCTCGAACTGTATGCAATCAACTCCAGGATACGTGGCAGGATAGTACCCCTTTTGCAGATATCGGGCCCCTGGCAACGGTGCGGCGATTCGTTAGAATGCAACATTCGCAGATGCGGGTAGTTTTGCCCGTTTCTTTGGCAACCTGGACGAAGTGTGATCGGCAGCGCGTTTGGCGTTGTGTGTGGCGAGATAGTGCAACGGTATTCACGGACGACTCGATGAGCGATTCCCCCAAGAAAACCCCCCTTTACGAGTGGCATGTCGAAAACGGCGGTCGCATGGTCGACTTTGCTGGTTGGTCGTTGCCGGTGCAATACACTTCTGTCGTTGATGAGCATCGAACCACACGCGAAGCGGTGGCGATCACCGACATCTCTCACATGGGGCGGTTGCGTTTCGAAGGTCCGGGAGCGGCCGTCTTTCTGGCGGAGTTGCTGACCCGTCGTGTCGCCGATATGGCGTTGGGTCAGGTTCGTTATTCCTTGGTGACCAATGACGACGGCGGTATTCTCGACGATGTGCTGGTCGGCCGTTATTACAATGCCCATGGGCAGCCGTTTTATGTGGTCGTGGTCAATGCCTCGAATCGCGACAAGATCGTCGATTGGATTCATCAGCATCTGCCGCCCGAGCGAGCCAACGTTCGCGGCGACGAGGTGATCTTCACCGATGTGACGCCGGTTTGGGCGATGTTTGCGATCCAGGGACCGCGGGCGATGGAGTTGCTGCAACCGCTCCTCGATGTCGACCTCGTCGGCATGAAGTACTATCATGGCGATCAGGTGCGCATCCTTCATCCGGCGGCACAGCGGCAGGGCGGCATCATTAGCCGCACTGGCTACACCGGCGAAGACGGTTTCGAATTGAGCGTCGGCGCAAACATTGGCCGCGCAATGTGGGAAGCGATTCTCAAACTCGGTGAGCCAATGGGCATTATTCCGACAGGGCTCGGGGCTCGCGACACCTTGCGACTCGAAGCGGGCATGCCGCTCTACGGGCACGAGTTGGGCGAAGAGATCAACCCGTTTCAAGCGGGACTCGGTTCTGCCTGCCATCTCGTCGGTTATGACTTCCCGGGCCGCGATGCCCTGAAGAAGATCGAGTCACAGCCGGTCGATAAAGTCAGAATTGGATTGGAACTAGAGGGTAGACGTGTCGCGCGGCATGGGTGTCCTATCTATGTCGGCGAACAGCCCGTGGGTGAAGTGACGAGCGGCACCTTCGCTCCGTCGCTCGACAGAGCCATTTCAATGGGGTACGTCCAACGAGGGTTGGCGAAAGTCGGTACGGAATTCGAGGTCGATATCCGGGGCCGCCGAGTCAGCGCCCGCGTGGTCGACCTGCCGTTCTATCATCGTCCGAAGAACACGAAAAGGAAATCACAGTGAAACCCGAAGAACTGCTTTTTGCCAAAACACACGAGTGGGTCTATGTTGCCGATGAGGAGGGCGGCAAGGTAGCTACGTTGGGCGTTTCGGCGTTCGCCGTCGAAGCGCTCACCGATCTGGTGTTCATCGAGTTGCCTGAAGTTGGCCGCGTTGTCGAGGCGGGCGAGTCGTTTGGCGAGATCGAGTCGGTGAAAGCCGTGAGCGATGTCTACAGCCCCGTGGCTGGTGAGGTGATTGCGATCAATGATGAGTTGGGTGACAACCTCGAGTTGTTCAAAGACGATCCCTACGGTGCGGCCTGGGTTGCGAAGATCAGGCTCAGCGACGAAGGCGGTTTGGCGGAAATGATGGATTTCGCCGCCTACGAAAAACAATGTGCCGAGGATGCGCACTAGGCTTCGGGTAGGCCAGGACCTGTCCTGGCGTGGAATGCGATCGATCGTCTGCTTCTGCCAGGACCGGTCCTGGCCTACGAACTGAAAACCGACAACTTGTAACTGAAAACTGTTCATGCCTTACCAATTCACTACGGACGAAGACCGACAGCAGATGCTTCAGGCGATCGGTGCGGCATCGATTGAGGAGTTGTTTGCCTCTGTGCCTGCCGAGATGCGTTTTACCGGCGATCTCAATATGCCACCCGCGATGGGTGAGCTGGAACTAACGCAGCACATGGGCGAGCTTGCAGGCTGCAATCAACATGCCGGACAAAAGGTCTGCTTTCTTGGCGGCGGCAGTTACGACCACTTCGTGCCGGCTGCAATCGACGCTCTGGCATCGCGAGGTGAGTTCTTCACCTCGTACACGCCTTATCAGCCAGAAGTTGCCCAGGGTAACTTGCAGGCGATGTTCGAGTATCAAACGTTGATCTGTCGGCTGACCGGTATGGACGTCTCGAATGCAAGCCTCTACGACGGCGGCAGCGCGGCGGCCGAGGCGATGCTGATGTGCATGAGCGCCACGCGGCGAATGGGCGAGGTCGTCGTTCCCGATACGCTGCATCCTGAGTATCGCCAGATCCTGCAGACGTACATTTCGAACTTCGAGACGGAACTGGTGACGCTCGACAGCGCCGACGGTGTTGTCTCGGTCGAATCAATCGCCGAAGCCGTCGACGACAAGACCGCGTGCGTTGTTTTGCAGAACCCGAACTTCTTCGGTTCGGTCGAAGACGTGCAAGCGATTGCCGATGTTGTGCACGAAGCCGGGGCGATGCTGGTCGTCGTTTTCGATCCGATCAGTTTGGGGTTGCTCAAGCGGCCAGGCGACGTGGGTGCTGATATCGTCGTGGCCGAAGGGCACTCGCTGGGGTCGCCGATGCAATATGGTGGTCCCTATCTCGGCATCATGGCCTGTCGTGATAAGTTCGTGCGACGACTCCCCGGCCGCATCGCGGGTCAAACCACCGACCGACGCGGCAAGCGATGTTGGGTGCTGACGTTGCAAACCCGTGAGCAACACATTCGGCGTGAAAAGGCGACCAGCAACATTTGCACGAACCAGGGTTTGTTTGCGCTGAGGGCAAGTATCTACCTTTCCCTGCTGGGGCCGCAAGGTTTACGCGAGACAGCCGAGTTGTGTTTGCAGAAGTCGCGTTACGCGGCCAAGCAGATTGCCGCCCTCGATCGATTCGCGTTGGGGTTTTCGGCGCCGACATTCAAAGAGTTCGTTGTTCGCGACAAGGAGGGGCAGGTTGAAGAACTGGTTGCCGAAGCGTCCGCCAATGGTGTTTTTGCAGGCATCCCGTTGGGGCGATGGTATGCAGAGCTTGCCGATTGTTTCTTGGTTGCGGTCACCGAAAAACGAACGAAGGCTGAGATCGATCAGCTTTGCCAGTGTTTGAGTTCCTGTCCCAGCGAGGCAGTTGTGTAGCAATCGATTGTTTAACCGGTAGCCGCAGGCGACGTGGCTGTCGGTTTAACGCGTTATTTCATTACGGCGTCGCCTACGGCTACCGGTTAAACGAAAAGACGTCGCCTACGCCACTGGTTAAAAGTATAAGCGGTCATCGAGTTTCACATGCGTAACACCCAGTCTACCCAGTTGTTGTTCGAACTGTCTCGCGAAGGCCGAAACGGTGCATGCCTGCCCAAGTGCGATGTACCGCAGACGGACATCTCGGATTTGCTGCCCGAGTCGGCGGTTGCAGAGGCCGCGCCCGATCTGCCGCAATTGGCTGAGCCGGATGTCGTGCGACACTACACGAATCTGTCGACACTCAATATGTCGGTCGACACGCACTTCTATCCGTTGGGGTCGTGCACGATGAAATACAACCCTAAGCGGAACGAGCGGCTTGCGTCGCTGCCCGGTATAATCGACTTGCATCCTTACCAACCCGAAGATTCCTTGCAGGGGATGTTGCGGCTGTTGTATGAACTGCAAGAGGACTTGGCCGAGATTTCTGGATTGCCTGCGGTGTCGTTGCAACCGGCTGCCGGGGCGCACGGTGAGTGGACGGCGCTGATGGTGGCGGCTGCGCACTTTCGGCACTTGGGTGAGAATCGCACAAAGGTGCTCACGCCCGACAGCGCCCACGGTACGAATCCAGCCAGTGCGCAGATGGCCGGTTTCAAGTCG
>Ga0180435_10004383_pt1 | contig 13923 bp, 13 predicted proteins | sample SS_ome_3_FD_132467 | JGI IMG/M metagenome (GOLD analysis project Ga0180435, IMG submission 132467) | Hypersaline lake sediment archaeal communities from the Salton Sea, California, USA - SS_3_S_1 metaG | ecosystem: Environmental > Aquatic > Non-marine Saline and Alkaline > Hypersaline >... | reverse complement strand
ATCTTCCTTCACCGCCCTTAAACGCTTTGTGGAAAGCACACTGCTGAAGATCGGGATCGATCCCATTTCACTGGAAACAAGGGGTGGTGAAGATGCCTCCTACTCGGAGAGCCAGGTGTATGAATACGAAGGGAACGCCATCGTCGAATTCGGGAAGGTTGCTCCCGTCCTTCTGAAACAGTTCGACATCAAGCAGGAAGTGTTTGCCGCTGAATTCAACTGGGATCTTGTATTGAATGCGCTTACAGGGCAGCGTATTCTATTTAAGCCCCTCCCCCGCTTCCAGGTGGTCACGCGCGACTTCTCCATCATGCTGGACCGCAGTGTCACTTTTGAAGCACTCCGGACACTGGCCTTCAGGGCTGAGAAGAAACTCCTGAAAAGAGTCACCCTCTTTGATGTGTATGAAGGGGATAAAATAGAAGCAGGGAAAAAATCCTATGCCCTGACTTTCACCCTTCTGGATGAAGATAAAACCCTTACCGACAAACAGATCGACAAAGCCATGGCTCGGATTGCCACTGCGTTCGAAAAGGAGCTGGGCGCTTCGATCAGGGGAATGTAACATCCATGGAGCCTGCCATAACCCTGTTCAGGGGAGACATCACATCCATCCATGTGGATGCCATTGTAAATGCCGCCAACCGGACCCTCCTGGGAGGAGGCGGTGTGGATGGCGCCATTCATCGTGCAGCGGGACCAGAATTGCTGGAGGCCTGCCGCACCCTGAAGGGCTGTAAAACCGGTGAAGCAAAAATGACCCCGGGGTTTCATCTGCCTGCCCGCTATGTGATCCATACGGTGGGGCCAGTCTGGCAGGGAGGCCATAACCGGGAAGAGGAGCTCCTTCAAAACTGCTATACCCATAGCCTGGAACTTGCGGTGAATCATGGCCTTCGTTCCATCGCATTTCCAAATATCTCCACAGGGGTATACGGATTTCCAAAAAAACTGGCAGCAAAAACTGCCCTTCATTCGGTCAGGGAATACCTCCAAAAGAACAAACCACAACTGGAGGTTATTTTTGTCCTGTTCGACAGAGAAAATGAAACCCTCTACAGCAAGCTGCTGGATGATTAATTATGGTCCAATCGACCGGATCCTAATGATCCTGTCCACTGCTGCCAGACCCCTCTGGTTTCCGGGGTATCCCCGCTGGGACATTCTGCAGATTTATGGCGACTTTGGGTTTTTCCTGCCGGGCAAAGACTTCCCCGGAAGCCGTCAGCATAAAAAAGAGAAATTTATTGCCTTCTTTGTGGCCCTGGATGTTTAGGGATCACCTTATGTTGCATCAAAAGAGGATCCCAAAACCGATGGCATAACGAAAATATTGAAAGCGAAATTTAACTTCCATATCTGCTGAGGGATCAATGCTGATGGGATCCATTCCAAACCATTCAAGCTTTTCGTTGATCTTTTCCTCAATGAGCGGAAGCACTTCATCCAGATAGTCCGACTCTAATGAAAAGTTAATTTTGTTGGAAGAGAGCCGCGGCCCGGCAAACATCAGATCCACTACAAATCGCTCCTTGATGACAAATTGGTACCCAATCTGCAGGCCCCCACCCAGTTCACGCAAACTGCCGAAGGTGGCAACATCCACATACTCACTTTCGGACCAATAATGCAGATCCATATTTCCGTACAATCTTGTGAACCGGCCATAGAGCCCCGCATACAGCCCGGTATTGGGTTTCCCGCAATCACAAAGATTGAAATAATACCTGACTTCCGGAGTGATACTGAAACCTATGATTCCCTGGCTATACCCTGTCACTACCAGGTCACCCAGTCCAAAGACTTTGGGAATATCACCTCCCCACCGGTAACCAGCGCCCGCCTGCAGGGACCAGTGCTCATTCAGATTTCTCTCGTACAGGAAAGAAACATTGTTCAAAACCATGGCAGCCAGATTAATTTTTGCACTGTTTTTAAATGCATTTGGAGCTTTTACCTGTGCACTCGCCAGGAAAGGCATCAGAAGAATAGCGTATAAACAGATCCGAACTTTCGTTTTCATTTGACTTTATCGCTAAATTTGAACTTGTGACCCGAAACAATTCTGGAGGCAGAATGTTTATTGATTGTAAGATATTGAAATAAATTATTTATGATGAAAAGAGTTATTACCATAATACTTGTGACGCTATTCACCCTCTCCGCTTTCTCCCAGGAGCTTAGCAAAAAGGAACAAAAGCAGCTCCAAAAGGAGTTGAGAAAAGAACAGAAAGCCCAGGAGGCCGCCCAAAAGGCCGCCGTGGTTGAGGCCATGGTAAGCTATCAGCGATTTGTGTTGGAAGCCAACACCTTAAGGGACAAAAGGGGGAATTCAGTCCCGGTGTCCAGCAATATAAATTTTGTGGCTGCGGATTCGATCACGGGAGTGGTCCAGGTGGGCTCCAATACCTATATTGGGAGAAATGGGGTTGGAGGAGTTACAGTGGAAGGCAGCATATCTGACTACAAGTACAGCAAACATGAAAAAAGTGGCAGCTACCAAGTCAGCTACATTCTAAGGACTCCAGTAGGCACCTATGATGTACGTCTAACCGTCTTCTCCGATGGCAGGGCAGATGCAGATGTAAACTCCGCCACATGGAGTAACAGGCTCCGCTACTCGGGATACCTGGTGCCCCCGGCCATGTCCAGGGTTTTCAAGGGATCTTCGCTATAGTTAATCTTCCTGGCCCTCCAGCTTGTAAAGAAAGCGCTTGATACTTCGTTTGGGAGTCTTTTCAAACTCTTGCTCGTGAATATGGATCTTCATGACAGATTCATATCCGGCCACGTGCCTATTCAACTCCTTGCGGTTTTCTTCCATCTTTTCCAGCAGCTGGTCCTGAATCCCATCTTTTTTCACGGCATCGGGATCGGGATAGACCAGGGCCTCCAGCCGGTGGTCCTTGTTCATCAGAACAACGGCCTCCGCGATGTAGGGCATATTCATCAACCGGGCTTCAATCTCTTCCGGATAGATATTCTGTCCCGAGGAACCAAGCAGCATGCTCTTGCTGCGGCCCTTGATATAAATAAAGCCATCCTTATCGGTGATACCCAGATCACCGGTGTGCAACCACCCATCTTTGTCAATGGCCTCCCTGGTAGCATCCTCGTTTTTATAATATCCTTCCATCAGGTTCTCTCCTTTGATAAGGATCTCCCCGGGGAGCTCGTAAGGCTTCTCTGAATCAATTTTCAATTCCAGAATATCCAGAATTTGTCCGCTCGAACCCTTGCGGGTTTTATCTGCGTTGGTGTAAGACATCAGGGGGCCACACTCGGTCATACCATATCCGATGGTATAGGGGAATTTAATTTTAAAGAGGAAATCCTCCACTTCCTGGCTGAGGGCAGCCCCACCCAGGACCGTTTCGCGAAAGCGACCGCCAAAGGTATCTATCAATGACTTGCGGATCTTACCATAGATCAGTCCGCTGATCCCTGGTACTTTAATCAGCACCTTCATGCTTCCCTTGCTCAGGATGGGCAGTATTTTGTTTTTATAGAGCTTCTCAAAGAACACCGGTACAAAAAGGATCAGATGCGGTCTGATCTCACTGAAAGCTTTGATAATTACCGGAGTGGCCGGCAATTTCCCTAAAATAGTCACATGCACCCCCACGGCCAAAGGGAACAGGAAATCAAAGGCGCAGCCATAGCAGTGAGCCAGCGGCAGAAGGGCCAGCATCTTTTCCCCGGGATTCAGCTCGATGGAACGCATGGCAAAGGTGACATTCCCTGCCAGGCTGTTCCCCGAAAGCATCACCCCCTTGCTAAACCCGGTAGTTCCCGAAGTGTAATTGATTTCGACCACTTCGCTGTTATCCACTTCGGCAAATTTGACATCCTCCTTTGTAAATCCATTGGGGAATTTCCTGGCAAATAGCTTATCCAGCTCCCCGTGAGCCTTTTTTAGAGCAGCCGGTGGTTTGGAACAAATCAGTGAAAAATCATCCAGGGCAATGATGGACTTCACCTTTTTCATTTCAGCTTCTGAAAGCCCTTCCATGATTTGCTTGTCTGCAAAAAGCATGATCGATTCCGAATGATTGATGATGGTACTGGCATCGGCCGGCTTAAAGTCTGACAAAATAGGAACGACCACAGCACCATAGGTGAAGACACTTAGAAAGCTGACACACCAGTTGGAAGAGTTTTTTCCGAACACAGCAATTTTGTCACCCTTCTTCACTCCTGCAGCCTTATAAAGCAGGTGCAGGCGGGCTACCTGAGCGCCCACTTCCCCGTAGGTATAGCTGATATCAGTGGTATAATCCGAGAGGGCAGGCAGGTCAAAATTCTTAGAGATGCTCTCCTCATATAATTGGAGAAAATTCTGTTCGATCATGGTTTAAGGAGTTTAGTTCAGCCTAAATATATTCATTTCCTTCCAATGTTAAAAAACTCTTCATGCATTCACCCCTGCCACAGGAGCTTAATCGAACAAAGCAATTATCTTTGTGCATATCATTATAAGCAAGCCTACAAACATCTTCATTTATGATCTATTTTTTCCAGGTCCCCGACAAGAAAATCATTGCACTTGAATCAAGTAGCAATCTGGATCCGCAAACCACCGGGAAGCTGGAGTGGTTGTTTGGGAACGCTTTATTCCTGAGTGAAAACCACTTGGATGGCTGGTTTATAGGACCGCGTAAAGAAATGATAACGCCGTGGAGCACCAACGCCGTGGAGATCACTGAGAATATGGGAGTGGAAGGGCTGAAGCGGATCGAGGAATTTTTTGTGGCAGAAGGCGGGGAAAGCTCCTTTGATCCCATGCTGCAAGCACTCTACGAGGGACTTGATCAGCATCTGTTTACCATAGAACGTTCTCCCGAAGCCATCCTGGAAATCTCCGATATTGCTGCTTATAATGCCAGGGAGGGCCTGGCTTTGAATCCCGATGAGATCGAGTACCTGGAGGGAGTCAGTAAACGGATTGGCAGAAAGCTTACCGACAGCGAGGTATTTGGATTCTCCGAGGTCAACTCGGAACATTGCCGGCATAAGATCTTTAACGGCACCTTTATCATCGATGGCGAAGAGAAGGAGCCTTCGCTTTTCCAGTTAATTAAACGCACCACACAAACCAATCCCAACCACGTGGTCTCTGCGTATAAAGACAACTGTTCCTTTGTAGCCGGACCGGTCATTGAACAATTTGCCCCGGCTTCCCAGGACAAACCAGACTATTTCAGAGTCACAGATATCAAATCGGTGCTCTCCCTGAAGGCAGAGACCCATAATTTTCCAACCACCGTGGAACCCTTCAACGGGGCAGCCACCGGAACCGGGGGGGAGATCCGGGACCGGATCGCCGGGGGAAAAGCCGCCATACCCATGGCAGGGACTGCCGTCTACATGACCTCCTATCCCCGGCTCAAGCAAGGAAGGAGCCTGAACGGAGTGATGCCAGAGCGGCCCTGGCTCTATCAAAGCCCCGAGGAGATCCTGATCAAGGCCTCCAACGGGGCCAGTGATTTTGGAAACAAATTCGGGCAACCACTTATCTGCGGAAGCCTGCTCACCTTTGAACACGAAGAAAAGGGCAAGAAGTTTGGCTTTGATAAGGTGATTATGCTGGCAGGTGGAATCGGCTTTGGGAAGAGCGAGGATGCCCAGAAAGACACCCCTCAAAAGGGGGATTTGGTGGTGCTTCTGGGTGGGGACAATTACCGGATCGGCATGGGCGGAGGTGCCGTGTCTTCGGTAGATACCGGTGAATTCGAAAATGCCATTGAGCTGAATGCGGTACAACGTGCCAATCCCGAGATGCAGAAAAGGGCTTACAATGCCATCCGTGCCCTGGCCGAATCTGGAAAAAATACCATTGTAAGTATTCATGACCACGGAGCCGGCGGACACCTGAACTGTCTTTCCGAGCTGGTAGAAGAGACGGGAGGAAAGATCAACCTGGATAAACTCCCGGTGGGCGATCCCACCCTCTCTGCCAAAGAGCTCATAGGAAACGAATCGCAGGAAAGAATGGGGCTGGTCATCCAGGCAAAGGATGTGGATGAACTGGTCCGGATTGCTAACCGGGAGCGGGCTCCCATCTATATCATCGGGGAAATCACCGGTGATCACCGTTTCGTATTTGCAAGTGAAAAGTCCGGGGAAAAGCCCATGGATCTGGAGCTGGTGGACATGTTCGGGAAACCACCCCGCACTGTAATGAACGACCACACCCCGAATATCCGTTACAAGCGGATCCCTTACAAAACGAGAGACCTGGAACGAGACCTGGAAGGGGTGATGCAGCTGGAGGCTGTTGCCTGCAAGGACTGGCTCACCAATAAGGTGGACCGCTCGGTGACAGGAAAGATCGCCCGTCAGCAGTGTGCCGGAGCACTACAGCTGCCCCTGAATAATTTGGGTGCCGTAGCGCTGGACTACCAGGGTGTCAAGGGATACGCCACCTCCATCGGACATGCACCGGTAGCCGCCATGGTGGACGAAAAGGCAGGATCGGTGCTATCCATAGCCGAAGCACTGACCAATATTGTCTGGGCGCCCATGCCCGATCGCATAAGGAGCATCTCTTTATCTGCCAACTGGATGTGGCCCTGTAAAAACGAAGGCGAAGATGCCAGGCTCTACCATGCCGCCAAGGCAGCCAGCGATTTTGCAGTTGCCCTGGGAATCAATATCCCAACCGGGAAAGACTCCCTCTCCATGACGCAAAAGTACGACGACCAGCTGGTTCTTGCCCCGGGTACGGTGATTATCTCTGCCGCCGGGGAAGTGAGCGATGTCCGGAAGATTGTAGGACCGGTCCTTCAATCCAATTTGGAAAGCAGGTTGATATATGTGGATCTGGCCAAAGATGATTTTAAGCTGGGCGGCAGCTCGTTTGCCCAGTACAAAAACAGGCTGGGAACTGCAACACCCACGGTGACGGATCCCGCATATTTTGTAAAAACATTTAACCTGCTTCAGAACCTGATCGAAGAGGGGCAGATCCTGGCCGGACATGATGTGTCGGCTGGCGGACTGGTAACCACCTTGCTGGAGATGTGCTACCCCAACACCAGCGGGGGTATGGAGGTGGATATCACAGGCATCCCCGGAGAGACTTTCCAGGTATTATTCAGTGAAAAGCCCGGGGTAGTTATTCAGGTGGACCAGCCACATCTGATAACAGGCTTATTGGAAAAAGAGGGTATCCTGCACCATATTATCGGACGTCCCCTGAAGGGCCGGGAGATGGTTTTACGCAGCAAAGAGGAAGCTTTTAAGCTGGATATCGATCGTTACCGCGACCTCTGGTTCCGGACCTCCTACCTGCTCGACCGGAAACAATCGGGTGAAAAACTGGCGGAAGAGCGCTTTAAAAACTACAAAAACAATCAGCTCGAGTATCATCTGAAAAAGTTCAGAGGCAGCTTCAGCAGTTTGGGAGTGGATCCCGGGCGAAGGAGCGAGAGCGGTGTCAGGGCAGCCATCATCAGAGAGAAGGGGGTGAACGGTGACCGGGAAATGGCCCACGCCCTCTACCTGGCCGGATTTGATGTGAAGGATGTACATATGACCGACCTGATCGCTGGGCGGGAGACCCTGGAGGAGGTACAGATGATCGTCTTTGTGGGAGGCTTCTCCAACTCCGATGTACTGGGATCAGCCAAAGGCTGGGCCGGGGCATTCCGGTACAATGAGAAAGCCCGTCAAGCCCTGGAAAACTTCTATGCTCGGAAGGATACCCTGAGTCTGGGGGTATGTAACGGATGTCAGCTGATGATTGAGCTGGACCTGGTGGTCCCGGGGCATGATCAGTCGCCCCGTATGGAACATAATGCCTCTGGGAAATTTGAATCGGCCTTTCTGGGAGTAAAGGTTCTCAGAAGCAACTCGGTGATGCTGGGTTCGCTGGAAGAGATGAACCTGGGGATCTGGGTGGCTCATGGAGAGGGCAAATTTGTGCTTCCCGAACCCGAGGGAGAATACAATATCGCAGCAAAATATTCCCGTTCCTCCTACCCTGCCAATCCCAATGGATCCGATTACGACGTGGCAGCCCTCTGTTCAGCCGATGGCCGGCACCTGGCCATGATGCCCCACCTGGAGCGTGCCTACCAGCCCTGGCAGTGTGCATACTACCCGGAGGATCTCAGAGGGGATGAGGCCACCCCCTGGTTGGAGGCCTTTGTGAATGCCCGTAAGTGGATTGAAGGATCAGAATAAGAAAGGAATGATCGCCTTTCTTTCTGCCGGATAGTCCTCAAAGGTAGCCCGGTACCAGCTATGATGTGCCAGAGCCCGGGGCACCAGGTTAAAGAAGGTCCACAGGGCAAAAACCAGGGCCGCCGGGCTCCAGGTCATAACCGCAAACCCAGTCCATTGCAGAATTTCTCCCAGAAAATTGGGACAGGAGATCCAGCGGAACAGTCCGCCCCTGGGAACATAATAACCCTTTTTTCCACCTTTGCGCAAACGCAGGAGGATCTGATCAGACCACCAGTTCAGGAAAGAACCGCCGCCGTAAAGAATCGCACCGCTTATAAAACGTGCATCCCTAAGCCACTCCACCGTATACTCACGGGCAAAAGCTGAGAAGTAGTAGCCATTTATAAAGCCATTAACCAGGTTAAAGCAGATAGCCATCATTGCCACCACCAGGGGCATCATTTTTCCTGATGTCCGGGTTCTCCAGGGCCAGATCAGAGAACGGTTGGTATAATGCGATACATATAAGCTAAAAAAGAGCCAGGTCAGGGGCTGAATGGTATTGGGACCAAACAGGAAGCAAAGGATAAAGACAAGCAGGGACGGGAACTCCATCAGGAACCATCCCAGGCGGTTCGGAATAGTGGGACCCCAGTCCTTCCGGCTGTGCCGCCCGTATGGGGCCTTCACAAAGAGCAGCAGAATAAAAACGGCCAGCCCCAGAATGGTCCAGCCCCATAAAACAGTGAAAAAGGTTTCGCGATCCATATCAGAACTAGGGGAAAGCGAATATAAAGGTTTTTTTTAGATATGAGCTTACCTGCTGTCCATCCTGTTTTCCGTGTAGAGGTACCTGATAGACAGTTCATCGGCACCCAGAGAGATAATCCGGATCTGGTAAGTCATCATCCCACCCCAGTAGGCCACCGTAATATCCAGCAGACTATCAGAAACAGCTTTCCAGGTACCTTCGAAATTATCGTAAGTGATGGGCGGAGTGCCGCACCAACCCGCGTTCTTCCGTTCAATAAAGGTTCCGTCTTCATGCAGTGTGAAGCCATATTTATCCTTTACAAAAGCCCCGCTGCGGTTAAGAAACAGGGTGTCTCCCTGATATTCCTCCTCCACCCAGGTCCCCACAATCCCCGAATTTGCTCCCAGGGCATCCATCTCCATCAGCTCTTTCTCACAGGAGAGCAGCAGGGCAAAAAAACTTAAAAAAAGAAATCTCTTCATATACTAGTTTCTTGCTTTACCTGGAAGATGAATGAAATTATCAATGGGTTGCTTCACCTGCCAACAATTCCGTATTTTTGAATAAATCCATCTTCCGATATGAAAAACAGTTTAAGACTCATTCTGTTCATGCTTTCACTGGCAATGCTCCTGTGCTGCATGGAACAACAGGGCTTTAGCCAGACAGTGGTTGACCGAATTGAACTGAAACCGGGACCTGAAGATATGGTGCTGGATAACCTGCATGGCGATCCCTCACTTATCATCTCCTGTTGCGGACGGCGTGAGGCTGATATACCCTTCGGCGAAATGGTACACTTGAACCTGCTGACGGGAAAACAGTTTATCATGGAGCGCTTAAACGAACCGGAAGATATCCTCTTCCGGCCCCATGGCATATACCTGGACGGAGATCTGCTTTATGTGATCAGTCACGAGAAAGAACCTGACTACCACCCGGTCCTGATATACCGGCTTCGGGAAAACCAGCTTGATTTTGTGGAGTTGGTTTCTACCGCTAACCAGCACTCACCCAACGCGCTGGTCACCGGGCCCGATGGGGAGATCTACCTGGTTAACGACTCGGGCAAACGGGGCAGCCTGATGGAAAAGGCGCTGAAGCTCAAGCGTGCCAGTGTGGTAAAACTGGAAAAAAACAGTGCTGGAATCTGGGAAGCGGAGATGGTGGCAAACAAGCTGGGCTATCCTGCCGGAATAAACCGTATCGGAGACCGCCTCTATGTAGGGGATGCTGTGCTTCATAAGATTCACGTATATCAGATAAATGCGGATGGATTAAGTCCTGAAGGTGAGATTTCAAAGTTGAAAGGCAATGACAACATCAGAATACACGGGGATCAGCTGTTGACCCCAGGCCATGTAAAACCATTTAAATTTATAGGTCACGCCAAGAAACCGGGTAAACAATCTCCTGTCGCTGTCTACCTTGCAGATCCGGCGAGCGGGGAGCATCGGACCATCTACTCCACCGATGGGTCCACCATCAGCGGAGGATCGTCCGCCATTATCTTCCAGAATCACCTTTACATCTGCCAGGTATTTGATCCTTATATCCTGAGAGTGGAACTGGAACCCTGATTTCACCGACAAATCGGACTATTTGATCGAAAAAAGTTGAACGGATTCCTGTTTCTGTTCACCTTTGTTTCGTAACCAAACTTAATGTGTTATGAAACCATTAAAAATTCTTGTCACCGCAACCATACTGGCCTTCGCTGCTTTGAGCAGCTGCCTGGTCAGCTCGCTCCACCCCTTCTATAAAGAAAAAGATAAGAAGTACGATGCCACACTGATGGGCACCTGGATCGATGGGGACAACTGCATCTGGAACATTCAGCCCAATATGGTATCTACAGGATTTATGGAGCCGCAGGTTGAAGATGGTTCCTATAAAATTACCTACTATGAGGAGGAGGACAGGGTTTCGGTCCTGACCACCGTCCTGTTCCAACTGAATGGTTTGAATTACGTTGACTTCATGCCGGATCTCAATGAAGATCATTTCAATGCCGACATGACAGGATTTCACCACATTCCGGTTCATACCCTTGCCAGAGTCCAGTATTGCCAGGATTCCATCCTATTGTACTGGTACGGGGACGAATGGCTGAATGAATTGTTTGAAGAAAACCGGATCCGCCTGAAGCATGAAACGGTGGAATACCATGATTACGACCGGCAGGTGCTCACTGCATCCACCGATGAATTGCAGAAGTTCATTAAAAAATATGCAAACGATCCCAAAACCAATGAGGAAGTTGAACAGCTGTTTGCCGGCGGCAACGATGATGAGGGAACCTATGGTATATTCCTAAAACTAAAACCTTATCTTGGTCCCTTGCCTGAAGCCAGGGCAAAGCAGGTAGAACACTTCATGAATAATTAAGACGTGACAGAGAAAAATACGGTATTTATTGCACGGAGCCTGGATGGCTATATCGCTGATAAAAACGGGGGACTGGATTGGCTGACTTCGGTCCCCAATCCCGAGCAGCTGGATTTGGGATATAAGAAGTTCATCCAGGGTATGGATGCCCTTGTGATGGGACGGAATACTTTTGAAGTCGTTTGCGGTTTCAATATGGAATGGCCCTACAACTTACCGGTATTTGTGTTAAGCAACTCCCTGAAATCTGTGCCAGAGGAGTTGAAGGGAAAAGTGGAAATCCTCCGTGGTACTCTGCCTGAAATCCTTGACCAGATTCATGGGAAAGGATATCTGCGACTCTATATTGACGGAGGACAAACCGTGCAGAATTTCCTAAAGGAAGATCTGATTGACGAACTGATAATCACTACCATTCCGATCCTCCTTGGGAGTGGAATTCCCCTGTTTGGAGAGCTCCCCGAAAAGCTGGACTTTAAGCATATAAGTTCTGAACGATTCCTGGATGCGCTGGTGCAGGATACCTACCGGCGAAGAAGGGAATAGCCGCTCAACTTTGTTCTTTCTTATTTCAACCTGTTCAGAGCCGAAGGAACTACTTTGGTTACAGTAACCCGCTTTTCATCCTTAATAAAGGCTATCAACTCCTCCTTGTTCTTTATGGCTCTGAGTTTCGCGATAGCCTCATGTACCTTGTAATTGTAACTCCTATCCTCCTGGCCGGCTGCCGGTTTCCGGACAGGTATCCGTTTGGTAGCTGGTTTCGCTGCTGCAGGGCTTGTGGGTTTCGGAACTGGTTTTGGAATTGGTTTGGCCGCTGCCGGTGCTGCTGAGACTTTTGCTGTGGGTTTCGAAGCTGACTTTGCCGCCAGCTTTTGAGCAGGTGTTGCAGCTTTAGTTATTGTTTTCTTATTGGAGGATTTCTTCTTAGAATCCTTCTTCTTTGAATCCTTCTTCTTTGAATCCTTCTTCTTTGAATCCTTCTTCTTTGAATCTTTCTTCTTTGAATCTTTCTTCTTTGAATCTTTCTTCTTTGAATCTTTCTTCTTTGAATCTTTCTTCTTAGCGTCCTTTTTCTTCCCCGCTTTCAGTTTCCCAAGGATACCCTTCTTCTCTTTCTTCTTCTTGTCTTTCTTGCTTACCTCCTTTTTTGATTTTTTCTTGGCCATGATAAGGTCATTTTTAAGTGTACAGTTTAATAGCTGAAAGATAGAATTTTCACCGATTCACAAGCCCGTTTCATCGAAAAAATTTTATGCGCAGGTGCTTTTTCTTAAATTGAACTCCCGAAATGGCCCGCTCCAGAAATACCCGAATACCCAGATCTAATTTTACGGATCTGATGATTTTTAAAAACCGCTGGTGGCTGCACCTCATTTTCTGGATGGCAGCCCTGCTGATTCTCTTCAATATCTTCAGAAGCTCCGGATCGGTAGAAAAGATTGATGTGATCTACACCTGCATTTTTCTGATCCCAATAATTGGCCTCGTTTACCTGAACCTTTACCTGGCAGTACCCAGGTTTCTCAGAAGGGAGAGGTACCTGCTGTACACCCTGCTTTTTCTGTTTCTCCTGAGTGGAGGAGCGCTCTTCCTATACCTGCTGTTCGATAGCTGGATCGATCTGGTCCTGCCTGGCTTTTATTTTATTTCTTACTACAGTGTGCCTGTTTTGATGCTGTATACCGGAAGTTTTCTGATTCTGACTACCTTGTTAAAACTTTCCCGGAGCTGGTTCATGCTTTTAAGAGTTGAACGTTTGACCACCACCCATCAATTACAATCCCTTCAGTCCCAGATTAATCCCCACTTCCTTCTGAATAGCCTGCAAAGTATCTATGCCTTATCGCTGGATAAATCGGAGCAAGCCCCGGAGGTGATCCTACAGCTTTCCCATATCCTGAAATACACTCTCTATGAAACGGGTCAGCCCACCGTAAAACTCAGCAAGGAAATTGCTATGATAGAAGATTACGTGGAGATGTACCGGCAACGTGTGGATCCAGGGCGGGCAAAGATTACATTGGATCTCAGGGGCGATCCGGGAGAGCAGCTGATCGCTCCCATGTTACTGATCCCCTTTATTGAAAACAGTTTTAAACACGGCCTTATGGCTGATCAGGACCAACCCTTTGTGGATATCACACTGGATGTAAGGAAGGACAAAATTCAGTTCAGGGTGCGTAATAGCCTTGGAGTATACGACAAACTGGAGCTGGAAGCCAAACGAGGGATCGGAATTCAAAATACCAGGCAACGGCTAGAGCTCCTGTATCCCGGTAAGCATAAACTTAATATCGAAGCGAAAAAAGAAACCTTCACCGTATATCTTTCTCTTGAACTGAATCAGAACTAATGGCTACCTGTATAATCGTCGATGATGAACCCCTCTCCAGGGATGTACTCAGGAACTACCTGGGCGAGGTGAAAGATCTGCAGCTTGTTGCAGAGTGTGCCAATGCCAGGGAGGCCTCCCATCAGCTGAACCTGGAGCGGATTGATATTATATTTCTGGATATCAATATGCCCGGACTTTCCGGGATCTCCTTTGCCCGCTCCCTGAAAAGCTCTCCCTTAATCATTTTCACCACGGCATTCCCGGAGTATGCAGT
>Ga0180435_10004381_pt1 | contig 13932 bp, 11 predicted proteins | sample SS_ome_3_FD_132467 | JGI IMG/M metagenome (GOLD analysis project Ga0180435, IMG submission 132467) | Hypersaline lake sediment archaeal communities from the Salton Sea, California, USA - SS_3_S_1 metaG | ecosystem: Environmental > Aquatic > Non-marine Saline and Alkaline > Hypersaline >... | reverse complement strand
TTTCCAGGTGGGATGCTGCCGACCGGGCACTTCAGGAAATCGCGCGCGCGGACGGCCTGCCTCGGCTCTTGTCAGCGGTCGTCTACTGGGCCGTCAGGCTCGTTGGCCGTCGTTGCGCCCGTCCCGAATCCTAAGAGGAAGAGATCGAGAAGACTTGCGTTCCGTGGGCTCCTCTTGGCGCTGCGACTGAAGAGGCCGCTCTTGCCCCACACGCCGGAGCGTGCTAAGCTGGCTCGGTGCATCTTGGCAGCTTCAAGCAGCTGACAGCACCTTCGCAGAGCCGTTTCGAGGACAACGAACGGGCGAATTCGGTCGCCCGTGAAGCAAGAATTATGTGGATGAAGGTGGGGGCGAAGACTCGCCCTGTCTTGCTATGTCGCGCGATACTGGAGGTGACACAATGGGGCAAGAAAGCAGCTCACAACCCGATGGACCACCGAACTGACGGACCGGACTCGATCCAACCATCGTTGGCCGAGTCCCTTCCGAGTGCGTCACCGGAAGCCGGACGGCTTCGTCATTCTTCCGGCCGCGTTCTCGGACGGTCGTCTGTCTAGAGAAGCCTGGAGAACGGTCAAGACCTGCCTCGGCGCCGTGCGAACCGACGTGCATCCATCCGCCCTTCGCGTCCGTGCAGTCAGTTCGGATCGCGCGCACTGGCACCCAGTGCAACCGACGGCGGAGATCCCCATCCGCGCAACATGGGTGGAGGTTTGGCGAGCCATCCATCGCGTCCATGGCGTCGGCCTGCTGCGCGAGACGCGGGATCACCAAAAGGCCCCCGATCTCGGCGTTTCGGTCGAACCCGTGGTGAGCAGGAAACACAGGTAGCCCGTTGGCCTACGACATCCAGCTTGCTGAACGCGTCCGAGATGCCCTGCTCGGACTGGCTGGTCTCACAGAGCGGTGCATGTTCGGCGGCGTTGGATTCCTCCTCCACGGGAACATGCTCTGTGGCGTTCTCGGGGAGGAGATCATCCTTCGCCTCGGACCGAAGGCTCATGAGCAGGCAGTGACGGAGCCCGGGACGCGTGCATTTTCCCCTACCGGGAGGCCAATGCGTGGGTGGATTGCCGTTGGAGCGGAGGCGCTAGAGCGGAGCCTTCGGCCCTCGCCGAGTGGATCGATCGGGCCATTCAGTTCACGTCAGGCCTCGACCCGAGGGCCTACAGCTTCCTTCCGCCAAAGCGAGTTCCGAGTTCCTTGCACACAAGCTTGACGGCTCCGCGACCCTGCGCAGCGCAACCGGGGATCCCTGCGCCGCCGGCCGACTGCCCGACCCAGAACAGCCTGCGGATCTCTTGGGACGATCGAGGACGTGAGAAGATCACGCCCGGATCGAAGCCCTGGGCGACACCATAGGCCCTTTCATTCCCCGTGAATCGTTCGGTGGTGACGGGTGTGGCCACATCCGCAACCTCGACCTGAGCGCAGAGACCGGGGAATCGTCGATCAAGAAGCTCTGCTACGCGCTGGGCAAGTTCCGCTTTGGCATCCGCGTAGGCTGCTCGATCGTCGTGCAGGTCTCGCCAGAAGCGGTAGCTGGCATTGAGCAGCACCTTGATGACCCCCTTGCCTTCCGGCGCAAGGCTCGGATCCTGTCCGAAGAGTTCGATCGGAAGCCGGTCGATCATCTGATCCGCCAACTGAACGGGCTCCTCAAGAAGCAGGACGAGCGCATGCGGCTCATCCGTGAGGTCCCGGTCAACGCCAAGACAGATGTGCGTCCCCATATTGATGTTGTCTTGCGGCTCGGCCATTCGAGCCCGAAGCGCCTTGTCCATATGGGCGCCGCCGAGCAGATCGAAGGTGGTCTTCCGCTCGAACGCGTTCGAAATCACAGCATCGGCTCGGTGCTCCGAGCCGTCTTCGAGGACAACCCCCGCCGCGCGTCCGCGTTCGATGAGAATTTGCGTGACACGTGCGCCGTAGGCGATCTCGCCACCCAGGTCCGCGAATCGCGCGGCGATCGATTGGGCGAACGGAAGGGATCCGCCGACAGGGAACGCGTAGTTGCGCCCCACGCACTGCGCCAAGAGATTGAGGTGGATCAGCGCCGGGATGTCCGGCCACGCGTACTGGAACACCGGAAAGGCGGCCTTGAAGAAGGGATCGGTCAGCTTCTCAGCGGCGGCCCGCATGGTGACCCGCCCCCATCTGAGAAGCGTCGGCAAGACGGTGGCGTGCTGGAGCAAGCCGCCGTAGCCGGTCAACGGAAGCTCCAGCAGATCGTGCGGGACCATCCGATTCAGCGCACTCGTGTACTGGCGAATCCACCGACCATCTGCGGGGAACAGCTCCTGCAGGTGATCCTCAAGCCGGTTGAGGTCCGTGTAGACGGTGACCGTCCGGCCGTCTGGATCCTCGACTTGCGTCAGGTGGTCAGAGAAGACGAGCTCGCGGGGCATGGCTCCCAGCTCTTCCCACATTCCATAGATGGGGCTCGCCGGATGGCAGCCGGCCAGATGATGGATGCTTCCATCGAACGTATAGCCGGATCGCTTCCAGGACGTGCACATGCCCCCCGGCAGGTTGTGCGCTTCGAACACCTTGACGTCAAACCCTGAAAGGCGCGCATAGCAGGCGGCCGACAGGCCACCCATTCCGGCGCCGACGACGATCAGCGACTTGGATCCCACGATCAGCCCTCCACAGCAAATCTGCCGGCCGCCTGCGGGCGGTCGACGACGGAAGAAGTCTACCTTATGCGTTCCTGGAGCGCTTGCGAGCATCCGGTCGAGCAGCCAGCGCATGGTCTCATGCATGCGCCGGATGCGCTCCAGGCCCGTCTGGTTCTCGATCTCTTCATCAATCTGCGCCATGATCCGCGCATCAATCGGAGACGCACCAGAAGCGTGTACTCTGTCGACAGGCTGAGGAGAGACAGGGGAAATTGGCAATGGGCGAAACGGGTTCCAGGAGACGACTCCACAGACTTGCGCTTTGGCTGGTTGCAGGAACTCTCAGCTACAACATCGTCGAAGCGAGTGTCGCGATCATCTTCGGACGGCACGCCGAAAGCATCGCTCTCGTCGGCTTCGGGCTCGATAGCATCATCGAATCGGTTGCGGCTTCCGTGCTCCTCTGGCGTCTCTGGCGGGGCGCACGAAGGGGGAACGATTCGATTCTCGCCCATCTGGATCGGCGCGTGCATCGCGTGGTGGGCGTGACGTTCCTCGTCCTGGCCGCCTATGTTCTGCTCCAATCCGCATGGGTCTTGGCTTCACGCCTCATTCCTGAGGAGACCATGGTTGGCATTGCCCTGGCCATCGCGTCGGTTCTCATGATGCCGGCCGTTTCGATTGGGAAGATCCGCGTGGCACGAAGGCTGGGGAGCCCCGCGCTGGCCGCGGAGGCCAAGGAGACGATTGCGTGCTCGTATCTCTCGCTTGCTCTTCTCCTCGGCCTCGTGCTCAACAGCCTCCTCGGCTGGTGGTGGGCCGACCCCGTCGCCGCCCTGTTGATGGTCCCGTGGCTGATCAAGGAGGGGATCGAGGGTCTGCGCGGGGAGTGCGCCTGTGCCTAGGCGCGTCGTCCGTTGTCTCACACCTACAACTTGAGCAGGATCTCCACTTCGCCGCCGTGGATCTCACCCGTCGGCTCGAATCCCAGCTTGCGGTAGAAAGGTTCCGGACCGCCCGCGATTGGCACGTAGCTTGCCCGGAGTGCCTTGCCCCCAGGTTGGCTACGCACGTGGTCGATGACCAGGCCCATCGCCCTTCGGCCGAAGCCCTTCCCTTGGTGCGGTCCGGCGATCATCAGACGCCACAGGCAGTAGCTTCCCTCATCCGGATCCACATGGAGCATGACAAGACCGACCGGCGTATCGTCGGCGTAGATCCCGCGGACCCAGGCCTTGTCGCTGAAGTGAGCTTGGGCCACAGAGACGGCGTTGGGAGCGACCATCCGCTCCTGTCCCGGCACCATCTGATCACTCAGCTTCAGGATCGAGCGAACGGTCTCTCCGGTGATCTCCCTGAGGCTGACACTTGCCTCAGGCCCCGGAGCGTCTGCCTTCGGCGCGACGGGCGAGCCTCCAAGCCAACCCGGGTAGAGCTCCGGCCGACGATCGGGAAGGAAGAGCGTCTTGGCATGGGACGAAGCAACTTCGGAGAGATCGAGGTCGCAATGCAGGATCTCATCCGTACCCTGTCCGGCTCGAGCGACGACACTCCCGCCCGGATCGCAGACGAACGACTCACCGGCGAATGTCAGCGGCTCCTCCGGCCCCACCCGATTGCAGAGGGCGACGAAGATCCCGTTTTGGAATGCGGAGACACGCATTTCCGCTTCGAACAGGCCTTCGGGCCACTCGCCAACGGCGCCAGCCTGAGGCACGAGGACCAGCTCGGCTCCGGCGAGAGACAGCGCGCGGAACGACTCGGGGTAGTGGCGGTCGTAGCAGATGGCGACGCCGATACGTCCGACGGCCGTCGCGAAGACGGGCAGGCCTCGGTCGCCCGGCGTGTAGTACGTCTTCTCGTGAAATCCATCGTAGTCGGGGATGTGAATCATGCGTGTGACGCCGAGGAGACGGCCGTCGGCATCGATCACCGGAGAGGTGTCAAACGTCATCTCGCCATCCAGCTCGTACAGATTGGGGACGACAACGACGCCGAGCTCCTTGGCCAACGCACAGAACGCATCCGTGGTCAGACCGGGGATGGGTTCCGCGATCTCTGCATGGTCTCCGGCGGATGGCCGCTGCGGGTAGAACGGATCAAAGGCGAGTTCAGCGAACGCAATCAGCTCGGCGCCGCCTTCGGCTGCGCGTCGCGCCGCTTCGAGTCCCCTGCTCAGGTTCTCCTGCCGGTTTCCCGTGGCATGCTGCTGAACGAGGGCGATACGCATCGAACCACCTCCGAACTGACCTTCGCGCATGCCCCCGTACGCTTCAAGATGCCGGGATAGAATGCGACAGTCCAAGGAGGAGAGGGCGAGGAAAGGCAACAGGGAGAGAGCATGGATGAGACGCACCATATGAGTCCGGAGGCATTCCGACGGGCGGCACACGAGCTGGTCGACTGGATCATTGACTACCAGGAAAGCCGCTCGAATGAGCTCCCGGTGCTGTCTCAGGTCGAGCCCGGAGAGATTCGAAGCCGACTTCCCTCGGGCCCTCCTGAGCAGGGCGAGGCGTTTGCGAACATGCTTCGAGACATTGACGAGATCCTGATGCCAGGGATCACCCACTGGCAGTCGCCCAGTTTCTTCGCCTTCTTCCCCGCCAATACGTCCTATCCGTCGATCCTGGGCGAACTACTCTCGGCGGGACTTGGGGTTCAGGGCATGCTGTGGGCGACCAGCCCCGCTTGCACGGAACTGGAGACGCACGTTCTGGATTGGGTCGCTGAGATGCTATGCCTTCCGAAGCGTTTCCTCTCGACCGGAGCTGGGGGCGGCGTGATCCAGGACAGTGCATCGAGTGCAACGCTCTGTGCACTTCTGGCCGCTCGTGAGCGGGCCACCGGCTTCGCCTCCAACGAACGAGGACTCGAGCTGCCGCTCGTCGCTTACGCTTCGACGCAGGCACACTCGTCAGTGGAGAAGGGCGCCGGGATTGCAGGGATCGGGAAGAGCAATCTGCGCCTGATCGATGTCGACGAGACGTTCGCCATGAGGCCCGATCTACTCGAAGCGACGATTCGCGAGGATCGCGAGCAAGGGTTGATCCCGTTCTTTGCCTGTGCCACCGTCGGAACAACATCCTCGAATGCGATCGACCCCGTTCCTGCCATCGCAGCACTCTGCAGGGAGCACGGCCTCTGGTTGCACGTCGATGCGGCCATGGCGGGGACCGCCTCCTTGTGCCCCGAGTTCCGCTTCCTGAACGAGGGCCTCGACCGAGCGGACAGCTACTGCTTCAACCCTCACAAGTGGATGTTCACCAACTTCGACTGTGACTGCTTCTACGTCGCCGACCGCGCTGCGCTGATTCGGTCCTTGAGCATCCTGCCGGAGTACTTGAAGAACCGGGCGACGGAATCAGGCGCCGTGATCGACTACCGCGACTGGCAGATCCCCCTCGGAAGGCGATTCCGGGCTCTCAAGCTCTGGTTTGTCATCCGTCACTACGGCGTCGTAGGTCTCCGTGCACATGTGCGCCGGCATGTGGAACTTGCTCAGGAATTCAAGAAGTGGGTCGAAGCTGACGGGCGCTTTGATCTTGCCGCGCCGGCTCCGCTCAATCTCATCTGCTTCCGCCACGTCGCTGGAGACGAGGTCAATCGCGCCATCCTCAACCAGCTCAACGGGAGCGGCAAGCTCTACCTGACGCATGCCGTCCTCGACGGCAAGCTCACTCTACGTTTCTGCGTCGGCCAGACGAAGACAGAGGCAGAGCATGTTGCCCAAGCGTGGAACTTGATCCGCAGCGCGGCTGACTCTGTCGAGGCGAGGCGCTAGGGGCGAGCCTTGGAGTTCACGGATCACTCTGAGACGATCAGATCGTGAATCGACCGTGCAGGCTCCCAAACGCCGTCGGCCATATTTGAGAGAAGAACGAGGCACAGATCCTGCTCGAAGTAGTAGCGCATGATGGCGCTGACCCCGGCGTTGTAGCCCTCCTTCTGGCAGAAGGTCACGTTCCCGGTCTTCTCGACACGGAACCAGAGACCGAGTCCGTACCGAGCCATCCACTCGTCTCGTTCGACGTAGTCCACGTGCGGCTTGAAGAAGCGTTCGGTCATTTCCGGCGAGAGGAGTCGGCCGGAGCACGCGGCGCGGAGGAACCGATCGAGATCGGCGGCCGTCACATGGGCGCCGCTGTCAGGCGACCCGATCGGCGGGAAGGAGTAGATGTTCTTCTCCCAGCCCAGGATTGACTTGTCCTCTGACCGAATCGGATCGGCTCCTTCAGCCAGATTCTCCGTCACCCGGTCGAGCCGGAAGAAGCCGGAGTCGCACATGCCGGCAGGCTTGAAGATCCGCTCGGCGACAACGTCTCGGAAGGACTCCTCCGTTGCCTTCTCGATCATCAGGCCCACGAGAATGAAGCCGCAGTTGTTGTAGCGGCACCCTTCCCCCGGCGGGAAGTTGGGCGGCTTGTGGACGAACTGGGGAAGGAAGTCGGCCGTCTCCCTTACGGAGTAGTTCGGCTTCTCCTTCCAGAGGTCGGCGTAGTCCTCCCCATCCTCTTCCTCCGCGTCATCGGCGATGCCCGAGGAGTGGGTGAGCAGCTGGAACAGGGTGACCTCGTTCGAGATGGCCGTACCCGTCAGTCCGAGGTAGGGCATGACCGGCTCGTCGAGTGCGAAGGCGCCGGCATCGATCAGCTGAAGGGCGGCCACGGTCGTGAACAGCTTGGTCAGCGAAGCCGTATCGAACCGCGTGTCGAGACGGTTTTCGACGCCCCACGTCCTGCTGGCCGGACCGTAGGCGCCGGCGAACAGCTCCCGGTCACCAACTGTCAGCCGGGCAACACCCGAGAACGCGTCCGCGTCCGTCTTGGCTCGCAACTCCGCGTCGACTGCGTCGGCAAGAGCACGTTCATCCATGATGGCCAAAGGCTACTCGAAAGGGGCACACTGCTTCGAGGCAATGGCTCCGGCCCTGCACGCGAGTTCAGCACACGCTGATGGAGTGGAATCCGTAGAATGGCCCTCTCGTGTTGAGTCGAACGATGAAAGGGAGGCGCACATGCTGGTCGGCCATCGTGTGATCTTGCGGACGGCAAGAAGGCCTGATCTGGAAGGGCTCTACGACCTGATCGCCGATGTCCGGACCATCGGCGACCACTGGCCCCTTCGTGTCGGTTCCGAATCTCAGTGGCTCAAGCAGTTTGACGAGACGGGCTGGTGGAGCGACGACTGCGGCCGGATGCTAATGACGGACCTCGAAGGGCGGATCCTCGGCTATCTCAACTTCTACAACGCCTCGCACAGCTACGACGGTCTAGAGCTCGGCTACCGAATCTTCCGTCCCGAGGATCGGGGTCTGGGGTACATGAGCGAGGCTCTGCCGCTGTTTGTCGCGTATCTGTTCTCTGCCAAGCAAATCCATCGCGTGCAGGCGCTCGCCGATACCGACAATGTGGGGTCTCGCCGCTTGCTCGAGAGATGCGCCTTCCATCACGAGGGGACCCTTCGGGGCGCGCACTTCAACCGCGGAGCCTTCCACGATCTCCAGATCTACTCCATGCTGAGGCCCGAGGCTCCGAACTTGGCCAATCTTCTCGCGCCCGTTCCTTAGGCGCCATCTCCCTCGGTCAGTCGCTTCAGCATGCTGATCTGCCCGCCATGATAGGCAGCGTGCTGAATGTATCCATGGAGGTTGTTGTAGGCCGACGAGCCTCCCTCTTGGAGTGGCTCGTCGAGTTCCATCTCGGGAACGCCGTAGGCAACCACCTCACGAACCTCAGCATCACCGGCAAAGAAGCGATCGACCGTCTCCTGCCAGGCAGCATCGGACGCATCGATCACTGCAGGCCACTCATCGCCCGGCTCGTACGGCCGCATCTCACCACGGACGAGATCGACGATCAGCTCCTGCGCGGTGATCAGGTGCAACACGATTTCCCAGATGCTGTGCGAATCCTCGATCGGCTTCGCCGCGGCCTGAATGTGTGTGACCGCTTCAAGCAGCGTTGTGAACGGCCTGCTCGTCCAAGGATTGCCGACATGGATCCGTTCCATCTGGTCCAGGATTCGCTCCATTTCGTTCATGGAGGCATTCTATGGAGCGACCGGCGCGACAGCCAAGCGCCAGCCGCAGTTCGACTCTAGTCCATGCAAACACGGGAGTCGTCGCTGCCTGCGGCGCGGCATCGAAGCGCCTTCCCCTGGGCGAAGGCATCGAACCCTATTCGCTCTCCAGACTCCGCGTCGCGCGTCGAGAACCACCCTTCGCCATGGTCATGGAGCGGCTCGTCGATCGAGCCTCTGGATTGCGTCGACCAACGCCCGCGTGGCGACGCAGTCGTCTTCGTTGTACTCGAGGATGCGCTGACGGATGGCGGGATCTCCCGATTCGACCCACTGATGGAACCATTCGATCGAGCCGGCGCCTGACGGATCGGTGTCCCGCCAGCGGAAGCCGGCGAACTTGGCCAGGGTCTTGAGGGAAAGAGAGACTGTCGGCCAGATCATGTGCGGCCTGACGACATCCGAGTACAGGTCGACGAAACGCTCCTCCTCGAACAGATCTGAGACGTCATCCTCCGCCGCGACGTCGGCGTAGCGTCGTGCGAGCTTCCGCCAGGTCGTCTTCTCGTAGTGCGAGTAGTAGTAGACGACAGCCTCTGGATGATTCATGACGAACCGCCACGCCTGCTCGAAGGCTTGTCGTTCGCTCTCGATCTCCGCTTCGTCGGCGAAGAACGGGATGTATTCCTCAGAGTCAGTGTCGCCACCGACGCGCTTCACGAACCCGTGCAGGTAGCACAGATCTCGGAACGGATCCGTCTCGACATCGAAGAAGAGTTCTGTCTCCGCCGGCGGCAGGCCGCGTCCTGGGAGTTGAACGTCAGTTACGAAGTAGGGTTGAGGGTCTGTCTGCTTCTGAAGGACGGCCCGGGCGTGATAGGTCTCCAAGGTCTTCACGCCAATGCCGGAGATGGTGCTCTTGCCGCCGACAATCAGCCGGCGAAGATCCGCCCGGGCCAGATCGGCGACGGTGGCAATTGAGGGCGGGAACTTCTCCCGCCGGGCACGGCCGAGATCGGAGATCCGTGTGAGATCGTCGGATGCATCAATCTCCCGGCGGCAGTGCGTTCGCCAATGGCAGAGAGCGCAGGCGCTGATCAGGCCGGGGCGCGTCGAGATGGCCCGATCGGCAATGTCGCCCACCGAAGCAAGAGCCTCGCGATACTCGTCCCACATCGTTGTCTTGCCTGTCTTGGTTCGAGACACCGAAAGATCGTAGATGACTTCGTCCCCGCGGATGTCCCAGATGAACGCTTCGCACGACGCAGTCGCTCCGATTCCCTGCAGGATATCCGAGTAGAGCCCGAGCTGGACTGCATAGTGCTTCTTGGGCTTTCCGTCGGACTCGTCGCTCGTCCCTTCGAGCCCGGCCCCGCTCTTGATGTCCCCCGGCACATACCCCGAGGGCGTTCGTCGGATCAGATCCGGCTCGCCGAGGAGCCGGCCATGGCTGATCCGCCCCCCGTAGATCAGCTCGACGCCCTCTTCCATCGCGCCCATGGTGCGCCCCTCTCGCTCATTGGCCGGCGTCTCGCGGAGATTGAGATAGGGGATGTGGAGACGCTCGATCGTTTCCTGCTCAAACAGATCTCCCCGTTCCCAGAGCAGTTCGACAAACGGGCTCACCTCGTCCCGCTCAGCCCGATCCCCAAACAGATCCATCGTCACGCGGTGCGGACACGTGGTGTAGCTGTAGAGCATCGACGCCGTGATGTTCATCGCTCTGGAGCGTAGCGCATGGGGTTTGCCATGCCCAGCGAATCAGAGTTTGCCAGATGCGTCGGCCGGACGTATCCTTCGGCATTTCGCCAGACGCTCCGTCCGCTGAGCGTCCAAAGGATGGAACACGTGAACGGTCTTCTCGCGACCGGCCTGGCCATCACGCTGGGCTACTTGCTGGGCGAGTTGGTGAAGCGAATCGGTCTCCCGCGCGTCAGCGGATACATCATCGCTGGCCTAATCCTCAATCCTGAGATCACCGGGCTCGTCTCCGGAGACTTCGTCGCTTCGATGGGCACGACGACAGATCTCTCTCTGGCCGTACTGACCTTCGCCATCGGAGGGACGCTGGCCATCGGCCCTCTGAGAGAACTGGGAAAGAAGATCCTCTTCATCGCTTTCGGGGAAGCACAGATGGCCGCGCTCTTCGTGATCCTTGGCTGCTTCGCGACGCTTCCGTTCATCCTCCCGAACTCGGGCGGATTCCTGACCACGATCGCTCCGCTGTCAGTTCTGCTAGGAGCATTGGCCTCACCGACCGATCCTTCGGCCACGCTGGCCGTCGTGCGCCAGTACAAGGCGAAGGGCATGGTCACCTTCAGCATCATGGCTTCCGCAGCGGTCGACGACGCGTTGGGCATCCTGAACTACAGCGTCGGCATCGTCGTGGCCACCGTCCTCATCACGCATCACATCGAGGGGATTGGCGCCATTCTCGAGCCGCTTGTCGGCATCGCAGGAGCGATTGCCATCGGCGGACTCACCGGGCTTGCATTCCGCTTCGCGCCGCGCTGGATCCGAGGTGACTCCCACGGTCTCCAGATCGCGCTTCTGCTCGGAACGCTGGGAATCTGCTACGGCGTCTCGTCCCTGTTGGGGCTTGATCAGCTGCTCGCCACGATGGCGATGGGAATGATGGTTGTAAACACGACGCGGCACGCGGAGAGACACGAGATCTTCCACTTGCTTGAGGAATCGGTGGAGCCTGTGATCTTCATCGTCTTCTTCACCGTTAGCGGAATGTTGCTCGATGTGCGCGTTCTGTTTGAGTACCTGCCCGTCGTCCTGCTGTTCGTCGTCTTCCGATCCTCCGGCAAGCTTCTCGGCGCCTATCTCGGGGCCCGGCTTGGCGGCGCATCGCGAACGGTCCGGAAGTACGCCGGTTGGGGGCTGATCCCACAGGGGGGAATCGTGATCGGTCTTGCCCTGCTCGTTCGGCAGGAGACCGCGCTGGCTCCCATTAGCCACATCCTACTGAACGTCATCATCGGTGCCACAGTGATTCACGAGCTGATCGGACCGCTCACGGCGAAGATCGCCATCTTCAAGTCGGGCGAGGCACAGGAAACGCACTAGCAGATCGCAGCAGCGGCGGGAGCTGACGCCTTGCGGCAGTCCTTGGACTCCACTACGGTGTGGTCCTTGGAGGAGGAGCTATGTCTGAGTTCATCGATCGACTGATCGACCCCGAGGAGAGGCAGTCGCAACGGCCGCCTCGGCAACGCCCATCCTGGCAGAGCAGCTTTCGCCCTGTCTACGGGTGGATCGCCATCGGCGTCATCATCGCCATCTGGTTGGCCACGGGAATCTACACCGTCGGCACGTCGGAAGAGGGATTGGTCAAGCGCTTCGGCCGCTACGTTGCGACCGTTGAGCCAGGTCTCCACTACCACCTTCCTGCCCCCATCGAGAGTGTCGTGCGGGTGAATGTCCTTGAAGTTCGAAACGAGGAGATCGGTTTCCGGACTATTTCTCCAGGTTCGAACCCCCGATACCAGACGATCGAAGCCGAAGCGCTAATGCTGACAGGGGACGGGAACATCGCCCACGTGGAAATGGTCGTCCAGTACCGGGTTAAGGATTCGTCCTTGTACGCCTTCAACCTCATTGATTCCTCTGCCATCGTGAAGCAAGCCGCGGAGGCCGTGCTGAGGGAGCAAGTAGCAACCCGAACACTCGATGAGACACTCACGAGTCAGCGAGACACGATTGGCATCGACTCGCTGCTTGCTCTTCAGTCGGTTCTGGATGCCTACGGCGCCGGGATTCTGATCACCAACATTCAGCTGCAGGATGTCAATCCACCTGATGAAGTACTCGCAGCTTTCGACGATGTCAACAGCGCCCGTCAGGACAAAGAGAAGCTGATCAACCAGGCTGAGGAGTACGCTCTCGATATCGTCCCCCGAGCCCGCGGGCAAGCACAGGAGATCGCCAATCAGGCCGAAGGCTACAAGCAGACGCGGATCAAGGGAGCCGAGGGCGATGTCGCACGTTTCACGGAGGTTCTCGCTCGCTACGAGCTGGGACCTGAGGTCACCCGCACCCGCCTTTACATCGAGGCGATGGAGGAGATCCTTCCAGGAATGGGTAAGACCATCCTCTCGACAGATGCAAGTGATGTGCTGAAGCTGCTTGACTTGACGGGATCCGGAGGTGGTGGCGAATGAAGAGCCTCATCACATTTGGTGTGATTGCTGTCCTCGCTGTCATCGCCTTTGGCGTATTCACGTTCTCAGTTGACGAGACACAAACGGCTGTCGTTCGCCGCTTTGGCGAGATCGTCCGAGTCGCAGAGGAGTCAGGGCTCTACTTCAAGCTCCCATTCGTACACTCGGTGACGTATCTGGAAGACAGGATTCTCAACTACGACATTCAACCTCGCGAGGTCCTTACGTCCGACCAGAAGCGACTTCGAGTTGATAACTACGCCATCTGGCGGATCAGCAATCCGGAGCTCTTCTTGGAGAGCACGGGAGGCCGCCTGGTCGGGGGGCAGACGAAGATCGATGAGATCGTCTACTCCGATCTACGAAACATCCTCGCCAAACATACGCTCGACGAGATTGTTTCCGAGAAGCGCGCCGACTACCTCCAAGAGGTTACGGAACTCAGCCGAGCAAAGCTTCTTGAAGGATTCGGGATCATGCTCATCGATGTGCGAATCATCCGTGCTGATCTCCCAAACGAGATTGAACAAGCGGTCTTCTCACGGATGAGATCCGAGCGAGAGCGGGAAGCTGCAAAGCTTCGTGCCGAGGGAGAGGAGCAATCCAAGCAGATTCGCTCCACCGCCGACAAGGACGTCGAGATTCTCTTGGCCGATGCCCGCAAGGACGCCGAGAAAGTTCGCGGCGAGGGCGACGCCGAGGCGCTGGAAGTCTATGCCAACGCTTACAACCAGGATCCGGACTTCTACCGCTTCTGGAGGACACTGGAGTCCTACCGAACGGCCCTGGCCGACAACGCCAGCATCGTGTTGACGACCGACTCCGACTATCTTGAGTTCCTCGAGGGTATGAGCGGGATTCTCCAACCGTAGGACGAAGGGACCTCGAACATGGCATTGCTGGCGGCGCGCGATCTGACGAAGACGCACGCCGCCATGCCGTTGTTCGAACGCCTCTCGATCACGTTCCAGGAGGAAGAGCGGGTCGGGCTGATCGGACCGAACGGGGGCGGCAAGACGACGCTCCTCAAGATCCTTGCTGGCGTGGAGACGCCCGACATCGGCGCCGTCGATCGATCAACCACTGCGCGACTGGCCTACTTGCCACAGGTGGATGTCTTC
>Ga0180435_10004380_pt1 | contig 13936 bp, 9 predicted proteins | sample SS_ome_3_FD_132467 | JGI IMG/M metagenome (GOLD analysis project Ga0180435, IMG submission 132467) | Hypersaline lake sediment archaeal communities from the Salton Sea, California, USA - SS_3_S_1 metaG | ecosystem: Environmental > Aquatic > Non-marine Saline and Alkaline > Hypersaline > Sediment... | reverse complement strand
TTTCACCATCAGTTCCAGGCTGTGGGGCTGTACGGCCAGGAAACCGAAAAATATCAGGGTATGGGCCAGGCCCGGCAGTAGCTTGCGGCGCACGTTGGCCTGTCCCAGCACGTCCGTTATCAAGATCCTAAACCGTTGGGCAAGACGGTTCAGTTTGAACTCGCTGACCCCCTCGACGGCCAGCATGAGATGGTATAGCCGCCTGACCCGTATGAGGAAAAAGGAAAAGGCCCCTACCACGGCCATCAGCATGCTAAATGACTTGATGATGATGTACTGATCCATAGCACTCCCCGGAAAAGACCCTGCGCCTTCTCAATATGTTTGATACCGATTGTCATAACAACGTTCCGATTCATGGGGGCACAGCGCAAGGCTTGCGATCCTTGAAACGGAGTACATTTATGACAATCGCTCTATTAACCTTCTTTGAGGATCTCCGTCAGCACCGGCACCACCTCGAAAAGATCGCCGATGATACCGTAATCGCATTTTTCGAAAATGGGCGCATCCCTGTCCGTGTTGATGGCCACGATCACTTTGGAGGTTTTCATGCCGGCGAAGTGCTGCACCGATCCGGAAAGGCCGCAGCCGATGTAGAGCCGCGGACTGACGGTCTTGCCGGTCTGGCCCACCTGCATGCTGTGTGGCGCGAACCCGGCGTCCACGGCAGCCCGGGAAGCGCCCACAGCGCCGTCCAGCAGCCGGGCACACGCCTCTAAAATACCATAGTTATCCGCCGAAGCAATGGGCCGGCCGCCGGTGACAATCACCGCCGCTTCGGTCAAATCCACGTTGCCGACGCCGGTTTGCTTCACCTCGACCACTTCGACCAGTGCCGGATCCTCAAGGGCGGCGGAAAAATCCTCTACAGCGGCCTCCACGGGCGCTTCAACGGCCTCCACGGCATTGGGACGAATGGTTGCCAGCAGGATCTCTGCGCCCATTTTCAGCGTGGCCACGGTCTTTCCCGAAAAATGCGATTTGTGGGCTGTCCTGGCGGCAACATCGATTTCCAGGCAATCCGCGGCCAAGGGCAGGTCCATGAGGGCCGCCAGACGGCCGAAAATGTCCCGACCCCGGGCACTGGCCAGGCCCAACAGGGCATCCAGGCGATAGCTGTCCACGGCGGCGGCCAATGCACGGGCCTTTAAATCCGGGTTGCGCACCAGGTCGCCCGCTTCGGATTTGAGCTGAACCATTTGATGAACTCCGTAGCGCTCCAGATCTTTTCCCGCGCCTTGCGCCAAATTTTCGGTCATTAAAGCCACCAGGGTGTGGCCGCCCGGACCGCGGGCAGCTGTGAGCACTCCGAAATTGGTTTCCTTGACCGCACCCGCTTCGGTTTCTATCAGAATCCCGATGGTTGCCATAGAATCTCCTTATCAGATTATCTTCTCTTCTTCTTTCAGTATGCGCACTAACGTTTGGACCGCGCTGCGCGTATCCCCCTCAAGGATCCGGGCACCGCTGCGCTCCGGCACCTTTTCCAGTTTGACCAGTTCATCCTGCGCGCTAGGGGCAGGGAGACCCAGATCGGTCAGGGCAATTTCCTGAAGGGGCTTTTTCTTGGCCTTCATGATGTCCGGGAACTTGGGATAGCGCGGCTCATTGAGGCCCTTGGTGGCGCCCAGCACGCATGGCAGGGATACCCGCATTACTTCACGGGTTCCGCCGCCCAACTCGTGCTCCACCCTAGCAAAACCGTCACCGAGTTCCATGGCATTGATTTCATTGGCCACCGGAAGGTTCAGGTTGGCGGCTAGGCGGTAGAGGGTCTGACAGCCTTCCGTATCCACCGCGGTCCTGCCGGTGAAAACGATATCCACCGGTCCGTCCTGCCGGATGGCCGCGGCCAGGGCCTGGGCCGTGGTCCGGCTGTCCAGGAACTGGCTCTCCACTGTAACCAGGATGCCGCGGGCGGCGCCCATGGCCATGACCGCACGCAGCGTAGCGGCGGCGGCCGCCTTGCCCACAGTGACGGCCACCACTTCGCCGCCGTGCTGTTCAACAAGCCGGACGGCCTGTTCCACGGCATACTCGTCATAGGGATTGGCAATGAATTTGCAGCCGGTATCGTTGTAGCCGGTCTCGCCGGCTAGAGCGATATTGGCTGCCGTATCCGGCACATGTTTAACGCATACATAGATTTGCATGATGGTGTCCTTTGGTCAGGATTTCATTCGCGTGTTGTCCGGGTCGTACAGGGGCATGGCCACGACTTCAGCGGGCAGCTTTATGCCCAGCACCTCCACTTCCAGACGGGTGCCCGGCCCGGCCAATTCCGGCGGGACATACCCCAGGGCGATACTCTGGCCGGTGCGGTGGCCGTACCCTCCGGAAGAGGTCATGCCCACCATGCGGCCGCCGCTGAAAATGGGATTGTAGCCCCAGGGGTCGGCGTCTTCCGCCTGACACACCATGCATACCAGCTGCCGGGGTACGCCTGCATCTTTCTGTTTTTCCAGGCCGGCCTTGCCGATAAACTCCTTGTCCATCTTCACGGTCCAGGCGATGGGAGTTTCCAAAGGGGTGTGGTGCAGGTTCATTTCGCTCTTCCAGGCCAGGTAGCCTTTTTCCAGGCGCATGGAATCCATGGCGTACATACCGAACATTTTCAGGTCGAATGCTTCGCCGGCGGCCATCAGGGTTTGGAACACCGTGATCTGCGCTTCGATGGGATGGAAGATCTCGTAGCCCAGTTCACCCACGTAATTCATGCGGTTGACCCGACATTTGACGCGCCCCACGTAGATTTCGCGGCTGGTGCCAAAAGGCAGGGCCGCGCTGCTGACGTCGTCGTAGCTGGCTTGGGCCAGTACATCCCGGCTGTGAGGCCCGGCGAGCACCAGGCAGCCCTGCCCATAGGTCAGGTCTTCCATGCTGACACTGCCGTCGGCGGGTAGGTTCTGCATCATCCAGTGCTGGTCGTGGCGCTTCCCCACCGAGGCCGTAACACAGAAATAATCGTTCTCTTCGATTTTTGTGATGGTCATGTCCGACTTGAAGGCGCCCTGGTGATCCAGCATGGGGGACAGGGCGATGCGCCCAGCCTCGACGGGCACCTTCTGGCAGCTCATGGTGTTGAGCCACTCCTCGGCTCCGGGGCCGCTAATGCGGGTTTTGGCGAAACGGGAGAGATCCAGGAGTCCGACTTTCTCCATGACGTGCCGGCACTCGGACGCCACGTACTTAAAGGTATTGTTGCGCTTCCAGCCTATATTTTCGCGGCGATCCCGGGCGTTGTCGGTGAAATAGTTGGGACACTCCCAGCCGTAGTAGTCGCCAAAAACGGCGCCGGCCTGTTTCTGGTAGGCATAGATGGGGGCGGTGCGATTGGGACGGGCGGCGTCGCGCCAGTCGTTGGGGCAGATGATGCCGTACAGGCGCGGATACGTATCCTCGATCTTCTCGTGGTTATAGGCCCAGTTGGCATAGCTGCCGTAGCGGCGGCTGTCCACGGACCACAGGTCGATCTCGGGCTCGCCGTTGATGATCCAGCCGGCCAGATAGTGGCCGATGCCCCCGGCCTGGGTGATGCCGAAACTGTAGCCGCAGGCGTGGAAAAAATTTTTCAGCGGATAGGCCGGCCCGACCAGCGGATCGCCGTTGGGGGTATAGGTGATGGGACCGTCGGTGACGTGCTTGAAGCCGGTTTCACCCATGATGGGAAAGCGGTGGATGCCGTGCTCGATGAAATCGGCGATATGGTCGATGTCCGGCTGCAATTCGGTCTGGGCGTAGTCCCAGGGCACGCCCCGGGGGTGCCACTGTTTCACCTTGCTCTCATACAGGCCGAGGATCAGGCTGTCCATCTCCTGGCGGATGTAGATGGAACGGTCGGGATCGCGCACCAGGGGCAGGTAGGTGTCGCGGTTTTCCACAACGTCAATGGCTTCGAAAAGAATATGGGTGTGCTCGCCGGCGATGGATGGTATTTCCAGGCCCGCCATCCGGGCGACTTCCGGCGCCCAGAGGCCGGCGGCGTTGACCACGATTTCACAGGTTATGTCCCCTTTGTCCGTACAAACCCGCCATTCACCGGACGGGGTGGCTGCGATGCCGCTCACCCGGGTATGGGTATTGATCTCGGCGCCGAGTTTCTTAGCGCCGATGCTCATGGCCATGGTAATGCCGTTGGGGTCCACGTCACCGTCATCCGGCCAATAGAGGCCGGCGGTGAGCCCTTCAACATTCATCAGGGGATGCATCGCCTGGATCTCTTCCGGCGTGACCCAGTTCACATCCAGGCCCAGGCAGCGGTTCATGCTGTAAATATAACCCAGCTCCTCCATGCGGCCGGGATTGTCGGCCGTGCGGATGGATCCGGTGGTGTGCCAGCCGGTGCTTTGTCCCGTTTCCGCCTCCAGCTGCTGATAGAGTTCGATGCTTTTCATGTTGACCTGGGTGCAGTAGTAGTTGCCATGGAAAAACGAGCAATTGCCTGCCGCCATCCAGGTAGACCCGGAAGTCAATTCGTGCTTTTCGATGAGCGCTACATCCTGCCAGCCGTATTTGGCAAGGTGGTACGCCACGCTTACGCCGATGGCACCGCCGCCGATAACAACAACTCGCGCCTGTGTTTTCATAGCCTGGGATCTCCTTTTTAAGTTTGGTCGACGATGATCCGGCCCTCGCCGAAACCATCGAAAAACGGCAGGAACACCATGTATCCCACATCGAGTCCCCGGAATGTATGGCCGTGTTTGGACATATGCCTATACCGGGTCACATATCATGAAAGCGGAAGGAATCGCCGAAGTTATTGCGTCTGGCGGGCGTGCAGACGATCGGATTCATCCGGCACCGTGATGACCGGCGGCACTTTGCGCAGCTCCTCCAAGGGAATGTGACACTTGATCACATGCCGGTCGGCCACGGTTTGCTCCGGCGGCGGCTGGTTATCACAAATTTCGCCTACACGCCGGTGGCAGCGGGTGCAAAACGGGCAGCCCGCGGGCGGTTTCATGGCGCTGGGCAGGTTGCCCTCCAGCACAATCTCCCGTTTGGTCACTTCGGGATCGGCAATGGGCACGGCGGACAACAGGGCCTCTGTGTAAGGGTGGTAGGGGGGTGCGAACACCTCCTCGGTGGTACCCCGTTCGAGGATATGCCCGAGATACATCACCACAATACGGTCCGACAGGTAGCGCACCACGCTCAGGTCGTGGCTGATGAAGAGCAGGGTGGTTTTATTCTCCCGCTGGATCTCCATGAGCAGCTCGGTAACGGCGGCGGCCACGGAGACGTCCAGGGCCGAAACCGGCTCGTCGGCAATGACCATGTCCGGATTGCCGGCAAACGCACGGGCGATGCCGATGCGCTGTTTCTGGCCGCCGGAGAGCTGGCGGGGCTTTCTGAAATAAAAATCCCTGGGCAGCTTGACGGTATCCAACAGACCCATCACACGCTGGAAGACTTTTTTCTTGTCGTCTTCACCGCCGAATCGCCGAATGACCCGTGATATTTGCGCACCGATGCTGTGGCTGGGATTCAAGGTGTCGAAAGGGTTTTGAAAGACCATCTGCAGGGAACTGATCTGCTTGGCGCTGCGGTCCCGCACTTCAATATCGGAGATATCCTTCCCCTTGTGCCGGATTTCGCCTTCGGTACTGGTTTCCAGTCCCATCAGCACTTTGGCGAAGGTGGATTTTCCGCAGCCCGATTCACCCACAATGGCCACTGTTTCACCCTCGCTGGCAGTAAAGTTCAACTCTTCGTTGGCCTTGACGTAGCGCGCGCGTTTGCCGGTGATTAAAGCAAGCAGCGATGTATCGCGAACTTCATAATATTTTTTCAGGCCGTCCACGGAGAGTACCCGTTTACCCAGTTTGACGGGTTCCTTGGCCTCTTCCTCGGGTGCCGCTTTGCGATGGTCGATCTCCCGCCAGCGCAGACAGCGCACGCGGTGGTCGGCGGCGCTGCCCTCCACGTGCTCCATCTTAAAATGATCCTGGTCGCACAGCCCCTCCTGATAGTGGTCACAGCGGGGATGGTAGTAACACCCCCGGGGCCGCTCAAAGGGCAGGGGCAGCTGTCCCCGGATGGGTTTTAAGGGGGCGGTGGTTTTGTCCGCCGTCGGCAAAGGAATACAGGCAAACAGACCGTGGGTATATGGGTGTTTGGGCCAGGTAAACAGTGAGTCGATGGTGCCTTCCTCGACCACTTCACCGGAATACATAACAAAAACCCGGTCGCAGGTTTCCAGGATCAGCCCCAGGTTGTGGGAGATGTAGATCTGAGATGTGCCGAACTGCTTGCTGATATCCGCCACCAGCTTGACGATGCCGGCTTCCACCGTCACATCCAGGGCCGTGGTGGGTTCATCGAGCAGCAGCAGGGAGGGGTTCGACAGGAGCCCCATGGCAATCACCACACGCTGTTGCTGGCCGCCGGATAGCTGGTGGGGATAGGCTTCCATGACCCGTTCAGGGTCGGGTAGTTTTACGGCGGCCAGCATTTCCACCGCCCGCTGACGCGCCTCACCGGCGGAGATATTCTCGTGGGCCAGGGGAACCTCCATCAACTGGGTGCTGATTTTCAGGCTGGGATTGAGGGAGGCGAAGGGCTCCTGGTAGATCATGGCAATATCGGAACCGCGAATACCGCGCAATTCATCGTCCGTCAGCTTGGTCAGATCGCGGCCCTTGAAGGTGATGCTGCCGCTCTTGATGCCGCCGTTGTTGCCCATGTACTGCATGATCGCCATGGCCACGGTGGATTTTCCGCAGCCTGACTCACCCACGATGCCGATGGTTTCGCCGGGCATCACCGTCAGTGAAAAATCGACCACCGCCGGTATCTCTCCGGCGCGGGTATAGTAGGAGACGCAAAGGTCCTTGCACACGAGGACGGGATTTTGGCTGTCATCCATCAATTCATTACCCCCTAGTCACGCAGTGAGATTTCACGCAGGCCGTCGGCCAGCAGGTTGAATCCCAGGATCAATGTGGAAATGGCGATGCAGGGAAACAGGGTCATGTGGGGAAAGGCCATGGCCATCTGGCGGGTCTCATTGACCATGCCCCCCCAGTCGGGATCGGGCGGGGGCAGCCCCAGGCCCAGAAAACCAAGTACGCCGATGGTGATGATGACGTAACCCAGACGCAGGCAGGCGTCAACGATGAGGGGGCCGCGGGCATTGGGCAGAATTTCCACCAGCATCACCCGCCAGTCCGACTCCCCCCGGGTCTGGGCCGCGGCCACGTAGTCGCGGTTGCGCAGGTCCAGCACCAGCCCGCGCACGATACGCATGATACCGGGTGAGGAGGCAAAGGTAATGGCCAGAATAATGTTGATGCCGGAGGCGCCGATGGTGGCGATGATAATGATATAAAGCACCAGCACCGGGAAAGAGAGAATGATGTCGGCGATGCGCGAGAGCAGGTCGTCCACCCATCCGCCCCGGTACCCTGCCCAGAGCCCCATCAGAATGCCCACGGTGTAGGCCGAAAGGGTGGCCAGGGGTGCGTAGATCAGAACGGTGCGGGATCCCCAGACGATGCGGGAGAGGATGTCCCGGCCGATGTGGTCGGTGCCCAGCCAGAAGGTACCGGAACCGTTGGCCGCCGCCATACCCGGTTTGGCAAAGGGCTGGATGGAGGAGTTGGGGTCGAAGGGGGCCAGCAGCGGTGCAAAGAGGGCCACCAGGACCCAGAACAGGATAAGGAAGGTCCCCACCATGCCGACCCAGCTTTCCCGCAGCAGGGCAAAGGATTTCAGCGCCCTTATAAATGCCGCGCCGTAGCCGGCTTGAGGCATCTCGGATTTCGCGATGGTAGTGCTCATGGGTGTTTTGGTCTCCTTAGCTGAAGCGGATGCGTGGGTTGAGAAAGGTATAGCCGATGTCGGCGATGGTCTGGGTGGTCACCGCCACGCAAACGGCAACCATGGCGCAGGCCTCCAAAAGCGCGATGTCGTTGTTCAGGGATGCTTCCAGCAGCAAGGCGCCGAATCCTTTGTAGGCGAAGAAGAACTCCACCACGATAACCCCGGACAAAAGCCAGTTGATCTGCAGCATGATCACTGTGAAGGGCGCGATCAGGGCGTTGCGCAGGGCATGGGTCAGGATCACCCGCCGGTAGGGCAGCCCTTTCAGCACGGCGGTGCGGATGTACTGGGAGGTCATCACTTCCGCCATGGAGGCCCGCGTCATGCGGGCCACATAGCCGAAATCGTAGACGATCAAGACCATGGCGGGCAAAATCAGCTGCCTGAAGTCGAATCCGCTGGACATGCTGCTGGTGCCGGGCAGCCATTTCAGGCCGAATACGAACAGGGCCGAAAAGAAAACCGCACTGGCGAATTCGGGAATGGAGGTGGTAATGATGCCGAATACCGATATGCTGCGGTCGAGGAGGGAACCCTCCTTCATTCCCGATAATACGCCCAGCGCCAGGGAGAGGGGTATCATGATGGCAAAGGTCCAGAACCCCAGGATGGCGGTATTCCAGAGCCGCGGCAGCAGCACCTCCGCCACCGGCGTCTTGAACCGAATGGAGTCGCCCAGGTCGCCGGTGGCAAAATTGCCCAGCCATTTCAGGTAACGCAGGGCCACGGGCTGATTGTAACCGTGCTGTTCCCGCCACATTTCCCGCTGTTCTTCATTGGAAAACTGCCCCAGCACCCGGGTGGCCGGATCGCCGGTGAGCCCTGTTTCCAGGAGGATAAAAAGGATCAGCGATACCACGATCATGGTAATTATCATGAATCCGATACGCTTAATCACCAGAGTGACCATCTTGACTCCTATGGGATCCTGCCGATGCGCGGTTGATCCAACCGCGGGGAGCGCCGGGGCGCTCTAAGTGAATGGACCCGGCGTCCAGCCAAACGATTTGGCTGGACGCGGATTTAGGTTGCCGGGTTTGAGTAAATCCTAGGCCAGCGACACTTTATGGAAGCGATAGTAGCGGGTGGGGTGCATCTCGAATCCCACCACATTTTCCCGAATGGCGGTGAACACCGCGCGGAAAAAGGGCTGCACCATGATGGCGTCGTCCTGGAGCAACTTCTCCACTTTTTCCATCTTGGCCCGCCGGGCTTCCACATCCAGTGTCGATTCAGCCTCGGTCAGGGCGGCGTCGAATTCGGGATTGGCGTAGCTGGATTCATTCCAGGGCACGCCGGTGCGGTAGGCCAGCCCCAATACCATAACCGCCAGGGGCCTATGGGTCCAGGAGGTCAAACTTAAGGGGGCCTTGGTCCACACATCCCAGTATTGCGCCTGGGGCATGACGTTCATCTTGATATTGATACCGGCCTTGGCGGCATCCTCCTTCAAAACCGCCACCGAATCCTGTTCCCATACGCCTTCGGTATTGCCGACATTGCAGGTCAGTTCGATGCCGTCGGGGTAGCCCGCTTCGGCCAGCAGCTCTTTGGCCTTGGCGATATCCTGCTTGAAAGGCGGCAGGGCAAAATACTCCGGATGGATGGTCGCCACATGATGGTGTTCGGCCACATCGCCCAGGCCCCGGTGGGCGATGTCCAACTGCCGCTGGGCATCGCAGGTCAGCTGCACCGCCCTGCGCACGCGGATATCGTCGAAGGGTTTTTCGGTGACCTTCATGCGAATTACACCGGTTTGCGTGGAGGAGCTGTCCACGACTTTAATGCCGGGAATACTTTTGGCGGCTTCCAAGGTGGTCAGATCGAGGTTGTAAATGCCGTCCACCTGCTTAGAGGCGATGGCCGCCAGGTAAGCCCCGGCGTCTTCTCCCAGGTCCACGAAGCGGATTTCATCCAGATAAACGTCTCCTCCCCAGTAAGGCTCGGGCCGTTTTTTCAGAACCGCCAGTTCACCCACCCGGAACTCGCTGAGCGTATAAGGCCCGGTGCCCACCGGGTTCTTGGAAAGATCGCCGCCATCCTTCTCGAAATTGCGGTGTACAATGGCGGTGGGATAATTGTAGAGGTTTTCGGGAAGCGAGAGTACCGGAGACTTAAGATTCAGCTGTACCGTGTGGTCGTCCACCTTCTCCACGGCCCCCTTGATCATGCGCTTCACGGGTTTGCCGTCCTTATCCTTTTCTCCGGACTCCTCCAGCATGGCATCGAAAAGGCCCAGGTTGGAGGATCCAGTCTTGGGGTCGAGCCAGCGGGTGAAGTTGAACACCACGTCGTCGGCGATGAAGTCATCACCGTTGGACCACTTAACACCTTTGCGCAGGTGAAAGGTCCAGGTCTTCAAGTCATCCGAAGCTTCCCATTTCTCAGCCAGATTGGGACGCGTGATATTGTCCGGACCGGTATGCACCAGGTATTCCACGATATGCCGCGCAACCACGGATTTTTGGGTCCAGGAATAGGTGGCCGGATCGGCCATCTCCTGCACCTGCATACCAAACTTCAGCACACCTCCCATTTTCTGATCCGCAGCCATGGCTGATGAGACGAATTTGGGCAGCACATTTTCCCCCACAATGGAGGAAGCCAGGCTATAGGCAGTCGTGGCTGACAGGCCCAGCAGCGTAGTGGTGCGCAGGAACTCACGTCGCGAGCATTTGCCCCCGGCCAGTGCGGTTTTCATTTTTTCAATGCCGGGGTGAACTCTTTGGGTGTCCTGCTTTCTTTCGGATGCCATTGGTTTCCCTCCTTTTTCCTTGACTTGCGTGATGGATAAATTGCGGTAGGGCGATATGATCTATATTCACCCGGCAGCCAAACACCTGAATCTGGTCGTGCCGGACCCTCCAAGCGAGTTGGGGGCAGGCTCGATCCGGCACCCCAATAGCAGCGCTGGATGCAGGCCTTCGCCGGAATGACGAACGTAATGACGAACGTTATGATTGTAATTGCCGGGGTAATAACAGTGTCACCAGATACAAGATTTATATTGTGTTCGCATGATTTTGTCAACTAGGCATACATTTTCGGTGCTTTTTCGTGTGTTTAATACAAGTAATAAGAAATTATGCCAATATCAGATTATTGAAAAGCAATATTCCACTTGAGCTGAAATTGATTGCTCCCTGGCCTAAACCATAATATATATCGGAAGCAGCCTAGGGGTTCCTGTTTAAAAACTTGGGGTGTATCCTGATTTTTGCCTTCAAATGGGATCCGGGATAAATCAATAAATACTGTATCATTCCAGAAGAGTTTCACTATGGATGATAGGCTCGAACGTATCCATAACGCATCCATGACGATTCTCGAAGACGTGGGAATTCGTCTCTTTCATCCGGAGATACTTGGGCTGGTGGCCCGAAATGGTGCAAAGGTTGTGGATGACAAGGTTTTCTTTGGGCGCAACGAAGTGATGGCCTGGGTGGCGCTGGCGCCCAGCCAATTCACGCTTTTTGCACGCAATCCGGCCCACAACGCCGTCATTGGCGGGGAAATGGTGCAGTATGCCGCGGGCTACGGTTGCCCGAGAATCGTAACGCCCGGCGGTATTGAGCGCAACGCACGTTTCGAGGATTACTGCCGCTTTCTCAAATTAGTTCAGCAGCATCCCCGTTTTAATATCAACGGGGGCATTCTGGCCCAGCCGGAAGACCTGCCATCGAACCAAGCCTATGCCGCCATGATCTATGCGGCGTTGTGTCATTCCGACAAAGTGCTTCTGGGCATACCCGGAACGGCCGCCGAGGTCGAACAGATCATGGACCTGGTCAGCATCGTTTTCGGCGGCACCGGGGAACTTGCCGCCCGGCCTCGCATCCTGACCCTGGTCAACACTATCAGCCCGCTGCAAATCGACGCCAACGCCCTGGATACACTGATGGTCTGCACCCGGTATGGCCAACCGGTAATCATCTCACCCGCTCCCATGGCGGGTGCCACCGGTCCCATCACCCCGGCTGGCAATATTGCCCTTGGAAATGCCGAAGCCTTGGCGGCCATCGCCATCTGCCAAATGCTGCGCAAGGGAACGCCGGTGGTCTATGGCCTCCATGCGACAACAACCGATATGCGTACCGGCGGGGCCTGCATCGGATCACCCGGTTTCGCCCTCCAGGCCGCTTACACCGCCCGCCTGGCAAAAGCCTACGATCTTCCCAGTCGGGCTGGCGGGGCCAACACCGATGCCCCCGAAATCGGTGCCCAGAGTGGTTACGAAAGCATGCTCGCCATGCTGGCAACACGCCAGAGCGGGGTCAACCTGATACTTCATGCGGCCGGTATCCTGAACAGCTACGCCGCCATATCCTATGAAAAATTCATGGTGGATTTGGAGATCATGGAGATGATCGACTACTACCTGCGGGGAGTCTCCATTGACGACGACGCTCTGGCTTTGGATACGATTCGTTCCGTCGGTTCCGAGGGCGAGTATTTAACCCGGCAGCATACCTTGGCCCACTGCCGCGAGACACCCTGGACAGGCACCATCGGCGTCTCTCAACCGCAAGACGGGATCCGCGCCAACGAACGCTATAAAACCAACATTGAGCGAGAAATAACCCGCATGCTGCAGGCTTACCGCAAACCGGCCCTGCCAGCAGATTGTCAGCACCGTCTGGACCACCGCCTGGAAGCTATGAATATCGACCCGAGCCATCTACGGGCGCTGGCCGGCACCCATGGCGGCGGCCCTGCCGTTACAGGCTATCCCTAGCCCCAAGGAGACAACACCATGTCGGGCAACAGAGATTTTGGCATTAATTACATCAAGACCAGAAAAAATCATACCTGCTACGGCATGGGGATCGGTATTATGGTACTGGACGACGCCTACCCCGGTTTTCCGGGCGATGTGCGCAATGCCAGCGCCTTTCCGTACCCCATCCAGTACGAAATTGTCCAGGGCGTTGACAACTACACGCTGGTCTGGGAACCGGACAAGACCCCCTGCAGAGAACCCATTTTGAAAGCGGCCAAGAAACTGGAACGCATGGGCTGCCGGGCGATTGCCGCCGAGTGCGGGTATTTTGCCTACTTCCAGAAAGATGTAGCGGGTTACGTGGATGTGCCTGTTTTCATGTCCAGCCTGCTGCAGGTGCCTTTCATCCAGCAGGTAATCGGCCCCCAGCGCACGGTGGGCATTGTCTGTGCCCAGAAACGTTTCCTGAGCGACGACCACTTGGCCAACGCCGGCATAGATCTTTCCAGCAACTTTGAGATTGCCGGTGCCCAGGATGAATATGGCTGCCCCCAGTTTGATACCCTCTGGGATCCTGAAAAGCGGCCGGCCGTCCCGGAAAGCTGCTATGACCAATCAGAAGCCGATATGGTGCGCATTTGCACCGAATTTCACCAAAAGTTCCCGGCCCTCGGTGCCATCATGCTCGAATGTACCGGCATGCAGCCCTATGCCCGCGCTATCCAACGTGCGCTGGATCTACCGATTTTCAGTTGGGGCACCCTGCTGGATTACGCCTTCTCAGTGGTGGCCCATCGGGATTATTACGGCCATGTTTAGTGTTGGGATGTGAGTAACTAGCTTAAATAGGAGACTCAATTTGGATGCCACGCTTTACGACCGCCCTTATAGCATCCCGCCGAACGATAAGAGTTGGACATTCCCTCACTTGCTTCGTTGTGACGTGCGCGTGGAAGCGCGTCGCTCTAGTTCTTTGGCGATTTTTTTCTCGTTTTTGACGATGTCGCGTAGACCCGCATCACCTGTGCCTAGTCGCGAGTCGGCTGCGGCCAATGCGGGACCCACCACACCTGCCCACCAGTCGTAGTTCGGGGGCTTACCGCTGGCGAGTTGCGTAAATGCATCTATCGCAATGCCACTATTTGCCTTGAAATACTGTTCGACGGCGTCTTCTACAAGTGCCAACTGATGCGGATTGGGTTTTCCATACCGCAGGGCGGCGACCTTCGGCGCAACCGCGGCTTTTCCCCAAGCCCCCACCCAGGTCGAGCCACCGGCCTTGGCTGTGTCCAGCGTCGCCTTGCCGATTTGCTGCCATGAGACTTTGCCGCCAAACTTTTTTTCCCAACCGAGTACTCCGAAGTTCTGCGCACCGGCCTCCGTGAT
>Ga0180435_10004379_pt1 | contig 13937 bp, 10 predicted proteins | sample SS_ome_3_FD_132467 | JGI IMG/M metagenome (GOLD analysis project Ga0180435, IMG submission 132467) | Hypersaline lake sediment archaeal communities from the Salton Sea, California, USA - SS_3_S_1 metaG | ecosystem: Environmental > Aquatic > Non-marine Saline and Alkaline > Hypersaline >... | reverse complement strand
GAGGTTTTCTGTATCTAATTCTTTTAAAGATTCGATCATTGGGAACTCATAGAGGTTTTTCCAGATGTCCTGATCAGACCTTTTCTTCAGTATAATGCTTTCCTCATCGGTATGAACGACAAAATAGGAGAAATAACGTTTCCGGGGTTTCTTTTTTATCTCCCTGGCGGGAAGTTCGGATATTTTTCCTTCCAGGAATGCATAGCATTGCTGTTTGAAAATACATGTTTCACAATCCGGGTTATTAGGCACACACTGCAAAGCACCAAATTCCATCACGGCCTGGTTGAATTCGCCGGGGCGGGCAGGATCCATTTTAGTTTGCATGATCGCTTTTGATTCATCGTACAGCTTTTTCCCGGCATTATGCAGTCCAAAGATGCGGGCAATAACACGTTTCACATTTCCATCAACCACCGGCACCGCTTCTCCAAACGCAATAGATGCAACCGCTGCAGCTGTGTATTCACCCACACCCTTAAGCGTGAGTATTTCTTGATATGTATCCGGGAAAGTGCTATTATGATCATTCACCAGCTGTTTGGCTGCAAAATGAAGATTACGTGCCCTGGAATAATATCCCAGTCCCTGCCATAGTTTCAGTACTTCCTGCTCAGGGGCGTGTGCCAATGACTTAATGTTTGGGAAATGCTCAATGAAACGCAGGTAATATGCCATGCCCTGGTCAACACGTGTCTGTTGCAATATCACCTCCGACAACCATATAAAATATGGGTTTTCGGTACGCCTCCAGGGCAGATCGCGCCGGTTGGTTTCATACCAGTAGAGTATTTCCTTGGTGAAGTCCATGAATCTGGGGAACAAATTTATTTAGAGTACATTAGAAATAAAAAAATATTTTAAAAAGCTTTTGTTACATAAAGAATTTTTATATTTGCAGCCCATAATAAGAAATAATCGTTTAACTACTTAAAAAATATATCATGACAAAAGCAGAAATCGTAGCAGATATCGCAAACAAAACAGGAATTGAAAAAGTAGCCGTTCAGGCAACTGTTGAAGCTTTCATGGACGCCGTTAAAGGTTCACTCATCAATGGTGAAAACGTTTATCTGAGGGGTTTTGGTAGCTTTACTGTTAAGAAAAGGGCTCAGAAAACCGGAAGAAATATTTCTAAGAATACAACTATCATCATTCCGGAACACTTCATTCCTTCTTTCAAGCCTGCGAAGACCTTTGTCAATGACGTGAAAAAGAATGTAAAGTAATCGTCTTTAAAAGAATTAACTATGCCAAGCGGGAAAAAGAAGAAGAGACATAAGATGTCAACCCACAAGCGCAAAAAACGCTTGAGGAAGAACAGACATAAGAAGAAATAGCGTAGCAATTGCATAATGTTGTTTATAGGCATTATGCAATTGTTTTATTTTTCCGACCCTGCCGCTTTTCCATGCCGCCTTTCTTGTTTACGTTAATCATTGATATGTTTTTATCAGTGGTTTTACATTTTAAAACCATTACACCGTGGAAAAGGAATTGATCATAAATTCGTTTAAGAATGAGGTGGATATTGCTTTGCTGGAGGACAAATTCCTTGTAGAATTACACAAAGAAAAGCTTGATAATAACTATGCAGTAGGTGATGTTTATCTGGGAAGGGTACGCAAGATCATGCCCGGACTCAATGCAGCTTTTATTGATGTGGGCTATGAAAAGGACGGCTTTCTCCACTATCTTGACCTGGGCCCCCAGGTCCGCTCCTTAAACAAGTTCGTCAGGCAGGCCTTAACAGTGAAAGGGCCGCGCCCCGATATTACCAACTTCAAGCTGGAGAATGACATTGAGAAGACAGGCAAGATATCCCATGTGCTGAAGAGCAACCAGCATATTGCCGTTCAGATCGTAAAAGAACCCATCTCCACCAAAGGCCCGAGGATCTCATCCGAGATATCATTTGCAGGCAGGTACCTGGTACTTGTACCTTTCTCAAACCGTATCTCAGTGTCGCAGAAGATCAAGAGCATAGATGAGCGAAACCGCCTGAAGCGGCTGATCCAGAGCATCAAACCCAACAATATGGGGGTGATCATCCGGACAGTAGCTGAAGATAAGCTCGTTGCCGATCTCGACGCGGACCTGAAAAATCTGATTTCTAAATGGAATGCCCTCAGCAGAAAGCTTCGTGGGCTCAAACCTCCCAACAAGGTAATCAGTGAGCTCGACCGTACATCAGCCCTGCTCAGGGATGTGTTGAACGAAGACTTCAACAGCATCCATGTCAAAGACCAGGAACTTTACGAGGAGATCAAGAACTTCATTGGGCGTATCGCACCTCAAAAAGTCGATATTGTAAAACTCTATAAGGGCAAGGGGCACATATTTGAGAACTTTGGTATCGACAAGCAAATAAAGGGTTCTTTTGGTAAAACCGTAACCATCAAAAGCGGTGTTTACCTGATCATCGAACATACCGAGGCACTGCATGTGATTGATGTGAACTCCGGGCACAGGGTGAATAAGCAAAACACCCAGGAAACCAATGCCCTGGAAGTCAATCTTGAAGCTGCAGCCGAGATCGCACGACAGCTTCGATTGAGGGACATGGGAGGAATTATTGTAGTTGATTTCATCGACATGATCGATGCCAAAAACAGACGAACACTCTTTCAGCGCCTGAAAGAAGAAATGTCGAAAGACCGTGCCAAACATACCATCCTTCCCCCGAGTAAATTCGGACTGGTGCAGATCACACGTCAGCGAGTGAGACCGGAGATGACCATTGAAACCCTTGAGCAATGCCCATCCTGTAAAGGAACAGGTAAGATCGGACCAAGCATTCTTATTACCGATGAAATTGAAAATAATATCAAATACCTCCTTCAGGAACAAAATGAAAAACAGGTCACCCTCGAAGTACACCCTTTTGTTCATGCTTACCTGAGCAAGGGAATGTTCTCATCGGTAAAAAACAAATGGCAGCGTAAGTTTGGGAAGAAAATACAGCTTAAAAAGAACAACGACTTCCATTTCCTCGAGTATCATTTATACGACAAGAATGGAGAAGAACTGAAGATTTAAACTTTAGACTTCAGACTGTACACTAATAACAATGCTTACAGTCTAAAGTATACAGTATAAAGTATACAGTATTATGGAAACAGTAGTAAGCGGCATCAGGCCTACCGGCAATCTGCATCTGGGGAATTATTTTGGTGCGATGAAGAACTTTGTAAAGATGCAGAACGACAGTCATTGCTTCTTTTTCATTGCCGATTATCATAGCCTTACAACCCACCCAACCCCGGAAGACCTTCATGGCAATGTGAAGAATGTGCTGGTTGAATACCTTGCTGCAGGAATCGATCCTGAGAAAGCAACTATTTACGTGCAGAGCGATGTGCCTGAGATCGCCGAACTGTACCTGCTGCTGAATATGAACGCCTATCTGGGTGAGCTGGAGCGGGTCACTTCGTTCAAAGACAAAGTCAGAAAGCAACCTGAAAATGTAAATGCAGGATTGCTCACTTATCCCACCCTGATGGCCGCCGACGTGATCATTCACAAAGCTGCCAAAGTGCCGGTGGGAAAAGATCAGGAACAGAACCTGGAAATGATGCGCACTTTTGCCAGGCGTTTCAACCGCATGTATAAGGTTGATTATTTCCCCATCCCGAAAGCGTATAATTTTGGTGAGGCACTTGTGAAGATACCCGGCCTTGACGGCAGTGGCAAAATGGGTAAGTCGGAGGGCAACGCCATCTTGCTTGCCGATCCGGCGGAGGTGATTCGCAAAAAGGTAATGCGTGCCGTTACCGACAGCGGTCCTACCGAGAAGAATCAGGAGAAACCTGAACCTATACAAAACCTCTTCACCTTAATGACTGTGGTTTCCAAGCCTGAAACTGTTTCCTTCTTCGATGAAGCATACAACAACTGCACCATCCGTTATGGAGATCTTAAAAAGCAGCTTGCCGAAGACATCATTGCTTTCACAACTCCCTTCAGGGAAAAGATCCTGAGCCTGTCGGAAGATACTGCATACTTAAGGAAAGTAACCTCGGAAGGAGCGGAAGTCGCCCGTGAAAGTGCCCGCAAGACCATCAAAGAGGTAAGGGAGATCATAGGATTTAAGGCCTTTTAATGCCCGGACCTTTCGAAATAAAAAAAGAGCAGGAAACGCTTGTACTCATAGGCGTTGTGAGCAGGCATGAAGACCGCCGCACTGCTGATGAGCACATTAATGAGCTTGCTTTCCTGGTGGATACTGCCGGTGGTATCCCGGTAAAAAGTTTTGTGCAGTCACTCGATTATCCCGATCCCAGGACTTTTGTAGGCTCAGGCAAGCTGGAAGAAATCCGGTCATACATCAAGGAACGAAAAATAGATATTGCTGTATTCGACGACGAACTCAGCCCTTCCCAATTGCGCAATATTGAAAAGGTACTCGACTGCAAGGTTATCGACAGGAACAACCTTATCCTCGACATTTTTGCCGGCAGGGCACGCACAGCACATGCCAAGACTCAGGTAGAACTGGCACAATATGAATACCTATTGCCAAGGCTTACGCGAATGTGGACCCACCTTTCCAAACAAAAGGGTGGCATTGGTATGAAGGGTCCGGGTGAAACGGAGATCGAAACCGACCGGCGTATCATACGTGATCGAATTGCGCTGCTCAAAAAGAAACTTGTTCAGATCGACAAGCAAAAAGCAACCCAGCGCAAGAATCGGGGGAAGCTTGTCAGGGTGGCCCTGGTTGGATACACCAATGTAGGCAAATCAACACTGATGAACCTGTTGAGCAAATCAGATGTATTTGCAGAAAACAAACTATTCGCCACCCTCGACACCACTGTAAGAAAGGTAGTGTTGCAAAACCTGCCATTCTTGCTTTCCGACACCGTAGGGTTTATCAGGAAACTCCCCCACAGTTTGATCGAGTCATTCAAATCTACCCTTGACGAGGTTCGGGAAGCCGATATCCTGGTTCATATAGTCGATATTTCCCATCCCGATTTTGAAGACCAGATCCTGACCGTACAGCGCACGCTTACAGAAATAAAAGCATTTGACAAGCCATCGATCATGGTGTTCAACAAGATCGATGCATATCGTTTTATTGAGCAGGATGAAGATGACCTCAACCCTCCGGAAAAAGAAAACTTATCACTTGAAGAACTGAAGAAAACATGGATGGCCGGAACAGAGCATAAAAGTGTATTTATCTCGGCCAGGGAGAGAACCAATATTGATGCTTTAAGGGATACGCTGTATGAAGAAGTGAAAACCATACACGCCAAACGCTACCCTTACAACAGTTATCTTTACGACATTCCTGATTTACCTGAGGAATAGGAATATTCTACATATTTCTCCTGTATTGTCCCCCTACTTCAAAGAGTGCCTGTGAGATCTGGCCTATGGAGCAGAATTTTGCAGCTTCCATGATGCCCGCAAAGATGTTTTCATTATGGGTAGCACGCTGTTTGAGGTCTTCGAGGTGATCGTCAGCTTCCGCTTTCCACGTTTCGTGGAGATCCCTGATCGTGCTTATTTGTTGTTCCTTTTCCTCTTTGGTTGCCCTGATAACCTCACCCGGAATAACGGTCGGGCTGCCTTTGGAAGAAAGGAACGTATTCACTCCCATAATGGGTAACTCACCGGTATGTTTTAGTGTTTCATAGTAAAGTGATTCTTCCTGGATTTTGCTGCGCTGGTACATGGTTTCCATGGCACCCAGAACCCCGCCCCTTTCGGTGATGCGGTCGAATTCCATCATTACAGCTTCCTCTACCAGGTCGGTCAGTTCTTCAATAATGAAGGATCCCTGAAGCGGATTCTGGTTCTTGGCCAGTCCCAGCTCATGGTTGATGATCAGCTGTATGGCCATGGCCCTGCGTACCGATTCTTCGGTAGGTGTGGTGATGGCCTCATCATAGGCATTGGTATGCAATGAATTGCAATTGTCATAGATCGCATATAAAGCCTGCAAGGTAGTCCTGATATCGTTAAAATCAATCTCCTGGGCATGCAGGGAACGACCTGAGGTCTGGATATGGTATTTCAGCTTTTGTGAACGTTCGTTGGCACCATATTTCAGTTTCATGGCCTTAGACCAGATCAGCCTGGCTACCCTGCCAAGAACCGAATATTCAGGGTCGATGCCATTGGAGAAAAAGAAAGAGAGATTGGGCGCAAAATCATTGATGTCCATGCCTCTAGACACATAGTACTCCACATATGTAAAGCCATTCGCTAAAGTTAGGGCAAGCTGTGTTACCGGATTGGCTCCTGCTTCTGCAATATGATAACCGGAAATGGATACAGAATAGAAATTCCGCACATAATTCTCACTGAAATATTCCTGCACATCACCCATCATCTTCAATGCAAAATCAGTGGAGAAGATACAGGTATTCTGCGCCTGGTCTTCTTTCAGGATATCAGCCTGTACGGTTCCACGCACCCGGCATATGGTTTCCGCTTTGATCTTGTCGTAAACATCTTTTGGCAAGACCATATCGCCTGTAACTCCAAGTAACATCAGCCCGAGTCCATTGTGCCCTTCCGGTATTGGCCCGTTGTAGGTCGGTCGCCTGGTGCCTCTTGTCTTGTATATTTGATTGATCTTCTTTTCTACTTCATCTTCCAGGCCGTTCTCTTTAATGTAAACCTCACACTGCTGATCAATAGCTGTATTCATGAAATAACCTACCAGGGTGGGTGCCGGTCCATTGATGGTCATCGAAACGGATGTTTTGGGATCCACCAGGTCGAAACCGGAATAAAGCCTCTTGGCATCATCAAGGCAGGAGATGGATACGCCTGCATTACCTATTTTACCATAAATATCAGGCCGTACATCAGGATCCCTGCCATACAGGGTAACCGAATCAAATGCTGTTGACAACCTGACCGCAGGCATTCCGAATGAAAGGTAATGGAAGCGTTTGTTGGTTCGTTCAGGCCCGCCTTCACCGGCAAATTGCCTGGTAGGGTCTTCCCCTTCCCTTTTGAACGGGAATACACCTGCGGCAAAGGGAAACTCGCCGGGTACATTTTCCCGCAGTACCCATTTAAGGACATCTCCCCATCCTTTGTAAGCTGGAAGTGTGATCTTGGGTATATCGATATGTGATAAGGATGTTGTATGGGTTTCCACCTTTAACTCCTTATCCCTTACCTTAAAGACAAACTCCTTTTCTTTGTATGCTCTCCTTTTATCGTCCCAGGTCCTGATGATCTCCATGTTATGGGGATCCAGGTCAAGTTCTTCTTCTTTGAATGCTTCTTCAATAGGTTCTATTTTTCCGCCCTTCTCACGGATCAGTTCGAGACTTTCATTCAGGGCATACATCCGCTGCGCAACTTCTGCCTGGCTTTCTGTCCAGTCATTATAGTTCCTTATGGTCTCAGAAATTTCAGATAAATATCGTGTTCGCTTTGGCGGAATGATATAGATCTTTTCCGACATCTCCTCGCTGGCTTCCATGCCTGTCTTAAACTTACCGCCGGAGATTTCATCGATACGCTCCATCAGGGCCCGGTAAAGCTGGTTTACTCCCGGATCGTTGAACTGGGAAGCGATGGTTCCATAAACCGGCATGTCGTCAGGATTGGACTCAAACAGCATATGATTTCGCATGTACTGCTTTTTCACATCACGCAGTGCATCCAGTGCTCCGCGTTTATCGAACTTGTTAAGTGCAATAATATCGGCAAAGTCGAGCATATCGATCTTCTCAAGTTGTGTAGCCGCACCATATTCAGGTGTCATCACGTACATGGAAAGGTCGCTGTGATCGATGATCTCAGTATCAGACTGCCCGATACCGGAAGTTTCGAGTATGATCAGGTCAAAAGCTGCTGACTGAAGTATGAGTTCGGCATCCTTTACGTACTTCGACATGGCCAGGTTGGATTGCCTTGTCGCCAGGGAACGCATATAAACCCTTGGGTCGTTGATGGAGTTCATGCGTATCCTATCACCTAGAAGGGCACCGCCGGTTTTTCTTTTCGAAGGATCTACAGAGATTATTCCTATAGTTTTATCGGTATAATCATCAAGGTACCTGCGGACAATCTCATCCACAAGTGATGATTTTCCCGAACCTCCAGTTCCTGTAATGCCAAGTACAGGCGATTTCTTTTTCTTCTTTTCAAATTTATCTATGAGCTTTCTGACGTCTTCCGGATTGTTTTCTGCTGCAGAAATCAGCTGAGCAATGGCTTTTTTATCCTTATTCTCAATACCTTTCTCATCTACCTGAACACCTAAGCCTGTTGCAAAATCGGATTGTTTTACCACATCATTTATCATCCCCTGTAGGCCCATTTCACGGCCATCATCGGGGCTGTAGATACGGGTGATACCGTATGCATGCAGTTCCTCGATCTCCTCCGGAAGGATCACTCCCCCTCCACCGCCAAATATCTTGATGTGCCCGCAACCGGCATCCTTCAGCAGATCGTACATATACTTGAAATACTCCATGTGACCACCCTGGTAGGATGTAATGGCAACCGACTGTACGTCTTCCTGAATAGCACAATCTACGATCTCTTTCACGGAGCGATCGTGGCCCAGGTGGATCACCTCCACCCCGGTTGCCTGGATGATCCTGCGCATGATGTTGATAGCGGCATCGTGTCCGTCGAAAAGTGATGCAGCTGTTACGATCCTGACGTGGTTTTTCGGCTTGTATATATCCGGCTTTTTATTCATAGTTTTTAAGGTGTTGTAATGAAAGCAAATATAGCAAAAAAACACCGACCTTCCAGCTTGGCAACCTGGAAGGTCGCCAAGCTGGAAGGTCTTGATCCCGGCAGATCGAACCCCTTTATTTAAACAAATTCTAAAAGAATAATTCCCTAATATTGTTATGATTAACATATTAATATCAGACCATGACGAAACAAATTGTTTTTGCCATTTCAATATTGATCACCCTCGGCATATTCAGCTATACCATGCTCAGGGTATTTCGTTTCTTTAAACTGACTAAACCGTTTCCTGTCGGAAACTGGGGAAAACGATTCGGTGTGATGATGAAGGTTGCCTTCGGGCAGACCAAGATTTTCAGGATGCCTGTACTCGGGCTCATGCATGCATTGGTTTGGTGGGGCTTCATTGTGATCCTTATCGGCAGTATTGAAATGATCATTGACGGCTTGTTTGGTACTGAAAGGATTCTTGGCTTCCTGGGGCCGGTATATGACATTATTTTCGGACTGGGCGACATTTTTGCCTTCATCATAGTTGTGATGATCATTGCCTTCCTTATCCGAAGGCTATTCCTCCATGTGAAGCGTTTTTCCGGGGTTGAAATGACACATAAAAGTCATATGGATGCAAATATTGCACTCACGCTGATCGGCTTACTCATGGTTAGTCTCCTGGGAATGAATACCTTTTATGTGGTATATGCCGGATCAACAGGCCATGAGATTGTTGGCATGTATCCGGTGAGTGAATATCTGGCAGGATTTTTCGGGAACCTCCCCGAATCACAGGCACACCTCTGGCATGAAGTTAACTGGTGGGCACATATCCTGCTCATATTCCTTTTCGCTAATATTTTACCGTACTCCAAGCATTTTCATGTGTTCATGTCGGTGCCGAACGTATTTCTCAGCAGGCTGGAGCCTCTGGGCTATTTACCCAACATGCCAGAGATCACTGATGAGGTAAAGCTGATGATGGACCCGAACGCAGCATTTGCAGAGCCTCCCGCAGAAGAGGAAGGACAAGAATCACGCTTTGGTGTGCTTGATGTTGAGGATGTGACATGGAAGAACTACCTTGATTCACTGGCGTGTACGGAATGTGGGCGTTGTACGGATGTTTGCCCAGCAAATACAACAGGAAAACTTCTATCACCGCGTAAGATCATGATGGACCTCAGGGCAAGGATGAAAGAGAAAGGGCCAGGTCTGGTGAAAGACAAAACCTATGCAGATGACAAATCCCTGATCAGGAGCTACATCTCAGAAGAAGAGCTCTGGGCATGTACCACCTGTAATGCATGTGCGCAGGAATGCCCGATCAATATTAACCATCCCAGCATGATTGTGGATATGCGCCGTTACCTGGTGATGGAAGAATCAGCCGGACCCGGAGAACTCAACTCCATTTTCTCCAATATTGAAAACAATGGGGCTCCCTGGCAATTCTCGCCCGAAGACCGGATGCTCTGGGCCGAAGGGCTTGATGTACCACTGATAGCTGACAAACAAACTGAAGGCAAAACCCCTGAATATCTTCTCTGGATAGGCTCTGCCGGAGCCTTCGACGACCGCTACAAGAAAGTATCAAAGGAGTTGGTGAAAGTACTCAACCACCTGGATGTGGATTATGCGGTATTGGGAATCGAAGAGGTTGACAGTGGTGATGTAGCACGCCGGGCCGGGAACGAAATGTTATTCCAGATGCAGGCCCTCATGATGATCGAAACCATGAACATGTATGGGGTAAAGAAGATACTCACTGCATGCCCGCATGATTACAATACCTTTAAAAATGAATATCCTGACCTGGGAGGAGAATATGAAGTGATCCACCACAGCCAGTTTCTGTCAGAACTGATCAGGAAGGGCGAGATCAAACTCAATGCCAATGGTTTTGCAGGTAAGCGCATCACCTTCCATGATCCCTGTTACCTTGGCCGTGCAAACGGAGAATACAAAGCTCCGCGTGAAGTTGTGAGCGCTGTTGAAGGTGCCACCATGGTTGAAATGAAACGCAATAAAAGCTTTGCCCTGTGTTGCGGTGCCGGTGGCGGGCAGATGTTCAAAGAAGCCGAAAAGGGTGATAAGGAAGTATTCCTTGAAAGGATAGAAGACGCCATCGACTGTAATGCCGATATTGTGGCTACTGCCTGTCCGTTCTGCATGGTGATGATGACCGACGGCATCAAGTACAAGAACCGCGAAGAGGATATGAAGAATTATGATATTGTGGAGCTGGTGAGTAAGGGGTTGGGGATATAATTCCTAAATCCGCGTCCCTCGTAGCGCGCACCGCGTATCCCTAGTAAACGACTACCTTTTTAGCTGAAACAAGTTTTCCATTGGCCATGGCCACCAGTTGATACATCCCTTTCGGGAAGGCAGAGACATCAATTCTAGCTTGTTGCTGGTTAGTGGTCACTCGTTTCTGGTATACCTGCCTGCCATATATATCGTAAATATGCAATTCACCTTCGAAGGTGTATTCAAATTGGCAGGTGAGCACATCATTTGCAGGATTAGGGAATACCTCGAAGGAAAGCTGGTCCTGAATAGCCAGTTCTGTTTCACCAACGCCTGCATCCAGGTGGTAGTTTATTCCGCTGAAATTGGTATCGCTGGTATCCGCATTGAAAGTCATTACCGGGTACCCCACATCATTGGCCATGTATTTATACATCACACCTATATTCTCATTGGATTCAAGAAATATCCAGAGGAACAATACTTTGATCCAGACAGAATCGATTGTAGTGCGCACATCCCTGAAACGCAGTACCTGACCGGTCCAAACGGGTGTACTGATCTCACCCCATGCATCCACCTGTGAGTCAACAGTGGTGGAGATCTTAACCCTGATTGAATCCGCTGTAGGCTCAGGACTGTCGATGCGAACATCAATTATGCTGGTTTGCTGACGACTATCAAGGTAATTAACCGGGAAATCGAACATCACTTCCGGAGGATCAAAAGGTACAACGATGTCTTCAAATGTATCATAGCTTCCGCCGGCACCGTCGATGGTAAATGCATAAGCATTACGGGTTCCATAAGCCCAACCTTGTACGCCAAGGTCTTCTACAAAACCCTCAACAGCAACATTGGAAAAAGGGAATTCACTTCCGTAGGGGGTATCAGCCGGGCTGATGAATTTCAGCACATTCACCGTATCTTTATGCAGGTTAGTAAAATCCCAGTGCTGGTTTGGTCCTGCTGGCCCCGGATCAAATCCTGTCGGAGCAGAGTTCACTACTGCCAGTACAGCAGAATCACCCACATCTAAGAGGTCATCAACGGTAATGGTGATCTGCGCTATTGAACAAAGGCTTACCACCAGGGCAAGCAGGGATGATAATATGCGTTTCATGTGGGTCAAGATTTGTGAAACAAGACCTGGCAGGTCCGGGACCTGCCAGGTCTTGTTCTTAAGAATTTTTCATCTCTTTGATGCCGGAAATAAGTTCCGGGAGTACTTTGGAAGCATCACCGACTATTCCGTAATCAGCTGCTTCGAAAATAGGGGCATCTTTGTCGGTGTTCACGGCCACGATGCATTTTGATGAGCTTACACCGCCAAGGTGTTGTATAGCTCCTGAAATGCCAAAAGCAAAATAAAGGTTCGGCGCGATGATCTTTCCGGTTTGTCCGACATGTTCGCTATGAGGGCGCCAGCCTTCATCAGAAACAGGACGTGAGCATGCCAATGCTGCACCGAGTTCACCTGCCAGTTCTTCCAGTGGTGCCCAGTTATCGCCGGCTTTCATACCACGTCCTCCGGAAACAACCACCTCTGCGTCGGTGAGGAGGACCTTACCAGTGACTTTATTCACATCGAGTACTTTTGTGGCAAAATCGGCATCATTTAGTGCAGGACTGAATGCTTCAACAGCGGCTTCGCTTCCTGTTTCCATGATATCCACTGAGTTCTGGAAGAGGGTTAGAATCTTCTTATCTGTTTTTATCACCACGCTTGCAAATGCTTTTCCTGTAAAAACCTTTTTACTTACTGTAAAAGGATCGAATGATGAAGGAACCGCGTTCACACCGGAGGCGATACCGGCCTTCAGTTTTACAGAAACCCTCGGGGCAAGAGCCTTGCCTGTGAAGTTGTTGGCAAAGATGATCAATTGTGCATTTTCTTTCTCAGCAGCTTCAGCAATAACAGAAGCGTATGCTTTATTAATGAGGACATTGAGCCGTTCATCACTTGCTGAAAGTACTTTGTCGGCACCATAATTACCAAGCTTTTTAAGCTCAGCTTCATCAACATTTCCTATTGAAAGTGCCGTAACGGTGGTACCGCTTTGTGCGGCTATTTGTTTGGCATATGAAACCAGCTCAAAGCTCAGCTTCTTAAATTTGCCATCCCAGTTTTCGGTATATACTAATACAGACATTTCTATCAGTTTTAAGTTTTAAATTTTGAGTTTTAGATGACTTTGGCTTCGTTGTGAAGAAGATCAACCAACTCTTTTACATTCTCTGCATCGACCATTTTACATGCTGCTTTTGCCGGGGGCATCTCATAGCTTACAAAGTCGGTAAGGGCCTCTTCACCTGCACCAGGCACAACATTCAGTGGTTTTTTCCTTGCCATCATAATACCTCTCATGGAAGGGATCCTGGGCTCAAGAGCGATCCCTTTCTGCACTACAGCAACAAATGGTGTTGTTGTGGCCAGCACTTCAGATCCGCCATCGATCTCACGGTTCAGTTTGATCTCACCTCCTTCGATATCCAGTTTTGATACTGAAGACACTGAAGGCATATCCAGGAATTCGGCCAGCATGCCGCCAACCAGTGATCCATTGTAATCACTTGAATCTATACCGCAAAGGATGATATCATAGGCATTGTCCCTAAGGTAGGCTGCAAGATGTGAAGCAACGGAATAACCATCGGTAGCTTCAGCATCGATCCTTACCGCATCATCGGCTCCAATAGCCAGTGCTTTCCTGATTGTGGGTTCGGTCGATTGTGGTCCAACATTGATCACGGTGATCTTGTCAATGCTTCCGCCTGATGCCTCTTTCAGCTCAAGCGCACGGGTCAACGCCAGCTCATCCCAGGGGTTGATGATCCATTGTACTCCTGAAGTATCAAAAGCTGTGTCGTTATCCGTAAACCGGATCTTGGTTGTGGTGTCCGGTACATTACTGATACAAACTAAGATGTTCATTTTTTATATTGTTTATTGTTATTTGTTTACAGTGATTGGTTAAATCAGTTGAATCGGTTAAATCAGT
>Ga0180435_10004378_pt1 | contig 13938 bp, 13 predicted proteins | sample SS_ome_3_FD_132467 | JGI IMG/M metagenome (GOLD analysis project Ga0180435, IMG submission 132467) | Hypersaline lake sediment archaeal communities from the Salton Sea, California, USA - SS_3_S_1 metaG | ecosystem: Environmental > Aquatic > Non-marine Saline and Alkaline > Hypersaline >... | reverse complement strand
TTTTCATGTGGGACAGGTATAACATAAATTATCGAGAAGCAATAAGATGAAAGGTGCAGGTCAGATGATGAAAAGGAGAACCATTATGAGTCAATCGGAAAAATCATCACATTCAATTATTCGTAAGGGTTTTACATTGGTTGAATTGATGGTAGTAATTGTAATTTTGGGTTTACTGGCGGGGCTGGTCAGTCAGCAGGTGATTTCCTATATTCATAAAGCCAGGATAGCCTCGGTCAAAGCGCAGATTAAAATATTTAAGGATTCTATTGACCGATATAAAATCGATACCGGGGAATATCCCGATAATACTATGGGGCTGGAAGCGTTAATCTCGGAACCGTCAGGGGTGAAAAACTGGGATACCGCCGGTTATCTCAAGGATGGAATTTTGCCCAAAGATCCCTGGGACAATGACTATGATTATATCTTTACCGGTGATACACAGCGTCCCTATGAGATCATCAGTTATGGTGCCGATGGTCAGGAAGGCGGCGAGGGGGAAGACGCCGATATTACCGATACGGAGATTGATGAAGAAACCGAAGATTTTTAAGAAAGATTTTCCAGTGAGGTATCCCAGCAGAAAACGACCGGCTTCGTCGGGCTTTACGTTGATGGAAACAGCGGTTGCTTTTACCATTATCGCGCTTATTCTGGGGTTGGTTCTTTTTGATATGCACGAAATGATTCGGCGTGACCGGCTGGACAATGATGTAGCTCGCTTTGTACGCACTCTGCGTTTGACCGCGCAGGAAGCCGTGTTGCGCGGTGAGGAATTAGTCGTTTTCATCGAAATTACCGACGGTTATTACACTGTTTATGAGGTTGATGAGGAGAAGGAAGAAACGCAAACAGAGTCATCGCTGATTGAACGGAGAGGCCTGGATTGGTGTTATATCGAGCAAATGGAACTGGAAGACGGATCCTGTCAATATTCAGGCGAATATAATCTGCGGGCGACGCCGCTGGGATGGAGTCGATCACTGGTTTTCAATCTGATAGACGACCGGGATGAAAGAAGACGATATGTCCGATGTGATCGAATGACAACCCAGGTGAAATCTACCAGCCAGCCTCTGGAACTGTTAAAGGCCGAGAAGGACGTCGGCCCATCGTCTTCTCTTTAATGTAAATGAGAATTTTCATACCGATGAATATAAACCGGAACAATTCAGCAATAGAGATGGAACAGGGGGAAGGGCTGGTTAATTGTGCCTCGGCATCGGAAAGTTTAGAGTATTTGTGCGGGTGGAGCAGGACGGTTCGGTGTCAATGTCGTAGAGGATTTACTCTGATTGAAGTTGTTGCCAGTTTACTTTTATTAGGGATTTTACTTTCCGGAGTGTTTGTCGCTTTGTCCGAAACGACTAAATCTGTTTCCCTGTATTTGTTAAAAGAACGCGCTTTTTCCGTAGCTCAAAGGCGTATGGAACTTCTGATATCCGACCGAAAAGAGCCGGATAGTACGGAAATGGCGGGTAAGGATGAAAAAGATAATCTGGTGATGTGGGAATTGTCTCTGGAAAGGGAAAATGTCGGGGCATCTGTTACCGGCCGACCCCTGTCCGGCAAAGTGATAAAGGCCACCGTAACGGCTAGATGTGATGTGCCGGAAGGTGAAAAAACCGAAATAAAGCTGACCAGGTATTTTGCGTATTTGAAACCATTGCCGGGCCATGCCGTAGCGACGCCTTTGGGGCCCGATCATGAAGAACCGGAGTGGTATTCGGAAATGAAAAAGGAATTGGGTCGCGAACCAACCATGGATGAGGTAATGGAATATCTGTTAAATACCGGGGATGTCTCATCCGAGTTAATAGAAAAAATTGATACCAATGAGGATGATTAATATGCCCCCTGGGTATGAGAATTTCTGGCAGGGCCCAATATAATTGTTTTTCTGGTAAGTAAATGCATAATACTATAATGGGAAAATTCGATCGTGATGAGTATTCAAGATGAGTATTCAAGGATTATGACTGTACCGACTGTGAAAATCAGGGGGAAATTATCGGGAAGGGGATTTTCCATTCTGGAGCAATTGATTACTTTGTTGATTGCCGCGGCGGTAACCGTGATTGTGTTACAATTGCTCCAGCATGTCAGTCAGCAAACGACGATTATCAGTTCGGAACTGAACCAATTGTCGGCTATTGAGCATAGTTTCGATTTGCTTATTGATGATGTGATTACCGCGGCCCAAGCCAACGCGAAAATAGAGGTGACCGAAAATTCAATCGGACAACTACATAGTTCTCATTTGTCTGTCGATGGTAGTGGATGGAAGCTGGACTGGATATCTGCGCCGCGATATAGTCAGGAAGACATGGTCTTGTATCGAAGGAAGATCGTTGAGGGGAGCGAGGAACCCGCTTTATATTATCCGCTTTGTGACAATCTGCAGGCATTCGAGGTGAAGATGGTTAGCGGGCAGAAAGGAGCGATTAGTGATCCTAATTCTCAGGCTCCTTTTTTCGATGTGGCTATCAGTTTTTTTCGTTCGGGTCCCGATGAACCGGGACGAGTCCGAACCCTGCGACGTAGCTGCTGTTTGAAGCGATTTCAATATTAGATGATTTAAGCAGATTTGATGTTGAAAAGAAAACTACAATTTAGAAATCATGGTTTTACGCTGTTGTTGACGCTGGTGGTCTTAATGATATTGGCTACTGTTGCGACACAGTTTCAGGCAGATGCCGCTTTGCAGACCCGAGCGAGCAGCTATCGCCTGGAGAAGGTGAAATGTCGTTATGCGGCTGAGTCCGGCATGGTGGTAGCTTCCGTGTTAGTTCAGGAAGCGATTATAAATGAACAAAATAAACTCTATCAGCAAGATAAACAAAGTAACTCGCCGAAAAAAAGAGTAAATGAAGAAGATGAGGATTCCGGGAACGATTCTCCTTTTCTGGTAAAACAAAAAACCATCAATATCGATGGAGTTGAAGTAAAAATCGAGATTTACGATGAAAACGCTAAAATTCCCCTCCTTTGGTTTTTTAAAGCTCCTTTTGGTTCCATGAGTGCTTCCCGTGGAATCGAGACTGGTATGAAAAAGCTGGGTAAATTACTCGATGCCGATACCAGTGCGGTTAACGAAGCCATGAAATTAATCCGTACTTGCGGGTCCGATCTTGTCTTGCCGAATTCGGAAATACGATTATCAAAACGTGGCGTTCGGTCATCCAGGCGATCATCCGGCCAGCCAAAGGCATCGAGAAGCAGCTGGAGAGTCAGCCAGCGTTTTCCCTCAATCGCCGAACGTAATGCGGATGAGAAAATGCGACGTGAAGCGATGGGTGTTTTTTCTGCTCGTTGGTATAACACGCTGTTTACTGACCCGCAGGAACATCCTATAAATGAATCCTTGGCAAAGCATCCAGGAAAGTTTCGTGACTACCTCGGCAGTTGGGGACATAACTTTGTCAATATTAATACCGCTCCGACAGAAGTGTTGGAAAGTTATTTTCTCCCCCTGGGTGTTTCGCCAAAAGCAATTAAGCAGATTGACGCTTATCGGAAAAAAACTCCCTTTGTACACGAGGGTGACTTGAATAAGATTTCGGAGATAGGCATTGAATCCAGACGGGCCGTTATCGTGTTGTCTCGGGTTGTTAGTGATACTTTTACCGCCCGCGTTGAAGCCAGGGTCGGACGGGCCCGTTATTCTTTATTGGGGGGATTGTATAGAAACAGAAAGAATCGAGTCGTAACTCAGGCCGTATTTCCAGGAGAATAGAATATTGGCAAAGAATAAATGTTTAGGAATTCATTATGACAGCGGGAAAATGACCGCGGTCAGAGTAGAAAAACACGGTGGTAAGATAAAAAATTCACCGGCTATATATATTAAACCGGAAAAGGTGGAATCGAATGGCGGTGGTTTTTCTTTTAACGACCACGTAGAGAAATTGTTAAGTTCACAACGGGAGAAAGGCATTCCGGTCGCTTTATCTCTGGGCGGAGACCTTTATCATACGCAGCCCCATCACAGTGAGTTTACGGATTCCCGACAAATAGATCAGACTTTACGTTATGATATTGAAGATGCGTTTGCGATCAACGCGGACTCGGTTGCTTTATGTTATCAGAAAATCCTGTCGGACGATTCCGGGACGGATTTGCTGGTACATACCGCCGAGCGTGAGCCGTTGCGGGAATTATTCGATCAGTTTTATCAAATCGGCGCGGATGCTCTCATTGGACAACCGGATATCGTGTCGTGGATACATTATTTAGAGAATAGTTCAGAATTGCCCTCCCCCAAAGGGGCCGTGGTTGTCGGCTGGACTGGTGAATATCTGTATATTTTGATTATGGATTCATTCTACCAACCGATCCTGGAAAGATGTTGTCGGTGTGAAAGTGCGGAACAGGTATGTGAAATATTTTCGGGTGAACTGGTCCGAATCCTGGCTGTTTTGGACAAGGAGCAGCAACCATCTTATTTGTTGTATCATAGTCAGGGATTCGACGTCAATTGCCTTGATGCGTCGGCTCGTCGGTTCGATCTGAAAAGCCAATCTTTGCAAGAACCGGATATTACCGTCGCTTTTGCCGTCGGAGCGGCTTTGAGTTGGATCGATGGTCGAGTGAAAGCGGATTTTCGGGCGAACGGCTTGGCTCCGAAAAGTGAAATATTCCAGCGAAAAAAAATGTTATACGGGCTTTCGGCGGCGCTAACCTTTTTGTTTATTTCTCTGATTATCATTATTCAGGCTCAGGTAGGGAGCTATCAGGGTATTAAGGAAAAAACACGAAAGAATATCATCAGCGGATGGAAACAGGTTAATCGTGAACAGATAAAGGCACGCGGTTTTAAAAAGATTCCCCGATTAATAGATATTGAGTTGAAAAAATTGAGAGAAAAATACAGTGGTCAACCGTCTCGTTCTAAGCCGGATTCCGCCAGTAATACCTTAATGCTGGTTTTGCAGGCACTGGATAATCTGCCCTATGATTTTGATTTGCGGATTAAGAAGCTTGATATCGAAGCGAAAGGGGTATCGTCTTTTAATGGTACGGTTCCCGATCTGAAGACACTCGAGGACTTATTCAAGGCTGTCGAGAAAAATGGTTCTCTTAAAATTACTCGTGAAGATTGGCTGAAAACCGGAGGTGATTCCAAAAATGATCCCACCCAGAGGCGCTCTTTTAATATTCCTTTGCAGGTGGTAAAAGTGGTAGAAGATGGCAAATAGGGAATATTGTACTCTACAGGTATGAGAATTAGCGGCAGGGCCGGATGTGTACCCAATAGGTATAACAATATGTAAAGTGGTTGATTTTGCTGTCTTGATATTTTGGATGGCAATAATATTATGAGGCTGGATTAATGGAATTAAACGTAGAAATGTTGAAAAAACCTTTTACCTGGGCGTTGATAATTCCTTCGGTGTTGGGTTTGTGGACCATAATCGCGACGGTCAAAATGGTCGGCATCCGCACCGAGGCCGGAAAGCAGGCACAGGTAGCCAGGTTGGTAGAGAAAAAAGTACAAGAAATAGAATCGATTCGGAAAAGAACCGGAGAAGCGGAAGGATCATTGATACGTAGTTTCGACCTGGCCAGTTCTACGCGTGAGTGCGCCGAGGCGGCTCAAATTCCCGAGGCGAAAATTATTCGGGGGGAAAACTCACGGTCGAAACAACAGAAAGACGGTAAATTCCAACACACACAGTCTTACAAACTGAAATCCATTAAACTGATACAAATTGCCCGATTTATCGATTTTGCGGAAATAAATTATTCCTCCCTTCATTGTGCCAAGCTTCAGATTAACCCGGCCCGAAGCAAATCAAAGGATGCCTGGGATGCGACGATTACTTTTATATACCTGAAAAAATAATTTGACGGCGGCGGAGTTCCGGATTAACCGCTCTGCCCCTTAGAAAAGAGGGTTGCCAAAAGCACCAGAATATTGAATAAACTGTGCATTGTTATCGGTATTATCAAACTTTGACGACGCTCATACACATAACCCAGCCCGCAGGCCAGGATAAAAAGTGCGGGCCAGTGTTGCGGATTCCCATGAAAAACAGCAAATATCCCCGAGGCAATGAATATGGCTGGCCAGCGGTTTCGGTTGGCAATCCTATCGGGAAAGTCGGCGTCTTCTCGGAGGGGGAGTTTGTTACGGGTTAATATTTCCACGAGATAACTTTGCAGTAATCCGCGGAATAAAAGTTCTTCCAGAATCGGGGCGAACACAGCCGGCAAAGTGACAATTAGAATGACACTCTTGAGGGGCATTTCTTTTTCCAGCATATCCAGCAGGTTGTGTTTTTGGATTTCGCGATAACCGCATAACTGACAAATCATCAAGGTGACCGAAAGGGTAAAAAAAGTTATTCCAAAAACAGAAATCGAATAAGTAAAGGCTCGGCCTGCATTTCTGCCCAGTTGTTTTAAGGTTAATCCCATACCCGAAAGTCTTTGGTTAAATCTTTGTCGGCCCAGAATGATTATGATAATCGATATGACGACATAACCAACAGCCATAATGAAAAATGCTAAATCCTGTTTTGCCAGGGAAGGATTTTCTGGAGGGGGCATGATCTTGGAAACTGCCAGAGAGAAGGAAATATATAACAACAGAATCATAAGAACATCCAGAAACTGAAGATGGTTGCGACGCAGAGGGGCCCGGGCGAGAAGGTCTTTCCCGTTTTTGTTTTTTCGCAGCCAAACGAAAATAATCGTTAAGCTGACAAAATACCATAGGTGTTCGAATAAAGGGGAGCCATTGTCCTGCAAGATATTTAATCCTGTAAAGTTATTATAAGCATCTTTAAAGACTTTTTCTTGCCTGTGAACGGCTGCGATTATCAGAGATGCCCTTGCGCATTACTGTTTTCCCAGTTCTTTACTTCTTTGTGCGGCACGATGAATCGTTTGTCGGATGATATTTCCCACATCCGACGCTTCCAGTATCTCTCGGCCGGCTACGGTAGTACCATTGGGGGAAGATACCATCTTGATAAGTTCCGCAGGATCCATTTGCCATTCGCTGAGTAGGCGGGCCGTTCCGGAAAATGTTTTTAATGCCAGTTCTCGGGCGATATCCTTATCCAGGCCTAGTTGCCGACCTGCCTCGATAAAATTATCGATCAGATAAGCGACAAAAGCGGGGCCGGATCCACTCAATCCGGTTACAGCGTCGAGTTGATCTTCGGTGACCGGAAGAGCGGTTCCCGCGCATTGCAGAATTTGCTTAACTTTTTCCAGGTCCTGGGGGGTAACATTTTCAGCCGCGGCAAAACCGGCTGCCATTTCTCCAACGAGACAAGCGGTGTTGGGCATGACACGAACCACTTTGGCCGGGAGCTGTTTCTGAATTTCCTCGATACGGACTCCCGCCATGATGGAAATGATAATTTGCTCCGGGCCGACAGTGCAACCATAATTATCTACCGCTGTGGAGAAATTCTGGGGTTTAAACGCTAATACAATAATATCGGATTTTCTGATAACTTCCTGATTGTCATCGGTTACCTGGATTCCGTATTTCTCCTGAATCGTTTTACGCTGAGGTTCCAGAATATCACTGCAAATGATGTTCCGCGAGTCTGCGAGTTTACTCTTCAGGATGGCCGAAATCAGGGCGGAAGCCATCTTGCCGGCTCCGAGAAATCCAAGGGCACCGATTTTACTATGAGACAGCTCTTCAGTCATAAGCAAATAAACCCTTTGGTAAAAGATAATGGTTATTGGTAGAGATACCCTAAAAGTAAAATCTATTATTTTCGAATCTCTATATCGAATACAACATTCCCATTCACGACGAAATCTGTCTTCACGATCGAGGAAGCTAAAGGAGAAAATGGAGTGATTACCTTTTTGCGCGACGGATTGGTTATGAGCATTGTCTTGCTGGCAGGCAAATCGGGCAGGGGTAGGTTTTCGATAGCCAATCCCGGTCGGGGAAGTATCATACTCAGATAGAGTCGGTCGCGTTGGATCGATAATCTTTCCTGCAAAGCCCGTTGTACGCCCCCTGCGTTAAACGCCATGAAACGGTGCTTTTGGTTGATCTGCAGTATTTTCCGGTAAGCGGAGCTGGAACTGATATTCATTTTATATTTACCGTCGGGTAAGTCATCCGGAATCCGAAGGGAGATACCTGCTTCCTGGGTTTTTCCTCGGATCGGCTCCAGTTCAACAAACGCCTTCAGCATTTGCCCCGGTTGTAATATCCTCTGACTGAGCCGGGATGATTTTATTACGGCGTAATTTATTTTATCATGAATAGTGGCGGTCATATGTAACCGGGTTAGTGTTACTTTTTCCCAGGGATTATTCATCATCAATGTTACTGGTTCCAGGATGTCCAGAAGAATATCGAAAATGTCGTTGTTGGAAGAAATGTTTTTAAAGCGAATTGAATCAGATTTATCAAAGTCCATTGATATTTCATAATCAATGGTATGTTCCCAGGGCAGACCACCTTTTTGTAACAACGCGTTCATTGCTGCCGTGGCGGCCATGAGAGGAGTTATGGCTTCATTGCGGGCTGCTTTGACGGAGAAATCTTCCTGGTAGCCGGGTCCGGACCAGTTAATACGGATATGGATATCTGTCATTTCGGGGATTTTTCCGGTTTCTCCATAAACAGCGGTTTCCTCGTCGGCACAAATGGTACCAATAAGCGAGGTAACTTCCCCCAGTTTAAATGACATGTTTTTACGACTCACAAAAGTATGAATTTTTCCGGTTCCCATGGGCCAGGCCGATGCCCCATTGCCGTTCCAGGCATGCCCGAAACCGTAAACCTGGTTGCCGATGACTTCTGTTGCCGTTCCCAGAACCGCAGCTTTCATATCACCCATCATTAAGGGAATAGACAGAGCCGAACCTGGTTGCAGTTTGATGGAGTCAACTTGATTTAAGGATGATGGCCCGTCAACCGCAACGGCTTGTAATAAATTCAATTGGGGTATCCATTGCTGCAGATATTCAAAGGCTTTGGTATTAAAGCCTCCCAGTGAAACTGTCAGAGGCAGAGATGTTCGTGCATGACTTGAGGGATTGGGGGCAGCCAGCCCGGCTTTTTGGGCCAGTTTCAGAATATATTCTTTGGAGAGTAAAGTTTCTCTCATTAGATCTTGAAAAATTCCGCGATCCAAACTTATTATATTCTCGCACGGGATTGAATTTTTTTGATTACCCGCCAAGCCAGCTTGGCGGACCTGGAGCATTTGCCGGATGGGGGTTACGCCATAGAGTGGTTCTTCTGAAAACTGCCATCCGAAAGACATGGCTCCTGCCATTTTGCCCTTGAAAAACACCGGTGAACCGCTTACTCCCTGAACACCTTTGGCCAGGGAAAATCGTTCATCGTCACATTTGATCAGTAAAGCATCCTGCTTGGGCCCTTTGTTACGCATTATTGAAACTGCTACCACATCAAAGCGTTCGATTTTATCACCGGAAAATACCGTTAAGCCATACCCTCTCATTCCCGGTGTTACTTCGTCAATATCGATATGCCTTTGGGGATCGAATCCCGATTGGAAAGGTTCGCTAATGGTTTGGGGTGTGTCTTGAGCTTTCAAGGAAGAAGTGCCGCCGTAAAAGCAGCATAAAGCTATAAAAGCGAATATAATCAAATTTAAACGCATAATATATGTTCCTGTATTTGGCTTTCGATAGTTATTCAATAAAAATTTCCTATAGTGCACAATGCCTGATTCTACCCGTAATTCATCACTTTTGAAAGTCTTTATGCTCCATGGGTACGATAATTCCAGGCTGGGTCCGATGCAACTGTTTTTCCTGTCTGTAAATACATTCATATTATGAAAACGCGAAAACTATACTCATCGCGATAAGTGTGGTTTTATCCTTTTTTCTATTATTACTCGCCAGATGTAAGAGGGCATTATGTCAAGAATGGGAAATTTTTCTGTTAACGCAAGAATGTTTTTTCAATATGATTAATGGCTATGTATTGTAAAGTGTATGCGTGCAAGTGTTTATGGGGAATTTTGCTTATTGCGGTCTTTTGCGTTTTTTCTTGTTTTTCATTTCTTATTTTTCACGGGTCAGCCGATAATGAATAAAGAGATGACCGCTTGACAGAAGGGTGTGTATATGGTATTATAGATACAATTGCTTGATAGGTGTTGAATTTTTGGTTGCCATTTTAATGGAATGAGCGGTTGACCTATGACGAAAAGGGCTTAATAGTTTGAAAGCCATTTTCGTCCTATGTCTGCCGTTCTGGTGGGCAAGCAGATGAGTTTATGTGATTCTTCGCTGGAATTATGCCAGCAGGAAATTGGTTATAATTTCAAAGATATTCAAATCTTGGAGAAGGCTTTCATACATGCGTCCGTAGCGGATGATCGTCTGGACAGTAATGAAAGGCTGGAATTTCTCGGCGATGCGATTCTGGGTATGGTTGTTTGCCACGAATTGTTTTGTCGTTTTCCCGATTATCTGGAAGGTGAGCTGACTAAGATTAAGAGTATGATCGTGTCTCGGCGCACCTGTGCCCGACTGGCCAAAGAAATTGGTTTGACTAAATATTTGCAGGTCGGTAAAGGAATGGCCAGCCAGATCAAATTACCTAATTCCTGTGCCGCGGCTGTGATGGAGTCGATTATCGGCGCGATTTTCATTGATGGCGGACCGGATGCAGCTCGAGATTTTATTCTTCGTCATATTGGACCTTTGCTGGATAAGGCCGATGCCGGCCAACATCAGGGAAATTTTAAAAGCATGCTGCAGCAATATTCGCAGCGAATTATGGATGCCACGCCGGTTTATGAAGTTTTGGATGAGAAGGGCCCCGATCATAGCAAGTGTTTCGAAGTTTGCGTGGTAATTGATCATCGCCGTTTTTCCGGCGCCTGGGGTCCCAGTAAAAAAGAATCCGAACAGCTCGCTGCTTATAATGCTCTTTGCGAGTTGAGCTTGCTGCCGGAAAACTCCAATCCGTCTGCCTCCGGTAATTAAGAGTAAATTCTTTACTGAGGCTTGGACAATACGCTTGGTCAAAATGTTACACCATAGCGGAGTGTGAAATCACCTTTCAATTGTTGTTGTCTAAAAAAGGATATATCATCCGCGGATTAACATAGCTGTATAACCGCCGTCACGCCACCCGAAATCCGTTACATTATGGGAGGTGGAATTTCCCGGCAGGGTGAGTTTCTCGTGCTGAAGGTTGAAATCGGGTGTGTCATCCAGAAATTTTTGAATCAGGGAATCGTTTTCCATCGTATCTATGCTGCATGTACTGTAAAGGATTCGTCCTTTGGGCTTAAGGGTGGCGACCGCTCGATTCAGAAGTTCCATTTGCATATGTGCCAGACGCTGGATGTCGATAGGTTTAAGGCGGTGCCGAATTTCGGCCCGACGAGCCATGACTCCGCTGTTGCTGCAGGGCGCATCGATCAGGATCGCATCGAAAAGACCATCTCTGGAGATGTGTTGATCCAGATTTTCCACCAGTGAGGCCTGGATGATGGTTATGCCCAGGCGGCGGCAATTTTCCCGGATGAGATCGAGTTTTTTCGGCAGAATATCGCAGGCGATAATGGAGCCGGTGTTATTCATCAGTTCGGCCAAATGAGTGGCTTTTCCTCCGGGGGCGGCACAGAGATCGAGAATTCGTTCATGGGGTTTTGGATGAAGCTGCGGTGCAACTGCCATAGCGGTAGTATCCTGAATGGTAAAAAGCCCTTCCTGATAACCGGGCAATTGTTCGGGAATGACTGATGTTTCCAGAATAATAGCGTTACCATGTAGCTGGGCAGAAACACCACCTTTTGCCAGAAGAGCAATCAATTCCTCTCGGCTGCCACGAAGGCTATTGTTACGCAGGATAAGACAAGGGCGGGAATTAGAGGCCAGGCAGATTTGTTTTACGATTTTTTCGCCAAATTGTTTCAACCATCGTTTTATCAGCCAGAGTGGTTGTGCATAGGTCAGACTAATATATTTAGCTAAATTTTTGTCGGGATTGGGTAATAAATTAGTGTTGAATCTGCAGACTGTGTTTGGGTTCAGTGCCAAGACCGATCTAGGGTTATCATTGTCTTGGGGGGGAGAAAACCGGTCGATATCTCGCTGTACGGAACGCAGGATTGCATTTACAAATGAATCCCCTCCCCGCAGGCCTGTATCGCGGGCCTGATTGACAGCTTCGTGGACGGAAGCGAAATCAGGCGTTCGGTTCAGATATATCATTTGGTATATTGCAACCCGCAGGATTTGAAGAAAAATCCGGTCGATTTGGCGCAAAGGACGGGAACAGTGTTTGGCAATAACGTAATCGAGTGTTATCAATTGTCGGCAGGTGCCATAGGCTAGTTCAGTGGCTAAACGCCGGTCACGATAGTCACAGGGATGTTCGCGAAAAATAATATCCAGATTATCCTGTATATTTCGTTGATATCTCTCGAAATCAATGAGACAATTAACCGCAATGTTACGGGCGGAATTGTTACTCAGCAGGATATTTTTCTTTTTGGCCATATATGATGTTTATCCGTTTAAAAAGATATTTCCGGGTCGCAGATGTCTGCCGTTTACAAAATCAGTAAAATCAATGAGCTTTTTCCCTTCGGGTTGCACCTGAAGCAGTTTTAAACAGGAATTTGAGCCACAGGCTATGGTCAGATTTTCCATCAACATACCCGGCTGAGTCGATGGAGCAGAGGGTGCCACTTCCGCCCGGGCGATTTTTACCCGTAGCGGTTTTTTGTTTTGTTGTTGTAAATAACAGTAGGCGCCCGGCCAGGGCCAGGTACCATGGATATGATTTCGTATCTGTTCGGCTGTTTTACCCCAGTTAATCGCGCCATCGGTCCTTTTCATTTTTGGTGCCCGGCTGCTCAGGGTGGCATCCTGAGCAATTGCCTGGTCTGTACCATGGGCAATCTTGTCCAGGGTATCTGAAACCAGTTTCGGTCCCATACGCGCCAGCCGATCATGGAGTTGACCGGCCGTTTCCGTCGGATAAATATCGGTGACGGATTGGGCGAGAATGGCTCCGGCATCCCAGATTTCATTTAATTCGATGATGGTGAGACCGGTTTGTTTATCTCCGTTGATTATGGCCCAGTTGATGGGGGCCGCTCCACGGTATTTAGGCAAAAGTGAGCTATGCAGATTGATAGCTCGACAGTTCGGAATTTGGATGAGTTTATCGGGTACTTTTTGGCCGAAGGCTATCACCAGTAGTATTTCAGGTTTCAAGTCGATAATATGTTCGATGAATTCTTGTTTTTTTATGTCTTCTATTCCCCGGTAGTCCCGATGTGAATTTTGGGCCAATTGCGCGATAGGAGTAGGTTGGATTTTTTTCCCCCGACCTGCCGGCCGGTCCGGTTGCGTTATGATTTCCAGAATATCATGTCTGGAATCCACCAGCCATTGAAGAGTGGGACAGCCGAACTCGCCACTGCCAAAATATACAATTTTCATTATCCAATACCTTATTATGCAGTTACTACAGGTAACTTTTTTTACCGACACATCTCGATTTTACTATCCACTATAGTATATGTTCGAGAATTGTTTGGAAAGGAAATTTTGATAGGGTGAGAAACTAACTCAAACTGACCGATTTTATGCCGCGAGGAGTTTTTCCAGGCGGCGGATAACTTTTTTCTCATGAGAAACTTTAATAACATTTTGAACCTCCTGACGCCAAATGATCTGGTGCACACGGGCTTTGAGTTGGCTGATCGGCGGCAAAGACAGCATGTACTTGGAATTATTTTTATCGCCTTGTGCATGTTGGCTATCAATGCCAACATGGGTCAGGCAGGCATAGGCACTATCGACCAGGCACAGGTGTCTAACTATTGCCCGGTACCGCCAAACACGGTAATCGCCCAGCCCCAGATGCTGTTTCTGTTCTTTGATCATCACCTCGATAGCCCATCGCTTGAGATATCGGCTGACAACTTTCTTCATCGACAAACG
>Ga0180435_10004377_pt1 | contig 13942 bp, 15 predicted proteins | sample SS_ome_3_FD_132467 | JGI IMG/M metagenome (GOLD analysis project Ga0180435, IMG submission 132467) | Hypersaline lake sediment archaeal communities from the Salton Sea, California, USA - SS_3_S_1 metaG | ecosystem: Environmental > Aquatic > Non-marine Saline and Alkaline > Hypersaline >... | reverse complement strand
TCGAACCGGCGTACCTGGTGTTGCAGACCAGTGCATAAGCCACTCTGCCATCGCGCCATTTCCAAGTGGGCGCGAAGTTTAGCGGTAATTGCCTGGGATTGGGATAGCCTCAGGCAATACTTTTCGATATTGCTTAGCGATCGGCCAGTTGGTTGCCCGCAACATAGCTGCGCAGTGCATCGGCGCCGTTACAAACAGCAGTCTGCATCTGTCTTGCTTTTGTTGATAGACGTCCTTTGTCCGCATACCAGGTGCACTCGGATTGCAGCCATTCGATGGCCGCTTCCTGGCAGGCTGGTCGCTGTGCAAGAGTGGACTTGCGGCAGGCGCGCTCAGGCACAATCTGGCGATTCTTCCAATCCAGCCCGACGTGGGTGCCCTGATGGGTAAAACCGACGGTGTAAATCATTCCAGGGTCTTCCGGCAAGCGCGTTTCGATGCTCTCAGACAACCCCAGGGTGGCAATAATCACAAGTAATAATGTATTCATGCAGCCACCTTATGGCGGTTTTTCAAGCCATGCTGTGACGCCGATATCAGTTATGTAGATTCCACCTTGTGATCAAAATATCTTGTCTATGCTTCTAAGACCTAATAGGTGAACTCAAATTAACAGGATAAGAGTTTGGTCATGCAAGCAAAAAATTCGGGCTTTACATTGATGGAGGTCATCGGCGTTCTGGCGGTGATTGCAATCATTGCGGCGCTCGCCACGCCACAGATCGTTCAGGCAATCCAGCTACGCCTGTGATCTGGATGGCGACGGTAATGGTGATGGCACCTTTATCACCTACCGAATTGACGGTGTGCCGGATAACCTGGCGCAGAATATTTCGCAGATGCTGGACAAGGACGGTGCTAACACCTCTGGCGATACAGCGTGGCAGGCAGCCGGGCGGGTGAAACGATACGGCGGCAAGCATGCGTCAATTCTAGTGATGTGTCTTGCTCGGGTATAACTACGGGTAAAGAGTGCCATGACTCAACTCCGGGACAGCCAGGGATCGGCGACGCCTCGAGTCAGTAAACCGCTGGGCCAACGCCTGGTTGATCAGATTTTTGCGACCGCGATTAAACACAAAGCAACCGATATTCATCTGCAGCCGGAAGAGCGCAACATGCGCGTGCGCCTGCGGGTAGACGGTATTCTGCGTGAAGAGATAGTCGTGCCAAAAGCCATCCAATCTGCCGTGCTTGCTCGGGTTAAGCTGATGGCAAATCTGGATATTACGGAAAAGCGGGTACCCCAGGACGGGCGTATCCGTTTCACTTTTGGCAGTGGTCACATAGATCTGCGCGTATCAACGCTGCCTACCAATCATGGTGAGAGCATTGTCATGTGCCTGCTGGACGGAAGTGCCGTGCAGTTATCGCTGGCGGAGCTGGGCTTTGCGCCCAATGATCTGGCGCGTATTGAGCAGGCTATCAGTCACCCCTATGGCATGGTGTTGGTCACGGGTCCCACAGGCAGCGGTAAAACAACTACCTTGTACACCGCAATAGGCACCATCGACCGGGAAGCACGAAGCGTATTTACGCTCGAAGATCCGATTGAATATACCTTACCCATGATCCGCCAAACCCAGGTTAACGCAGATATCGGAATGGATTTTGCCGCCGGATCGCGTTCGCTGTTGCGCCAGGATCCAGATATCCTCCTTGGTCGGAAGCAGTCATTTCGAGTTCCAGCACCTGACCGTCCGCTTTCGGCTATCACGGCTACCCTACGCTTTCGAGTCGAATTTACGCGTGACCGATACTTCTGGCTCACCAGCAACTACGCGGTTGTAGTGACTATCTGTTACAAGCGCCTGCCGGTGGATACGCTGCTGGGTTGATTATGGGTTAGCCATCGACTCGCTGGGCTTCGCGTAAATATCTGACAGCACAACCTGCACGGCATGGCCACACTGCAGACCCGTTGGACTATTAACCTTACCTTGCCAAACATCGCGCTCTCAGATTGTCCTGCGCGCAATGGAAATCCACCTGATCAGAAAAGCCGGTTCAACCCGCGCCAGTGTGCTAACTGCTTCCAGCGACAGATACAGGAAAATCAACTTACCTCTTAGGCGCCGCTAACTCTGCCGCTCTTCGAGATATATTGCAGAGAGTAAAGGGGGAGTTGTCAATCGAAGATAGGCAGTCCGCTGGGTACACCGTTGGCTACGTCGAAATCGCTGCGTAAGTCCAGACAGGATGGATCTGTCAGAGCATGAAGGAATTCTATGATGCTATCCACTTCATCATTTGAATAACCCATTGCCGGCAGTTCATTGTGCTGTGCTATAAAGTCCACAATCTCCGGGTCGTCCATTGCCGCATAGTTCTCGGCATCGAGATCTGGATGAGTGGGTAAGACGGCCTGTCGCTTCTGATTATAAGCATAAAGAGATGCAACAGGGTCAAGATGGTGCTCAACTACAGCACGCAGCGATTTATATGGGCCGCTATGCCCATATGGAGCCGTTATGGAGATATTTCTCAGTGAGGGCGTGCGAAATTTAAGTATATCTGTCTCTAGTCCGGTTACCTGTTCCCGGCCGAAGTCTTCTCGACCCTGCGACCTGCTATCGCCATTGCTGCCGCGGCCGGCGCCAATCTGCGGCATGGCAATCGCGTGGAAGGCCTGATCGGTCTGATAAAGTCCACTATGGCAATCCGCGCATGATCGTCCAGCGCCGTCGTCGCCGTAAAACAGCTTCATCCCATTCACTGCCGACTTGCTCATGGCATGCGAATTACCGCGCAAAAAGCGGTCGAACGGACTGTCATCGCAGCGCCACTGCCCACCTTCGAAGGCGGCAATGGCGTTGGCAGCGTGTGCATAAGTGATGTCTGAGGCAAAGTTCACTGTCTCGAAAGCCGCCTTGAACATCTCAACGTATTCGGGAATCATCCGTAACCGCTGCGCCAGCAACTCCCATATAACTTCAAAGTTGTTCGGGATGGCAGCCGCATCCGCAATATTGTTCTCACCTGGCTGCCCAGCCATTTCTGTCGCGGAAGTGACGGGGAACATAGCCTGACAAGCGAGTACATTCTCCAGATTGTCAGGCAGCATCATCCCGGCCGGCGTTACGCATTCACTTGGATATCCGGAACCCTCGATGCGAGTCACACGCCCATCGTGGAACAGCGTGTGAAAAAATGAATCACCAAGATTGAATACCGGTGGGGCATTGCGTGGCACGCGCTCGACAATGCGTTCGTCACCGCCTCCAGTCGTACGCGTGATACCTAAACCTGAACCGCCTTCACCCACCGGTAACGAAAGCCCGTCACCGGTGGCGGCCAATGAGTGGTGGCAAGTACCGCAAGATATGTTTCTGTTTCCACTCAAGACCTTGTCGAACATCAGATTGCGCCCAAGCTCTACTTTGAGTTGACTGGGTGTTGAGAACTGATGGTTGGCCGCTGGCAGACGACCCAGTCCTTGCCCCTGGTTTGCTAAAACCTCGGGCATTGCCATCATTAGCGAGAAGGTTACGAGCAGCGCAAACACATTGTTGGCATATGCGGGTCTGGCTGCGAATAGCGTAGACATTAGAATTCTCCATGTGGCCTTAATCTAGGCACGCGCAGGATGAAGTGGGAGGCCCTGTTCTCATGCAACGTGCCTGGATGGCTCAATTTACCTACCGTCGCCGCCTAACCCGGTCCTCTGACTAGATTCCGCCGCACAGGCCGGTAAAGACAGCGGCGCGCGTACTGCTGGCGCCGAGGACTGGTGGCGACAACTGAGCACCGGGAACTGGAAAATCCGTGCTGGTCAGATCAGGCACCCAGCTGTCTGCATCTGTCTTAACGGGTCCCGGGTGAAAGTCGACCACCAGGTGTATCTCTGCACACAGCCCGTTGCCTGCATCCAGCCCATCGATCGGAACGCCGTCGGTGTCTTCATCAGGAAATATAATTCCCTCCAGCACTAACTGGTTAAAGTCGAATATGCCGTCCGGCAGGCCATTGTCGCGAATGGCCAGATCAATGTTGATGACGCCCCCCGGCGGACTAAGTGCACTGATGGCTGCATTGCCATAGTAAACCTCACCGCGCACCTCCGGATTGAACAAGTCTGTATCCATGCAAGGCGTGGTTCCACAATTCTGGGGGTTGTTGAAGATCACGATCCACACGGTGTGAGCGAAGCCAGCCTCGTCTACTTTGGTCATGAGACGCCCCTGAATATGCGATTGTGTGCGATTCAACCAGGCGCCCCCGGTCAGTTCCAGTGGATCGCTGGGCGGTAAGGCGAACACGTCGCCGGCCTGAAAGTGAGCTTGCGCCGCGGCAGGCCCCGCCAGTAGCGTGGTGCACGCGGCCAGCAAAGTGCTACAGATCCATAGCCGCAGTCTTGTGAGGGTTTGTTGTTTGTGAGTATTCATTCTTTCTGCACTCCTATCTGGTGAACGGAAGATCTGGTTTCGAAATTTCCCGTGGTCATATTCAATGCTTTGCTGCCATGAGCCAATGCAGAAACCCTTCGGAAAGTGTTCGGAAATCCTCCTTATGTCACTCTGATTCAGTGTTAATATTTCAGACGTTCATTCACCTACGCCTGACAGATTGGGAAGAGGGAGGCAGGATGATTGTTTATGAGTTCGGCGAGTGGCGTGTAGAGCCTGACCTGGGTCGAATGAGTAGGGATGGTGAACAGGTGCACCTAGAGCCTAAGACGCTTGCGGTCCTGACGACGTTGATCGACAAGCCTGGCGAGGTCGTATCGAAAGAGGCTTTGATCAGTGCGGTGTGGCCTAATCAAGTGGTCGAGCCCAACGCAGTGTCGCGTAATGTTTCGTTGTTGCGACGTGCGCTGGGTGACGATTCTCGCCAGGCCAGATACATTGAGACGATTCCCAAGCATGGCTATCGGGCCGTGGCGCGGGTTCGTCGGATTGAAAAAACCAGCAATATCCTCGATGGCTCCAGCCAACGCGGCGCAGGTGAGATGCTCGATGTTCTACCTGTGGATAGTCTGTCTTCAGATTCACAGGCCAGCCTGCTGGCTCCTTTCGGCAGTGAAACCCCAACTGTGGGCATATCTCCCTTTTCGCATTCGTCAGCGGATGATCTGGGAGCCTATGCCGGCTGGGTCGTTGAAGACATCTACAATGAACTGGCCGACACAAACGTACGACTGGTCGCCAGCATCTCAACTCAGGACGTTCATTCCAGCAGTGCCGACTACCTCATCGTCGGCAAAATCTTAGGCGACACTAGCGGCTGTCGTCTATCGTTGCGCCTTGTGCGTACCATTGACCAACGTGTGCTTTGGTCTTATCAACGCAATGAGTCACAAGCTAGCGTGCAAGAGGCCCGGTTTACCAAGGCGCCGTTTTTAGCGCGTATGGTCGAAGCGATATTGGACGATATCCGTTGGGTGAGCCGGTTGGATGTGGCGAACGAACAGGCGCGAGAGTCTTTCTTTGCGGGCATGGTCGCGTTAAGTGAAATCACTTTGAGTGCAGGCGGTAACTGGCATGCAGCGGCGAACCACTTTGCCCATGCGGCAGACCTAGATCCGGATTTTTCATGGCCCTTCACGTTGCTCGCAATCATGTATGCAAATCGACTGGGCTACACCATACCGGCGGAACAGGCTTTACCGCTCGCCCACGAAAGCGTAAGACGCGGCCTGGAGCTCGATCCCGACAATACGTACGCATTAGGCCAGGTGAACATAGACCTCGACCTGGACTACGAATCAGCTCTACGTAATTTGGATCTGGCCCGCAGGGGTGGTTGGCCGTTAGGGCTCGTTGATGCGCAAAAATGTAAAGCGTATTTTTGCCAGGGACGTATCGAAGATGCAATTCAGACCTGCCAGAGCGCGGTAGCAGTCGGGGCAGAGCTCGATCAAGCCAACTCGCTCACCTTTCTTGGCGAAATACTCATAGCAGCCGGGCGCCATCGGGAGGCATATCATCTGTTGGATAGATCCCTGCATATGATAGGACGAGGCGAAGCGGAAGATGGCTCTCAATTCGATCCAGTACGGGCTCGGATAAAGGCCTCTTGGTTTGCTGGTGACGTTGACCAGGCAAGAGAGCTGCTCACTCAGGCTCTCGAGCTTCACGGTGATGGCATGTCGTACTCGATGCCCGGAGTGCTCGCTCTGCTAGGAGAGGTCGAATCGGCCCGGCAAATTCTTCTGCAAACCGAGCGCCTGATGGAGGATGGTAGAGTCACCCTGTTTACGCCGATTGTCGAAGGCTACTTCTTTCTGGGTGACCTGGACAGCGCCTTCAGATGGCTCGAACATGCTGTTGCCAACCGCGAGTGGTTCATCATTGGTGCGATCCGGTGCGCCTGTTACTTCAGTGGCCTGCGGGAAGATAGTCGATTCGCCAGTGTGATGGAGAAACTGCATCACATCGAAGCACAGGGTACGCCTACCCCGTCCTCAGCCGCCAGCGAGAGGTTGAAGCCCATCTGATACAGGCTACTTGAGCCATAGACTTTGTTTGGCGATTAGCTGCTGAGTTGCGTGGCGACAGCTCATGGTAAACAGCTGGTGCGGCAACTTTTGCGCCAAAGTCAAGGTCACGCAAGGTCACGGATGTCAAACCAACCTGGTTTGGCATTTGCCTTTTTTCTGATGAGGCGCAAGGTAGAAAAGTACTGTATTGAAACATGCAGCCAACCTTGGGGTGGAAAATAATTTTTGGACCCGGCAATAGACTCTTAGCTGAGGTGTTAGGCAACTGTTTGTCAGACCGTTGCCCGCGCGGCTGCCCGCGAGGGGCTAACCCGCGAGCAGGTCCCGTCAAGTATCACGGCTACCCGACGCTTTCGAATCGAATTCACGCGTGCCTCATACTTTTGGCTCACCAGCAACTACGCGGTTATGGTGACTATCCGTCCGCGACACGAAAACAGTCGCCGTATCGAGAACCTCACCTACGGCACTGTTCATTGGCTTCTCCTCGTCGTAGTTCAGCGCTAGAGCGCCTCAGATTTTGAACTAGCAAACGTCGGCTGAGTGTCGCCTTAAGCGTGTCGCCTGGCGAGCGTGAGGGCGGCTTCTCGATAACAGACGCTCACCCCTGCCAAGCAACTGGCTCTGACAGGCCTATTTTGTTGAAAAACTCTTGGGCCAAAATCTGAACGCGACCGAGAGTTCGGTCATTCGCTCATTCTTCCTGAATCAATGGAAGTAGTTTCAACAAAAAGCTCGATTGAGGGCAGTAGTCGATCGGACAATCATCCGGGTCGAGTGGATTAAGACCCAATTCTATCTCCTGGCCATCGCCAAGGCCGTCGCCATCGGTATCGGCGTCGAGCGGATCTGAGCCGTGAATGTTCACCTCTTCGTCGTCCGTCAATCCGTCATTGTCATCGTCGACATCGGCAGAATTTCCTATCCCGTCCCCGTCCGTGTCTTGGGATTCGGCAGGGTCTTCCGGAAAGGCATCGTCCCCGTTAAACACGCCGTCGCGGTCACGGTCGGCACTAAAGATGTAGCCTGATCCGGAGTCAATGCCGAGGTCGCGGTCGCGGGGGGTGCCGATCACTCCTGTCCAACCGTCGAGTGAAACCGACCCGAACGCGTCCCCTTCGGAGTTGTCCGCCGGCCTGAGAACCTGGTGTTGCTCCCAGGCATCTTGCGAGTCTAGTACGAACACACGTGCAGAGCCTCGACGAAAACCGCCATCCGAGTCTCCGGTTACACCGATCAGAACTGCATCGCCGGAAATCGCTACGCTGCCTCCGAATCGGTCCCTCTCGTTCCCGGTTTGATCAACAAGCTTCTGTTCCTGTGTCCAGTCCCCGTTTCCTTGCCGTGTAAAGAGATAAGCTGAACCGGAGTTGCAGTTGACAGGGTCTATAGGACAAGCTTCATCTGTCGCAGAGGCCCCAATGACGACGCGCTCATCCGAGATGGCGACACTGTTTCCAAAGCTGTCTGCCGGAATGCTGTCGTCGCCTACGACCTTATCCTCGATGGACCAAACGTCATTTTCTCGCACGAATATGTAGGCGGCGCCTGTATTGGCATCCCCATTTACCTCGTTGGGCGCGCCGACGATTATGCGGTCGCCCTCAATGTCGACCGCGCTGCCGAACCACGCCGAGCAGCATTGCGCTGGTGCATTTGGCAACAGCTTCTGTTGCTCACTCCACGCTCCCGTGACATCGCGGACGAACACATAGGCAGCTCCGTCGTCGATTCTAACGTCGTCGTCCCGATATGCTCCCACCACTGCTGTATCACCCCATACCGCTACAGAGATACCCACGGCGTCCCCACCGCTGGCATTGGGGAACGGTAGTTTCTGCTGTTCCGACCAACTACCCTGATCACGAACGAAGATGTAAGCGGTACCGCTGTTAGTAGCGCCATTGCTTCCGTCCGCGGCGCCCACGATGATCGTATCGTCGGCGATGTCGACATCGGTTCCAAATAGGTGGTTCGCGCTGCCGTCACCGGCAGTGAGCTTGGCCTGCTCGACCCAGCTACCGGTACTGTTACGAACGAAGACATAGACCGCACCGGCGTTGTTCCCAAGTTCACCTTCGAATCGCGCCCCAAGAACGGCAGTGTCACCGGAGATTGCAACTGCGCCTCCCAACCTATCGCTCTGGGCACCGTCCGAGGCCAGCAGCTTAGTCACCTCTGTCACATGCTGAGCCGCCGCAGAGGAGATTAAACCGAAATACAGAATACACAGGCTGACCACACAATTGATGATGCGCCGTACCCGGACCATCCCAGGATTCGTGTCAGCTCGCTCGTCTCCAAGTAGTTCCGCACATAACATTGATCCACCTATCACCGTCACAACGATTCGATAGAGGATCTCTTCTGAAATACAACGAGTCAACCCACAGTTGGTTGAAACAAACGGTTCGCAGGACCGTACCTCGAAATATTTTTTTAACCTGCGAGTTGCCGATTCTGTCGGCGAGCCTTGTGCGAGCGCCGCAAATGTATCTTGCGGGTCGATTTTTGCCCGATAGCTTATTTTCAGGCTACGGCAGCTCTCGGAAAACTCAGGCACTCGCCGTTTCAGACGTGATCAGATCAAGAACGGCCAGAATTGGTCACTCACCCTCCACATTCTCAATCCGCTCGGTTATTCGACTTGCGTCGCGGTACTGTTTAAACCCTATCGCGCAATCTGGTTTGGCCCCGGTTTAGTGAACACTGATCTTACCCCGAAATTTTGGACACCAAGTTAAGCGTCATTTAATGACGGCAGAAAACGAGGTGTTACATGTCAAAAAGGAAATTTTACTCGCAAGAGTTTAAACGAGAAGCGGTAAGTTTAGTGGTCGATCAAGACTACAGCTGCGCCGAAGCCGACCGCAGTTTGGGCGTTCGTGGCAATTTGGTGGGGCGTTGGAAACGCGAATTAGAATCGGGGGGCAGTGCCTTTCATGGAGGTGGCAAACTGACGACAGACCAACAGCGCATCCGCGATCTCGCAACGCAAGTCCGGCACCAAGAAACTGATCGGGGCGATCTAGTGGGTTCGCTTCCCTTGAGAAAAGTACGGGCTAAAAGAGCAACTTAGAACTGAGTTTTTACACGGCCTCGGCCACTTTCAGACACTAAGGTGTTGCAGAAGACATTGTTCGCTTGTTAACTTACTTGGCGGAAAGAAATTACAATAAGAGAACTACTCAACATGGGAAATAGAGCACTAGCACTAGCGGCACTGATTCTGACCACGGCCTTTAGCGCCACGGTTCAAGCACAGACAAACGTTATTCAATACGACAGTTTCCAGTCCCCGGGAGGGTATACACTCGCCGACTACGAAGCGAACTGGATCAATCCCTTCGGTCTAGGCGAAATGCACGAAGATTACATCGGGGACACAAGGACATTTGAGAATGGCAAGCTCCGTATAGACGCGGCACCATTTCAAACTTCGGCTGACTTTAGCGTTTTCGACCATATTAAATACTTCGCCATAACCCCAACTCCTGTGGCAATTCCCCAGGAAGGCAGCATTACTTTTTCGGCTGAAATCGAAGCTGAAACTCCAGGGACAGTACCTGGACGAATCATCGAGGGCACATATGTGCAGAGTGGACAGCCCTACAAAAGTATCGCACTAGAAGGTCAACAAGCCTGCGCTACTTTGCACATGATTGACTTCGCCTCAGGCCAGTTGTTCGATTGGTTGGTATCGGGGAACAAAGCGCTGGCCCTTACGGAAAGATTGCCGACAACAGTAACGGGGTCTCCTGGTGCGGGGCGCAACGAGATATACACCCAGATCGTTGGCGAATTCGAAATCACCCCGGGCGCGCACAATTACGCTATCCGCTACAGCAGAGACTCAGACGGTGACCAGGTAGAGTTTCTGATTGATGGTCAAGTAATGGCCAGTTACGAAGGTGTGGGTGTGCCACTCGATAACCGAGAAGAATTTGTTAAGTATCCCGCGTTGGGTAATGGCGAGTTGCTCAAGGATAAAATGCAATTCTTCACTATGGCTCACGGGGTCTTCAGCCTGTTAGATGAATTCCCGTTCCAGCATCCAGATGCTCCCGAATTTTCCGTGTCTATACCCGTCGAAAATCGCATCTTCGGCCAAGGTGTGAGAGCGACGTACGATAATTTCAAAATTACTACGAGCACCAAAGATTAAGCGATCTCTCGCTATCTAGCTTGCGCAGACCAGTAGCAAACAACTGAGAAAAGTAGAACATGCTCAGAACGTTGATTGCTACTGGTCCATTCAGTGCGACCTCAATCAATGTCCGAAAACGGTCCAGGCCGTGTGAAAACTCAGCTGTAGATTCGATGATTTGGGCTGAGTTTTCTATCGGCGTGCAGAAGTTTGTTCAGCTCTGCATCGCTTCGATGAGTTGTTGTGGTCCTAGGATATTCAGTACTCGTTTCATGTTGTATGCCAGATCATGGAGACTCATCTCAGCACTCACTTTGGGTAACGTTTTCGTCAAGAAGTGAGTGTATCCCATCTAACATTTGAGCGTGCCGAACGGATGCTCTGCCGTACATCTTCGCGTACGCATGCGTTCTGGCTCTCCCTCAAGCCGAGCATCGAGCTCATCCACGACATGCTCATGTTCCCAACGTGCCACACGACGATAGTTGCTCGTTGTACACTTCGCTTTCATTGAACAGCTCGGGCAGTTGGACGACCAGTATTTGTTGATGGACTGACCTTTCTCCTGGGTATTGAAGTACCAGATCAAGCGCTCTCCTGCACGGCATTCATACTCATCGTCATCGGCGTGATAGATGAAGTCGCGTTTGGTGAACAACCCTTTCTTACGATTGCCTGATGTCAGAGGTCTCGGTAAGTAAGTCGTGATGTTGTCTTGTACACAGGCCAATATTTCCTCGCCTTTGACACAGCGACTAAAAATGTTATTCATAGAGTGTCGGTTTTTGGGAAACTTAAAGTGGTTTCGAGGATGCCTCGATAGCAGGCGCTCAGAATCGTATCTTAATGCTCTCAAATGTGCCCAAAATGACATTATTGAAAGTTCACGCTAGACTCTATCCAGACAAAAAAGGGAGGAAAATTATGTCTGAAGCCTCTTTGTATGAGCGGTTGGGCGGTGAAGAGAATATTCGAAAGATAGCAGCCACGCTTTTCGACACACACGCTAAGAACCCCACTATTAATGCTCGATATTTAGAAAGCGACCGAGACCAAGTTATTCAGCTGGTTTTCGAGTTTCTGTGCAATGCGACGGGTGGTCCTCAGGAATATACAGGTCGAGATATGCTAACCGTTCATCGGGGAATGAATATTTCTGAGCAGGAGTTCATGGCCGTACTCGATGACATTCTCATAGCGTTACAAACACACGGTGTAGGCCAGCGAGAACAGGAGGAACTGCTTCTCGCTAACTACAATCTGCGCGGCGACATAGTCAGGGTATAGGTTCTACGCTTACCCTCACAGACGTGCGGAACACTTGGGGCGTAACCGTTGACGTTTTGATTGCGCCCAAACAAGCACCAGTCCGGGTTTCTCAGGAGCGGTCATAGTGAATCGCTCCGGGTTTACCGGAGGCTCATTTCTTTGAGTCACGCTGCCTCAGCTGACCCTTCCAGTTGTTGATAGTACAACGATTCTTTCTCTGCTGGCGGCATATCACCAATCGGCTCAAGAAGCCTACGGTTGTTGAACAAGTCCACTCATTTCAATGTGGCATACTCAACTTCCTCTAGATTTCGCCAAGAACCTTGCTGACGGATCAGTTCAGTCTTATACAACCCATTGATGGTTTCTGCCAGCGCATTGTCGTAAGAATCGCCGACACTGCCGACAGAAGCGGTGATTCCCACTTCTGATAGGCGCTCGCTGTATCTGATCGACACATATTGAACACCGTGGTCACTATGATGGATGAGTTGCTGTTCACGAAGATCACGGTCGTACAAGGCCTGCTCCAACGCGTCCAAAGCGATGTCAGTTTTCAGCGAGAGGGACACCCGCCAGCCTACAATGCGACGGGCGTAAGCGTCGATGACAAACGCCACGTAAGCAAAGCCCCTCCAGGTTGCCACATAAGTCAGATCGGCAACCCACAAGGCGTTCGGACGGTGGACAGTAAAATTTCGGTTCACCGCGTCTCTTAGCCGATCTTCGACGACGCCTGGGATCGTCGTGATGACCTTCTTGCCTCGTCTAACTCCTTGTATTCCAATGACTTTCATCAAACGAGCAATTATGCAGCGCGTCACTTCGATCTCTTCTCGATTGAGTTGCAGCCAGACTTTTCGAACACCGTAGACACGAAAATTCTCGTCCCACTCCCGCTGAATTTCTGGCTTCAACGTCTCGTCTCGTTTTGCGCGATCTGAGCGCTTTTCAGGATCGCTGTCAACAGCAACTTAAAACTGACCCTCTTAGCGCCTAAAACAGCAAGATAAAATTGACCCCCTGTAAGTGTTGATTAACGAAAAAGCGCCGCCTGACCTTGTGTCAGGCAGGCGGCGCGCTGTTGCCCGCCGGCGTCAGAACGCCGGCTTTCTTTTTGTCTTTTAGCCGGTAGCTGTCACCTTTGATTTGAACCACATGCGCGTGATGCAACAGCCGATCTAACATCGCGGCTGTCAGCGCTGAGTTACCCGCAAAGGTTGAGTCCCACTCGCCAAAAGATAAGTTCGAGGTCAGCATGATCGAGCCGTGTTCGTAACGCTTGGCAATGACCTGAAAGAACAAGTTCGCCTGGTTGCCTTGCAACGGCAGATAACCCACCTCGTCAATGATCAAGATGCTAGGACCCAGCAGCGACCGTCTCATGTACTGATCCAGCCGACCTTGTTGCTGCGCCTTCTCCAACTGGTACACAAGATCTGCAGCGGTGATGAATCGTACTTTGATACTCGACTGGGTGGCTAGATAGCCCAACGCAATGGCTAAGTGGGTCTTGCCGACACCGCTTGGGCCCAAAAAGATGACGTTCTCCTTGCGCTCCACAAAAGCCATCGACTGTAGTGTCTGGATGGTCTTCTTAGGCGCTCCGGCCGCGAACTGGAAATCATAGTCATCGATCAACTTGATCACCGGGAACCCGGCGAACTTGGTCAGCATGGCTTGGGAGCGGCTGCGCCGCTCCGCTTGCTCTGCCTTCAGGCACTGCTCAAGAAAGTCTGTATAACTGGCCTCTCTATCAACGGCCGCCTGAGCCAGCTCTGGGTACTGTTGGCCAATGGCCGTGAGCGTAAGAGTATCGCAGGCACTCTGGATGCGTTCGTCTTGGATGTTCATGCCGGTTCCAATAAGTCTTCATAAATGGACAGCGGATGCTGCAGTTGTTCGATCGGAAACGTACTCGTCAATGGGCGACGGGACTCAACCAATCGCTGTTCACCTGTCAAAAGACTGGGTGGCAACGTCTGCAGCATGGACTGTTCTTGCGTTAGCCGTTCGTTAGGAACTTCACCGGTGGTGCCGTGCACGCGCGCGTTGGCTGTCATCGCTAACCAGCGAGCAAACTCAAG
>Ga0180435_10004376_pt1 | contig 13946 bp, 11 predicted proteins | sample SS_ome_3_FD_132467 | JGI IMG/M metagenome (GOLD analysis project Ga0180435, IMG submission 132467) | Hypersaline lake sediment archaeal communities from the Salton Sea, California, USA - SS_3_S_1 metaG | ecosystem: Environmental > Aquatic > Non-marine Saline and Alkaline > Hypersaline >... | reverse complement strand
GGCAACACTTATCTCTATTTTACGCTTTAACAAAAAGCAGGTTCAGCTCCGTGTAGATGATTTTTTCGATGAGGAAGTCACTATTTGGAATGTGGCTGTTGCCAATGGGCAGTATCACGGTGGCGGAATGCGGGTAGCCCCTGGTGCTGAGATAAATGATGGTCTTTTTCAAGTGACAGTCATTGGTGACCTGAGCATACCCGAAGTGTTATGGAATCTGCCCAGATTATACAATGGAAAAATATATGAGCAGAAGAAGATAACAAAGTTGATCGGAAGACGGGTTGTGGCCTCTTCAACTCAAGTTGTGCTTTTGGATATGGATGGAGAACAGCCCGGCAGACTGCCTGCTGTTATTGAAATGGTTCCTTCTGTTCTTAGTATTATTTGTGATTGAATATAGACGGCTTCGTAAAAAGTCCAACTGCTGCGTTACGCTTCACCCTCGCCCTGTTAAATTCTCGCTATGCGAGACGGCGAAGCCGATTTAACAGGGTAAGTCATTGCAGCGTACTGTAAGTACGCCTCATTCCTCAAGATTCGCAAGCCTTACATTTGAAACTTTTTACTGTGCCGTCTAAATGATGGCTTTTTACAAGTACGTCAAGATAGGAAGGCAAAAAATATATCCATTCCGGGCTGACCCTAAATCCCTTTTCATGCCGATTCACATCACGTCTTTGACTTTAAGCTTTTAACCCATCTGCTGAAAGGGAGTGTATTCCCCCACCCTTCCCCACGGGACGCTCACAATAAATTATTAAACCGTCAAGGCTCACCAAAACAGCAGAATCCCCCCAACACAACATCATGTAGTGGCATACCATTATCTGACCACAACATATTGGGCTTAATTTATAAAAAAATTAATTGTGCAAGTGTCTACTTTTCTTGCTTTTTTTCTTGACAAAACCCATAGGGTTACGTATAAGTGTCATAAAGTGTCACAAAGTGTCAGGAAGTGTCAAAAACCCCCATGTTTAGAGGTCGCTCAAGACATACACTGGATGCCAAAGGCCGTTTGGCAATCCCTGCCCGGTTCAAGGAGGAGTTGGACCAGGGGGGCAATGATTGTCTGGTTGTCACCAACCATGACGTGTGCCTGTGGGCCTTTGCCAAAGCAGATTGGAGGGTGATCGAGGAAAAGGCCTCGAATCTTCCCCAGTTCAGTCGCCCTGCCCATACCTATCTTAGATATTTTATATCAGGCGCCGTGGAATGTCCAATTAAACAGGGAAGAATAACAATTCCCCAGGATTTAAGGGAAATTGCAGACCTGAAAAAGGAAGTGGTGCTTGTCGGAGAATTGAAAAGATTTGAAATCTGGGAAAAGGGCCGGTGGGAAGAGGAATTTCGGCGGGTTCAAGAGAGCTTTCCGAAGATCAGCGAGTCCCTTTCAGAATTAGGTATTTAAGGATCCAGATTTGAAATACCTCCATCAACCGGTTCTTGTTCATGATGTTGTCAAGCACCTTGTTTCTAATCCTGATGGCACTTATGTGGATGGAACTGTCGGCACCGGGGGACACAGTCAGGCCGTCGGAAAACATCTGTCGGTAAAAGGCCGCTTAGTCTGCCTCGACCTGGACCCGGATGCAGTGAGGACATCCAAAAAAAGAATGGCCTTCCTCGGTGACAACGTCCGAATTATGAAAGCAAATTTTGCAGACATGGATAACGTTCTCGCAGACCTGGGCTATAAGGCAGTCGATGGGGCCCTATTAGATCTTGGGATGTCCTCCAATCAGCTTGAAAAATCAGGCAGAGGGTTCAGTTTCAGCAGGAATGAGCCACTCGATATGAGGATGGACCCTCAAAATGAACTCACAGCCCTTCAACTGGTGAATAATTTGGAATCAAGGGACCTGGAACGGCTATTTAAAAAATATGGGGAAGAAAGACGGGCAAAAGCAATTGCAAGAGCCATCGTCAGGGCCCGCCTGAAAAGCCCCATTGAGACTTCATCGCAACTGGCGATCCTGGTTAAATCGGTGTTTTCCCCCTCTCATGGTGCCTGGGCCAGACATCCTGCTACCCGGACATTCCAGGCCCTAAGAATAGCGGTCAACCAAGAGCTACAGAATCTTGAAAGATTCTTAAAAAAAATCCCCTCGCTAATGGCCAAGAGAGGGAGGTTGGTTGTTTTATCCTATCATTCTCTTGAAGACAGGCTTGTCAAGCAGACTATGGTTAATTGGGAGAGGCCCTGTACATGCCCACCTGAATTTCCCCGGTGCGTCTGCGGAAAAAGGCCTCTTTTCAGGCGTCTTTTTAAAAAAGGGCTCAAACCGAGCGAAACCGAGATCAAGAATAACCCAAGGGCACGCAGCGCTATTTTAAGAGTTGCGGAAAGGGTCTAGCCATGACAAGACCGGAGAGGGTTTCGAACATGGTGCGATCAAGAAACGCCAGGACAGGCGTTCGCATCAAGAATTACCGCACTAAAAAGCGAAGATTGAATATGAAAAGCAAGCAGGTCTTGCTCGTCATATTGATGCTGTTTCTGTTTATGGGAAGCAGTATCGGTTATGTCTGGTCAAACTTTGAAAGGACCCAGATCGGGTATGATTTAAGTCAATTAAAAAAGGAGGAGATGAGGCTCAGAGAAATAAACCGGAAACTCCGTCTGGAACTAGCGATTTTGAAATCCCCTCAGAACCTGGAGACCCTCGCAATCGAAAAACTGGGCTTGAAGCAGCCCTCCCCTCAACAGATTATTGTCTTGCCATGAAGGTAAAAGAAAAAAAGTGGATCAGGCTCCGCATTTATGTGGTAGCCGCTTTTTTTCTGATAGGATTGGGGACAATTACGGCCAGGGCCTATCAGCTTCAAGTACAGGAGAAGGATCGGTTAGGAGACATTGCGCGTGCAGGCTACATCGGAACGACAAAACTTCCTCCGACACGCGGGACGATTTACGATCGGGAGGGTCACGAACTGGCCCTGAGCATTGAAGTTGGATCCGTCTATTGTCACCCCAATCGAGTTAAGGAAAAGATCAAAACCGCCAGGCATCTTTCTAAAATTCTCAAGGAAAAACAGGGCACAATCCTGAAACAACTCAAGAGTCAAACCTCCTTTGCATGGATCAAACGCAAAATCGATCCTGACAGAGCAGCAAAGGTAAAAGCGTTGGACATAGACGGGGTAGGTGTCATCAACGAAACCAGGCGCTATTACCCTGGTCGAGAGATTGCAGCCCACCTGATCGGATTTGTCGGCGCTGACAACCAAGGACTTGAGGGCCTTGAAAAGCGCTACGAAGGGCTTTTAAAAGGACCGCAATACAGCCTAATTCACATGCGAGATGCCCTGGGCAGGCCTTTTTCTATCAGCAGGCCAACCACCTCAGGCCATCGGATGCACGATCTGATTCTCACGATCGACATAGACATCCAGTATAAGGCCCAACAGGTCCTTGAATCGGCGGTAAAAAAAACAAAGGCCAAATCGGGTCACTGTTTGGTTTTAGACCCGGAAACAGGAGAAATATTGGCCCTCGCCGTGGTTCCGGATTTCAATCCAAACATTTTCTCCAGATACCGCCCTGCACAATGGAGAAACCGAATCATCACGGATTGTTTCGAGCCCGGATCCACCTTGAAGGCACTTCTCCTGGCCTCGTGTTTGGAAGAATACGTTGTCACGCCTAACACCAGTTTTGACTGCGAGCAGGGCAAATACAAGATGGGTAGAAATATCATTCGCGACACCCATAAACACGGCGTGCTAAGCGTATCCGATATTATTGTGCATTCAAGCAATATAGGGGCAATCAAAATTGGTCAAAAGCTCGGCTATGAAACATTTTACGAATATTTAAAGAATTTCGGGTTTGCCAGTGAGACAGGGGTTGGTCTGTTGGGTGAAAGAAAGGGGTTTATCCGCTCCCCCAAAAAAGCCCGATCCATAGACCAGGCCAATCTTTTTTTTGGTCAAGGAATGAGCGCCACATCGTTGCAAATAGCGGTGGCTATGGCGGCTATCGCTAATGGTGGCAAATTGATGCGGCCTTACGTGGTTAAGGCGGTTATCAATGAATCCGGTGGTGTGAAAAAAGAAACGCATCCCAAAGTCGTACGAAGAGTTATTTCGGATCAAACCGCCAGAAGGGTCGCAGGAATTCTTGAAGGGGTCGTGGATGAGGAAGGCACAGGTTCGAAAGCGGCCATCAGCGGCTTCAGAGTCGCAGGAAAAACAGGGACATCACAAAAAGTTGACCCTAAAAGTAAAAAATACTCCAGAACAAAATACGTTGCCACCTTTGTCGGTTTTGTCCCCTTGGAGCATCCCAGACTGGTCATACTGGTGGTTATTGATGAACCAAAAGGCATTCCCTATGGTGGCGTGGTGGCTGCGCCTGTCTTTAGCGAGATAGGGCTGTGGTCTTTAAATCATCTCCAGGTCAATCCAAAGATCAGGTTAGTGGAAAAAGGAATTGATGCCAGGAAAAAAACCAGCAGTCGTTCTGCCCCAACACAGACAGATCGGGTTCCTATAAGCACAAAGACAGGGTTTCTCCCGGATTTCAGAGGTCTCGGAATGAGAAAAGTCATCAGCGAAGCGAGATCTCTGGGTTTGAAGACACTTTTGGAAGGGTCAGGACTGGCGGTGAAACAGAATCCAAAACCGGGATCTCCACTTCAAAAGGTTCATACGGTAAAGGTCATTTTCAGGCCCCCAGCATGAAGGGGTTAAAGACTAAAGGCGATCAGATGATCGGAAACGTCCCATGCAACTAGCAAAACTATTGGACGGAATTGCAGTTAGTAATTTCCGAGGCAATTCTAAAATTGAGATAACGGGTCTGGCCTATGACTCTCGTTCTGTAAAGCCAGGCGATTTGTTTGTTGCCCTAAAGGGACAGACAGCGGATGGTCATGACTTTATTAAAAACGCCATTCAAAATGGAGCCGTCGCATTGGTTTTAGAGCAACCCAGAGGGACAGATACAAAAACAGCCAGAATTCAGGTCCCAAACACCCGGGAAGCCTTATCCGGGCTTGCGGCTAATTTTTACAATCGACCGTTTACCGGAATGACCCTGATCGGAATTACAGGCACCAATGGTAAAACCACAAGCAGTTATGTGTTGGAATCCATCCTTTCCGCTGCAGGGTCCGTTCCTGGCGTTATTGGCACCATCAATTACCGGTTTTCCGGACAAACCCTTGAAGCACCAGTGACAACACCGGAATCTCTGGACCTTATGCGTATTTTGCGAAAGATGGCGGACGGAGGCGTTACAGACGTGGTAATGGAGGTCTCTTCCCATGCCCTCCACCAGGGAAGAGTTCAGGACTGTCCTTTTCATGTCGGCGTTTTTACAAATATCTCAAGAGACCATCTGGATTACCACCCTTCAATGGCGGATTACTTTGAGGCAAAAAGCCTACTTTTTAGGGGTTCAAGGGAAAGGGAAACCCATCACTTGAAATGGGCCGTCATTAACACCGATGACCCTAAGGGAGAAGAGCTGATTCAGCTGACAGAGGCAAATGTAGTGACCTATGGACTCGGAAAAAGTTGCACCGTGAGAGCAGAAGGGATTCAGCTGACCACAAGCGGTATGACTGCCAGCCTGATAACCCCTGCAGGGAAAACAGACATCCGTTCCTCACTCATCGGCGACTTTAACATTTACAATATCCTGGCGGCGTCGGCTACTGCCCTGTGTTTAGGGATTGATCTCGATGGGATCGCCTCAGGGATTGAGCGTCTTGAAGGCGTTCCAGGTCGTTTGGAGTTGGTAAAAAACAGGCATTCATTGGCGATTGTTGTGGATTATGCGCACACACCGGACGCCCTATTAAAGGCAATACGGTCAGTGAAGTCTCTCACAAAGGGGAAATTGATCACCGTATTTGGTTGTGGCGGTGATCGTGACAAAGGAAAGCGCCGGGAAATGGGCCGTGTGGCCGGAGAACACAGTGATCTGGCCTTTGTCACATCAGACAACCCTCGGACCGAAGATCCAGCGGCTATCGCAGTACAGATCGAGAAGGGTGTGCATGAATCAGGTCTAAAAAAGATCGAAAGCCCTTTTGCTGAAGATCTGACCGGTCCAGGGTATATCCTTGAGCTGGACCGGGGCAAAGCCATCCAGTCGGCCATTGGATTGGCTCATGCAAGTGATCTGATCTTGATTGCCGGAAAAGGCCACGAAGATTACCAAATCATTGGAAAAGAGAAAAGACATTTCGATGACAGGGAAGTGGCCGCTCAAGCTGTTCTAGATTTGGCCAGCAACTCTTAAGTCGATCGTTTACGGCCTTCTCTTTTATATCCGTCAAAAGTGGGCGTCGTAAAAAATCTGGGTGGCAAACTACTAACCGATAATCCGATCGGAAGGATTCTATGTCCGCTGTATGGGGTGAAATAACCGCAGAAGAAATCGTTATCCCTATAAAAGGCGTGTGGGTTTCAGGAAAGTATCAAACCCTATTGAAGGGGCTCAGCACTGATTCCAGATGTATACGCGGTGGAGAGCTCTTTTGGGCGTTGAAGGGAGAACAGTATGATGGCCACGATTTTGTTGAAAAAGCAGTCGAGGGAGGCGCTGCGGGGATCGTGATCCAAGAGGAATCCTGGAAGCCGCAAGACGAGAAAAACAAATCGTTAACTTCCCATTTCCCGGATACGGTCATTATTTCCGTAACCGATACCCTGCAAGCCTTAGGCGATCTGGCCAGATGGTGGCGGAAACAGCATGATGTCCAGCTCGTTGCCATAACAGGCAGTGCAGGAAAGACCACCACCAAGGAGATGACGGCCAGCATACTGGAATTGAGTCAGGAGACATTAAAAAATCAGGGGAATTTTAACAACCTCATCGGGCTGCCCCTGACCCTTTTGAAACTAAATGAGAGATACCAAAGGGCCGTGTTGGAAATGGGGATGAATCAGCCTGGAGAGATCGCCCGTTTGACTGAAATCGCGGATCCGGATGTGGGGATGATTACGAATGTTGGGATGGTGCATCTTGAAGGGCTTGGCGACCTGGACGGGGTGGCCAGAGCAAAGGTGGAGCTTGTGGAAAAGCTGTCATCAAGAGGTCTTGTCATCCTGAATGGCGATGACGAACGGTTGGTGAAAAAAGCTTCACTTTTCCGAAAAGAAGCCCTTTTATTTGGCCTCGGGGAAAAGAATGATGTCCGTGCCCACCGGATAAAGAACCTGGGCAAAGAAGGGGTCTCTTTTGACCTCCAGTACCAGGGTGCATCATGGCCGGTGAGGATAAGGGTCCCCGGTGTTCAGCATGTCTTGAACGGCCTGGCAGCCGCTGCAGTCTGTTTCACCCTCAATGAGCCACCTGAAAATATTATTAAAGGGCTTGCCCGCTTTGAAGGAATAAAGGGGAGGTTTGCTGTAACGGTTCTACCGGAGGGTGTCACGATTGTGGACGACACCTATAATTCCAGCCCCCTGTCTTTGAAAGCAGCCCTTGAGTCTTTGGAGACCTTGACCCATAGAGGATCCAGAATAATTGTGGCGCTTGGAGAGATGCTGGAACTTGGAGATGCCACACTGCGTGCCCATCAGGAGGCCGGACAAAGGGTCGCTGAGCTTGGCCCATACCACTTTCTGGCGATCGGGGATCACGCTCACGACATGACCGGAGGGGCGGTAAAGGCAGGAATGGAGAAGAAACATGCGGAAGTGGTAAGAACGCACACGGATATGGTTAAACGAATAAGGGAAGAGATGAAGGGAGGAGATCTTGTCTTTCTTAAGGGCTCCCGCAGGATGGCTTTAGAGAAGGTCGTCGAGGGGCTAAAGGGCCACACAGACATGTTGGGAGAAAAGTCATAGATGCTTTATAAACTCATTTACCTCTTTCATACCGATATCTCATGGCTGAATGTTTTCCGGTACATAACGTTCCGGACGATCCTGTCAGCCCTGACAGCCCTGATGATCTCCCTTCTTTTTGGCGGATGGGTTATAAAGAGACTTAGACTGATGCAAGTGAGTCAGTACATTCGAGAGGACGGACCGCCCACCCACAAATTTAAAAAGGGGACCCCAACCATGGGCGGGTGTCTGCTTCTACCGGCCATTCTTCTTCCCACGGTCTTATGGGCGGAACCCAATAATATTTATGTGTGGATTGTAATATTCGTTATCCTGTCGTTCGGCGGCATTGGGTTTATGGACGACTATTTAAAAATTTCAAGAAAAAACAGCCAAGGGCTGAGTGTCACATCGAAATTTTCGCTTCAAATCATGGCGGCGTTCCTTGTGGCCCTGATCCTCTATTTTTTTCCAGGATTTGATTCTCGATTGTATTTGCCCTTTTTCAAAGCCATAGCACCGGATCTTGGCCTGGGATATATAGCGCTGGCCGTCTTTATTATCGTCGGGACCTCCAATGCCGTTAATTTGACTGACGGTCTGGATGGACTTGCAATCAGCCCACTTATCGTCGCCTTCGGAAGCTATGTGGTTTTTGCATATCTCTCCGGGCATATAAAAATTTCCGCCTATCTACAGATTCCCTATGTTGCAGGGACTGGAGAAATATCCTTGCTTTGTGGAGCCGTGGTGGGAGCGGGTCTTGGATTCTTGTGGTACAACGCCTATCCTGCCGAAGTTTTTATGGGGGATATGGGCTCACTTCCGATGGGAGCGGTATTGGGGACTGTTGCCATTATCACCAAACAGGAATTGGTCCTGATACTCGTCGGGGGCTTATTTGTATTTGAGGCCCTTTCAGTGATTTTCCAGGTGGCATATTTCAGGATAACCGGGGGGCAAAGGATTTTCAGAATGGCACCGATTCATCATCACTTTGAGCTAAAAGGTTGGGCAGAACCTAAAGTGATTGTTCGATTCTGGATCATTGCCATTATTTTAGCGCTTTTGTCCTTCAGCTCTTTAAAGTTGAGATAAAAATATTAAATCTATGCATCATTCTCAAAAAACAGAATTTAAAAACAGAAAAATCCTGGTAGTGGGCTTGGGCATTACCGGACTTCACGCTGCGCGATGGTTGTCACAGCAGGGGGCAGTGGTAACGGTCAGTGAGGAAAGACCTGAAACCGAACTTAACCCCACCATCTGCAAGGACGTTCGGAAACTTGGAATTGCACTGGAGACCGATAGACATCAAAAAGAGACATTTTTAAAATCCGAAATGATTGTCCTGAGTCCTGGGGTTCCCCATAATTTGGAGCCGATTCGAGCTGCAAAAAAAGCCGGTATCCCGGTCACCGGTGAACTGGAGTTATCCAGCCGTTTGATTGAAACACCTATGATTGCAGTGACCGGTACCAATGGAAAATCCACTGTCACCGCTCTTTTAGGCACTCTGATGAAAAACGCAAACCTCAAGGTCTTTGTAGGGGGCAACATTGGAACGCCCCTAATCGCTTATATCGATGAAGGGGAAAAGGCAGACTATGTCGTCGTTGAAGTGAGCAGTTTTCAATTGGATACCATAGAGACATTTTGCCCGTTTATGTCTATACTCCTGAATATCTCTCCAGATCACTTGGATCGATATACATCCTATGAAGGCTATGCTCAGTCCAAACTGCGGATCTTCAGAAACCAAAGCGCCGGAACGTATGTTATTCTAAATGATGATGACAAAATCCTGTCGTCTATCAACCCGCCTTCCGGTGTATCTGTTATACGATTTGGCGTTAAACGAAAAGAAGGTCGACACGCCTATGTTCAAGATAAGGATATCAAGGCAAGCTTGACCGGCAGAGAGCACATCCGCCTTTCACTTAAACCCTTCAGACTTCCAGGAAAGCATAACCTGGAAAACCTATTGGCCGTTACCCTGGCAGGGCTCATCCTCGGGATTGAGCCCACGGTTATTCAACAAACCATCGGGGATTTCAAGGGTCTTCCAAACAGGCTTGAACATGTGGCGGAGTTTTCGGGTGTAGAATTTTATAACGATTCCAAGGCTACCAATGTGGATGCGGCTGTCAGGGCTATTACGAGTTTTGATAAACCGGTTATCCTTATAGCTGGGGGCCGGCACAAAGGTGCAGACTATGCCCGGCTGGTCAAAGCCGCCAGGGGCGGCGTTCGGAAGGCCATTTTCTTAGGAGAATCAAAAGAATTACTGGCCCGGTCCTTTGAAGGGGCTGTTCCGTTTTTAATGGCCGAAGATATGGATGAAGCTGTATCCATTGCCTTTTCACAAGCTGAGAGTGGGGATGCGGTGCTGCTCGCTCCGGCCTGCTCGAGTTTTGATATGTTTTCAGACTACGCCCACAGGGGTGTGGTTTTTAGATCCGCTGTTGAGAGGCTTTCGCATGGCCAAGCGTAAATCCATTACTTCAGGATACGATTATATGATTCTCATCCCTGTCATCTTACTCATAGGGCTGGGATTTGTATTCGTTTACAGTGCGAGCTCTCACCTCGCTGCACATCGACTGGGTGACAGCTACTTCTATCTCAAAAGGCAAGTTTTGTTCTGTTTTATCGGATTTGGTCTTATGCTAATTGCAAAACGTATCCCATGCACGCTCTATTCCAGATTGGTCTATCCCCTGCTGCTCATCAGTTTCTCTCTCTTGATTCTGCTGTTTATACCGGGCATCGGGTACAAAGTGGGCGGCGCCACAAGGTGGTTGAGATGGGGTGGGTTTTCTTTTCAGCCCTCGGAGCTGGCAAAATTTTCATTGGCCGTCTATTTGGCTTACTCCATGTCTAAGAAGGGGTCAAACATGGGGTCGTTTTCAAAAGGGTTTTTGCCACACATCCTCATTGCGGGCGCATTTATGCTGCTCATCGTCCTACAGCCCGACCTTGGGACGGCAGTCATTATAGGCTGCTGGTTCTTGGTCATCTTATTCGTAGGGGGTGTCAAGTTCACACAGCTCTCATTGAGCATCATCCTTTCGGCGCCATTTGTCCTGTGGCTGATCTGGTCCGCCGATTACAGACTTAAACGGTTATGGGCCTTCATACACCCATGGGACGATCCCAAAGGCGTCGGGTTTCAAATTATACATTCATTTTTGGCTTTCGGGTCAGGGGGCATTTTCGGAACAGGTCTCGGTAATAGCAAACAGAAGCTATTTTATTTGCCTGAGCCTCATACAGACTTCATCTTCTCGATCGCGGCTGAGGAACTGGGGTTCATTGGTGTCATTGTCATCATCGTCCTGTTTGGTATTTTGATCATGCGGGGAATAAAGATTGCCCTTAATGCGACAGATCTCTACAGCAGTTATCTGGCCCTCGGACTGACTTGCTTAATCGGACTTCAAGTCCTGGTAAATATGGGGGTTGTCATGGGACTGCTCCCTACCAAAGGGTTAACGCTTCCGTTAATCAGCTACGGTGGATCATCTTTGGTTATTAATCTTTTGAGTATTGGTATCTTAATGAGTATCTCCTCGAGGACATAGGGAGATAAAAGCGGTTGATAGACATAAGCTCCAAAAAACCTCTCAAATGCCTCATAGCCGGCGGTGGAACAGGCGGTCATCTTTTTCCGGGTATTGCCATTGCAAGAGAAGTGGAGAAAAGATTTGAGGAAAAAGAGATCCTTTTCGTGGTGGGGCATCGAAAAATGGAATCAGAGCTATTAGCACAACACGGATACAGGATAACGTCCATTGATGTAGAAGGATTAAAGGGACGTGGGTGGAAAAAGGGATTTAGCGTAATGGTCAAATTGCCCAAAAGCATTTTTCAATCTGCCGCAACCCTAAAGAATTTTTCTCCTTCTCTGGTGCTTGGGGTGGGAGGCTATTCTGCCGGCCCTGTCTGTCTAACAGCCAGGTTTATGGGAATACCCACGGCCATCCATGAACAAAACTCCTACCCCGGCCTCACAAATCGCTTGCTATCCCGGGTTGTTGACCGGGTGTTTATCTCTTTTGAAGAGAGCAGAGATCACTTACATGGCCATTCTGTCTTTTTGACGGGCAATCCGGTCCGCGATGAACTCTTTTCGGTTGACCGAAAAAAATTGGAACGGAAGAAGGCATTTACCATTCTGGTCGTAGGCGGAAGCCAGGGGGCCACAGCCATCAATAAACGTTTCGCTGAAACCCTGGAATATCTAAACGCAAGGGGCAGACATCCGGAAGTTATCCACCAGACCGGGGAAGCGGATTATCAGCGTGCTGTTGATGATTACCGGGAAAGAAAACTCAGTGGAGAACTGTCGCCCTTTATTCAAGACATGACCGCTGCCTACAACCGTGCCGATCTGGTGGTCAGCAGGGCGGGAGCAACCACCATCTTTGAACTGGCCGCTCTGGGAAAGCCTTCAATATTAATTCCCTATCCCTATGCGACGAATCAGCATCAGATGATTAATGCGAGAAGCTTGGCTCGAGTAGGCGGCGCTGAGATGATCCTTCAAAGTGATTTAAACACGGAGACCCTCGCCCGTGTTTTGATTAAATATATGGATGACCCGTCAACCCTAAAAAAAATGAGCACCCATACAAAAAAAATGGCTCACCCAAATGCAGCAATGACAATTGTAGATCATTTGTTGGAGATGATCAAGCAATGAAGCAATTCGGAAAGACAAAACATATCCACTTTGTCGGTATCGGTGGCATCGGAATGAGCGGAATTGCAGAGCTCCTGATCAACCTGGGATACAAGGTAAGTGGTTCCGATCTGAAAGATAGCCCCATGACAAGGCGATTATCCGATCTTAATGGAGCCATTTTTATAGGACACAAGGGAGACCAGATTGAAGGAGCCGACGTGGTGGTATATTCCTCGGCGGTGGCAGAGGAAAATCCGGAGATCCAAGAAGCAAAAACACGTTCTATTCCCGTCATTCCGAGGGCAGAGATGCTGGCGGAGCTGATGCGGCTCAAATATGGGGTAGCCATAGCAGGTGCCCATGGAAAGACAACCACAACATCCATGGTCGCCTCCATCCTCACAAGTGGACATCTGGATCCGACAGTTGTCATTGGCGGAAGGCTCGATATCTGGGGCGGTTCAAATGCCAAACTCGGACAGGGCGATATCCTTGTTGCAGAAGCAGATGAAAGCGATGGGTCTTTTCTTGCATTGTCTCCGGCCATAGCTGTGGTTACGAATATAGACCATGAACATATGGATCACTATGGAGAAATGGAGATCATCCGCGAGACCTTCATCCGCTTCATCAACAACATTCCCTTCTACGGGACGGCCATCCTCTGTCTGGACAATGAAGAAATCCAGGGGATTATCCCCCGTCTTAAAAAAAGGTTTCTGACCTACGGCATGACTTCTCAGGCTGATTTGAAGGGGAGGAATTTAGAAAAGGAACGGCTGGGCGTCAGTTTTGAAGCCCTTTATCAAAACCGTTCATTGGGCAGGATTGTTGTGGGCATACCCGGTGAACACAATATGCTTAATGCACTGGGTGCCATAGCCGTTGGCCTAGAACTCGATTTGGACATAGAGTTAATTAAGGAGGGACTCAAGAATCTGGGGGGCTTGGCAAGACGATTCCAGGTCAAGGGCAAGAGGAGGGATATCCTTGTCCTTGATGACTACGGTCATCATCCAACCGAGATAACGGCCACACTGAAAACGGCAAAGGAATGCTGGCCTGAAAGACGACTTATTGTTGTTTTTCAGCCACACAGATACACGCGGACTGAAGCCCTGTTTGATCGTTTCGTTATTAGTTTTAATGAAGCGGATGTTCTGATTGTCACCCCTATATATTCGGCAGGGGAAATCGCCATTGACGGCGTTACAGCGGAATGGCTATCGGGTGGCATTAAGGAACACGGTCATAAAGACGTGATCTTTAGTCTCACACAGGAAGACGCTCTCTCCACCCTTTTGTCAATAGTGCAACCCGGGGACCTCGTCATAACGCTTGGCGCTGGCGACATTCATCAATTAGGCGGAAAGCTTTTGGGCAAGCTGAAATAAATGTCATTGATGATTTAGGGATTGATGCGTTTAGATTGAAATATTAGATGCATATAAGGAATTCAGTATGG
>Ga0180435_10004375_pt1 | contig 13947 bp, 15 predicted proteins | sample SS_ome_3_FD_132467 | JGI IMG/M metagenome (GOLD analysis project Ga0180435, IMG submission 132467) | Hypersaline lake sediment archaeal communities from the Salton Sea, California, USA - SS_3_S_1 metaG | ecosystem: Environmental > Aquatic > Non-marine Saline and Alkaline > Hypersaline >... | reverse complement strand
GCCCCTTCTTCAAACATTTTACGGATCCAAGAGGCCTTCTTCAAAGTTTGATTGATCTTTGCTGAAATCATGTACCCTCCCCCATCAGTCTTTTCGCGGTACCGAACGCCGACCCCACCGTGCATCTCGTATCAGATATTCCCCAAACAGTTAAGGTCTTTGTTGCCTGTCACCCCCTTTTTTACCACTGCTCGGGGATTTCGACCGAGATCCACCGTTGAGGCCGGTACCCCGTCCACCCATCCAACCGTCGGTCCAAACCGCACAACCGAGGAACTTTCTCTGTCTTATTTCCGCTTAATTTCTTGACACTCTGCAAATCGGGTGCTAGTTTATAGGATTTACAGGGCCGTTAACTCAGTCGGTAGAGTATCTGCCTTTTAAGCAGAGAGTCGCTGGTTCGAGCCCAGCACGGCCCACCAGCGACCCAAGATCCCCATCGTCTAGTCTGGTCCAGGACATCCCGTCTGTACAGACGGGACAACACCGGTACCAAGTCCTGTGATACGGTAGCTCGGGGATTGCTCAGTTGTAAAAGGGGTCCGCACGTCCCCATCGTCTAGTCTGGTCCAGGACACCGGCCTTTCACGCCGGCAACACCGGTTCAAATCCGGTTGGGGACGCCACACTTTAATTATCCACCGGCCCGAGCCTTGACTCGGGCTTTTTTCTCACCACTTAACATTTTGCTTGTCCGTCACCTGCACGAACCGATGAGGACACGCCATGTCGGGACGTTTCAAGTTTGATCGATTGGAGCTTGCCGGATCTTTGGGGGACCTCGGCACACTTCTACCCATCGCTGTCGCCATGGTTCTCATCAATGGCCTTGATCCGCTCGGCGTCTTTTTTTCTATCGGGGCGTTCTACATCATATCCGGCACCTATTTCGGCATCACCGTTCCCGTTCAACCGATGAAAGTGATCGGGGCTTACGCCATTGCCACCGCCATGAGTGCGGACCAGATTCTGGCGTCTTCTCTGCTGATGGCCACTTTTTTGTTAATCATCGGCTTAACCGGCGGTATAGACATTATTCGTAAAATTACGCCTATATCGGTGATTCGGGGTGTTCAGCTATCGACCGGGGCACTCCTTATTTCGGGCGGCATCAAGCTGGTGATGGGAATATCCCGGTTTCAGCGACTTCACGACGCCGTCGAGCCCAACCTATCGATTCAAGCCCTAGGTCCCATCCCGGTTACCCTGGTTGTCGGCGGTGTCAGCGGCATCCTGACACTTCTGCTTCTGGACAACCGACGATTTCCCGCCGGTTTGATTATCGTGCTGGGTGGAATCGTCACCGGGCTGGCCCTGGGTGCAAAGATCAATTTGCCGGGCCTCAAAGTCGGCTTTTTCCTTCCCCAAATATTTTCTTTAGGATTTCCGAAACAGGCGGATTTTACCTTTGCCTTTTTTGCCTTGGTCTTGCCTCAACTACCCATGACCCTCGGTAATGCGGTTTTGGCCTATACGGACCTTTCCAAGACCTACTTTGGGGATCGATCGGCCAAACTTACCAACCGAAAAGCGTGCGTGAGCATGGCACTTGCGAATTTTTTCAGCTTCTCCCTTGGGGGCATGCCCATGTGCCACGGCGCGGGGGGATTGGCGGCACACTATCGTTTCGGCGCCCGGACGGCCGGGTCTAACCTCATGATCGGATTGCTCTTCGTGGCCTTGGCCATTCTTTTGGGCGACGACATTATTGTCCTTTTAAACCTTCTGCCCTTGTCCATCCTGGGCGTACTACTTGTATTTGCCGGATCTCAGCTGACACTGGCCATTATGGATCTGAAACATCGCAAAGACTATTTTGTCGCCACATTGATTCTGGGCATTACGCTGGCGTCCAATCTGGCGGCAGGTTTTATTGCAGGCATGGGTGTCGCCCTCCTTCTCAAGTGGAAAAAACTCTCCGTGTAGCCGGTTCACCTCATCCGTTTCTTCGTTCAACATGCGGTCGCCCGGTGTGGACTGGACTGCAATCATTACAAACTTCTAACTTGCCACTCATCCTTTCCTAACAATTCAACACTACATTACGTCTAAATCTACATCGGCGGGGTCCTTGTTAAGGATACTATATACTTAACAAGATTTTAACCATTCTCTAACACGAACCTAACAAAGGAAATTTATGTTAACCCAAAAGAAAAGGAGGTATGAAGTAATGAACAAAGTATTTTTTACAGGACTATCGGTTTTGGCAGCGTGCATCTTTCTAACCACCACCGCCGTGGCGGGCAACCTGGTCATCAAGGGATCCACCACGGTCCTGCCAATTGCTCAAAAGGTGGCGGAAGACTACATGAAACAGCACCCGGACACCAACATCTCCATTAGCGGCGGCGGGTCAGGTAATGGCATCAAGGCCATTATCGACGGAACCACGGACATTGCGGACAGTTCCCGCTTCATCAAGGATAAAGAGGTGAAACTGGCGGTGTCCAGGGGCGCCTATCCGGTACCCCACAGTGTGGCATACGACTGTATCGTTCCCGTGGTTCACCCCAGCAATTCCGTGAAGGACCTTTCCATGGTGCAGCTCAAAGAGATATACCAGGGAAAGGTCACCAACTGGGAAGACGTGGGCGGACCGGATCGCAAAATCGTGGTCATTTCCCGGGACACATCGTCGGGAACCTACGAGGTATGGGAAAAGAAGGTCATGGAAAAGGAGCGCGTATATCCCGGCGCCTTGCTCCAAGCCTCTAACGGCGCAGTCGTCCAGGCCGTTTCCAAGAACAAAAACGCCGTTGGTTACATCGGCTTCGGGTATGTTGATGATTCGGTCCAAGCCTGTAGCGTAAACGGTATCACCGGGTCGGAAACAACAACCCTGAACGGCTTGTATCCTATCAGTCGACCCCTTTTTATGTTCACCAACGGCTGGCCGAAAGAAGAGGTTGCCAACTTCATCAATTATGTTCGGCATCCGGAAAAGGGTCAGAGACTCGTAAGCGAGGCCGGATACGTCCCGCTCTATTAAGACCGTGAAACACGACAATGAATAAGGAAGGGGGGTACGGATGTGACGATTGGGTCATCCGTACCCTCTTCCAACGAACTTGACTTGTCCTGTTTGAGAAGGTCGCGCGTTGGGGCCACTTCAAATTTCAATGCGCCTAAAACTCGGCCGCAAGAGTCCCTAAATTCCGTTGGGGCTGTCTTTTCTGAGTTTGTCATATAAGTCTTACAACGTGTGGGGTGCATTCGACATCCACTTCGCCAACGGAATCAAGGGTCTCTAGCGGTCTCAGACAGTTAGGCGAATTGAAATTTGAAGTGGCCCCAACGCTTGTAGGTCAGGTTAGGCCGCCAGGCGTTACCTGACAAATCTGTGACAAAGTTCGTTACCGACAGGAAGCCGCGGCGCGGCGGATCGTCGGCCGATTCAGGCGCAATCAGATCTAAACAGGTGGTATTATGATGAACAAGCGACAAATCAAAGAACTCGGCATGCAAAAATTCTTTTTCCTGGTCGCCACTGCATCCATTGCCATATTGTTGATGATCACGATTTTTCTTTTCATGGAAGGAATCCCGATCTTCGGGAAAGTGTCGGTTACCGACTTCATATTCGGCGAATACTGGTATCCCACATCGGATCCCCCCGACTTTGGTATTTATCCGCTGATTGTCGGTTCCGTTGCCGTCACAGTGGTGTCCGCAGTCATTTCCATCCCCCTTGGCGTTATGACGGCCATCTATTTGGCGGAGATCGCCACGCCGAGAATCAGGGAACTGGTCAAACCGCTTGTTGAACTTCTGGCCGCATTACCTTCGGTCGTCATCGGCTTTTTCGGGATGGTGGTGATAGCACCGTTTCTTCAAAACGCGTTCGACGCCGCCACGGGGTTGAACCTGTTCAATGCAGCGCTGATGCTGGCATTTATGTCGATTCCCACCATCTGCAGTATCTCGGAAGATGCGATTTACAGTGTGCCCAACAATCTCCGAGAGGCCTCGCTGGCTTTGGGAGCGACTCAGTGGGAAACGATCATCCGCGTGGTACTGCCGGCCTCCGTATCGGGTATCTGCACGGCGGTTATTCTCGGGATGTCCCGGGCAATCGGAGAAACCATGGTGGTACTTATGGTGGCCGGCGGAGCCGCCATGGTCCCCGGATCCATTTTCGATCCGGTCCGCCCGTTGCCCGCCAGCATCGCGGCCGAGATGGCTGAAGCCCCGTTCAGAGGAGACCACTATCACGCCTTGTTTGCCACCGGCGTGGTGCTTTTTTTCTTTACCTTGTTATTTAATATTGTTGCCGATTATATCGCTCATAAATACCGCCAGGTGGGAGAAGCGACCCTGTAAATTTGATGTGAGAATGAAAAACGTTGATAAACCAAAAAACGGGCCGGACGTGGAAGAAGCCGTCCAATCCTCCGGCAATCGGAATGACCAAAGGAGCCGGGAGCTTGGCGTTTCCAGGATACGCCGAAGATCATTGGTACAACGGATCACCTTTTTTCTATTTCGAGGGGCCGCGGCGGTCAACGGCATCGCCCTTTTGACGATCATTTATTTTATAGTGGCCAATGGGGTTGAGGCCATCGATTGGACATTTCTGTCACAGCCGCCTAGAGATTCCATGACCAAGGGGGGAATCCTACCCTGCATCGTAGGGACCTTATATTTGAGCTTGGGAGCCATCCTTGTTGCCTTCCCCATCGGTGTGGCATCAGCCATTTACCTTAACGAGTATGCCCGGCCGGGAAAACTACTTCGCCTGATCCGTCTCGGCATCAATAACTTGGCCGGTGTGCCCTCCGTGGTCTTCGGCCTTTTCGGGCTGGCCTTTTTTGTAATTTATCTTAAAATGGGGGTAAGTCTCCTAGCCGGTGTTCTTACCTTGGGGGCCATGTCCCTCCCGGTAATCATCGGAGCCACGGAAGAGTCCCTTAAATCCGTGCCGGACACTTACCGGGAGGCGTCTCTGGGTCTGGGAGCCACCAAACTTCAAACCATATTCAGAGTGGTGCTTCCTTCCGCCTTACCAGGCATATTGACGGGGGGGATTCTCGGCATCAGCCGGGCGGCAGGAGAGACGGCACCGATCATGTTTACGGCGGCCGTCTATTACACACGCCATTTACCCTCGTCGTTATTCGATGAAATCATGGCACTGCCCTACCATATTTATGTATTGGCAACGGCAGGGACGGAAATCGAGGCCACCCGGCCGCTCCAGTACGGAACAGCTCTGGTTTTAATTGTGCTCGTACTCGGAATGAATTTGCTGGCCATTATATACCGGTCCAAACTCCGTAAACGTGCGCAGTAATCTACCAAAAGCGGTGTGGGGCCCTTGCCGGTCGACGTCCTTGAAATTTTTGGGGGAGGGCGAAGGGACAAACGAGAGGAAACTTGAATGGAACCTGTCCTGAAAATGTGTTCTCAAAATCTGGATTTTTTCTACGGAGACTTCCAGGCCCTGCACGATGTCTCCCTGGAGTTTTTCCAAAACCAGGTTACCGCTCTGATTGGTCCTTCCGGCTGCGGCAAAAGTACGTATCTGCGGTGTTTGAACCGGATGAACGACCTGATTCCCATCAGCCGGGTAGAAGGCAAAATATTGCTTGAAGAAGAAGATATCTATGCGCCCTCTGTCGACGTGGTGAATCTGCGGCGCCGCGTGGGTATGGTATTTCAGAAACCGAACCCTTTTCCCAAGACGGTCTTCGATAATATCGCTTATGGGTTGCGCGTCAACGGCATCCGCAACAAGGCATTTATTACCGAACGCGTGGAGACCAGTCTCAAACAGGCCGCCTTGTGGGATGAGGTAAAAGACCGCCTTCAGGACACGGCTTTGGGACTGTCAGGGGGACAGCAGCAGCGTCTGTGTATTGCCCGGGCGCTGGCCGTGGAACCGGAAATATTACTCATGGATGAACCCTGCTCCGCACTGGACCCGGTGGCCACTCAAAAGATTGAAGAACTTATTCACGAGCTGAAGAAACAGTATACTATCATTATTGTAACCCACAACATGCAACAAGCGGCACGGGTGTCGAACATCACCGCATTCTTCTACATCGGAAAACTGATCGAAGTGGGAGATACGCAGAAGCTCTTTACCGGTCCAAGAATCAAGCAAACCCAGGATTACATCACCGGCCGTTTCGGATAGGAGTACGTATCATAAATTTCACCGCCGCTTATCGGTTCATTTCTATTTAGAAGCCATGGCTTACCGGATATAATCACCGAAGGGGAAAACAATGGCAAAGCAATTTCAAAGAGAACTCGACAGGATAAAAAGAATGATACTTTCCATGGGGGCCATGGTGGAAGAACGCTTTAACAATATGGTCACTGCAATCGAGTCATTTGATATGGATATCGCAGAGCAAATCATCAAATCGGATTATGAAATCGACGAGATGGACGTAGAGATCGAAGAAGAATGCCTCAAGATTATCGCTTTGCATCAGCCCGTTGCAGTCGATTTGCGGTTTCTTGCAGCCGTACTCAAGATCAACAAAGAACTGGAGAGAATCGGTGATGAGGCCGTCAATGTGGCTCAGCGAATACAAACCATCACCAAGAAGCGGGAAACCGATTTTGTTTTCGATTACTCCCTGATGGCCGAAAAATCCCAAACCATGCTGAAAATGAGTTTGGATGCCCTGGTCAACCTTGATGTCGATGGGGCGCTCAAGGTATTGACAATGGATGACAGGGTAGACGAGATCAAAAACGAAGCCTATCGTCTCATCAAAGATGCCATCCGAAACACCCCGGATCATGTGGAGTATCTGATTAATCTGTTGCTGATATCACGCCACCTTGAACGGATGGCGGACCATGCCACAAATATCGCCGAAGAAGTGGTATATATGGTCGAAGGTGAGATCGTCCGACACAGCGATTTTTAAATGGACCTCCCGAGTATATCCGTAACCTTTATTGCAAAACAGGACAGAGATAACCGATGTCTGGAGAAAAGATACTCATCGTCGATGACGAAGAAGATATCCTGGAGCTCGTTGCCTACAATCTAAAGCGAGAAGGATATCAAACCGTATCCGCCGTATCCGGAGAAGAAGCCTTAAAGAAGTGCCGTTCGGAAACGCCGGACCTTATCGTTCTCGACTTGATGCTGCCGGGAATCGACGGTCTGCAAGTAATGAAAACATTGAGGGAAGACTCGGTAACGAAAAATGTCCCGACGGTCATGCTGACGGCCAAGGGCGATGAAGCCGATATTGTCACCGGGCTGGAATTGGGTGCCGACGATTATATCTCGAAGCCCTTTTCGCCCCGGGTGCTTTTGGCTAGAGTCCGGGCCGTTTTGCGGAGAAACAGGGACACTGAAGCCCAAATGCCGTCCATACTTCGGATCCACGACCTTGAAATTCATCAAGGGCGACGAAGTGTCTCCATAAAAGGGGCGCCCGTAGAGTTGACCTTTACCGAGTTCCAGGTGCTCTCCTTTCTTGCCGCCCGCCCGGGTTGGGTCTTCACCCGAACACAGATCGTCGATGCCGTGCGGGGCGATTCCTACCCGGTAACGGACCGCAGTGTGGACGTCCAGATCGTGGGATTGAGAAAGAAGCTTGGACCTTACGGTAAATATATCGAGACGGTTAGAGGGGTCGGCTACAGGTTCCGGGAAAATCCATGAAAAAGACCTTTCGACTCATATGGCAGCTATACCCGACATATCTTTTCATAACCCTCCTGGCCGTGGGAGCGGTGAGTTGGTACGCCGCCCATTTTCTGGAAGACTATTTCTTTGAACGGACATTCGCGGATCTTAAGTCTCAGGGACGAATCGCAGAAGTTCTAATCGCCCCTCATATGGCCCCACCGGACGCCTCCGCCGTCAACCGATTGTGTAAAAGAATCGGACAATCCGTCCCCGCCCGCATAACGGTCATTCTCCCCGACGGAACGGTAATCGGAGATTCTCACCAAGATCCTGAAACCATGGACACCCACATCGATCGCCCGGAAGTCCTCACCGCCGTCACTGACCGGATCGGCAGCTCCCGGCGCCATAGTCGCACGCTGGACAAACGGATGATGTACGTGGCACTACCCATGAAAGCCAAGGGAAAAATCACCGCCATCTTGAGAATGTCGATTCCGCTTACCGACGTCGATAGGGAGCTGCAGCGGATTCAAAACGGCATCGCGGTGGGTGGAATCCTAATTGCCGTCATCGCTTCGATCATCTGTTTCTATGTCTCCCGCCGGATCACCCAACCCATCGAAAACTTGAAACAGGGGGCGGAAAAATTTGCAAACGGGCATCTCGCCCATCGGCTGCCCGTTCCCAAGACCCAGGAAACGGCCGGGCTTGCCGAAGCCATGAATTTCATGGCCGCCAACCTGGAAAAACGGATAGAGGCCGAGACGAACCAGCGAATTGAAACGGAAGCCATCCTTTCCAGCATGACCGAAGGGGTAATCGCCATCGATATGGACGAACGTATTCTCAGCTTCAATCAGGCAGCAGCGGGTATCGTAAAGGGGCTGAAGGAGACCTCTAAGGGACAAGCTCTCCAAGAGGTCCTACGGAATCTGCAACTTCAACATCTCACCGGGCGGGCAAAAGAGCGTCCTATGCCGGTTTCCGAAGACATCATGTTACATCAAACGGACCAGCGGATTGTCAACGTTCATGCCGCCCCCATGCGGGATTCCCGTCAAGCTCGGATCGGCACCCTTCTGGTGTTAAATGACGTCACGCAGCTGAGACATCTGGAAAAGATGCGGCAGGATTTTGTATCCAATGTATCCCACGAGATCAAAACGCCCCTGACCGCCATAAAAGGCTTTGTGGAGACCCTCCAGCACATGGCCAAGGAGAGCCCGGAAGAAACGAGCCGGTTCATTTCCATCATCGGCAAGCACGCCAACCGGCTGGAGGCGATTGTCGAAGACCTGTTACAGCTTTCCCGGATCGAGAAAGAAAACGAGGCCAAGCAGATCCAGTTCGAACCAGGATCCATACGAAACGTTCTAAGATCGTCCATTCAGATTTGCCAGGCCAAGGCGGAAGCCAAAGCGATCACGGTCGAATTGTCTTGTGACGACTCCCTGAAGGCCACCATCAATGCCGCCCTGTTGGAACAGGCATTTATCAACTTAATCGACAATGCAATAAAGTACAGCGGGGAGGGAAGTAGGATTGAGGTGAAGGCCCGGAAGACCGCTTCGGAAGTGGTCATTAGCATTCAGGACAACGGTATCGGTATTTCCAAAAAGCACCTTTCCCGGATTTTTGAACGCTTCTACCGGGTGGACAAGGCCCGTAGCCGGGAACAAGGTGGCACCGGTTTGGGCCTGGCCATTGTCAAACACATTGCCCGGGCCCACGGCGGCCATGTGACGGTGGAAAGCCAACGGGGCAAAGGCAGCACCTTCACCGTTTATCTCCCTTTCACTTAAGAGACGGGTCCGGTAAATCCTGAGGCGTTGGTTTGTTTGGCGCTCCCCTCGGTGATCGCCGCCGGAGATACGCAGCGGTAAGGGCTCTGGCGTCAGAGGTGGAGGTCAAACGGATTTGTCGGAAGAGCCGCCGGCAATCTTGAAAAGAGAGGCCCTGGATAACATGGATGGTTTGGACCTCGTCTTTAGTATGCGGGTAGGGATCCGTATCCGTTCCCATTTCCGCCTTTTCCAGCAACTTGGCAAAAATCAGGCTCCGGGCCGCCAAAAGATCGATCGACTCACCTTCCAAGCGGGGATGGAACACATACAAAAGGGTCAATATATCGCCGGGGCCTAAGGCATGGCGGTTACCACGCAGGCGGCGCACGACGGATCCCATTAAATGGACCACTTTTAGCGTCACCCTTTCGGCCAGTTCCCGTTTAAGCGCCCGCCAAAGGGCGTAGTGGATAAACCCGGCTTCCACGTATGCGCTGTGGACATTTAGAATCAGCGGCGCTAACGCCTCGGCGCGCATGACGTCTCTAAGCTTGATGCGCCTGGCATCGGCCCGGGCAAAGGCCTTCACCGATTCTACACACGCTTCAAATGTGCCCGAGGTGGCGGTTTCGTAGAATTTCAGCAGCGCACCTGTAGCGGCTTTTTCCGCCTGGTACACCTCAAACTCAATCGTTCCGCGGGCTATGTCTGTTGGTTTACCCCCTTCGGCAAACCGTTCATGGATGCCGATTAGGTTTTCCAGAAACGGCTCGACCTGGATGATCCGCTTTCCTTTTCGGTGAAGGTCTTGAAGGAGTCGACACATGCCCTGGTTGAAGGCCGGAAACTCCATATCCACGGCCAGAAGATAGTCCTCAATGGACAGGGCCCCGTCCAACATGGCCTGAAATCCTTCTGTCGGCGGTTCTTCCAGAAAAATGGCCTGGTGACCTTCCATTCTTCGAGCGGCAAACGGAAGCGTTTCCGGCCGATGACTTGAAAAGACGAGACTGGCTTCAGGCATTATGGCGCTCCGGTGAGGGGTATGGCACAGGCACGGATTCACATGTACTCCATATCACCGCTAATGACAACCCATTGCCTTTCGCGGCAGGAGAATATTGACCTCGCCGGAGGTGCATGATAGCGTCGAAACATCTTATAACAGACTGTGCCGATGTTGCCTGCCACTGGTCGTTGAAACCTATGGTTGCCGTCAGCAGGTCAGTCTTTTCTGTTTTTCGATTTTTGTTTGCCGGACCAAACCCTTTTCCCGAACACGGATGATCCCCAAGGAGGTATCCATGACGACACCGATCAAGCTTTACACGCTGAGCACTTGCGGCCACTGTAAAGACACAAAACAATTCCTGGACGAATGCAACGCAGAATATGACTTTACCGACCTCGACCTTTTGGACCAGTCCGAGCGACAGGATATTTTAGAGGAACTTAAACAATTGAACCCCCGATGTTCCGTGCCCACAATCGTTATCGGGGAAAAGGTAATCGTGGGATTCAAAGAAGACGAAATCAAGGAGGCGATAGGACTATGAAAGCAGTGGAATCGCTTTATGAGAAACTCAGGGAGATCCAAGAACCCAAAGGCTACTTCTTCAACCGGGACCGGGAAAAGGTTTTTGTACTTCTGGAAGGGTTGTTAAAGAATAAAGAGCGGTATGGATACATGGCCTGTCCCTGCCGGCTGGCCAGCGGTGACAGGGAGCGAGACAAGGACATCGTCTGTCCTTGTATCTACAGAGAACCGGACGTTCGCGAATACGGAAGCTGCTATTGTAACCTTTATGTATCCCCGGCATGGAACGCAGACGAGATCAAACACGCCTATGTGCCGGAGAGAAGGCCGCCTGAAAAGCTCTTTTGACCTTTAATAGCTGCGGGAATAGGTCCGGTCACTTTTGAATCCAATGACAGAATCAATTCAGGGGAACCACGATGTTTTTGAATATCCTACGACAGAGGCGAAGTATTCGAACGTTTGTTGAGAAGCCGGTGGAACGGGAAAAGATCGATCAACTCATCGAAGCGGCGCTTCGCGCCCCCACATCGAGAGGACTCAATCCATGGCAGTTCATTGTGGTCTCCGATAAAGATCTGTTAACCGCCCTTGCCGGGACCAAACCCGACGGGGCGTCCTTTCTGGCTTCCGCGCCCCTAGGGATCGTCATTTGCGCTGATCCCAACAGATCGGACGTGTGGATTGAAGATGCTGCCATTGCGTCCATACTTCTTCACCTGGCCGCAGTATCTTTGGGATTGGGAAGCTGTTGGATCCAAATACGAAAGCGCATGCACGATCCGTCGCAGACGGCACAAGCCTATGTTCGAGAAGTACTCGGTGTGCCTGATTCCTTAGCGGTCGAATCGATCATTGCCGTAGGATATCCGGATGAGGTCAAGGTGGGGCACCCTAAAGAGGACTTACCGAATGGCAAGGTCCATAAGAACAGGTATGGCGAGCCTTTCGCCTAACCCTCTTGGAACCATCCTAATCCCATCGACACAGTTTGGCAACTAGGCCTTCCTCAACCAGACCGACCCAGACATATCCGCCGTAACGCAAACAGCCGGGATTAATGACGTGGGTCTTTCCAATATGGTCGACTGCGGCAGATTCATGGATATGGCCGGTAATACACACCGCCGGCTCGTAGTTCTCGATAAATCCCCGGACAGCACGGCTTCCCACCGCTTCTCCCGTTTGAACACGATCGGTAAGGGTGTTGAACGGCGGGTTATGAGGCATGAAGATCAAACGGCGCCAGTCGATATTTTCCCGGTCGATATTTTCTTGAACGGCCCCGTTCATCCAAGTTGCCAGTTGATCATCACTGACTTCCGAGGGGGTTCCAAAGGGCGTGGGCGTGGAATATCCCATTCCTAAGAGATGGACCCCTGAACCAAGGTCCACCAATCGGGCATGAACATTTATCCCCCGCTCCGTGAGCAACTCATCCACTTCCCGAGTGTCCATATTGCCCACTTGAGCATAGATCCGGTTATTGCACCGGCCGACGGCCTCCAGAATAGCGGCGGCTTTCGGCCGGGTGCCACGATTGGTGAGATCCCCGGAAATCAACACCCCGTGAGCGCCGGCGATGCCCGGGATCCGTTCCGTCTCATCCGCCTGGCCGTGCAAATCTCCTACGGCGATCCAGTAGGGCGGTTTCTCCATTTGTCCTTCCATGCAAAAGCCTCAGAATTTGATGATTCAAATTAAAAAAAGTTTGTCATATTCTGCTCCGGGTGCATATCATTCCCTATCCGATTTGTAAATGAAGGCATTTTCCATGGAAGAGTCAGCTTTAAATCTCCGGGCCGGCGAGACCGCGCTGTCGTGTCGCACCGTCCTACTTGTTCCGGAAACCGCGCTCTCGGAAGCCGGTCATATAAAGATGTTTTCCGTGAATTCCGGTCCTCAGACCAAACACGAGTTTCACGCCTTGGCGCAAACCGCGCTGGTTCGGTTCCAGGATCGGGAATTGGCCATTACACCGGTAACCGATCCCATACGAATAAATGGCCCGGGGGAAGCGGAACCCCTGGTTTCAGGCATGGCTATTTGCCGGGATTTGGATGATCACCTCCACGTCCTGGCCCACGCGGGACCATCGCAGCGAAAACTGCTTCAAGCGGCCCACCGCTTTTGCACCCGATGGATCAGGCTGGACCTGTAGGGCTCGGCTCCAAGAGACCGGGTGGGCGGCTTCCCGGTTGGTTGGGTTGCTTGGGCGGGGGGATGGGCACTTGACTGAATTGTGGAGCGACTGTTAGAAGTGGAACGCCATGAAAGATGCTTGCAGCGGGATCATACTGGCCGGTGGATTGAACAGGCGGATGGGAGGGAAGAATAAGGCGTTTCTCTCCGTCGGCGGTGAGATGATCTTAGACGGACTCCACCGGACGTTCCGAGCGCTGTTTACAGATGTCGTGTTGGTAAGCAACTCACCGCAGGACTACCTGGACTGGGATTTGGCTATCGTCACCGATTTATTTTCCGTGCGTAGCGCCCTGACGGGCATCCACGCCGGACTTTTCCATACCCCTACCCCTCACGCCTTTGTCGCCGCCTGCGACATGCCTTATTTGAGAAAGGAGTTGGTGGAAACCCTGGTACGTCAGGTCGACCCCCGATGGGACGTGGTCATACCGGTCACGGAAGCAGGCTATCAGCCTTTGTGCGCCGTCTACTCAAAACGCTGCCTCCACCCCATTGAACGTCAACTCAAACAAGGAAACGCCAAAATCGCAGATTTCTTCTCCCAGGTAAGGGTCAGAGAAGTACCGGAAGACCGGTTGAGAACGGCGGATCGGAAATTGGTTTCCTTTGTCAACATAAACACCCCGGAAGACCTGGCCCACTTAGGGTTCGCGCAAAAATAACTTCATAGAATGGGCGCTCGGATTTGATTCGGATTTGGCCGATCCGATTGAGCAAAATCGCAGGCATAGCAGGCTATGTCGAGGTTTTGCGAGTGAGGTATCGGGCAAAGACGGGCGGAAGCCGAGATGGCAAAATGTGAAGTTATTTTT
>Ga0180435_10004373_pt1 | contig 13948 bp, 13 predicted proteins | sample SS_ome_3_FD_132467 | JGI IMG/M metagenome (GOLD analysis project Ga0180435, IMG submission 132467) | Hypersaline lake sediment archaeal communities from the Salton Sea, California, USA - SS_3_S_1 metaG | ecosystem: Environmental > Aquatic > Non-marine Saline and Alkaline > Hypersaline >... | reverse complement strand
TTTTACAAAAAATTGACAAACACAGCAAGTTCTATGATTTTGATTTGATGAAAGACGGTGGGCACATCTCGGGTTATCCTATTCCTACAGGCGAATATCAAACGATCATCAGCGCACTGGAAAAATTAAAATCCCCATCCGTTCAATCTAAAAAATATCATATCAAACCTGAGACACCCCCCTTGCTTTATGCGATTGGAGATGGTAACCATTCACTGGCAACTGCAAAAGCAATCTGGGAAAAAAACAAGATACATTTGCCACCGGATCATCTCTCACGCTTTGCACTGGTAGAGTTGGTCAATTTGCATGACGAAGCCATTCTCTTTGAAGCCATTCATCGGCTTCTAACACTCAATAACCTGGATATAAAAGAATCCTGCTCGCAGTTTTTTGACAACAATATCACCTTTAAGCCATGCGTGGATTTCTCCTCTTTAAGATCGAAAATCGATGATGCGAAAAACAATGACCAGATATTTGGGCTTTTCAATGATGAAGCATATTATGCCGTTGTACTTGAAAGACCAAAACACACACTGACCGTAGGAAACATACAGGAGTGGTTGGATCATTTACTTTCTGAAAAATTGCTCAATGACATCGACTATATTCATGGTGCGGATACCATCCATGAACTGGGTACGAAGGCCGGCCACACTGGAATTTATTTGCCTGCCATGCCCAAGAACGCACTTTTCCGATCAGTGATCAAAGATGGTCCGCTCCCGCGGAAAACCTTTTCCATGGGTGAAGCGTCACAGAAAAGATATTATCTTGAGTGTCGAGAAATAAAATAAGATGGGAAATAAGGGATTCAAATACCTCATATTGATCATATTTCTATTGGGTGCGTGTTCACCTGCAACGCTCGTTGAGGAAATCGACAGCACACAGCTAATAGAAACGCCTACAGCCATCCCACCAGCAACGCGTTTTCCAACAAGTACTCCGCAATCAGCAACTCCCACACCCGGTTTGCAACGTGAAATATGCTCACCATTGGAAACCGAAACACACTCAACATTGCTTGAAATCATCACACAACCATTCAAACAACCAAGGATTGGAATTGAGGACGGGTATCCAGCCCATCATGGTGTGGATTTTGCACATTATCGCAGAAATGGCCTCCTTTCTATCGAGGGAGTCACTATTCAATCTGTACTGGATGGAGAGGTTGTTACAGTTATAAATGACCAATATCCGTATGGCTATGCCCTGATTATCGAAACACCTTTAGATACTGTAGACGCTGCACTTCTTGCCCAATTCAATTTACCAGAAGTAGAACCTACCGTTACCCCTGACCCTAAATTCGAGTGGTCCCCCATTGCATTCCCGTTTGAACTAAGCGAGGAGAGTCGGTCGCTGTATATTTTATATGCCCATTTGTTAGCATTACCGGAAGTACAGGTAGGCGAAACTGTGGTTTGCGGTCAAAAGTTAGGTCAGGTAGGCAACTCAGGTGATTCTTCAAACCCACATTTGCATTTCGAGACGAGAATTGGTCCATCTGGCGCGCGGTTTGAAAGTATGGCATACTATATCACCCAATCAACAGCGTCAGAACGGTATAATTATGTTGTATGGAGACTCAGCAATTTATTCCAGGTATTTGACCCAATGTTGTTGTTAGATATAAATGGATAAAAGGTATATAAAAATGAATATGCAAACATGTAGTAAGGTCTTGGTAATAATGATGATAGGGGTTGTTATCGCAGGTTGTGGAAACACGCCTGAAGCGACACCAACCATCGACCCTATCCTTGTCATGACGGATGTTGCCGGCACAGTGCAGGCTGAAGTAACCCAAAGTGCGATGCTCACCCCGTCACCCACAATACCGCTTCCGCCCACTGCAACTCTACCGCCAGTTCCCACACAGGGATTGCCCCCCGTGCCTACCACCTCCAATGGCGTCGTCGCCCCCACACTACCCGCAGATGCATTACCGGATGATGCTGCATTCATTGCGGATATTGATGTAGTCGATGGCGAGGTATTCTGGCAGGGAGAGCGTTTTACGAAGACATGGCAAATTGAGAATACTGGCACCACCACCTGGGATACGACATACAGGCTTGTTTATAAAGATGGACCAATTACCAGCGATGAATTAGTCTTTAATCTTGTCAAACCGGTAGAACCGGGCCAATTGCTTAACATCAGCGTAAAAATGGTAGCACCTGACACATTAGGATCTTACACCAATTACTGGCAGATGATGAATGAAGAAGGACAATTCTTCGGCGATGTATTATCAATGAAAATTGTAGTCGGGACTGAGTTGGATAAGACCAAAACCCCTGCAGGATAATTACAAAATTCTCAAAGAATGCAAATCACTAGCGATCTGATAAAAGCCAGGGCAGCAAGCCATGGCTTTTCTTTTGTTGGTTTCACAGAGGCGAAAGCCAGCCCTCATTTAAATGATTATTTGAAACACATTAGGGATTTCGAACATAGTGACCTTGCATTCCTATCAAGATCGTATGTGGTCAACGGACGCAAAGACCCTGCTTGCCTTATGGATAACGCCAGCACTGTCATCGTCCTGGGTGTCTGTTATCCGCCTCCTCAAACAAAAAACAATAAAAATAAAATTGACAATGGAACCATCGCTGCGTATGCAGTAATGCCCGATTATCACGATGTAATCAGAGAAAAAGCAACCCTTTTCGTTCATTCGTTACAAAAAGAATGCGATACAACTTTTAAAACACGAATTTTTATTGATTCAGGTCCCATGATGGAAAAAGACATGGCTTTTTCAGCAGGTTTAGGATGGATAGGAAAAAATACTTTGTGCATACATCCAAAGTATGGATCTTTTTTCTTTATCTGCTGTATTCTTACCGACCTAAAAATAGCTTCTGATGATTTTTTCAATCAGGACTTGTGTGGTACATGTCAAGAGTGTGAAAAAGCATGCCCCACTAACTGTATTCATGACCATCGCATCGACGCAATGCGTTGTATCTCCTACCTCACAATCGAACACAAGGGTGTCATTCCACGCGCCATGCGAAAGCAGATTGGAAATCGGATTTATGGTTGTGATATCTGCCAGTCTGTCTGCCCCCGCAATGAAAATACCAAAAAACCCGAAAATTGGTATTTCTTTCACATAAAACCAAAAATTAAATCGCAACTGGACCTATGCGAGCAACTCAAACACACACCAGTCTCATTTAAAGAAGATTTCTCAGATACACCCATCTTCCGTATTGGATACGAACAATATATAAGAAATATCGTGGTTGCTGCCGGTAACAGCAGTGATGATGAATGTATTCCGCATTTGAAGCAATTGATTACAACCGGCTCGAATTTGATCAGCTTGCATGCTATCTGGGCTTTAGCCAACTTTAAAGACAATAATACGCGAGACTTCTTAGTGGGGTTATTGAATACAAATATTAACGACGAACTGAAAAAAGAGATTTCCGAACTGGTTCAATAATTAATGATGCCATTGCGGTTGGACCGCGTTTGCACTGACAATAGAAGTGGTTCTTGTTTCAAAATCCCAAATCATGATCTCGGGCATAGAATCAGATCGAGTGATATCTTTTCGTTGATATGCAAGAATACGTACATTGGGATTCCATTGCAAAGAGGAATGATCAAATTCATTTCTGTCCGTTATCGTATCAACTACATTTCCTTCTTTATCTATAACCTGCACTTCTCTGGAATTATTACGCACCCCGGCGCGGGATAGAACGAAATAATTATCTTCACGGAAATAAACAGGGTTGTAAAAAGCAGATCCCTGAGGAAGAGTAAAAAGCTGTTCTTTTTCATTTTTTTCAACATAAATTTCTGAATAATTACTGATCAATAATTGTCCGTCCACATTTCGTTCCCCCATCAAAAATCGCTTTCCATCTGATGACCAAGATCCCACCAGGTCCACATCGCCTTTATAAGAGAGTACCAATGTGAGATCATCGAGGTCTAAAATACGAATCAATCCAGAATCTGCTTCATGGAACCGAAGATAACCGCCTTCTGGAGATATATCAACCCAATCTGCAAATGAAGACGAGATAAGTTCTTCACTCTCATCGTCGATTTCAAACTGAAAAAAGCCAGTTGTTGAACCAGTTCGAGAATAAAAGATAGTTGAGCCATCCGGGTGGATACTGATGTTCTCACAACGAGAAGCATCGCAGGAAATAATTTCTTTATCAGATTTCTTATCAATAGCGTACATTTTTATTACACTGCCACCATCCTGAAGATCTTGAATATAAGCGATTTCATTTCCATCGCGCGTTATTGAATATTCTTGGATGTCTTTTTCTGCAAGAATGGTTTCACTGGCCTCTCCCACACAAGCACGCTGTATTCCCTCCCGGTCCGTTTCCAGTGATAAGTAATAAAGGCAACTGCTCACAGGTAATAAGTGATCATTTTCACTATTTCGCTGCCGTAAACCAAAATCAATGGTTCGGCACCCCACCAGGTTTAAACTGGTTAGTAACATTATTAAAAGGATATTGATCTTTGCCATTATTTCATTTTTGATTGATTTTTCTGTGCAATTAAAGAGAAGCTTTAGCTTGCCAGTGTACTGGTCGGTGCGAATGTTGGCGTAGGTGTGACGATGTATGCCCGAATAGTCAATATCAATCCAACCGGGATGTTGTTTTCATCTTCGATCTTATCGCCATTTTGAGCAAGAATATCTTCTTGCGTGGTATTGAATTGGCTGGCAATGATCGCTAATGTATCACCAGATTGCACTGTATATTCAATCCGCGTTCCAGGTTCTGTATCAGGGGGTAAAGGTGTTGGTGTTGGTAATGTTTGTCCGGGAGCAGGTACTTTGATCAGTTGACCAGGAATGATCGGGCAGGTGCCATCTTCAAAATTATTGATTGCCAAAAGGGTTTGAAAATCCACTTCAAATTGATCTGCGATGCCCCAGCAAGTATCAAATTCCTGCACTTCATATTCAAACGGTCCGGTAGGTGTTGGAGATACAGTTTGGGTTGGTTCAAGCGTTTCTGTTGGGATCAGTGAAGCGGTTGGGGAGATCACGGGCGTTGGAGGCATCGTTGCTGTTGCTGTTGGTTCACGATTAAACAAATTGAAGGAAAAACCGCCGCCGGTTAACCACATCACAATAATCGCAATGCCAATAAGAACCAATGCTACCGCAAGTATTGTGATCAGGACAGGTAAAAAGCTGCGGCGCTTTTTGTATGAATTAATTACATCTTGAGGGGATTTTCTACCTAGCATAGTGTCACCTTTTCTTTTGTAACATGCCAAAATACTGACAGGTTTCTCTCATTCTAACCCATTTTACAGTTCTTCACTCAAAGAATAGATCCCACCAGATTTGCCAATTTTCTTTTTGCCCCGAGTCAGATGTTGCATCGATATAGTTGACTTCAGGTGTAACATCCTGTTCTGGATGTGGGATAATGGGAATATCCCCAGGGAGTGTATCTCTTTCATACGTTCTCGCCCACTCTTCAACTGCTTTATCTGAATCTGCGTAAGCAATCTGCGTATGTAAAGCTTCGCTTGTTGCTTCCAGATTATTAATGCGTGCCTGCATTTCCATTTTTTGATTATTCAGGCGAAAATATTCTGATAATCGTGAATTTAACCCCAGCATTAACAGGAATAAAATAAAGATAATACATATATATAACCATTGCCGGCCAGAAATTTTATACTTGGGTTTTGGCATATTAATATATTACCGCAATAAAATGATTTAGTTAAATAATGGTGGGAATGCCGAAGGAGGGATTTGAACCCTCATGAGCTTAATGCTCACTACGCCCTGAACGTAGCGCGTCTGCCTGTTCCGCCACTTCGGCATGATTTTACTGACAACGAATTCTATCAAAAACAACCATTTTGTCAACAGAAAATATATTGAGTCATTTTTAATTGTTTTGCTCAGGAAATTTTATTGGCAATTATCTTGCATCTGATAATATGATAGCTTCAGATAAACTATCATTCTATGAAAAAAGAGAATAAGATACTTTTAATCGCATCACTTTTATTTCTAATCGTTGCCTGCGTTATTCCTGTGCGCTGGGTCGGTTTCTCTGATAAAAATAATAACGGATTGCAGTTGCTTGCAGATATCGGAAACTACATCCAGGGTGAACCCACACCATTTCAACCTTTTCAATACACGGCCACCCCTACCAGGTCAACCCAGCCAATCAACAATGCACTGGTACCCAATCCAGGCCTGATCCCGCCTGATGATCAAATAAACATTCTTCTTCTCGGCTCAGACTGGCGGCCAAACAGCGGCTACCGAACCGATGTCATTCTTCTTGTCTCGATCAATGTCAAACGTGCAACCGTCAATCTGCTTTCTTTTCCCCGCGATCTCTGGGTCACAATTCCGGATCTGCAGGAAGAACGTATAAATACTGCCATGGGTTATGGTGGATTTCCTCTACTTAAATCAACAATGGCATATAACTTCGCGATCCCTGTTGATTACTATATGATGACCAATTTTTCAGGATTTAAGAACATCATCGATACGCTGGGTGGAATCGAGATCAACGCATCAAAGAATACCGAAGACCGCTGTGACCTTTCCTATCAACACGGTGCATGGTGTTCTGTTGGTCCGGGTCTTGAAACTCTTGATGGGGAATTAGCGCTCTGGTATGTTCGCTCACGTTACACGTCAAATGACTTTGACCGAACACGTAGAGCGCAGGAAGTGCTCGAAGGTTTGTTTAAAAAGTTAATGTCGCTGGACGCCCTCACGCATGCATCTGAACTCTACAACTTATTTATTAGCAGCGTCGAAACCAACCTTACGTTTGACGAAATTGTAAGATTGGCGGCCATAGCTCCATCGGTCCTCTCCGATTCCAGCAGAGTACAACGCTATGCCATAACTCAGGATGAAGTCACATCACACGTCATACCTTCTAGCGGTGCAAATGTCCTCTTGCCTGATTATGACCTGATCTGGGAAATCATCAAGCAAGCAGTTTACCTGAAATAACCTCTTGACATTCCAAAATTTGTTAGTTACACTCCATTGCTATACGCAATCTGGAGGAAAAATGGAGCGTGAAACAATGGATATCGCACATATCTCAAGCCAAACAACGATCCCTACCGCTATGAAATTTTGGAAAATGTACCTGGAAGACCAGGGAAAATCGACCTATACTATCAAAGCATTTATGGGGGATCTGCGACTATTATCTAAATTCCTTCCGCCTGATGCTGTTATTGGTGATATAACCCATTCAGATTTAAACCATTTTGTAGAATGGCTGGAAAACGGCCGTGGGAAAAATATCCCATGCAGCCCTAAAAGCCTTTCCCGCCGCATCACGACATTGAAATCATTTTTCCGATGGTTATTTGATCATAAAAGAATTGAAAACGATCCGGCAGAAAAGATCCTCCAGCGAACAGTCATCAGCCCCCTGCCTGAAGTATTGACAGATGATGAATTGGAGAAAGTCTACGCGAGAGCAAGGGAAAATTGGCTGGGAGAAAAAAATGACCCGCGCCCATTAGCCCTTCTCAGCCTGCTTTTAGAAACAGGTATTAAGAAAAGCGAGTGCCTGAATATAAAATTATCCCATATTGAATTGCAGAATGGAAATTATCTTTTTGTGCGCTACGCAGATGGCCGCGACAGGAACAAAGAAAGAAAGATAACGCTCTCAAGTGATTTTGTAGAAGTGTATAAGGCTTATCTCGAAAAATATCAACCCGAAGATAGAGCATTTCCCTGGTCACCACGCAGGCTGGAATATATTCTCGAAGACATCAGCATCGAAGCGGAATTAGAGAAACATCTTTCGTTCTCAATGTGCCGATGGAATTCTGCGTTAAGCGATTGGAAAAACAATGTTGATAAAGATGAGATACGCCAAAAATTAGGCATATCGAAAATTCAATGGCGCGAAATTAGTATGAAGTTAAAGAAATTAGCTGCTGAATGACAATTTGCGGTTTTTTACTACGGAAATTTTAATAACAGACTGCGTGCTTTCAGTGATCCGGCTATTCTCAGAAGGTTGAAATCCGGGAATCCACAAAATTTGTCTCGCATCGCAGATGATCGGATAATCTTTCCGCAATCGTTCAGGAACTTTTTTGTTGATCCAAAAATCGGATACTTTCATCGAATGGCCATTCATCCCCATCGGCACAAACCGGTCTCCTGGTCTTTTTCTTCTCATTGTGATTGGTTTTATAATTCGCTCAGTATCTAAGTAAGCAACAAGCGGATCGGTATTATTTTTGGCTGAATTTGATTTCCCATTATACCGATCCATTTTTTCAATTTTGAGCATCCACCTGCTATTTATTCTGGTCTTTTCCGGAATACGTAATTCAATCTGTTTGAGATCATCATCTAAATAAATCTCTTCCGTAGAAGAAATCTGGTCAACATCCCGCAAAATGAAACCTGATTTGTGTTCAACAAGAATTTGGATTTTGTCATTGATCTGCACGGATTTACTTCGTGTAACCCCGGTCAAAATATGGCGAATGTCCTCGATCCATTGATATCGGATATCCTTTATCATTGAAAAATATGCACTCAAAACTGCCCTAAGAACCCTTCGCTGCAGGTTAATTGGGAGTTTTTTATATGCTTTGATATCCACTTCCACTAATCCCTGTTCACTTCTTTTGATAACGTCATCACACACAGATCGGGTGGATTCAATTAAGAAATCCTCTTCGTCCTGTAAAATTGCCCGCATGCGGAGGATATTTTCCTTTACTTGCGGATTGATCATCATTAGGTTGGGGATGGTTTCATTTCGCAGCTTATTGCGTGTGAATTCAGATCCAAAATTGGTTGTATCAGTGCAATATTCAAGATTGTTTTCTTTACAATATCTCAATATTTCGCTTTTCCAGATGTTTAGCATCGGCCGAACCACAGGAATTGTTTTGGTATATTCATGATCAATTCGGTAAGGCATTCCAAGCAGCCCACTCAAACCAGTTCCCCGGATAAGATGCAATAAAATCGTCTCGACTTGATCATCAGCATGATGGGCAACAACGATTGCTGCCGCACCAATGTCGTGCGCAATATCTGCCAAAAATCGGTAACGATATTTCCGGGCAGTAAATTCTATCCCCTGCCTATCCATCGACGCGATGGCTTTTATATCTGATGAACCATTGAAGACCGGAATTTGGTATCGATCCCCAATTTGGCGAGAGAAATTCCATTCCTGCCTGCTCTCAGGTCTTAATTGATGGTCATAATACGCAATAGCGACATCAACCTCAGATTTAGTTAAAATATCAAGCAAGCTAACCGAATCCGGACCGCCAGAAAAACCAAGCAACAGTTTATCTTTTTTTTTCACGCAACATCTGCAAAAAAGCGCGTTTAATACAGCTTCTTCTAACATCAAAAAAATTATAGCATTCTGGATGATTGTTCTGTAATTATCCTTATTTCCAATTAGAATTGAACATATCGACAAAATGAATAAGAAATTGATAGACAAAACGAAAAAGATCCTGGATACATCCGAATATACGGTTTTTTTCACAGGTGCGGGCATGTCAACCGCTTCGGGTATTCCAGACTTTCGCTCACCGGGAACAGGGTTGTGGGAAAGAAATGATCCATACACCGTTGCCTCTTTAACCGCTTTTCAAAACACACCCGAAATATTTTTCAGCTGGATCAAATCACTCTATACCCAATCAAAGGATGCCAAACCCAATTCAGCGCATCGTACCATTACAGAACTAGAATCCATCGGGAAAATTCAAAGTGTGATCACCCAAAACATTGATGGGCTCCACCAGAAGGCTGGGTCAAAAAAAGTGATCGAGCTGCATGGCTCAGTTCTAACTGCAACCTGTCCCTTCTGCCAACGTACGGTTAGCGGTGAAAAAGTATTGGAAGAGTTGCTGGAGAACGATCTTCTCCCGATCTGTCAGGTTTGTGACCGTATCATTAAACCCGATGTGATTCTATATGAAGAACAGCTTCCGCAACAAGCATGGCATCAGGCAGAGATGGAGATGCAAAAAGCGTCCGCAGTATTTATTGCAGGCTCCTCCCTCGAGACCTATCCTGCAAACGCATTGCCTCGCACAGCGTTATCACATGGCGCAAAATTGGTCATCATCACACTTTCCCAAACAATTCTGGATAGGTATGCTGATGTTGTAATTCATGAGGATGTAACCAGCGTTTTGCCACAACTCATTGATCACCGCGCGTTCTAAATGCTCCCTATCCGCCCAAACCGGCGTTCCAGTGTATTCACCGAGATATGAATGATCGTAGGTCTTCCATGTGGACATGTTCTTGGATTGTCACAATACTCAAGATCTCGTATCAACTGCGCCTGCTCCGGTACTGACATCTTCTGACCACCCTTTATTGCCAGCCGTTTACATATACGCTTGACCAGCAGCTCTTTTTTCTCAATTTCAACCGGGTTATTGCTTTCCGCTGCATCTTCTGCAACAAGGCTCATGAAAGCAAATTGTGGGTCATATTGTCCAAGAATTTGCGGGATGCCAGTGATCTTAAACGCACCGGGTCCAAAATCCTCGATCTGGAATCCTAACTCTTTAGCAATAGATATTTTTTCTTCCATATCTTCCGCTTGAAATTCATTGACGGAAACGACACATGGTTCCAGCAGAAGTTGTGTATTTCCTTTGTTAACAGAAGAATGCAGTCGCTCAAATAATATCCGTTCGTGGGCAGCATGTTGGTCAATGAGATACAAACCATCCGGTCCTTCTGCCACCAGATAGGTTTGTCCGATTTGACCAATCAAACGCAATAAAGGGAGCGTTGCTAACCTTTTACCGCCATCTGGACCTGGGCTTAAAGTTCCTGGTTCATCTCCCGTTTGTAATGGAGAGTTTTCAAGCAGGCTTTCGGGCAAACTTTCGGTGGACTTTTCTTCTTGTTTGTCAAAAGACGACCATATGGCTGGGGGGACCGCAGAGACTGGTGAATAAGCAGAGATCGTTTTCCGAATGGTCCGGTGTACGGTTGAAAAAACACGCGAAGAATCCTTTATCCGAATCTCGGTTTTTGTAGGATGAACATTTACATCTATTTCATCAGGTTGAAGATCGATAAACAGTATCGAGATCGGAAATCGGCCAACCATCATCAATCCCTGATATGCGCGGGTGATTGCGGAAACAATTGCAGGATCGGATACCAACCTCCCGTTAATAAAAAAGAAAATATCTCCGCGGGAAGAGCGCGTCAGGTTATAAGGGCTTGTAAAGCCCGTGATACGCATATAATCATCCGCATATTGGATGGGAAGCAGCTGCTTAGCAATTTCAGTGTCATATATTTGCGAGAGGATTTCACGACGCTTACCATTCCCGCTTGTCGTCAAAATTACCCTTCCATCATGGCTCAGGGCAAATCGGACCGCATCATAAAACAGGGCATATCTGGATATGACCTGGTTGATACGCCGCCGTTCGGTTCGATCCGATTTTAAGAATTTTAGTCGTGCGGGTACATTGAAAAATAGGTCATGCACACAAATTTTTGTGCCAATTGGCTTCCCAATCTCTTTATGGTTTATTAACTGTCCGCCTTCGATTTGATTGGCAAACCCAACTTTCGATTCTGGAATCCGCGATTCTATTGCTAAACGGGAAACAGCAGAAATGGATGCGAGCGCCTCACCACGAAACCCAAGTGTTTTTATACAGTTGAGATCTTCAGCCGCGCTGATCTTGCTGGTAGCATAACGCTGTATCGCAATCCCCATCTCATCTCTGGGAATACCGATACCATTGTCAACAACTTCGATCAGTTTCCTGCCTGCTTCTTGGACAGAAATAGTAATTTCTGTTGCCTGGGCATCAATCGCATTTTCAACCAATTCTTTAACCACAGATACTGGCCTTTCTACCACTTCTCCAGCCGCGATCTTTGAAGCCACTTCCTGAGGTAATTTTTTGATTGTCATTTTCTTTGCTACATTATAAATGGATGTTGATTAGGATATACTTTCTTAGCCATGATTCATACGATATTCTTTGACCTCGACAATACGATCTATTCCAGAAAAAGTGGGATTTGGGAAGCCATCGGCATGCGCATAAATCGCTTTATGACAGATATCTTACATATTTCTGAACAGGAGGCTTTGTCTCTTCGGAAAAAATTTAGGACGGACTATGGCACTACACTGCTTGGTTTACAAAGTATGTATGAGGTTGATGAGATGGAATATCTTGAATATGTGCATGATATTGACATGCACGCAATGCTAACGGATGACGGTCAATTGCGAAAAATGCTTTCAACCATTTCGCAGAGAAAGATCATTTTTACAAATTCTGATCAAGCCCATGCCAATCGCGTGCTTGAATTTTTCCATATAAAGGATTATTTTGATCTGATCATTGACGTGATTGCCATGAAGCCTTATGTCAAACCGCATCCGCAGGCATATCAAATCGCGCTTGATTTGGCGGGATATGCTTCAGCGGATGGATGCATGTTTATTGATGATATGCTTGAAAATGTACAACAGGCCGCGCAACTTGGCTTCTTTTCAGTCTACATTGGAGACGATAACAGTCATATCAACGCCTTGGAACACATTTTTGAATTACCGAAAATACTCGAACCGTATACAAATAAAAAATTATGAAATTTACTAGATCCTCATTAATTCTTACAATTATTGGAATTTCTCTTTCTGCAATGGTTCTTTTTGCTGCAGGATTCATTGTGGGCCGTGTGACCACATCATTTTCCAGTACCTCCTTTGCCACAGAAACTGGTGTAACTTCAGATACATTCAAACCCTATATTCAAGCTTGGAATATATTGAATGATAATTATATAGACCAGCCAATTGACCCAAAAACGCTTGTTCAGGGATCAATTCGCGGAATGCTGGATGAACTCGGAGATCCATATACGGGCTATATCGATCCGGAATCCTTTGCACAGCAAAATGCATCTCTAGATGGAGAATATACAGGAATAGGTGCCTGGGTCGATACAAGTGGTGAAGATTTGGTGATCATCAGTCCAATGCCAGGATCACCAGCAGAAGATGCAGGAATAAAACCAGGTGATGTTGTGGTTGGGGTGGATGGGGAGATTATGGAAGGGCTTGATCCATCACTTATACTGGAAAAAATTCTTGGTCCTGAGAATTCGATTGTAAACCTAATTATCGAACGTGAAGGGAGTGAAGAATTTTTACAATTCGAGCTCACACGGGCTGTGATCCTTCTTCCATCTGTCAATGCAGAATTAATTGAAGAAGATGTCGCTTATATTCAAGTTGTTTCCTTTGCGAATAACACATTTGATGATTTCTCAACATCCTTGCAAGAAATGCTAAACCAGGGTGCAACAGACCTGATAATCGACCTGCGCAATAATCCCGGCGGACTTTTAGATTCCGCAATTGATCTGACATCGTTATTCATTAAAGATAAAGTCGTCCTGATTGAAGAATGGGGAGACGGTACGAAGACAAAGTTTTCAACAACAAAAGATATGATTGCCAAGGATATCCCAGTTTATATTCTCGTGAACCAGGGAACCGCATCTGCATCCGAGATCACAGCAGGTGCTTTACAGGATTATGACAGGGCAATTCTTATCGGAAATCAAACATTTGGTAAAGGGCTGATCCAGAATTGGGTTCCTCTGAATGGCGAAAATGGCGCAGTGCGCGTAACAACTGCCAGATGGCTAACGCCTGAAGGAAGGCAGATTCAAGGAGAAGGATTATCCCCTGATTATGTAGTCGATTACACGCTCGAAGATTTTGATGCGGATTTCGACCCACAGCTTGAGAAAGCACTTGAATTGATTTCATATAGTAATTAATATATTAATTGACAGTTATCCTCACGGCGTGTATAATGGTTGACTGCTTTAGACCCGAACTAGGAGATTGATTTAATGGATTCAGAA
>Ga0180435_10004372_pt1 | contig 13948 bp, 5 predicted proteins | sample SS_ome_3_FD_132467 | JGI IMG/M metagenome (GOLD analysis project Ga0180435, IMG submission 132467) | Hypersaline lake sediment archaeal communities from the Salton Sea, California, USA - SS_3_S_1 metaG | ecosystem: Environmental > Aquatic > Non-marine Saline and Alkaline > Hypersaline > Sediment... | reverse complement strand
TGTCCGAACGACTGAAAACTCCACACGGCGTCAAACGGCTAACAAAGCTGCTGCATGCCGCTACGCCCAAGGAATACCGACTGAATAACTGAAATCAACCAAAATAGTGCAACTTCAAAACTTGCGCGTCGGGCTTGTATTTCCGACAATCGGCACCAAAGTGGCGCTGTCCAACTAACGGTTGTTCATAAAATCCCGGATGCGCGTCGTTGCCGGTAGTATTTCCAGCCGGGGATCGCGAAACAAGCGGCCCCGACGGTTCCAAACAGCAGATGGGCGTAACCTGGCACAAACGCCATCACCACGGCTGTGAGGTACAGCGCGATCGCCTGCAAGTAAAACGTACCCGAGAGCATGCCGGCCTTGATGAGGAAAATCGATCCGGTCACCAGCGCCAGCACGGGCGCCAGCGACAACACGGGCATCTGAATATTGGGATTCAGATCGAGGATATACTCCACCGGCACGAGCAGGGCGATGCTGATCATTGCCGCCGCCCACACGTGCGCGATTTGCCTTTCGACGAAAGTCACCGGCCCCAGTTGTTTTCGCCACCAACGGAAGAGGATACCCCAGGAACCTGCCCCGATGGTCCACAGCAGGAAGTAGGGCCAGCGATGGTGCAGCCCGCCCTCGACCTCCAGGTGCGACTCCCACCAATAGAGCAGGTTCGTTGCCGCGCACATCAGAAACAGTACGAGGCCGTTGAGCATCCACAAAAGCCCCCAGTTTTCTAGTACGGGGGCGTTGTGCGTGTCGCGAAAAATGCGGGCGATGAGTTGTCCAAATCGACCACTACGGGCGGAGATCGACTCGCCCCGCAGGTAAGCCTCCAGATCATCGGCCATCGCGCCGGCCGTGTCGTAGCGCAAGTCGGGCGGTTTTTGCAAACACCGCAGGGCAACCGTTTCCAGGTCATGGTCTGCTTTGGGATTCAGCTTCCGCGGCGGCAACGGCTCTTGTTCAAGCACCATCAGCACCACGTCGACTGGCGAAGCCGCCTGAAATGGCGGGCGACCGGTCAGCATGTGATAAAGAACCACGCCGAGACTGTAGACATCGCTCGGCGGGCCCAAGCGCCCCCGGCCACCGGCGGCTTGCTCGGGCGCCATGTAGGCGGGCGTGCCAAGCACGGCTCCGGTCCTCGTCAGGTTTACGCCGTCTTCCGTCTGCTTTGCGAGGCCGAAGTCGGTCACGTGGGGTTGGCCGTCTTCGTCGATTAGAATGTTCGAGGGCTTGACGTCGCGGTGCAACACACCCTGTGTGTGGGCGTAGTGGATTGCTCGTGCGATCTTCGCCAGCAACGTAGCGGCTTCGCGAGGCAACATAGGACCGCGACTGAGCCGCTGCGCCAACGTCTCGCCGGGGATGTAGTCCATCGTGAAGTAGAGCTGGCCATCGTGCTCGGCAACTTCATGGACTCGCACAATGTTTTCATGGGCAAGCCGACTCGTCGCCTCCGCTTCCGCACTGAAACGAGCACGATCAATCGAGGAAGCCAGCTTGCCTCGCAAGATCATTTTTACAGCGGCGACCCGGGGCTCGCTGACATGTTGTGCCCGGTAGACCACTCCCATGCCGCCGCGGCCGATCTCTTCCTGTAACTCGTAGTCGCCGATGCGGGCGGGCAGTTCGAGCGTGGCGCTTGGCATGTCGTCGGCGAATCCCTCGCCCGACTTCTCAGCGCTGACTTGGCTGCTGACGGCGTCGGCGAGCATCGCTGCGCCCCAAAGTTCACGTAATTCATCGCCGAGCAGAGGATTCGCACGGATCACCTGATCGATATCGACGATCTTACCCTGCCGGGCTCGCTCCATCAGATCGCCCAACAACAACGCCAACTGTTCGTCGCGGGCGTCTTCCTCTTCTCGGGAAAGGCCATCAATTGCGGAGGAGGGGTCGTTGCTCAAATCACCCCTCCTCATGCACCGCCGGTTCGGCCAATAGACTCCGCAGTCGCCGCAGAGCACGTAGGTACCGCATACTGGCCGCTGGTTCGGTCAGATTGAGGGCCTGAGCGACCTCCTGGTTGGTCAGATGTTCGAAGTGCCGCATCAGAACGACCTCACGATCCCGCTCGTCGAGGCGATCGATGGCGGCCTCGAATCGTTTGGCCAGTTCCCGCATCGTGGCGGCGGCGGCGGGAGTTAGTTCAGGATCGCACAGTTGGGCCGCCAGTTCCATGGTCGAACGATCCATGGCGGGAGAGGCGGCCAGCGGCTGTTCGCGGTCGACCGATCGTTTCGCCGAAGCCCGATGCCGACGGTGAGCGTCGATAATTCGATCCCGAGCCATGTGCCGCAGCCAAAGATGGAACGGCATCTTGGGGTCTTGCAGATAGGTCGTCAGACGCCGGTTGGCTTCCAGCAGCACATCTTGCACGATGTCGCTGACGTCGACTCGCCGCTGGATCTTCTTGTCCAGCCGCATCTGTACCAAGCGGCGCAAAGCATCACGATGTCGGTCGAGTAACTTACCAACCGCCACCTCGTCGCCCTCTTTGGCGAGGTCCATCAACTCCGTCGTTTTCTCTGTCTCGGGCCACATGTATTCGATTATCACTTACCAAGGTGCTCAAAAGCAAGGGTCTGGAGGGGGCGGAGGACAGAGATTGGGGGGCGGAGTATCCGTTCAGCAATGAGCAGCCGGTCTGGATAGCACCAAAAACTCGGGGTAATCCCTGCAACTTCGCAAATTGCGTAAAATCTCCGGGAATCGAAAACGGTTCTCTATGCAGACTCGTCTTATCTGCGAAGGCGCAAACGTGACCGACAAGTTTCAAAAGGTAGCCGCTTCGGAGCGTGGCAGGGGGGCAACCACCCTGGAAATCGCTTTTGCGCGGTACCAAGGCGAGATCTTGGGGACCCTCTACTACCTACTGGGAAACCTCGACGACGCCCGCGACGCCTTGCAGGAATCGTTTGTCAAGTGTTGGCGCCACCGTTATCAGGTGCCGGAGGTCCAGAATCTGAAAGCCTGGATTTTTCGCGTGGCGATGAACACGGGGCGTGACTTGCGGCAATCGGCCTGGCGGAGACGGCGTGAGTCACTGCCCGCAGACAAGAATGTAACCGCCGACCAACCCGATCCCATGGCTGTACTGGAAAAAAGCGAACAACTGACTCGCCTGAGAGACGCCATTCGTTTGTTGCGCGAGGAAGAGCAAGAGGTCTTTCTGGCGAGGCAAAATGGTGAGATGACGTACGATCAGATCGCCGAGACGTTGAAGATCCCCGTCGGCACTGTCAAAACTCGGATGCGATTGGCCCTGTCGAAACTACGCGCTGCACTGGCGGAGGGCTGAAGTTTGAGCGGGTGAGGGACGAGGAGTTGCTGAATTCAGATCTTGGATTTCAGATGTGACATCTCAGCCGCTTGCGGCTTAGCACGAATATCGGTCACTGACAACTATCAACTGATAACTGAAGACTTCTCATGTCCGAAAAATACGATCACAAACAGCGGATGCTCGAATATCTTTACGGCCTGCTCTCGGAAGATGAGGTGGCCGAGGTCGAAGAGCAGATCACCTCCGACCCGGAAATGGCGCGGGCGTACGCCGATGCGCGACAAGAGGCCGACCTGGTGGCGCAAGCGGCCCGTGTCGAGGCCCCGCCGCTGCAATTGAAGAAGGGTAGTCGCAAGGGTCGTTCAACCGATTCGAATGCGCCCACGCCTGGTGAGAAGCGTGCGCCGGTCGAGCGCCGCCGGTCTGACCGACCGCGCGGCCGATTGCTCGATGTGATCGCGGTCGCGGCGGTGGCCGTGCTGGTTTGTGTGACGGGCTATACGTATCTCCGGCCGGATTCGCCGGTGCGCACGGCGACGAGGGAGGATTCGTGGAAGCAACTGGCCGACGAGCATTTGCGGATGATCGTCACCGGCCCGAGCCAACTGCAAACGGGCGCCCCCAGCTATTTCACCGTGCAAACCACGGCAATGGACGGTCGACCCGTCGCCGCCGATGTCGAGGTCGCCCTCTACACACGGCAGGGCAAGTCGATTTTTGATCGCAAGGAGAAGACCGACGAAACCGGCCAACTGCAAATCGATATACCGGCTGATCTGAAGGTGGCCAACGACGCTCGACTGGAAATCCGTGCGGTCGACGCCCGCGGCGCCGAACACCGTCTGAAAACCTACCTGCCGGTCGAACCACCCCGCTACGCCACACAGCTTTCGCTCGACAAACCCCTCTATCGGCCGGGCGAAACGGTTTACTACCGTTCGCTCACGCTGTCGCGTTACGGTATGTCGGCCGATCGTGAGTTCGTGGTCGACTACGAAATCCAAGGACCGGACGGTAGCCCGCTGCCAAGCTCGACCGTTGTCGGCGCGACGACGAAGGGCGTTGGCAATGGCGTATTCCCCATCTCGCCCGACCTGCCCGGCGGTGCGTACAAGCTGATCGCGACGAGCCAAAAGGAAGAGTTTCCCGCGCAGGAACAGGAGTTCTTCATTCGTCAGTATCGGCCGCCGCGACTGAAAAAGGAGTTGGAGTTCCTCCGCGACAGCTACGGACCGGGCGACGTGGTCGAGGCCGACCTGAAGGTCGAACGGGCGGAGGGGGGCGCCGTGGCCGATGCGCCTCTGAACCTGTTCGTCACCGTGGACGGCGAGAACGTCGAGATTGAAGAGGGCGATTACCGAACGGCGTCGGACGGCACATTTCGGGCGAAGTTTACGCTGCCCGAGGAAATCGAAACAGGGGCGGCGACGCTGGCGATCGTGGTCGATGACGGCGCCAACCGCGAGACGGCGGCCAAGACGATCCCCATCGTGTTGGGGCGCGTCGATGTCGAGTTCTATCCCGAGGGCGGCGACATGGCGGCCGACCTGCAAAATCGGGTCTACTTCTTCGCCCACGATCCACTCGGCAATCCGGTGCATATCCAAAAAGCCCGGGTGTTGGATTCGCGGGATAACAGGGTCGCCGAACTAAAAACCGGCTACGAAGGCCGGGGGGCGTTTCGTTTCACACCCAAAGAGGGCGAAACCTATTCGCTGGCCATCGACGAGCCGCAGGGACTGACGACCGAGTCCGCCCTGCCGACCACGGTCAGCGATCGTTGGCTAGTGTTGGATACGGGTGACGGCGTGTTCGAGGCGGATGAGCCAATCGAATTTGGGCTGCGCTCTTCGCAGAGCGACAAGCCGCTGATGGTGGCGGCGGTCTGCCGCGGCGTCGAAGTCGGGCAACTGCCGGTTGTCACACAAGCTGTCCGCGAGGGACCCGATGGCCCGAAACCGATCTTTTTGCCCGTCACGCCCGATGCAGCCGGCGTCGTTCGACTGACGGTGTTTGATTTCAGCGGCACCGTACCGAAACCGATTGCCGAGCGACTCGTCTATCGCAAGCCGGCGAAACAGCTAACCGTTCAGTTCGATGCCAAGGACACCAAGTTCACACCCGGTGATGTGGTCGAGTTGCCGCTGCGTGTGACGGATGAGAATGGCAAACCGGTCGCCGCTGCGGTGGGCGCGTCAGTTGTCAACAGTGCCACGCTCAGTCTGGCGGACGACAAAACGCCACAGATGCCCAGCTTCTTCTACTTGGCCACCGAAATCGAAAAACCGCAGGACCTGGAAGACCTCGACTTCTATCTGACTGACGATACGGGTGAGCGGCATCGCGCTAGCGACCGGCCCCGTGAGCGGAATGGCGCTAGCCACCGGCCCGGTGAATCAACGTCTTTTCCACAAGAACCGGCGGCTAGCGCCTTGCCGCTCACGGAAGATCGGCCCAGTCCGCGTGAAGCCCTCGATCTGCTGCTCGGCACGCAGGGCTGGCGACGTTTCGCTGAACTTTCGCTCGACGAAATCACAGCCCAGACCGCAAGCGAGGGGGACAACCATCAGGTTTCAGGCTTTACCCTCCCTCCGGGAGGGTCGCGAGGAACGAGCGGGGAGGGCGATTCGCAAGTGAACCATGAAACACGCTCCCCCTCCCCGGCCGCTACCGCGTCCGACCCTCCCAAAGGGAGGGTGAAGGAAGGAGAAAGCGCAAGCGAGGGCACGACCGAAGACGACGAAGAACTCCAAGCAGCCATCACGCAATTGGTCGCTCTGCAGGGCCAAACCAGCGTACCGCTAACGCACGACGACCTGACCGACCACCAGAGCGATTACCGCCAGGCGATGGGCGAGTTCGCGGCCGCCCGAGAGCAACAGATGAACCAGGCCGGGCAAATCGTGCTGACCGGTGGCATTGCCCTGTTTGCTGTGCTGAGTTTACTGATCATGGTTCGTCGCCTGCGCGACGCTCGACTTTGGATTCCAGCCATGGCGCTGACCAGCGTTTGCATCGTCTTGGGCGGCTCCTGGCTCAACGCGAAGGTCGATCCGGACTTGCCGACCAACGTGCCAGCGTACCCGTCGTTGTCGGATTTGGATATGGAGAAATCGCATCTGGCCAAAGTCGCCAATTCGGAACGTTGGGCTAGGTACAACGCTCTCAATGAAATTTCTGTCGACATCGACGAACTCGAAACCGAACTTGCCGGCGTCGACGAGGGTGAGCCGATGGCCATGCCGGGCGCGGACTTCGACGACTTCGCCATTGGCGACATGCAGCGGCCAGGGCAAGGTCAGCAGGGGGGCCAGGCGGCAGGTGAAGGTAAAGACCTACTAGGCAGATTGGCGGGCGACGGCAAGTGGATGGTAGAGGGGCTCCGCCGACAAGTCCAATTCCGTGAAGAGAAGGCCCAGGTCATCAGAGGGGGGATCGAGTTCAAAGACGAATGGAACCGCGAATTGAACAACCCCTTGCCCGGTGGTGGGCCAGGGTACTCAGGCGGTGGCGGATTCCGACATGACGGCCGCTACGGCCTGGGTTGGTATTACACGCCCCTGGCTACGAATGGCCGTTGGTCCGAAAAAGATCTTCGCTCGCGTGAGATCTCGCTCGAAAAGCTGCTCAAAGAGATCCGCCTGCCGGTACGCGAGTACGCCCACCTACATCGGGTTGTCGATCCCGAGGTGCGCACCGATTTCACCGAGACGATCTACTGGCATCCGCTGTTGATCGCCGACGAAAACGGCGAGGCGACGCTCAAGTTCGAACTGGCCGATTCGCTGGTCGAGTACCGCGTGCTGGCCGATGTGCATGGCGCCGGGAGGATCGGTTCCGGCGAGAGTAGTGTCGTCTCACGGATCCCCTTCAGCGTCGAACCGAAACTGCCGATGGAACTGACCCGCGGCGATCGGCTCGATCTGCCGGTCGCGCTCAGGAACGAGTCCGACGGCGACCTCTCAGTCGAGCTTTCGATCACGGCTGGGTGGCTGGGGTTGAGTCGTGAGGAACGAACGACGAACCCCCAGGAGCCCAATGCTGGGGGCTCACCACTCGTTCCTCCTGGTTCGACCCCAGCCACCCCACCTTTCAATCTCGATGGCGACACCCAGCGAACGATTGAACTAGCAGCCGGATCAGCCCATCGCGAATACTTTGGTTTGGATGTCGTCGGTTCGCTCGGCGAAACATCGGTCGAAATCCGTGGTGTTTCGTCGGCGCTGAGCGATGGCAACCGGCAGTCGATCCGCGTGGTTCCGCCCGGCTTCCCCGTCAGCGAATCGTATGCGGGAGAACTCGAAGGCGATTCGACGCTCGTGATCCCCATGCCCGAGGGTTGGATTGACGACTCGCTTAGCGTCACGCTCTCGGCCTTCCCCACCTCACTGGCCGACTTGCAGCAGGGGCTCGACAGCATCCTCCGCGAGCCGTACGGCTGCTTTGAGCAAACGTCAACCTCGAACTACCCCAACGTGATGACCCTGCGGTACATGCAGGAGAACGACATCGCCGACCCGGCCATGACCCGCAAGGCGAAACAACTGCTCGAAAAGGGCTACAAGAAGCTGATCAGCTTCGAGTGCGATAAGAAGGGTTACGAGTGGTTTGGGGCCGACCCCGGCCATGAAGCCCTCACCGCCTATGGGCTGATGCAGTACGTCGACATGCAGCACGTTTGGGAAGGCGACGAGAACTTCGAGCAGATGCTCGAGCGGACACGCCAATGGCTGCTCGATCGCCGCGACGGCAACGGCGGCTTCAAACGCAACTCGAAGGCCCTCGACAGTTTCGGCCGCGCCCCGCAGGAAATCACCGACGCCTATATCACTTGGGCGCTTTCGGAAGCAGAGCAGGAAGGTATCGAGACAGAGGTTGACTACGCCATCCAGTTGGCTACCGATTCGGAAGATCCTTACCTGATCGCCCTGGCCGCTTCGTCTGCCATCAATACTGGCAAGAAAGACGCAGGGGCCGACCTGCTCGATAAGCTGGTCAAGTACCAGCAAGAAGACGGTCATCTTGTCGCGGTGGCCGGCACGATCACCCGCAGTGGCGGCGTTTCGGCCCAGGTCGAAACGACAGCCCTGGCGACGCTGGCCTGGCTCAAGGAAGCGCGAATGGCCGCCCACGCGAACAAGGCCGTTGAATGGATCGGCAAGCATCGGCAAGGATCTGGCGGCTGGGGTTCGACCCAGGCTACGATCCTCGCGCTCAAGGCTCTGATCGAACATACCCGACAAAACCGCCGCACGCTCAACGCCGGCACGCTCTCGGTCAAGTCGGGAGACGAGGAAGTCGGCAAGACGGACTTCACCGCCGGCGAGCAAAATGCGATCACGCTCGAAGGGCTTGCCGCCCACATCAGGCCGGGCGACAACGAACTGACGATCTCACTCTCGGGCGACAACAAGATGCCGTACGTGCTCGACGTTTTTTACCGCACCGAAAAACCAGTCAGCGACGATGCGTGCCCCGTGCGGATCGAGCAGTCGCTCTCGGCTGAGAAGGCAACAGCCGGCGAGATGGTTCAGCTTGCGGTCAAGCTCGAAAACACCTCGGGCAAGGGTCAACCGATGACGATCGCGGTCATCGGCCTGCCGGCCGGTCTGTCACCACGCAGCGAGCAACTTGAAGACCTCAAAGGCGCCGGCGTGTTCGACTATTACGAGCAGAACGCCCGGGAGTTGGTTCTCTATTGGCGTTCGCTTTCACCCGACGTGAAGGGCGACGCGGCGATCGAAATGAACTTCGATTTGATCGCCGAGATTCCCGGCCGCTTCACCGCCCCCGCCTCGCGAGCCTACCTCTACTACACCGCCGAGTCGAAACACTGGGTCGACCCGGTGAAGGTGGAGATTGAGCGGTAGCGGGAACTTTGCCAGATCATGCACCAGCCAGCACGGCGTCTTCCGCTTCCGCACTTGCGGCTTTCGGCGGTATGAGAAGTTGCGAGTTGAGAGCTGGTTTAAGCCGCTGAATGAGTGTCGACTGCAAACCGAACTGTGGCTCGTCGCTCGGGATCAATTGAATTGCGACCGGCTCTAATTCGCGCCAAGACGGTGCGTTGGCGACTTGCGTGATCCGCCCACCAAGATTGTAAGCTTGACCAATGTAGAGCGGGCGATCATGTTTGCCGACCACGATGTACGTGCCAGGTGTGTCGCACTCTTGCTCAACAGCGGTACTCAAAGGGATTGCTTCGGGGAGCGGTTCGACCAGCCAATCCTCGAATTGCTCCATTGCCAGCCGCTTCCACGTTTTGGCCTTCTTGCGAACGGCAAGCGCTGCCCAACGATATTCGCGAGGCGAGAACCCCGGGGCGTATCCAGCAGCAACCTCATCGAATACCTCGGCCAACTCGGGGCTACAAAAAATGTCATCAATTGTTTGATCGAACTCGACCCGCAGTTGTTGCATGGCGATTTCGGCGGCGGCGGCGAAGGCGTCGATCTGTTTCATTGTTACCGGCTTCGACTTCTTGCTTGCCTTCTTGGGCAACTTGCCGGACTTGCGAACCGAAACCAACGTGCGATTCCAAACGGCAGCACTGCCTTTGATCTTTTGTTTCTTACACGTCTTGATGAATGCTTTGTTGGCCTCAGGATCTGCCAGCAGTTGATCGACCGATCGCCCGTCCGCCGACTTCTTGTACGCTTCGACCACTGCCTCTTGAAAGACCGCGTCACCATGGCTGTTTCGCAACTTCCTCGCCTTGCGTGACTTCGTGGCGGGGGCGCTGGAGACCGGGTCTTCCGGGCCGTCGAGTTCGTCGCCGACGTTGGCTTTGTCGAGCCGCTCTTTGATCCGCTGCGTGTATTCCTTCGACATCTCGAAGCCGATCCAACGTCGGCCGAGTTTCTTGGCGACGGCGAAGGTCGTGCCGCTGCCGCCGAAGGGGTCGAGGATCGTCTCGTTGGGGTTGGAACAGGAACGGATAATGCGGCCCAACAGCTGCTCGGGCATTTGGCAGCCGTGAAAGCCTTCGCGTTCTTTGAAGGTGCCGGCGACGCGGGCGAAGTACCAAGTGTCGTGATTGGCAGCGAAGCCGCCGGGGGCGTCCTGCGGGCGGAGGATCCAGGTGTTGTCGGGTAGCCGCCCCTTGGGATTCGCCCGCGAGTCGCCATAGACCAACTGCCGGGCCGATGGTATGCGGATGGCCGGATTGTTGGCATTGAAGGTGAAGTCGGTCTTGTCTTTGACGAAGTAGATCAGGTGCGTGTGCGAGCGGCTGAATCCGTACTTCCAGTTGACGCCGAAGGTGTAGTACCAAATCACCCAACTTCGGCAGTGGAAGCCGACCTCGCGCTGGGCGGCGACCTTTAGTTCGGCGGCGAACTCGTCGCCGATCGCCAGCCAGAACGCCCCGTTCGGCTTAAGGGCGTCGTAAACGCCTTGCATCCACTGGGTGCACCAGTCGACGTACTCGTCCTCGTGCCGGTTGTCGTCGTACTCGTCGTACTCGTAGCCGATGTTGAAGGGCGGGTCGGCAAACGCCAGATCGATGGCGCCCGGCTCGATTTGAGCCAGTCCTTTGACACAGTCGTTCCGATAGACCTGATTGAGCGCCAGCGCCACGTCGGCTCCCTCCGTGATTGGTGGATGCGATCGATTCGGCGTTCCCACGCAGGAGCATGGGAACGAGAGGTGGATTGGGTATCCGAACCAACAGGTTGGATCGAACTCCAATATGATAGGCGAACGCGGCGGTTTTGATAAGTAGCGGGACTTGCAGGGCGAGAGCCGTACACGTCGCACGTGACGCGCCAAATTGGCCCCTCGACCCCTCAGTCTCTCTGCCCCTTCGTTCCTCGCCCGCTCACTTCGGCGAGATTTCCACGTAGAGCGGTTCGTTCCAGATCTTGTGCTCGTCGGTGTAGTACTCGTAAGCGCGGCTGGCCGGGCCGGTGTACTTGCCGGGGATGGCCGCCACCACGCTCAGCGGCAGTTCGACCCGTTGCTCGGCGGTCAACGACCGCCAGTACAGCACGACCTCGCGGCCGAGCACCTCGTAGGCCGAGATACGGCCTTCTTTGACCAGCTCTTTGAGTTGGTCGTGCCGCACTTCGAGTCCACCAGGAATGCCGATGATCGCGACGGGATTGGGGATCGCCTCGCCCGTGCGGTTGATCGCCACGACTTGCACCTCGGTCGTCGCTCCTTCGTCGATTTCGGTATCGAGCAGCTTCGTTTCCAGATGCACGTTGCAGTCCTTCGCCGACGCCGGCTTGAGCGTGTTGAAGTCGATCGTCACCGAGCACGGCATGTCGCTGCCGTCGGTCATCTTGATCGCGACCTTGTGCTTCTTGCCGGGCGAGATCCATTCGCTGAAGTCGGGCAGTTCGATCGCGCCTTGTTGCTTTTCGTCGAACGGGATCGGCTGGCCAACATTCTGGCCGTCGACCACCAACTGAACGCTACCCGGCGCCTTCGGTTTCGCACGGGACTGGTCGTATTCGATGATCGCTCGCAGGGCGAGTACGGTCGACTGCGTTGAGCCGAACCGGCCGGCCTTGCACGATTCAGCCAAGTACTTGATCGACTTCTCGACGTTCGCGGCGTAGCGCGGGTTGCGCAGCCAGGCCAAAACCGCCAGCGAAGTCGTTTCGATCTCCAACGCCTGGCCGCGCGAACCGACGATCGATTGCGTGGCGCCTTCGAGCGAACCGTTCTCGGTTTGCTTGCCGGCCAGCTTGTCGAGCAGGTGGTTCGCGCCTTCCTCATCATCGGCCAGGGCCAGCACGTTGGCCGCCAAGGCGATGGAGTAGGTGTTTTGGCTGGTCTCGGCAGCGGATCGCAGCCAGGTGACCTCCTGCTCCATGCCGTCGGCTTTGAGCCCCGATTCGAGCAGCGACCACATGATGTAGCCGTTCGAACACTCGGGTTCTGTTATCCAGGTGTGCAAGGCGCGTCGCTTGCGGGTGAATTCACCCTTGCCGTCGCGCGTGCCGAGCAGCCATTCGCGGGTGCGGTCGAGCATCAGTTCGTCGACCGGGTAGACCTGCGACATGTCGGAAAATTCGAGCAGTCCGTAAGCCGTCAGGGCTTCGTGGCCGGGATCTTCGCCGAACCACTCGTAACCGCCCGACTTGCACTCGAAGCCGAGCAAACGGTTGTAGCCCTTGTCGAGGATTTTGGCACTGCGTTCGATCAACGCCGGGTCAACGCCCTCATGCGATTGGAAATACTGCTGAGCCATCACGAGTGGGTAGGTGGTCGAGCTGGTTTGTTCGAAGCATCCATACGGCTCGCGGATCAGTCTCTCCAACGCCTCGGTCAGGTTGGCCAGGGGGGTCGGATAGACAATGGCTCGCGTTTTCACACTGCCGGGCACCAACTCAGCGGGGAAGTCGATCTCGGCCGAGGCGATGCCGCCGGGGACGGCCATCGCGCCAAAACCGGTTTCGATCGGGAACCCCTGCGGCTTGATGCTGACCGTTCGCGTCACGCGATCGGCGTAGGGGCCGGCGTTGGCGGAGAGCGTGACGGCCGCTTCACCAAACGTTGTGCCGGTGGTGAGATTGTACAATCGCCGGATGCGTTCATCGGCGGCAATGCTCATCGGTGCGAGCGGTTTGATTGCACCGAATGCCTCGCCGGCGTCGATGGTCACCGAGACGGCTTCCAAAGCACCGGTCGTCGCATTGACGACGCCGATTGGCAGTTGGATTTCGTCGCCCGAGGTGACTTCGAGCGGCAGCTTGGGTTCGACGTAGAACGGTTCGACCGAGTCGATCTGCAGATCGCTGGTGCCCAATGTACCGTCGGCCGAGAAGGCATCGGCAAAGACGCGGAAGCTGGTCACCGAGTCGTTCAGGCCGAACTCGAAGGTCGCTTGACCGGTCGTTTCGTCGGTTTTCAAACCGGCGTGCCAGTAGAGCGTTTCGGTGAAGTCGACCCGCTGACCCGGTTGGCGGTCGGGTCGCACCTCGTGGGCGTAAACCCGCACGGCGACGAAGTCGTCGCGGATCACGAGTTTTATATCGTCTTCTTTAAGCAAAGCCCGCTCGCGCCTTTTCGCGGCCACTTTTTCCAGCCGATCGGCGATTTGCTTTCGTTTCTCGGATTGCTCTTCCATTAGTTCGCGGATGACCGGCGGGGCTTCGATTTCGGCAGCGGGAGCTGGGTCGGGTTCGGGGGCCGGTTCATCGGCTACCGGTTCTTCGACGGGTGCCGGCTCTTCATCGAATGGCTCTGCGGCGTCCTTCGGGTCTGCGGGGACAACTCCGCCGAACGGGTCAGCGCCGTCCATCGGCTCTTCAGGAGCGGCTGCCATTGGTGGCGGCGGGGCATCGCCCGGATGCAACGGCACCGCCAAATCCGGTACCAAGCCGCCCTTTTCCTGCACGCCTCGTACGGCATCCAACAACACGCCACCGTCCTCTTCGTCGAGATCCATCGCCTCCATCTCGGCTTTGAGGACCTCTTCCAGACGTTGGCGTGTGACGATCCGCAACGCCAGCACGCGGCGGGCGGCGTCTTCTTGCTCTTCGATGAATTCGTTCGAGTTGACCAACGCGAATCGTCGCCAGCCCTGTGTGCCGAGTAGTAGATCGACCGCCAGTGGCGCGACCGGGTCCTGCGGATCGAGGTAGATGTGGGCGTCGGCCAATTCCTTGACTTCGTTTTCCAGCAACACCATCACGGGCAGCCGTGGGG
>Ga0180435_10004369_pt1 | contig 13955 bp, 10 predicted proteins | sample SS_ome_3_FD_132467 | JGI IMG/M metagenome (GOLD analysis project Ga0180435, IMG submission 132467) | Hypersaline lake sediment archaeal communities from the Salton Sea, California, USA - SS_3_S_1 metaG | ecosystem: Environmental > Aquatic > Non-marine Saline and Alkaline > Hypersaline >... | reverse complement strand
CGAACGCAAACTCCAAACCGTTAAGGCCCAGGTGAAGTTGTTTGCGTATCAGTCGCAGTTGTTGCTAAGGGAGGTCGAGAAGCAACGGAAGGACTTTGCCAAGACCTTCGCCAACGCACAGAAGCTCGAGAAAGAAAACGACGCCCTGCGTCACAAACGGCGTCAGTTTGCGTCCTACCGCGACAGTCTGTATCAAATGGATCTGAAGCGTAAAGCTCCAGGGTCAATCAGTGTCATGACTCGGGCGATTACTTCATCCGAACCCTCAAACGATCGAAGAGTCCCCTTTACCGTCCTGACCCTGCTTGCGGTGTTTGTTGTTGCTTTGACGTACGGATTTGTCCATTCCAGGCGCATGTCGTCCACGTATTGGATTGGTTTTATAGGCTCCCTTCCCGACACGCCGTTTCTCGGAAAACTCCCGCTGGTGCACATGTCCCGAAGGCGCTCGCCGAAGATCGACCCCGACGATCAGGATCTGCTCGACGGCGTTAGAATTGTCAGCACATCGCTTCTCGCGCGTATTGGCGACAAGCCCGGCCGGATGGTGATGGTCACCAGCCCTGACGCCGGGGACGGCAGATCAACCGCGGCGATCCTGCTTGCCAGGAATCTCGCCCGGTGCGGCGTGAAGGTTCTGCTGGCGGACGCCGACATGCGAAACGGCGACCTGTCGAGAACTTTCGGTTTGGAGGAGGCGCCGGGCGTAACTGACTGTCTTCGGGACTCGGCCCCGACCCCCGAGAAACGCATCTTCGAGAGCGACATACCCAACCTGCACATAATGTCGGCCGGGCCGAAGGCTGACCGCAGAGGGGTCGAACAAATTGCCCAAGGCAAGTTCGCCGAATGCATGGATCGCTACCGCGACGATTACGACGTTATATTAATCGACGGCCCGCCCGTCCTTCCCGTAGCCGACGCGAGAGTTCTAGCCGGGCAAGTCGACGGCTCCGTCCTGGTGGTGCGCGAGGGGCGGACGCGGCGCATCGACGTCAGCAATGCCTTGGCTTCGCTGCGCTCAGCCGGCGGGAAAGTGCTGGGTGCTGTTCTTCTGGGTTATGCTTGTACGGATATCCCCCAGGAACAGGAGTCATGCTGACAGGACCTCTGCGAGAAACCCCAGGAAGAATCGACCTGAGAATCAGAATGCCTTAGGGTTGCGTATAGTGTATCCCGATCATCTCGTAGTTGGCCGGTTTCGGGGTTATGCAGATGGGCGACCGTTCTTCCATTTGGCGGGGCTGGCGATTACTCTGAGGCGGTTGTGGAATAGCTTCAAGATACTGCCGGCGGTCCGAGGCCGGGTGCGGAGAATGCAAGGCGTAAAACGGGTCGGAACTACTCTATCGCGTTGCTAACACATACTTTATGTTCGCGTCTTTGCATACTCGATGGCGGCAAGCCCAGCCAAAATAGACATAAACCATTGTCATATAAGCTTGACCCGTTTTACGTCTCGTTTTACGTCTAATTTCGGTGCTTTCTTCCGGCGCAGTTGGCCTTTCAGGTCAGGTCGTCAGCGGCGGGTTGGGGGTTGTAGGTGGGACAGTATTACTGCTGTTTCGTAGCCGATTTTGCCGGCCAGGCGGGTTGATACGGCTGCGGGTCGGCGGCCGGACAGTAAGGTGTACATGAACGTTGCGCCGGCTTCGTCCAGAGAGCGGCTCATGTGCCATTTGTCGCGGAGCGGCTTTAGCTTCCGGTTGGCGTCGTGCAGTTTGGCCCACATCAGGCGGATCGGGACGGCGCGGATGTCCGAGGCTACTTCGCCCTGGCGGATCATGTCGTAAGCTATGCCGAGATCGGTTCCGTCGTCGTAGTTCCGGCCGGCGACGTATCGCTTGTCGATCCCGTAGAGCATCGTTTCGGCGGCGGTCTTGCTGTTGTCCTGCATGGGGAAGCCATAGGACCGGCCGAAACGTTTGGGGGCTACTTTGTATCGCTTGTTGGCCTCGAACATTGAATTGGCCCGGCCGAAGTTGAAGTCGATTCCGCTTCCGCCGGCGGGGGCCTTTCGGCAGCTCACGCTGCATCTTTTCATCACCGCGGCCAGGGCGCGCTCGATCCCGCGTTCGGAGCTGGTTCCGGTGTGGTTGTAAGTGATGCTCCGCTTGTTGACGTATTTCATGGCGAAGGGGTTTTTGAACTCGAACCGCCCGGTGAAGTGGGTCCTGGTCTTGGCGGCTTGTACGGTCTTTAAGGCGTGTGAGGCCAGTATCTTGCGGCTGTTTTCGGCGGCTGGGGCGGCGCGGGCGAACAGTCGGCTGTAAACGCATGCCGCTGCGAGGTATGGCTGATCGGTCGGCTTGGCGTTGTCGGCAAGGGCGGACCAGGCGTATCCGGCTGGGGCTACGGGAGTTGCGGCTCCTTTTGCGATTCGGTAGGTGATCTCGGCGAGGTGGCCCGTGGCGTCCGGTGATTTGCTCTGGGGGCAGGCCATCAGCAGGATCGGCTTGGCGCCGCCTTTCTTCACAACATTGGCGATCAGATTCACGCCTTGTGCGTAGACGCCGGGCATGTTGGCGATGATGAACGGATCGCCGACGATCACGACGTGTGACCATCTGGTCTTGCCCCGGCCGCGGATGTTGGCGAGTCTGGCCGCACGCGTGTCGGGCCAGAAGTAGTACTGGGCCAGGCTGTAGCAGCGGTATTCCATGTTCATCAAGGTGCCTCCGCCACCGACCCCGGTCGGGATGGTCTTTCGGCGGTGGACTTCCTCGAACGCGACTTTGGCGGCCTTGCCGTTCTGCGGATCGGCCTTGAGGATAACCCGCAGGCTTTCGGCGACGGCGGAGGTGTCGAAGGCTTTCCGGCTGGTCGGAGCGGGCTTGTCGCTCTCGGAATATGAATGCGTCGAGCCGAGGACGAGGATGTTGACCGCCGCGGGCAGCGGGGCGGCCGATAGCGACAAGATCGACAGAATAACGGCGACGCGAGCTTTCATACAGCTTCTCCAGCATTCAGGATTGGCGGCTGCTACGATCGGAAATCAATTATCCATTATGCCGACGAGGAGGGCAATCATTGTGTGAGAAAGTGTCTGAGTCGTATCGAGGCGTGGTATGGGCGATGGTATAAGGTGTGTCGTCAGCGAATGTTAGGGTGCTGTGAAGCATCGTTTGGCGTCAAGTGAAAATAAAAGAGGCGGCATTGGCGAGTCTGATGGCGGTAAGTACTTGGTTATTAGGTGTTTAGGATCTGTAGCGAGCCTAGCCGTTTGTCAGTTGGGTGTTGATGGGCAGCTTCACAGGCACTGGAAAACAGATGTAGCTGTGAACGTCGCGAAATGCTCTGTATGTCAATGGGAAATGATAGCATGTGTAGTCGTAAGATTTGGTGCGATAATGTATTGTGCCTGTACCAGTGGGGCTGTGGTGGACCAGCGGATTCTGAGTATTCGGATTATATTGGCTCGAATAGGGTGGTTCACGGGATGTGAAGGTGAGAAGCTGCTGAGAAGCTGCTTGTGTACGGGTTGCAGGAATGTTCCACGTGGAACAATTGCGACTGGGTAATGCTGGTAATTTGGGGGATTTTCTTACACGTCGGCGTTTGGGCGGCCGATAAGTCGATAGATGGATACTCCTTATCGAATGAATCGGTTGATTGAAGAACCCACGAAGCCCCGGCGGCGTCCCAAGCCGGTGCTGAGGAGCTACTGGCCGTTCTGGATGATCTCGATTCTGCACGTGCTGATCGCCCTGGCTTACAAGCACGGGGCGGGCGTCAGCATCACCGCTCATCGTCTGCCCGGCGATAGGCCGGAGTATTGGGACGCGTTCTGGCAGACGCTCCCGCTGGAATCGCTGCGGGGCAATCTGTCCGAGAGCATCTGGAATCTGCACTCCCAGCCGCCGATGCACAATCTCTACGGCGGTCTGCTGGCCAAGGGGTTTTACCCGAACCACCTGGAGTGGATGCACTGCATCAACATCGCCCTGGGCGCGTGCATCCCCGCGATGGTCGGGGTGATCGTCTGGCGGATCGCACGGAACAAGACCGGCGGAATACTGGCGGCGCTGCTGTATGCACTGCACCCGTCGCTGTTTCTGTACGAGGCCTACCCGCTGTACACGCTGCCGGCGGCGTTCCTGATCACCGCTGCGGTATTCTGTCTGGCGATGTTCTGCCCGAACCGCAAAGTCGGCTGGCTCTACGCGTTCGTCGTCCTGGCGAATCTGCTGATCCTCACCCGCAGCGCGTATCACGTGGTGATCCTGCTGGCGATAGTTCCCGCCGCGGCTCTGATGGCCAGCCGGAAGCGGGTTCGCACGCTTGCGATATGCCTGCTGATAAGCGGCGTTTCGATCGGGTGGTACGCGAAGAACCAGGTCAAGTTCGGGTTCTTCGGGGCCAGCAGTTGGGCCGGGCAGGGGCTCTGGCGGATCACCGGCAAGGACTACTCCCAGGAGCGCAAGGACGATCTGCTGGCGCGCGGGGTGATCGAACCGGCGGCGGCGAAAGTGCATACCTTCACCCCGCCGAGCATGTACAGGCAGTACGGATTCGACAAGGCGTCCGACGTGGATGTGCTCAGCAGAGACGACTTCAACAACATCAACATCATCGACATATCGCGGTCCTATCAGCGCAGTGCGATCGCCGTTCTGCGTGAGGATCCGAAGACCTGGCTGCGTAACGTGGGGCGGGCGTATCGGGCGTTCTGCGTGCCGTCGTCGCAGTATCTGCAGGTTTCGGACAATGCGGCGAAGATGCCTGAGCACGAATGGGTCGCCAGCGGCGTCTTCCAGGGTCAGTGGCTCTGCGAGCGGGTGGCCGAGCGGACCGGGGTCGATGTCTTCCGATCGCTGCTGTTCTTCATCTTGCCGCTGATGGTGCTGGGATATCTGCTCAGCGCAATCCGCAGGTGCGGGGTAAGCCCGAAGCGGTGGGGGGTTATGATCTCTCGCGACCCGGCTGCGGCGATGGCGATGATCTTCATTGCGTATTCGACGGCGATCTGCTGCATGGCCGAGCTTGGCGAAAACATGCGGTTCAAGTTCCTGATAGAATCGCTGCTCTGGTCGGCGGGTCTGGGCCTGGCGGCGCGGGTCATGCAGAGACGGCCGCTGGCGGGCGACGATCTGGAATGGGCCGGCGTTTGACGCCGGTGATTGACCGCGGGGCCGGGGCGCATATGATGTAGCGGAGGAGTTGTGTTATGGCCAGCAAAGTTGCAGTAGTTCGCACGACGCCGGAAACGATCCTGGACGATACGCGCCGCGTGATGCGCCTTGGCGGGGCGGGCGACGCGCTGGACGCCTCGGCGACTACGATCCTGAAGAACAACATATCGTGGCACCTGCTGTATCCCAGCGCCAACACCACGCCGTGGCAACTGGAGGGAACGATCCTCGGCCTGCGGGACGCCGGGCTGTCGGACTTGGTCTGCGTTGAGAACGAGACTGTCGTCACCAGCGCCGCCAGGGGCGAACGCCTCAACAAGCAGCTTCCGGTCTGCGAGCACTACTCGATTCCGATCAAGTACAATTTCCGCAAGTCCGACATGGCCTGGGAGGTCTACAAGCCGCAGGCCGAGATGCTCGTGCTGGACGAGATCTTCCCCGAGGGCATCCGGATCCCCGACTACTTCCACGGCAAGAACGTGGTGCACCTGCCGACGACGAAATGCCACATCTACACCAATACTACCGGGTCGATGAAAAACGCGTTCGGCGGGCTGCTGAACAACAAGCGGCACTACTGCCACTCGAAGATCCACCAGACGCTGGTCGACCTGCTGGCGATCCAGAAGGAGATCCATCCGGGCATTTTCACCGTAATGGACGGCACGACCGCCGGCAACGGACCGGGACCGCGGACGATGGTCCCGATCGCCAAGAACGTGATGCTCGCCTCGGACGACTGCGTGGCGATCGACGCGGTGGCGGCCAGGATGATGGGCTTCGAGCCTATGGAGTACGACTTCATCCGCCTGGCCCACGAGCGCGGGCTGGGCTGCGGACGGTTCGAGGATATCGAGATCGTCGGCGACGCCGACGCGGCGGCGGAGAACTGGGGCTTCCACACCGGCAACAACGCCGCTTCGAGCGTGGGCAAGCTGTTTTGGTTCGGGCCGATGCGGTGGATGCAGAAGCTGCTGTTCCACACGCCGATCGTTTACGCGTTCATATTCGCCTCGGCGGTCTATCACGATCGCTGGTGGTACCCGATGAAGGGCCGGAAAGCGGTTAACGACTGGCTGGAAAACAGTCCGTGGGGTAAACTGTTCGCCGACTACCGCCCCGGAGCCCCAGACTAAGAGAGACTAAATTACGGAGCACGAAACAATGGACCTTTTTGAAGCCGTCGAACAACGCCACAGTTATCGCGGACCTTTCCTTGACGAGCCGGTAAGCACTGACGATCTTCGCAGGATCGTCCAGGCCGGGCTCGATGCGCCGTCGGGCATGAACAAGCAGACCACCGGCTTCATCATAGTCGACGATCCGGATCTTGTCTCGCAGATCGCCGAGATGCACCAGGCCAACAAGGCGGTCAACCAGGCCAGGGCGTTCATCGTGTGTCTGATCGACGCGGCGCCCGAGGCGATCTACGCCGGCGATCATTTCCAGGTGGAGGACTGCTCGGCGGCTGTGCAGAATATGCTGCTGGCGATCACCGCTGCGGGTTACGCGTCAGTCTGGATCGACGGTTGGCTGCGAACCGACGGTCACGCCGAAACTATAGCGAAACTGCTTGGCGTTCCGGACGACAAGGTCGTGCGCATAATCCTGCCGATAGGCGTTCCGAAGTATCCGGTTCGCGGCCCGGAGAAGCAGCCGTTCGATCAGCGGGCGTCGTTCAATCGTTTCCAAAAATGATGCCGGTTTTCTGCTCGGTGGTCTTCTGATTCAAGGCCTTCCTGACTTCATTGCAGATGTCGTCGGCCGACACGCCCTCGGCTCCGATCTTGGGTATGACTTTCTCGATGGCGACCTTGACCTTGTTCATGGCCTTGAGTACGTCGCCCCGCTGACCCAGCGGAGGAAGTTGCCTTTCCTCCGGTATTATGAGCCACCGGTCGCCCTTCTTGTGCAGTCTCAGAGGGTTGGGCAGTCCCTTCAATGTGGATGTGGCGTATTTGCCCGAGATCTCACACTGCATGTTCTGCTCGGCGTTTTCGATGTCCGGCACTATCATGCCGACGTTCGCTTTATCGCTGGCCGCGGTCCATGCACTCTTGCCGTAGGCCTCGGTCCCGGCGGTGACGAGCCTGTAGGCCGCATCCAGGAAGGGCATTGTCTTTGTCAGGTACTCCCTGTCCTCCACCGAGCAGTCGTAGCAGGCTGCTGCGGCGGGTCCGTCGCCGGCGGCCATCGCTCTGAGCATGATCAGAGAAACCTCTTTGGGGCCGGGGGGAGGAGGCGGCGGAGGCGCAACGTCCTCTTCAGCCCCGCATCCGGCCAGCAGGCCTGTGCAGATTATCATCACCGCAATCCAACTTTGCATGTCACGCATGGTCTATCTCCGGTAGTCAACGACCGCAATATGTATTGTTCGTCAGATAAAACAGTCAGTATAACCGTTTTCGGAATGTTTTGGGGCGCCAATAACTCCATATTCCTGCTCGGGCCTCGCTACGGCTCTCTAGCCGGGGCCAGAGCCATCCCCGCGGGGGACACTATGAAACCGTAGTGTTTTATGCTCTGACGCGGATCGTATTGCAGATCTCGGGCGGACAGATCAACAACGGTGCATCCGGCCTCGATCGCTATCGCCGCTCCGGCGGCGGTGTCCCACAGGCATGTCGGACCGAATCGCGGATAGATGTCCGCAGACCCGTCGGCCACAGCGCATATCTTCAAAGAGCTTCCTCGGGGCACTGCGTTCTCGACGCCGAGTTTCTCGAGGAACTGCTCGGTGTCGCTGTCGAGGTGGGACCGGCTGACGACTGCCGACGCGGGGTTCTTGCACTTGCTGGGGGTAATTCTCTCCGGCTGGTCGCCGCGGCGGCATTTCCAGGCGCCCAGCCCCCGGGCGGCCCAATACGCACAGCCGAGCGCCGGCGCGTCGATCACGCCGAGAACAGGGCGGCTGGCCCTCACTAATGCAATATTCACGGTGTAATCGCTCAGGGAGTTGATGAACTCCTTTGTTCCGTCCAGGGGATCCACGCACCAGTAAGTCGACCAGTCCTTTTCCGCGAGATTGTCCAAGTCGCCTTCTTCCGAGAGTATCGGGAATTGCGATCCAAGCTTATCCAGCCCGGTCCGGATGATCCCGTCGGCGACGATGTCGGCCCGAGTCAGCGGCGACCGGTCGCACTTCTCGGTGACGCTGAGGTCTTCGGCGGCGACTTGCAGAATCGCTTCTCCCGCGGCTTCCGCGATCGTTCGGATCCTCGGCAACAGTTCGTCGAGCAGTTGTTTATTCATTTGGCGAGCTCTCTTCGATTCCGCATGCAGATCGGTCATTTGCTTGACCCGGCGGATAATTCACTGTTATACTACCGCCGCGCTCGGAATTAAGCCGCATTGCCGATTACCGACCTGCCTGAGCTATTTTGAGGTTTATCCGGTCAATTGCCATAGAGAATACGGAAAATGAAATCAACGAACATAACATGGCATGGCGGCGAAGTCACCGCCGCTGATCGCGCCGATCTGCTCGATCAGCGCGGATGCGTAGTCTGGCTAACCGGCTTGAGCGGCTCGGGCAAGAGCACCATCGCCCGGAGTCTTGAGTCCCAACTCGTGGGAAAAGGGCGTCTTGCGTTCGTTCTCGACGGAGACAATATCCGCTACGGCCTGAACTCCGATCTTGGCTTTTCCCACGCCGATCGCGAGGAGAACATACGGAGAATAGGCGAGTTGTCGGCTCTGTTCGCCGAGGCGGGTGTTATTACTATAGCGGCGTTCATATCGCCGTACGGCGCCGACCGAGCCCGGGCCCGCCGGACAGTTGGAGCCGGGAGATTCATCGAAACGTATCTCGACGTATCTCTCGGTGAGTGTGAAAAACGCGATCCCAAAGGGCTTTACAGGAAAGCTCGGGCCGGGGAGATATCCGATTTCACGGGAATAGACGCCCCCTACGAGGCGCCGGAGAACCCCGAGATTAGAATCACAACTGAAAACGCAACGCCGGACGAATCGGCCCGTGAGATTATGGCATATCTGGCGGACAAGGGCTTTCTGTCGGCCCGCTGATCCCCCGGTGCGCCGCGGGCTAAGAGACCCGCAGGAGCAAGACGTGAGTTCATACAACATAACGCATTTGAAGCAGTTGGAGGCCGAGAGCATCCACGTAATCCGCGAGGTCGTCGCCGAATGCGATCGACCGGTGATGCTCTATTCGATGGGCAAGGACTCCTCGGTCATGATTCGCCTGGCTAGAAAGGCCTTCGCGCCGGGCAAGCTGCCGTTCCCGCTGCTGCACGTGGACACAACCTTCAAGTTCCGCGAGATGATCGAGTTTCGCGACAAGTTCGCTCGCGACATCGGCGCCGAGCTGATAGTTCACATTAATCGGGAGGCTCTGGATCGCATAGGGCCTGCCGACAACTGGACGTGCACCATGTGCGCCGACATCCTCAAACGCGAGGCGCTGGTCAAGGCTCTCCAGGACGGCGGATTCGACGCCGCGTTCGGCGGCGCCAGGCGAGACGAGGAAAAGTCCCGCGCCAAGGAGCGGATATTCTCATTCCGCGACGAGTTCATGCAGTGGGATCCCAAGAACCAGCGCCCGGAGTTGTGGAGTCTGTACAACACTCGACTGGCCAAGGGCGAATCGTTCCGAGTCTTCCCGCTGTCGAACTGGACGGAGTTGGATGTCTGGCACTACATTCACGTTGAGGATATCCCGATCGTGCCTCTGTACTTCGCCAGGAAGCGTCCGGTGATCAAGCGTGACGGCATGCTCCTGATCGCCGGCGATCTCAACAAGCCGGCCGACGGCGAGGAGGTCGTCGAACTGTCTGTGCGTTTCCGTACGCTGGGCTGTCAGTTGTGCAGCGGGGCGATGGAGTCGACCGCCGCGACGATCGAGGAGATCATCGCCGAGACCACGACGGCGCGAAACTCCGAACGCGAGAGCCGCGCCGTCGACAAGGACCGCGAAGGCTCCATGGAGGAGAAGAAGAAAGACGGATACTTTTGATTTGGGATATGGGATTTTCCCATTTGACATTTGGGATTTGACGGCAACGGCTGCGTCAACGACCACGACGACGGCAGAATCTAATTGAACGGGTGTTTTCCGCCTGGTGCGGTTTGGATCAATGATATGGATGCTATGAAGACGTTACGGGAAGATGAGCGAAAAGACCTGCTCCGGCTGGTGACCGCCGGCAGTGTGGACGACGGCAAGAGCACGCTCATCGGGCGCCTGCTGTACGAGTCCAAGGGCATATACGAAGATCAGTTGTCGTCGGTGGTCGCCGCCTCGGCGCGGGTCGGGTCGGTCGGCGGCGATCTTGACCTGGCGCTGGTGACTGACGGTCTGCGGGCCGAACGCGAGCAGGGGATCACAATCGACGTCGCGTACAGATACTTCTCCACGCCGAAGAGAAAGTTCATCATCGCCGACACCCCCGGCCACGAGCAGTACACCCGCAACATGGCCACCGGCGCGTCGACCGCCGGTTTGGTGATAATACTGATCGACGCCAAGAACGGGGTCGTCACCCAGTCCAAGCGACATGCATTTATCGCCTCGCTGCTGGGCATACCGCACGTTGTTGTGGCGGTCAACAAGATGGACCTGGTCGACTACTCCCAGGAGGCCTACGAGTCTATCTGCGACGAGTTCACCGACTTTGCGGCCAAGCTGGAGATCCACGATCTCACGTTCATACCCGTCAGCGCCCTTGAAGGCGCCAATGTCGTCGACAACAGCGATCAAATGCCCTGGTACAAGGGCGGATCGCTGCTGAATCATCTCGAAACCGTCCACATCGCATCCGATCGGAACCTGATCGATCTGCGTTTCCCGGTGCAGTACGTTCTTCGCCCCGACCGCACGTTCAGGGGCTATCTCGGCTCGGTGGCGTCGGGGATGATAAGGCCCGGCGACGACGTGATGATCCTGCCCGGCGGGATGAGATCGCGGGTTGAGACTGTCTTCGGACCCGACGGCCAACTCGAGGAGGCGTTTCCCCCGATGTCGATCGGCGTGACGCTCGAAGGCGAAATCGACGTCAGCCGCGGCGACACGATTGTCCACGTGAATAATGTTCCCAGGGTCGACCGGGAGCTTGATTCGATGATCGTCTGGATGTCTGAAGAGCCGATGGTCCCGGGCAAGCAGTATCTGATAAAACACTCCGCCCGAATGACGCCGGCGCAGATATCCAATCTGCGGTTCCGGGTTGACGTCAACACGCTGCACCGCTCCGAGGCCGACAGCCTGGGCCTCAACGAAATCGGGCGGTGCGTAGTGTCGCTGACTCGCCCGATCGCCCACGATCCCTACGTTCGCAATCGCCAGAACGGATCGTTCATAATAATCGATCGTTTGACGAACGGCACCGTCGGAGCCGGCATGATCCTGGATCGCGATCCGAACAAGCTGTCGGTCTCGAGCGAAAAGCATGTCGGCGAACCCAAGAGCGGGCACGTTCATCGCCACGCCGGTTCGATCTCCCTCGACCAGCGGATCGATCGGGCGGGTCACAAGCCGGCGACGGTCTGGCTGACCGGCCTGCCGAGATCGGGCAAAAGCACCATCGCCTACGAACTGGAGCGCAAGCTGTTTGACGCCGGGGCCAACTGCTGCGTGCTGGACGGTGAGAACATGCGTCTGGGCGTCAGCAAGGATCTCGGCTTCAGCGCCGACGATCGCGACGAGAATCTCCGCCGCGCCGCCGAGGTGGCGAAAGTTCTTAACGAGGCGGGAATGATCTGCATCTGCGCGTTCGTTTCGCCCTACGAGTCCAGCCGCGACCAGGCCCGAGAGATCCTCGGGCCGGACCGATGCCTGCAAGTGCACCTGTCGGCCTCGATCGAAACGTGCAGACAGCGGGACCCCGAGCTTTACGAACTGGCCGACAGCGGCAAGATCAGTGAGTTCTCCGGCGTGACCGCTCCCTATGAAGAGCCGCAGTCCCCCGATCTGGCGATTCCCACCGGCGAGATAGACGTCGAAGAAAGCGCCGAGCGGATCGTCGCAATGCTGCGGGCCAAAGGCGTTATCGGGTAGGGCTCGGCGGGCAAGTCGTTACAGGACCGCGCCGCATGGCTAAGACACTTGAAGTAATCCTGCTGGTGGTCATCCCCGTTGCGTGGGGGATGTCCATTCACTGCGTCTTCGAACTGTTTCGCCGGCGCCGCGCGCGGCGAATCCCCGCCGACATCGTCGCCGGAGCAGAGGTCGATGCGTCATGATCCCGTTGGAGGAACTGCTTTCGGAATGCTGCTTCAGCAATCCGGCCGTGATGATCGGCTCCCTGCTTGGCGTGGGGCTGCTCATTGGGACGCTGGCCGGTCTGTTCGGCGTGGGGGGGGGATTTCTGACTGTCCCGATACTCGAGTCGCTGTTCGGATTCAACTTCACCATCTCAGTCGGCAGCAATCTCGCCTCATCGGTCGGCACCAGCTCCGTCGGTCTGTCCCGCCACGCCAAACTGGGCAATGTCGAGCCTCGTACAATGCTTCTTCTGGCGCTTGGCAGCGTGCCGGGCGCGCTGATCGGGGCGGAGATTCACCAGCAGCTTTACAGTCTGATGGGCGACGAATTCAGGCAGTTGATGAGGGGCCTGTTTGTCGTCTTGCTGCTTGCGGCTGCCTGGCTGGTGTGGCGAGGGCCGAAGCGGACTCCGCACGGCAAGTCGCTGATGCAGAGGCTGCCGATAGGACCTTACGTCGACCTGCCCCGCGCGGGGATCGATCGGGTGAGTCTGTCCGGACTCATAGTCATGAGCCTTGGCGTCGGCGTGCTTGTCGGACTAATGGGCGTCGGCGGCGGGGTGCTGTTCATGCCGCTGCTTGTCATGGTCGTCGGCATGTCGGCCCACCAGGCCGTTGGAACGAGCCTCGGCGTGGTGCTCTGCTCGACGACTGTCGCTGTGCTCAGATACGGAGCCGAGGGCCGGGTGAGTCTCTGGATCGCATTGAGCATACTCACTGGAAGCGCCGTTGGTGTTCAGTTCGGCTCCTGGCTGTGCGACCGCATGCACGCCCGGAGGCTTCGCAGATATTTCGCACTGCTGGTCATTGGCGCCGCGGCGCTGCTTGTGGTTAAAATGGCATACGCCGCAGCGGCCAGGTGACTTACAGAATGCAGACTGACACTATCCAAACCATACCCGCCGAATCCGCCGCCGGGGCGAGAGTCCTTCCGATCGCGTGCGCGATTGTCGCCGCCGGCTTGATCGCGTACTTCAACAGCTTCTTCGGTCAATTCGTATACGACGACGCGTACATCGTCTCCAACGCAGAGCGTCTCTGGCCGCCGACTCAAATGTGGTCCGACGCCTCGGCTGTCCTCTGGGCGACGTTCTCGGTCAACTACGTGCTGGGCGGTCTGAATCCTGTCGGCTATCACGCGGTGAACCTGGCGATACACATCGCCGCATCGCTTGTGCTTTTCGGGGTCCTGCGGCGGACTCTGCTGCTGGGTCGCTTCGGAGGCCGATTCGATCGATCCGCGGCGATCCTGGCCGGTTCGATCTCGCTTCTATGGGTGGTTCATCCGCTGAACACCCAGGCTGTAACGTACGTTATTCAGCGCCGCGAATCGCTCATGGGGCTGATGTATCTGCTTACGCTCTACGCCGCCGTCCGAGCGTTTCATTCTCGCGGCGCCAGGGCTTGGCTTGTCGTTTCGATCGCGGCCTGCTGCCTTGGCATGAGATGCAAGCCGGTGATGGTGACCGCGCCGGTCATGGTGCTGCTGTACGATCGTGTATTCATCGAGCGATCGCTCGGTTCGCTGATCCGTAAGCGGGGCCTGTTCTACGGGGCGCTGGCCCTGTCGTGGCTGCTGCTGTGGCCCAATGCTCCGCGGCT
>Ga0180435_10004365_pt1 | contig 13961 bp, 12 predicted proteins | sample SS_ome_3_FD_132467 | JGI IMG/M metagenome (GOLD analysis project Ga0180435, IMG submission 132467) | Hypersaline lake sediment archaeal communities from the Salton Sea, California, USA - SS_3_S_1 metaG | ecosystem: Environmental > Aquatic > Non-marine Saline and Alkaline > Hypersaline >... | reverse complement strand
GCGATCTGGCAGACACGCTCATACGGCCCAGGAGGACAACGGAAGGGGTTGGGCGGCGGCGCGACGATGACGGTACCGCCATCCTTCATGGCCTTCAGCTGGCTACGCAGCAGCTTGGTCTGAGGGCCGGCCTTCCAGGCGTGCGGGATCTTCTCGGCAACGGCATCATCGTAACCTTCGATGGTGTCGTAGCGGAAGTCGATACCCGGAGCGACGATGCAGCGGTCATAGTTGAACTTCTGACCACCCTTGGTGGAAACGGTACGCGCGTTGGCATCGATACCGGTCACCATGTCATGGACAACAGTGATGCCGTGGCCCTTGAGCCCGGAATAACCGAACTTGATGGTATCGATATCGCGATCGCCACCAATGACCTCGTTACTCATGTAGCAGGTGTAGTAGTCCTTGTTCGGCTCGATGATAGTGACGTCGATGTTGCTATCAGCCATGCGGATGTACTTGGCTGCGGTAGCACCGGCGGTACCGCCACCAACGACGACCACCTTCTTCTTGGCACCGCCAATGGCAAAGCCTGAGAAGCTGACCGCGCCGGCCGCAGCGACTGCGCCACCGGTCAGCTGCATAAATTTCCTACGATTGATGTTGCTCATGTGATGAATCCCCCTTATTTCTTGCTGGCGTAGAAGTCGAGCACCTGGCCAACACCGGCATCACCCGCCTTCTTCTGCATCTTGCCCATCTGCTTCTTCATCTTCTTCGGCATATCGCGATTGCCGGCCATGAAGTCAGTCAGGGAGTGTTCCAGGTAAGGCTTCCACTGGCCTGCCAGGATACCTGCATCATCGTCGGCCAGGGTGGCGCCTTCGGAGTGACACTTCTCACAGTACTTGTCATGCAGTTTCGCGCCGGCTTTCGCCATCTTGGCATCTGAGGATTGATTCGCGGGGATGAACTTCTGGCTGGCGAAGTAGCCCGCCATGGCCTCGATTTCCTCGTCGGAGTAACCCTTGGCGATACGGGTCATGATGGTGGAAGCACGCTCGCCTTCCTTGTAGGCCGTCATGCTGTCGATCATGTAGGTTTCAGAAAAACCGGCGATGGTGGGTATGGCGGGACCCACACTGTTGCCGTTCGGGCCATGACAGCCGAAACAGGTGTTGCTCAACATCTCAGCGCTCGGTGAGGCCGCAAACGTGGCGCCGCTCAACGCCAGGCCAAACGCAAGCAGCGTTCCTTTCAAGGCGGATTTTTGCATCTCTTTTCCTCCATTAAGGGTAGTGGATACAGTTAAATGAAATTATTCCGGCTAACTGCCGCAAGTTCTTAACCGGAACATTCTCGGAACCGGCGTTATTGTCAGCGCTGCCTTATCCCAGGGTCGTCATTCCACTCGTGCGGTAAGGAAAACAAGAAGACTTCGATGTCGGCGTTTTCAATTTTTCTTAATGACGACTGCTCGGCTGTTTGTTCGCAGCTTATTTTGCGCTTCCATACGCGCGATTTATTTTACGCGCTATTTGCCTGACTGCAACAAATCAATTGCATTGTTTAGCACTTCGGTTCCCCAGATAAACCCATGATAAAGAATAAGAAATTAAGCGTTCTTTAATATCGCGTATGCCTGACAGGCTGGCTTTGTTGTTGCGTTCAGGGAACTATTCAATCGTTCTACCGGAGACGTGGCCGCCAACCGAATCCCCGTACCCTGTAGGTAGAGAGCAGTGGCTTGACGTGGTGGAAATGGCTGTGGCGGCAGGGGAGCGGCCGCCGGATCCACAAGAGGGGGTCAGGCCGAATCCGGTTGGTTGCTGATCCAGACGGCCTGGTATGGAGCCAGGGTCAGATCAGCATGGAGTTCGTCCAGTGCCTGTCCTCCGATAAGGTCAACCCATCGATCGGTCATGACCAGATTGATATCGGGAAGGTTCAGCACCTGTTCGCTGTCGCTGATGTTGTAGATGCAGAAGATGCTCTGACGGCGGTTGATGCTCTGGCGCCAGAAGCCGAAAAGGGATTCGCCCAAATGCAGGGTGAACTGGATGGCGTTGGGGTGGAAGGCCGGCTGGCGGCGGCGGATGGCGATCAGCGACTTGAGCCGGGTCAGGACCTGATGATGGCTGGAGGCCAGGTTCTGCAGCTCTTCCTTGAGTTTCGGATAGGACCACTGATGACGGTTGATGGCGCGGTTGTTGCCGGTGTTTTCCATGCGCTCGTAGTCGTTTTGGGTGCCGGTCAGGCTGTGGATGTAGAAGGCGGGGATACCCTCCAGTCCAAGCATGATCGCGTGTGCGCACACGAACCGCTCCAGGTTCCAGCGGTCCGGTCCCTTGATGGTTCCCTGCAGGGCATCGTACAGGCTGATATTGACTTCGTAAGCCTTGCGGGTGCCGCCACTGCCCGCACGCCAGGATACGCGCCCACCAAACTGTTGCATGGTATTGATGAAGAGATCGATCTCGTCATCGCTCAGGAGGCCCTCGGCAGGGCGCAGTCCGATGCCGTCATGCGATGCGATGAAGTTGAAGTAGGCTGTGCCGTTCTGAGCCGGAGGCATGCTCATCATCCATTGACTCAGGTAGCGGCAGTTGCCGGTGAGCAGGGAATTGACCAGGAGCGGGGGTAGCGAGAAATTGTAGATCGCATGCGCCTCGTTGGCGTTGCCGAAATAGGACAGATTCTCGCGGTTCGGGATATTGGTCTCGGTGATCATCATTGCCCTGGGATCGGCATGTTCGATCAAGGTGCGCAACAGTCTGACCATCTCGTGCGTCTGCTCGAGGTTGATGCAGGGCGTGCCGATCTGCTTCCACAGGAACGCGACGGCATCCAGGCGGAAGATATTGACTCCCATATCGAGATACAGGCGGATGATGCGCAGGAACTCCTCGAGCACCTTCGGATTGCGAAAATCGAAATCCACCTGGTCGTGGCTGAAGGTGCACCACACATGCCGCGTGCCATCGTGAGTCTGGGTTTCACGCAACAGGGGCGAGGTGCGTGGTCGTACCACCGCGCTCAGGTCATCATCGGGAGAGGCGGTCAGGAAATAATCCCTGCCAGGGTCCGTTCCCTGTTTGAAATTCTCGAACCACTGACTGCGACTGGAGCAGTGGTTGATCACCAGATCCGCCATCAGGCGGTACTCTTTGGCCAGTTCCCGGATATCGTCCCATTCACCCAGCGCTTCGTTGACCGCGGAGTAGTTGATCACCGCAAAGCCATCGTCCGAACTCCAGGGGAAAAACGGGAGTATGTGGACACTGCTGATCGAGTCCTGCAACTGGTCGTCGAGAAAATGCCGCAGCGTCGCCAGGGGGGACTCCTTGTTGCAGCGCATGCTGTCGCCATAGGTGATCATGACGATCTCCGACTGGTCCCACAGGTTGGTGTGACGTGGCGGCGTCGGGCCGACGGGTTCGAGACGCATCAGCCCGAGCAATTCGCCGGCAATGTCCTCGACCGGCCGCGGCAGCACGATACCGGCATAGATCACCTGAAGATGATGGAGGACGCGTTGCAGCAGGTTGTCGGACGACTCTGGCATGGGACTAAACTCCGGTGCTACCGAACTCCTGCTGGTCGGCCTGGACGGCCGCTTCGAGACGTTCAAAAATATCCGGTATGGCGCTCACCACCCGGTTCCAACTGGGGATGAAGGGTGTTTCCATCGGTTTGTCGAGGAAGATCTTTCCGGCATCCACGATGTTGCGTGCAAACAGCTCCACCGCTTCCTCCTCCTGGTGAATATCGAAACTCAGCCCGTTCATGAGAGCATCGTTGCGATAGGTCTCAACGAAATCCAGCGCGATGCGAAAGTAGGTGGCCTTGAGGGTGCGGAAGGTCTCCTTGTGAAATACGACACCCTGGGTGGCCAGTTTGCGGAACATGGCCTTGGCGATATCGATCGACATCTTGGAAAGACCACTACGCTGGTCGTCCAGTGAAAGATCCTGGTGTTTGTGATCGTAGTGATCGGCAATGTCGACCTGGCACAGATGGTTGTTGGCAAAGTTGCGATGCATCTCGGAGAGGACACCGATCTCCAGTCCCCAGTCGCTCGGAATGCGGATGTCGTTGAGCACGTCCCGGCGGAAGGAAAACTCGCCGGCGAGCACGTAGCGGAAGCTGTCCATGTAATTGAGATACTGTGATTCGCCCAGCACCTGTTTGAGTGCTCGGATCAGCGGGGTGACCAGCAGGCGCGACACCCGTCCATTGATGCTGCCGTTGGCCACCCGGGCGTAATAACCTTTGCAGAACTCGTAGTTGAACAGCGGGTTGGCCACAGGATAGATCAGGCGTGCCAGCATTTCGCGCTTGTAGGTGGTGATATCGCAGTCGTGCAGCGCCACTGACTCGGCTCTTCCCGAGGCCAGCGTATAGCCCATGCAATACCAGACGTTACGACCTTTGCCGGGCTCCTTGGGCGCAAGCCCCATCGATTGCAGTTCGGCATCGATGGCACGCAGGCGGGGCCCGTCGTTCCACAGCACGCAATGGCGTTGCGGCAGGGCGTCGAAGAACGACAAGGCGTGCCGGTAATCGGATTCACTGGCACGGTCGAGTCCGATGACGATCTGTGAAAGGTAGGGGACCTTCCGCAGTTCGTTCACGATGTTGGGCAGGGCCGGTGTCTGCAGTTCCGAATACAGCGATGGCAGGATCAGTGCCATCGGGCGCTTGTGGCTGAAGGAGGTCAGCTCGCTTTCCATCTCCTCCAGCGAGCGGTCGGTCAGATTGTGCAGGGTTGTGATGGTGCCGTTCTGATGAAAATCTGCCATGAGAGGTGTCCTCGGGGTCTAGTTATAGTGTTGGCAGGAAGTGTTTTATACCCTCGACCCAGCCGGTCGGGCCGGTCGCGTTGCTGCAATACAGGTGGTCCTTTCGATTCGTTCGGGGTAGCGGATGGGCCGGGGAGCGGATCAGCAGGGCGCGATCGGCGGCCTCCAGCATGGCGACGTCATTCTGACTGTCTCCTGCGGCAATACTGACAGGTGCCTTTCCTTTTCCCTGTATGGCGTATTGGGTGTTCAGCCATTTCAGGGCCTGTCCCTTGTCGGATCTGCCGGAAACGTGGATGAATCGCCCTCCACGCAGTATGACAGCACCGGCCTGTTGCAGTTTATCGACGAAAATCTCCAATTTTTCGGCGCTGCCGCTCCAGTGTATCGGCTCGCCAAATTCCCTTTGCCCTGCGAGTCGTGCCTGTTCTTCAGTTAGGCCGGTGAGTTCGGCGATCTCTGCATCGCTCATGTCGGAGAAGCCCTTGAAGTCCGCGCTGAAGTCGGAGGCGGCGTTACGCAACAGCGAGTGCCAGTGTTCATGCGGAAGGGTGAAGGCACGTATCCAGAATTCACCCTTGCTGCGAGACCCTTCCGGCTTGTGTTCGAAGTAGTCGTGTGGAATGGCGACAGCGGCCCCGTTCTCGAACACGAAGGGGTGGCGATTGTTCAGTTCTGCGCGCAGTGGAAGAACCTCGGTGCGCGTCTTACTGGTGCAGGGGACGACCGGGATTCCGGCTTCTTCCAGGTCCTCGAGCAGGCTGTCGGCGGGCGCATGCGAGTAGCTGTCATGGTCCAGCAGGGATCCGTCCAGGTCAGAATAAATGACATGGGTACTCATACCAGTGGGAGGTCTCTCGGTTTGGAGGCCGCGCGGATATTGCGCTCGGCGTCGAGTTCGAACAGGAAGTTTACCTGTTGCGGGAGCGTCCTGAGGGTATGCGTGGTGAGTCGCTGGTAGTGTTCGATGAAGCGGGCGAGCTCTTCGGGGGACATGATTCCCTTGCCGTCGGCATGAGGTGCGATACGTGCTGCGAGTTTTCGCTCCTGCTCCAGCCGCCACTGGTAAACACAGTCGAAGGAGGGGGCTTTGAGCATGATCCACAGATCGATCCGGTCATACAGGGCCTGGTACTGCTCGCTGATCTGCCGGTTGACGTAGTGGCGCCAGCGGACGTCCGGATCCTCGTTTGCCTCCAGCAGATTGATCGGTGCCTGCAGCTCGTCCTCATTCTGCGGCGGGCTGCCGAGGCACCAGCCCTCCAAGATGACCATGTCCACCGGGGCGGTTTCCTGTTTCCAGTGCGCTTGCGCTACACGGTCGTCGCTGGCCTTGTCGAAACGCGGAATCGGCACGCTTGCCTGTTGCGAGGTGAGTGCTTCCAGCGTCCGGCTCATCAGTGGAATGTCGTGTGTTCCCGGCACACCGCGGGTGGCGAGCAGCGGATGTTCCTCTGTGGCCAGTTGCTGCCTTTGTGCCTGCGGAAGGTAGAAATCGTCGATGGAGAGATCGATGGCGCGGAGCGCGTGGCGGGTGATGAACAGGTGTTTCAGCAATGCGGCAAGGGTGCTCTTGCCCGAGCCCTGGCTGCCGTTGATGCCTATGACGAGCGGGCGTCCGGCCGTTTCCCGAACACGGGCCAGTTCGTCTGCCAAGGGCAGATACCATCGGGTCGCAAGGTCGGCGTAAGCGGGTGGAAGGCGATGTTCCGCCACAAAGTCTTTCAGGTCGACAGGCGGTTCCTGGGCATTTTCGATCAAGGATTGTTCCACGGAGGGTCTTCAGTTTCTGTTTGCAGGGACCTTCAGCAATTAACGCGCCAGCTGGAAATACTCCTGGCTCGGGACCGAGAATCGCCTTCAGGAGAGGATATGCACAAACATAAAGCAAGTTTGTGCCCTTTTTTGGTGCATTAATGCCTATGCCAGGAGAAGGTCGGGCGCAGGGTTGCCTGGACGCTCACGAGGCGCTTTCGTGGCGGGAAAGCAGGCTGGAGACAACATATGCCAGCCCGGTCAGTAACGCGATACCGGGACCCGGCGGCAGGTTTGGTTGATAGGACATCGCCAGTCCCAGGAAGGTGAGCGCCATGCCCAGGAGGGTGGCGATCAGCATCATGCGGGTGAGCGAGTGTACATACTGGCTGGCAATGGCAGTTGGCAGGGTCAGCAGGGCCAGCACCATGATCAGGCCGACCACCTGGATCAACAGGACCACGGTCAGGGCGATCAGAATCAATAGCAGGAGATCGAATTTGACCCGGCCCCCGAATATGTCCAGTTCAGGGCTTCCAGCCTGGTCCCCGTCGAAGACCTCCACGGGAAGGCGCCAGCGCCACAGTCCTACCCCGAGCAGCAGCACGGCATCCAGCGTTGCCATAAACCAAAGTTCTTCCGGTGGGACCAGCAGGATATTGCCGAACAGGTAGCTGATCAGGTCGGCCTGATAGCCCGGCAGGCGCGATATGAACAGGATGCCGGCCGCCATCCCGATCACCCATAGGGCGCTGATGAAGGTGTCCGCACTTGTGCGCCGGTGCAGACGGATCCAGCCGATCAGGATCGCGGCCAGAACCGCGGCCACCAATGCACCGGCGAGCGGGTGGAAACCGTAGAAGAGCGCTACGCCCACGCCGCCGAGTACCGAGTGCGCGATCCCTGCGGCGGGAAAGGTCATTTTCCTGACCACCACGAAGGGGCCGATCAGGCCACAACCGAGCGCTGCCAACAGGCCCGCGGCCAGTGCGATCTGGAGATATTGGTACTGCCCGAGGGCGAGATAGAATTCGTTCATTCGTTTTGAATGCTCGACAAATGCATCGTCACAGGCGAGGTATCGACGCCCGGCACCTTTCCTGCAGGGGCCCCGGCGATCTGTTCCGTCGGGCGATGGTCGAACTGCGGCTGCCCCTGGACCACGCGGATAGCGTTACGGCGCGCGCGTTCGATCAGTCCGGGGAAGCAGTGGCCACTCCATTCGGGCGGCGTGGAATTGCCCGCTGCGGGTGCCAGGGCGGCTATGAGCGCGGGAAGGAGGGGCCATCGCTATCCCAGCGCGCGACCTTGTCCATTACCATCTGTTCCAGGTCGGACTTGAACTGGCGCACACGCTGGGCCAGGGCGTGATCGGAAATGGCGAGCATCTGGGCAGCCAGAATACCGGCATTCCTCGCACCATTGATCGCTACCGTGGCGACAGGGACGCCGGGAGGCATCTGCACGATCGAGAGCAGGGAATCCTCCCCGCTGAGGGCCGAGGATTTGACCGGTACGCCGATGACCGGCAGCGAGGTGATGGCAGCGGCCATGCCCGGCAGATGAGCGGCACCGCCGGCACCGGCGATCAGCACCTTCAGGCCACGTTCGCCCGCGTTTTCGGCGTACTCGTAAAGGCGTTTCGGTGTGCGGTGGGCGGAGACGATGGTCATCTCGAACGGCACGTTCAGTTCGTCGAGCACATCGGCCGCGCCCTGCATGACCGGCAGGTCCGAGTCGCTGCCCATGATGATGCCTACCGTAATGTCATTCATTCCTCTTTCTCCGCTCCGATCTCTATGGTGTCGCGCACCAGATTGGCCTTGGCCCTGGCAGCCGACGTATCGTGATCCAGTATGGTTATATGCCCCATTTTACGGAAGGGGCTGGTCTGGGCCTTGCCGTACAGGTGCAGGCAGACCCCGGGGATGGCCAGTGTTTCCTCCAGGCCACGCAAGACCGGGCGGCCGCGTTCTCCGGGCGCGCCCAGGAGATTCACCATGGCCGCCGGACTGAGTGTTTCGGTGCTGCCCAGGGGCAGGCCCAGGATGGCACGCAGATGTTGCTCGAACTGGTCAGTGACGTTGGCTTCGATGGTGTGGTGGCCGGAGTTATGGGTACGCGGGGCGATCTCGTTGACCAGCACTCCGCCGTCACGCTGTACGAACATCTCTACCCCGAAGATCCCGACGCCCTCGAGTGCCTCGACCGTCTTTATCGCGATTTGCTCCGCGCGGGTGCGAACAGCATCATCGATACTGGCCGGGGCTAGCAGCAGGTCGAGTACGTTTTCCCCCGATCGGAAGCACATTTCAACCGGGGGGTAGGTAACCACCTCGCCCCTGGCACTTCGGGCCACCAGGACCGCGATTTCCTTTTCCGCGTCAACGAAATCCTCGATCAGGGACGGCACCGGCAGATGCTGGTCGAAGTCGGCCGCGGTCTTCATCACAGAGACTCCGCGGCCATCGTATCCGCCGCGCCGGGCCTTCTGTACCAGCGGGTAACCGAATTTCCCGAACTGATCCTCGCTGGGTTGCGCCACGGCCTCGAAGCGCGACGTCGGAATGCCGTGGTTCTTCAGGCACTCTTTCTGGGTGAGCTTGTCCTGGATCGTCTTCAGGATCCTGGACGAAGGGTGCACTGCCTGGCCATTGGCCTCCAGCCCGGCGAGGGTGTCCGCATCGATATCCTCCAGCTCGAAGGTCAGAACATCGCAATCTTCGGCCAGTTCGCGGATTTTGTCGGCATCGTGGTAACCACCGACTATCTGGCGCGTCGCGATCTGTCCCGCCGGTGAGTCCTCCACCGGGTCGAGTACCACGGTGGTGCAGCCGAGTTGCTTGGCTGCCCTGACCAGCATACGTCCGAGTTGTCCACCGCCGATCAACCCGATGCGGGCGATGGGGTAGGGGTATTGTCTGCTCATGCCTTCAGGTCGGGCCATTGGCCGGGAAAAACCGCGCATTATACGGAATTGCGCTGGGTGCAACAGTGTGGTTGCGTCCTTTCCCCCTGCGTCGGGCTTGTCGTTCCCGCGCTGTGCGCATATGGTACTGCGCCAGTTTCAGTCCGTTCAGGAAGCAATCAGACGTGTCAGGCAAAATCTACGAGGGGATCGACAAGGATCCCAAGGGCGCAATGAATCCGACCGGCAACATCATCCGGGACGCATGGGTATTCGAACTGCTCCCGGAGACGGAGACCGGTGAAGGCTGGAACGTGGGCCGAATCGATGCGCTTTACGAGCAGGTGCACAGGGAATGGGACAAGTACGGGCACCTGGTGTCCAATCTCCCGCCCGAACTGCGCGAGCGTCATCAGCGAATCTATGATGCGGCGGTAAAAAGAGCCCGTGAGCTGGGCTGGAACCCAGGTGTGGATTACGCCGACTGAAGCGCATGTGGCTCGCCAGGTGCTCGCGATAGGGTGGGATGTATCCCCTATCGGAAGGTGATCTCGCCGTTTCGGGGTCCCGACAATCCTCTACTGGATTGGTAAGAAGCTTCTATAACACTCTGTATTAATAGATTAAAGTTCTCTGTTTTGGTGTTGTCACCCGATCATGCCGGGGGGCAGTCTGGCGATTCCTGCAATGGGAATAAAGAGGGCGGGAAGTTGGCCGTTTACCCAAAGCCAGCCCATCAGGCAAGCCCTCTCAACGCAGTCTTATCCGAGGAATGAAAAGGGGCTCAGGTTGGTCCGGGGTCTCTGTCCAACGGTACTTTCTTTAAAGTTTTCAGTCGATTGACCGCAACATGTGCTGTAGATCCGTTTTCTCCGGAGACAAAGCATGGCTTCAGGCGGTAATCCATTCATTTGGAACCCATCCGTACTCGACAAGGTGACGGTTACGACACCTGGCGAGGAGCAAATTGAACAATCCGCCGAGCCCGGGAGGAAAAATCCTACCCGGCGCCCGTTCAGGCCCGAACTGATCGATGAAATGGAGGCGATGCCTGTCATCGTCGACAGCGGGCTGCTCTCCGGGCTGACAGCCGAGTTCCTGCAGGCCGCCCGCCAGGCGGATACCAATCTGGTCATGCTCAGCAGTGCCCGGCCTGGCGAGGGAAAGACGGTCAACGCGGTCAGTATCGCCCACGGTCTCGCGCGTGAAGCCGGGCTGAGAACCCTCCTGGTCGATCTGAACGTGGATCATGCCCAGCTGGCGCACCTCCTGGGAGCCGGGGGCAAGCCGGGTATGACGGAAGTACTGTTCGGAGAGAATCGCATTCGCGAGGCCATCTTCCGCAGCGGACCGTTGGGATTCGATTTCATGCCCTTCGGGCGACCCATCGGTGGGCGCCTGCAACTGTTCAACGGACCGATGGGGGAGCGCCTGACCGAGTTGTTGGCGCGGCTTTCACATGCCTATGACCACGTCGTCCTGGATGGTCCGGCGATCTTCGGCTCCTCGGACCCGGCCATCATGGCTTCGCGACTCGGGGGCGTGGTCATGGTCATCGAGTGTGAAAAAACTCGCTGGGAGGTGGTCAGTTCGGCCGAGAAACGCCTCAGGGAGGCGGGTGGCAAGCCACTCGGCGCCATTCTCAATCGACGTCGTTATCACGTTCCGGCCTTTGTTTACGGTAAGTAGGATCATGCCAACAAGAATCATTTATATCCTCTCGCTGCTCGCCCTGTTATTAATCCTGGGCGCCTGTAGCACACAGCAGGCGCGCATGCAGCTGGAGGTCGACGAAGAGGTTCCGGTGGAACTGGGTACCTTCAGTTTCGACGAGAACCAGATGCAGTACGAGCTGTTCGATCAGTACCGTATACAACCCGGCGACGTGCTCGATGTCCTGTTTCAGATCCAGACCTGGGTGAAGAAACCCAACTTCGTGGTCAAGGTCGATCACACCGTGTCCGTGAAGTTCGTGCACGTGCCGGAACTCAACGAGGAACAACGGGTACGTCCCGACGGGAACATCTCCCTGCCTTACATCGGCGAGTACTACGTGATCGACAAGACTGTCAGTGAGATCCAGGACGATCTGCGTCGAAGATACTCCCGTGAGCTGCAGAACCCCGAACTGTACGTCACCATTCCGGAGTTCCAGGAATCCATACGGGAACTCAAGAAGGATCTGCACACCGCGCCACGCGGTCTCAGCCGTCTCGTCACGGTACGTCCCGACGGCCGGGTGACATTCCCCATGGTCGGCGAGGTTGAGGTGGCACAAAGAACCATCGCCGATATCAATACGCTGCTCAACGACAACTATCAGCACATTCTTCCCGGTCTGCATGTCGACCTGTTCCTGCAAAAGCACACCGGTGCGCTGATCTATATGGTGGGCGAAGTGGTTCGTCCGGGCGCCTATCCGATCCACAAGCCGATCTCGGTCCTGCAGGCGATGTCACTGGCCGAAGGCTTTACCCCGGCTGCGCGCCTCGACAGCGTGGTCGTTCTGCGACGCGATGGGCAACGCATGGTGGCCACGCGTACGGACATGAAGAGCCTGTTCGGGTTCGGTGAGAAGCAGCGCCTGTTCTATCTGCGACCGGACGACATCATTGTGGTGCCGAAGATGCGCATCGCACAGATGGCCGATATCTCGGGGTACATCTCCCAGGCATTGATGTTCCGTGGCTGGGGTTTGAGTGGCTCCTACGAACTGCATGATGCCCTGCCGCAATCTTCAGAGATCAACGAGGCCCTGGGAGACTGACATGACACATGAACAGAAATCCCAGGACTACCTGCGCGAACTGCTGTTCATGCTGTTCGCCCGTCGGGGCCTGATCATTCTGGTCACCCTGCTCGTTTTTGGCGTGAGCGTGGCGGTGGTGACTTTCTCCACACCGCTGTACCAGGCCACCAGTAGCCTGCTGGTTCGGGGCAAGGTGGTGGCCGGTGCGGTCGAGAGTCTCAACGGGGAAGGGAACAAGGTACTGCCTATCCGTAAGGAGGACCTCTATTCCGAGGTCGAGCTGCTTTCATCGACTGAACTCATGCGGCGTGTTGCACGTCGCCTTATTGCGGAGGGTCTCTTCGAGGGTAAGCCGGAGGTGGAGCTGGTCGAGTACCTGCGGAATCGCCTCAATTACGAGGTGCTGCCAGCCACCAATGTGGTGAAGATCAGCATGACCGGGCAGCAGCCCTCCGAACTCGTGACCTTGATCGATGCCACGCTCGAGGAGTACGTGACCTACCGCCTGGCGGTGTATCAGCCGGCCAAAAGCCTCGATTTCTTCGAGCGGCAGGCAGATCGGCTGCGCGAGGAGATTCTCGGACTCGAGGACGAGCTGGTCGAGCTGGTGGCTACCGAGAACGCGCCCGAGCCCTTGCGTGAGATCGAGTCCAACCTCTTGACGAAGCGGGATCTTGATCTGGAACTCGGCAAGGTGCAGGCGCGTCTCATCGAATTGCGCAGCACACGCGTCGAACCGGTGGACGTGGGTCCTCCGGAGCCACTGCCATCTTTGCAGGTCGAGAACCCGGAGTTGCAGTTGCTCCAGACTCGTCGTGTGGAACTGCAGCTGGCAAGAGCGGAACTGTTACGCACCTACCAGCGCACGAGTGAGAAGGTGCGCGAGCTGGGAAGGGAGATGGCCGAGAACGAGCGTCTGATCGACCAGGCCATCAAGACCCATCTTTCCGCTGTCGAGATGGTGATCAGGACCCTCGAGGAAAAAGAGCGCTCAATCCTCGCTCGTATCCACGCGATCGGCGAAAGAAACCTGGTGCTGCAGGAAGCCAGTGTGCATGCCGATCGACTGCGCTCCGATCTGGCACTCAAGCAAACCGCCTATGAGAATTTCGTGCAGCGCCGCGAAGAGGCGCGCATGACCGAGACGCTGGATCACAACAAGCTTTCCTCGCATGTGACCGTCATGGAGAAGGCCTGGTCGTCGGCTGAACCGATCTTCCCTCGTCCCACCATGTTGCCGCTTGGTCTGGTGACCGGGTTGATACTCGGGATGATGCTCGCGTTGATGCGGGAGTTTCTCGACCACAGCTTCAAGAAGCCTTCCGATCTGGAGCGCATCTCGCAGATGCCGGTCATTGGCTCGGTGCCCCTGTTGCCAACAGTGAAGCCGGAAGCGGGTGCCGCGTGAGCACGCCACATCCCCTGGATGAGGTAGAGCAGGTCAGGAAGGACCCAACAGCAGGCGCAGCAAAGTGCCGCATGTGCGCCGTGCTCGACCGGCTCCTGCAATCGACCGGTGCTGCCCTCCTGATCCTGTTGTGTTCGCCACTGTTCCTCATTCTGGCTGGTGTGGTCTTCGTGGCCGACCGGCGTCCCATTCTGTATGCGGGTGAGCGTCTTGGGCGCTTGAAGAGACCCTTCCGCATGTTCAAGTTTCGTTCTCTTGTGCATGAGGCGGAAGCGCATATCGGGGGGGATATCATGAACAAACGCATGGCCTCCGCCATGCAGTTGGAACACCGTTTCGGGCGGTTCCTGCGAGATACGCGCCTGGACGAACTGCCCCAGCTTTTCAATGTGCTGC
>Ga0180435_10004363_pt1 | contig 13963 bp, 13 predicted proteins | sample SS_ome_3_FD_132467 | JGI IMG/M metagenome (GOLD analysis project Ga0180435, IMG submission 132467) | Hypersaline lake sediment archaeal communities from the Salton Sea, California, USA - SS_3_S_1 metaG | ecosystem: Environmental > Aquatic > Non-marine Saline and Alkaline > Hypersaline >... | reverse complement strand
GCACCGCAACCTTGTCGCCCGGTTGCGCCAGGGCGTGCGCGCGAGCCTTGCGCTTGGCTTCACCGATGAACCGGCCGAGGTCGAGATGTCGCTGCGCGGCTCCTCGCGCACGCTCGGCGCGGTGCTGGAAACCTGCCCCGAACCCGATGTGCCGCTGAACGATCCCGCCGCCGTGGTGCTCGACCAGATCTCCACCGAATGTGCGGCGCTCGGCGGCACCATCGCGATGGAGCCGGGCTTCGAGCGGCGCGATGATCTCGATGGCGACGGGCGCGATGACGTGGTGATCGACTACGCCGCCGCGGTCTGCTCGGAGATGGCCTCGCTCTACTGCGGCTCGGGCGGCTGCACCGTGGGCTTTTTCCTGGCGCGCGGCGAGGCCTACAAGCGGCTGTTCGACGGGGTGATCCGGGGCTACACGGTGCAGCCCGGCGGCCGGCTGGCGCTCGATCTGCACGGCACCGCCTGCGGGCTCTACGGCTTCGAAGCCTGCCGCAAGGTGTTCGACATCAGCGGCGACAACTTCGCCCTGCTGGAAGAACTGGCGGGCGAGGCGGCGGAAGCGGCGATGGCGGCCGAGGACGCGGCACAGGCCGCGGACGAGGACGCTGCCGACGATACCGCCGAGGGCGACGACGGCGAAGAAACGGCGATGTCGGGTGGTGCGGATGCAGGCGCCGCGCCGATCCCGGCGGAGACCGGCGATGCCACGGCCGATGCGGGCGCGGGGGAAGGCGACGAACTCGTCGCACCCGAGCCGGACGCACCGGTGGCGGCGGACGCACCCGCCGACGACGCGACCCCGGCGCCAGCGCCGGATGAGGCTGCAGAAGCCGATGGCACGGAAACCGACGCGGTCGATGCGTCAGATCCCGCACCGGCCACCGGCCTCGAGTGGATCGGAGAGGGCGGCAACGTCGTGGTCCCCGCCGAGGGCGAGACGCTGCCCGACGATCTCACGCCCGACCCGATCGGCGCCGCCCCCGGCGAAAACCCCGACAGCGGCCGCTAGGGGGCGGTTTTGTCTTGCGCGGCTCCGGCGCGGGGCTAGGCTCCTGACATTCGGTCAGAAGGGAGATGGCGATGTCATTGCTCGACGAGGCGAAACGGGTCCGCGAAAACGCCCATGCGCCCTATTCCGGCTTCAAGGTCGGGGCCGCGATCCGCACACCTTCGGGGGCGGTGTTCGCCGGTGTGAACGTCGAGAATGCGGCCTACCCGGAAGGCACCTGCGCCGAAGCGGGCGCGATTGCGGCGATGGTGGCGGCGGGCGAGACCGAGATTGCCGAGGTTGCCGTGGTCGGGGATGCGCCAGACCCGGTGACGCCCTGCGGCGGCTGCCGCCAGAAGATCGCCGAGTTCGCCCCGAAGGGGGTCAGGGTGACGATGGCCAACATGGCCGGCGACGAGATCGTGATGGCGATCGAGGAGCTTCTCCCCCGGGCTTTCGCCAAGGCGCAGATGGAGGGCTGAGCGATGCCGCGCGCCTTCCTCGTGGTGCTCGATTCGGTCGGGATCGGCGGGGCCCCCGATGCCGACGCCTTCTTCAACAATGCCACGCCCGACACCGGCGCGAACACGCTTCTACACATCGCCGAGGCCTGCGCGGCCGGCAAGGCCGATGGCGCCGGACGGTCGGGGCCGCTGCACCTGCCCAACCTCGATGCGCTGGGCCTCGGGGCGGCGCTGACGCTCGCCTCGGGCAAGGCTGCCCCCGGGCTCGGCGCCGAGCCGACCGGGCTCTGGGGCGCGGCCACCGAGGTCTCGAAGGGCAAGGATACACCCTCGGGCCACTGGGAAATCGCCGGGCTTCCGCTGCCCTGGGAATGGACCTATTTCCCGACCACCGAACCGGCCTTTCCCGACGACGTCACCGCGGCGCTGATCGAGGCCGGGGGTGCGGGCGGGGTGCTGGGCAAAAAGCACGCCTCGGGCACGGTGATCCTCGACGAGTTGGGCGCCGAGCATATCCGCAGCGGCTGGCCGATCGTCTACACCTCGGCCGACAGCGTGCTGCAGATCGCCGCGCATGAGGAGCATTTCGGGCTCGAACGGCTCTACGAGATGTGCCGAGCGGTCGCCCCGATGCTGCACGCGATGCGCGTGGGCCGGGTGATCGCGCGGCCCTTCGTCGGCAGCCCTGAGGCGGGCTTCAGCCGCACCACCAACCGCAAGGACTTCGCGCTGGAGCCGCCCGGGGCGACGCTGATGGACTGGGCGCAGGCGGCGGGCCGCGACGTCCACGCGGTCGGCAAGATCGACGACATTTTCGCCCATCGCGGCATGGACAGCGGGGTGCATGGATCGGACGCGGAGCTGTTCGAGGCGCTGGTGGGCTGGGGGGAAGGCGCGGCCGACGGCAGCCTTGTGTTCGCGAATTTCGTCGAGTTCGATTCGAAATACGGCCACCGGCGCGACGTGGCGGGCTACGCGGCGCATCTCGAGTGGTTCGACGCCCAGTTGCCGCGGTTGTTCGACAGGCTCGGCGACGGGGATCTGGTAATCTTCACCGCCGATCACGGCAATGATCCCAGCTGGGTCGGCACCGACCATACCCGCGAGCGGGTGCCGGTGCTGGGCCGGGGCGTTGGCGCCCGGCCGGTCGGTCAGGTGGGATTCGCCGATATCGGGGCGAGCGTGGCGGCGCATCTGGGGTTGGACGAGCGCGGCGCGGGGAGAAGTTTTCTGTGAGCGCCGCAGGTTCCCACGCGGCCAATCGTTGAAAAAGGAGCGTTGCATTGAGCTTCAAGTCGATGCCGAAGATCGAACTGCACCATCACCTCGAAGGCGCCGCGCCGCCGGCCTTCGTGCGCGACATGGCGCGGGTCAAGGGCTTGGACGTTTCCGGCATTTTCGGGGCCAACGGCGCCTATCAATACCGCGATTTCTTGCACTTTCTCGAAGTCTACGAGAAAGCGACGCAGCCGTTCCAGAGCCCGGATGACTATGCGCTTCTGACCGCCATCGTGCTCGGTGAGGCGGCCTCCGCCGGTGTCGTCTACCTCGAGAGCTTCCTCTCGCCCGATTTCTGCGGCGGGCGCGATATCGGGGCCTGGCGGGAGTACCTTCACGCGATGTGGGAGGCGGCATTGTCGGCCGAGGAACTCGGCATCACCATGCGCGGCATCGTCACCGCGATCCGCCATTTCGGCCCGGACGCCGCGCGCGAGGTGGCGGCCTGCGCGCAGGACACGGCGGGCGACTTCGTGGTCGGTTTCGGCATCGGCGGCGATGAGAACGCGGGCAACCTCGCCGATTTCTCCTATGCCTTCGACATGGCGCGCGAGGCGGGGCTGCGGCTCACGGCGCATGCCGGCGAGTGGGGCGGCCCGCAGTCGGTGCGGGAGGCGCTGGAGCATCTGAAGGTCGAGCGCATCGGCCACGGCGTGCGGGCGATCGAAGACCCGGCGCTGGTGGTCGAACTGGCCGCGCGCGGCACGGTGCTGGAGGTGTGCCCGGGCTCGAACGTGTCGCTCGGGCTCTATCCGTCCTACGGCGACCATCCGATCGCGCAGCTGCGCGACGCGGGCGTTCTGGTCACGGTCTCGACCGACGATCCGCCGTTTTTCCATACCGATATGACGCGGGAATACGAGGAACTGGGGCAGGCTTTCGGCTGGGACGCGGCGGTGTTTGCCGAACTCAACCGGGTGGCGCTGGAGGCGGCCTTCTGCGATGATGACACCCGCGCGCGCATCGCTCAAAAGCTGGAGGCTTCCGATGCTTGATCATCTCATCGTCGTCAAACACCCGCTGGTGCAGCACAAGCTCACCCTGATGCGGCGCAAGGAGACATCGACGGCCGAGTTTCGCCAGTTGCTCAGGGAAATCTCGCTGCTGCTCGCCTACGAGGTGACGCGTGAGTTGCCGATGACGGTGACGACGGTGGAAACGCCGCTCAAGGAGATGGAAGCGCCGCTGCTTGCCGGCAAGAAGATGGCGCTGGTGTCGATTCTCAGGGCCGGCAACGGGCTGCTCGACGGGGTGTTGGAGCTGATCCCCTCGGCGCGTGTCGGCTTCGTCGGGCTCTACCGCAACGAAGAGACGCTGGAGCCGGTGCAATACTACTTCAAGGTGCCCGAGGAGATCGAAGACCGGCTGGTGATCGTGGTCGACCCGATGCTGGCCACCGGGAATTCCTCGGTTGCGGCGATTGATCTGTTGAAGAAGGCGGGCGCAAAAAACATTCGCTTCCTCTGCCTGCTCGCGGCGCCCGAAGGCGTGAAGCGCATGGGCGAGGCGCACCCCGACGTGCCGATCGTGACGGCGGCGGTGGATGAACGGCTCAACGAGAACGGCTACATCGTGCCCGGCCTCGGCGATGCCGGCGACCGGATGTACGGCACCAAGTAGGTCTGGCTGTTTCTGGGCCACCAACAATCTGTTTCCCGGCCTGCAAGTATCGGTGATTGTGTCGAAATTACGGACGGATTGTTGCCGCGACACTGGACTCCGCAAAAACGATCCGCCATGCTGGCGCAGTCATCTTGTGTGGGGGCACAGATATGAAATTCCTGCGTAATGCGAGTGCTTTGGCCCTCGTGGCTATCGTTTCGGGTACGGCTGCCAGTGCCTACACCCTTCAACAGGCGGCCAAGCCCGCGGAATATCCGCCGGCGAGCTACCGCGGCGATGTTTATGTCGACAGCCGGGGCTGTGCCTATGTGCGGGCCAATATTGGCACGGCGGTGAACTGGGTGCCGCGGCTTTCGAGCGACCGCAAGAGCGTGGTCTGCGGTTTGACCCCGACGGCGAACGTGTCGCGCATGGCCTCGGCCCGTCCGCCGGCCCCGCCTGCGCCCCCGCCTGCCACGGCCATGGCCCCGGCGCCGACACCCGCAGCGGCGCCCGCGCCGGCCGCGCCGCCAGCTACGGCAGCGCCCGCCGCCAGCACGGCGATTGCGCGCACGATGACGGTGACCTGTCCGGCGCCGGGCTCGACGGCCCGGGTGCGGATCGGGTCGGACACCGTGTCGGTGCAATGTGCGCCGGGCCAGACCACGGCGAAAAGCTACATCGTGCGCCATGGCAATGGCGAACGCACGCGGCTGATTGCACAGCCCGCCGCGGCCCCGGCCCCGGTCGTCACCGCGGCGCGCGCCCCGGCAGCGACGGCCCCCGCGACTTCGAGCGCCCGCGTCCGCATCGGCGGAACCGGCACCGCCGCAACGATAGCGGCCCCGGTGGTGACCTCGGGTGCGGCGACCGTCGGCACCCTGCGGACCGCCACGCCGACCAGCGCCGGTGGCGGCTATACCTTCGGCAATGGCTACGGATTGTCGTCTGGCCCGGGTGCGATGGACCCGGTGCCGTCGGCGTCGGGCGCGGTGCGCCGCGCGCCGGCTACGGGTGGCACGGTCGTGGCCCCGCGCGGCGCCCCGGCACCAGCGGCAACGATTGCGCCCGCGCCGGCCACGCCGCGGGTGGTGATTCCCTCGGGCTATCGCCCGGCCTGGGACGACGATCGGCTGAACCCGAATCGCGGGCCCCAGACCGCCTATGGTGATCAGCAGATGGCGGCGCTGCTCGATACCTCGAAGGTGCCCATGGAAGAACTCAACCCGGCGGCGCCGCGCGGTCTCATCGCGCAGCCTCAGGGCTCGGGCTTCACGCTCTTCACCAAGTCCCCGACGGCCACGGCGGCAGCCGCTGCCGCGACGCCGGCGGCGGCGTCGTCGAAACGCTATGTGCAGGTGGGCGCCTTCACGGTCGCCGCCAATGCCGAGCGTGCGGCGGCCAAGTTGCGGGCGATCGGCCTGCCGGGACGGGTGGCGAAGACGCGCTCGGGCAAGACGGTCGTTATCGCGGGCCCGTTCGATAGTGCAACGGCGCTCTCCAACGCCTTGGCCAAGGCCCGCAGCGGCGGGTTTTCGGACGCCTTCCTGCGCAGCTGATCCGGATCACGCCGGCAAAAGGAAAGCCCCGTCCGGCAAGGGGGGATCGGACGGGGCTTTTTCGCGCTGTGATCGGGGGGGCAGCTACAACGCGAATGATCGTGGAGCGGGGCAGGTTGGCGGGGCGGTTCCTCGTTCTAGGCGACGGCGTAGCTTGAAGCGCCGAAACTGCGGGCGTCTTCTTCGGCCATCGCGGCCACGAGTATGCGGGCGCGGGCGCCGCGCAGGGTGAGATAAGGGGCCGGGGTGCCCCCCGCATCGAGCATGTCGAGCGAGGTCGTGCCCGGTACGGTGGAGGGCGCCAGCATCAGGCCACCGCCATCCGCAAAGACAAGTTCGTCGTTCTCGCAGTGCAGCGTGATCACCTCGACCGGGCGGATGCTGCGGAACCGTTCGATGCCGCGGAACCCGACGAGCGTGCGGGCCGGGATCAGGGCGAACGGATCGCCGATCATCGCCTCGGCGGCATCGCTTTCGACCAGAACAACCTGTTCGGGCAGCAGCACCATCGGATCCTCGTTGCCGATCGCGCCGGCGGGCACGTCGAGCGGGGTGGCGAAGGCCGGCACTTGATCTCCGGCGACGAAATGGGCGCCGTGGGTCATCGCAACGACGGGCTGCGGGCCGTTGTCGAAGGTCAGCACCTGGTCGCCCACGCCGAGCGCCTCGACCGGGCGCCAGCCCGCGACGGTGGCAATCCGCGTGCCCGTTGTGAAACCCGAGAGCCGGAAATCGGCATCATCGGGCATCGGATCCCCAGGGCGGCGACGCGGTTGCGAGTCTCGTGGGTTCTTGTTGAGCAGACCGAACATTTCATTTCCCCAGATGTGAGGCAGGTGGCAGCCCGTGCGCCTCTGTTCTGCGAGTCATGGATGACTAACGCCAAAGGAGAATCTACGGCACGAATAGGGCGTTGTTGCGGCATTGTTGCCAGATTCGCGACCGCCCGGCCCGGCATCGCCCGGATGTTGCCGCTGCGGCAACAAATTCGTCAGGAGCCACCGTCGAAACTGTAGGAAAAGCGGCGGATATCCGGCGCGCAGACCTCGGCGATGAGCGCCGCATCCGACTCGCTGTAGTAGTTGCGCCAGTCGCTCTCTCGCGCAGAGCGGTTCTCGTGCGGGATGTTGTCGAGGCGGAACCCGAGGTGGTCTTCGAGGGGCGCGATATCGCCGGCGAGGTGTTCGAGACGGATGTAGAGATCGGCGCGCTCGGTCCCCTGTGCATCGGTGACGTAGCGGGTGTAGGGGTGATTGCGCAGCGCCTCGATGGTCGACGGCGCGTTGAGGAAGCCGGAGAAGTCGTGCGCCTTGGCAAGCGTCACGGCGCTGTGGTCGAAGCTCTGGTCGCGCAGCCAGTGATAATAGCTGACGATGCGGTCCCACGGGTTGCGCACGAGGGTGAAGACGAAAAGCTCCTCGATCTCCGCTTGGGTCACGAGCCCGTAGAGATCGGTGAGCATCGAGTGCTTCCAGAGCCGCCCGGAGGTTTCGACGTCTTTCAGCCGCCGGCGACGGTTCTTCGCCTTTGGCGTGTCGCCGAGCATGATGTCGTCGGCCATCGCCCGGGCCTCGAGCGCAAGCGCCAACGAGGTGCCGCCCGTCTTCGGGGCGTGGACGAAAAGATAACGGCGGCCGCGCGAGAGGATCATGGGCCGAGACTAACCGTGACCCAACCGCAGAGCCAGCCCGGGCCGCCGCTTTCGCACGTGCAGCATTGACGTGGGGTCGCCGCCAAGGCTTAATCCGCGCGATCGATCGCAGGGAGGCGCACATGGGTTGGATGAAAGACGAAACCGGGCTGGAGAAAAACGCGGCGAACTACGTGCCGCTGACGCCGCTTTCGCACCTGAACCGGGCGGCGGCGCTGTTTCCCGACAAGCTCGCCATCGTCGATCGCGAACGGCGGTTCAGCTATGCCGAATACCGCGCGCGGGCCTCGCAGCTGGCCTCGGCGCTGAGCGTAGCCGGCGTCGGCCCGGGCGACGTTGTGGCGACGCTCCTGCCCAACATCCTGGCCCAGGCCGAGGCGCATTGGGGTGTGCCGGCGACCGGCGCGATCCTGAACACGATCAACATCCGGCTCGACGTCGACACCATCGCCTACATCTTCGGCCACGGCGAGGCGAAGATCGCGCTGGTCGACACGGCGTTTCTCGGCGTCGCGGAAGCGGCGTTGGAGCGGATGGAGGGCGAGGGGCCGCGGATCATCGAAGTGGCCGACCCCGCCGCGGGCCATCCCGCGACCGGGCGTCATACGGAATACGAGGACTTCATTGCCGGTGGCGACGCCGGGTTTGCCTGGCACATGCCCGAGGACGAGTGGGAAAGCCTTGCGCTCAACTACACCTCCGGCACGACCGGGCGGCCGAAGGGCGTGGTCTACTCGCATCGCGGCGCCTACCTGCACACGCTCGGCCTTGGCCTCGACTGGGGGCTGAACCGCGATACCGTCTAGCTCACCATCGTGCCGCTGTTTCACTGCAACAACTGGATCCACACCTGGTCGATCCCGGCGGTGGGGGGCACCACGGTCTGCTGCCGCGATATCACTCCGAAGGCGATCTACGACGCGATCGCCGATGAAGGCGTGACCAACTTCGGCGGCGCGCCGATCGTGCTCAACATGATCGTCAACGCCAAGGACGAGGACCGGCGCGAGTTCGATCACATTGTCAACGTTTACACCGCCGGAGCGCCGCCTCCGGCCGCAATCCTTGCAGGAATCGAACCTTTGGGCTTCACGGTGACGCAGACCTACGGGCTCACGGAGACCTATGGTCACGTCGTCGAATGCCGCTGGAAGGATGCGTGGGCGGAACTGCCGGACGAGGAACGCTACGCGCGCAAGGCCCGCACCGGGGTGAGCCAGGTGATGGAAGAGCATGTCACCGTGATGGACGGCGACACGATGGAAGAGGTGCCGGCCGACGGCGAGACCATCGGCGAGATCATGATCCGCGGCAACGTGGTGATGAAGGGCTATCTGCGCAATCCCGAAGCCACCGAAGAGGCCTTCCGCGGCGGCTATTTCCACTCTGGCGACATCGCCTTCAAGCACCCCGACGGCTACATCAAGATCACCGACCGGGCGAAGGACATCATCATCTCGGGCGGCGAGAACGTCTCGTCGGTGGAGGTCGAGGGGGCGCTGATGCACCACCCGGCGGTGTCGCTCTGCGCGGTGGTGGCGAAGCCCGACGAGAAATGGGGCGAGGTGCCCTGTGCCTTCGTGGAACTTAAGGACGGGGCCACGGCGACGGCGGAGGAGCTGATCGCCTTTGCCCGGGAGCGATTGGCGGGCTTCAAGACGCCCAAGCATGTCGTCTTCCAGGAATTGCCGAAAACCTCGACCGGAAAGATCCAGAAGTTCGAACTGCGCAAACTGGTGAAAGAACTCTAACTGCCAAAGCCCGCGAGCGGGTAGCGGATATCGTCCACGGCGAGACCGCCGGGGTCGTCATTGGTGAGCGTGACGCCGGCGAAACCGGGGCCGGTGCTCTGGAAGGCGAGCGGCAGCGGGCCGGTTCCGAGGGTGATCTCGTGGCGGTCGATCAAGCCGCCGGATCGGTCGTAGAAGTTCAGCGTCGCGGTTCCAGGCAGGGGCCGTGTGCCGAGCGGGTCGGCGTAGTCGGCATGCAGTGTGAGTGCGAGGGCGGTGATGTCGGTCGCGAACAACAGCGCCACGGCGCCTTCGCCACGGGCCTCGACCGCGGGAAAGCCAGCGGGGCCGAGCGGGAACAGCGCGATGGAGCCGAAGCCGGCGTGATAGGCGGTGGATTGGCCCTCGCCCGGTTTTGTGGCGGCGAGGGACAGCGGCGCGCTGGGCGCACCCTCCAGGCGGTCATGCGGGGCCCCGTCGAGGCTCTGGCCGACGAAACGCTCTCCGAGCGCAAGGCCGGGAGCGAGAAGCGGGGCGTCATGCGAGAGCCCGGGTTCGGGCAGAAGCGGCAGGGTTTCGAAGTCCATCCAACCGGACAGCCGGCCGTCCAACTCGGTCGGATCGATGCGGTTGATCGGTTCCGCCGTCACCGCGCCGGCCGCGAGCAGGAGCGCGGCGAGGGCGCGGATCACACCAGCCGCTCCACCTCCATCGCCGCGCGGATGAAGTCGGCGAACAGTGGCGAGGGGGCGAAGGGCTTGGATTTGAGTTCCGGGTGATACTGCACGCCGATGAACCAGGGGTGATCCTTCCACTCGACGATCTCGGGCAGGCGGCCGTCGGGCGACATGCCGGAGAACGTCAGGCCCGCCGCCTCCAACTCGTCGCGATACTTGATGTCGACCTCGTAGCGGTGGCGGTGGCGTTCCTCGATCTCGGTGGCGCCGTAGACCTCTGCGACCCTGGAGCCTGCCTTGAGGTTGGCGGTGTAGGCGCCGAGCCGCATGGTGCCGCCCTTGTCGTCGGAGACCTCACGCTTCACCGTGTAGTTGCCCTGCACCCATTCCTTGAGGTGATAAACCACCGGCGTGAAACGCTTTTCGCCCGCCTCGTGGTCGAACTCCTCGCTTCCCGCATCCGCGATCCCGACAACGTTGCGCGCCGCTTCGATCACCGCCATCTGCATGCCGAGGCAGATGCCGAGATAGGGGATCTTGCGCTCGCGGGCATATTGCGCAGCGCGGATCTTACCCTCGGTGCCGCGCTCGCCGAAGCCGCCGGGCACGAGAATGGCGTGATAGCCCTCGAGATAGGGCGCCGGGTCGTCCTCGTTCTCGAAAATCTCGGCATCGACCCACTCGACCTTGACCTTGGTGCGGTTGGCCATGCCGCCGTGGGTGAGCGCCTCCTTGATCGACTTGTAGGCGTCTTCGAGTTGGACGTATTTGCCAACGATCGCCACCTTCACCTCGCCCTCGGCGTGGTTGATGCGATCCTCCACGTCCTGCCAGCGTGCGAGGTTGGGCTGCGGCGCGGGGCTGATCCGGAAGGCGTCGAGCACGGCCTGGTCGAGACCGACGCCGTGGTAGGCCATCGGCGCCTCGTAGATCGACTTGAGATCGTAGGCCGGGATCACCGCCTCCTTGCGCACGTTGCAGAACAGCGCGATCTTGGCGCGTTCCTTGTCGGGGATCGGGTGTTCGGCACGGGTGACGAGCACGTCGGGCGCGATGCCGATGGAGCGCAGCTCCTTCACCGAGTGCTGGGTCGGCTTGGTTTTCAGCTCGCCCGAAGCCGCGAGGTAGGGGATGAGGGTGAGGTGCATGTAGATGCACTCGCCCGGCGCGCGTTCATGGCCGAACTGGCGGATCGCCTCGAAGAACGGCAGCGCCTCGATGTCGCCCACCGTGCCGCCGATTTCGCAGAGCATGAAATCGACCTCGTCGTCGCCGATGGCGATCCAGTCCTTGATCTCGTTGGTGACGTGGGGAATCACCTGGATGGTCTTGCCGAGGTAGTCGCCGCGGCGCTCCTTCTCCAGCACCGTCGTGTAGATCCGGCCCGAGGAGACCGAGTCGGTGTTGCGGGCGGCGACGCCGGTGAAGCGTTCGTAATGGCCGAGGTCGAGGTCGGTCTCGGCGCCGTCGTCGGTGACGAACACCTCGCCGTGCTCGAACGGGCTCATCGTGCCCGGGTCGACGTTGAGATAGGGGTCGAGCTTCCTGAGGCGCACGCTGAAGCCACGGGCTTGCAGCAACGCGCCGAGTGCGGCGGAGGTGAGGCCCTTGCCGAGCGAGGAGACCACGCCGCCGGTGATGAAGATGTATCTTGCCATATGCTGGGCTGCCCCCGTGATTTTTTCGGTTTTGGGAGCGGAATTTCCCACAGACCAACCAGCCCGGAAAACGCTCCATCACGGGATTCAAGAGATAACCGATTCCCGCGATTTGCGCAACAGAGACGCAACATGATGGGGAAGAAACCTTCGTTCCATCAATGTGTTGTGTTGCAGGGAGGGGAGACAGGTCCGCCCGCGCGGCGGGGCCGCGCGGCTATCGGTCCGGGGCTGGCCTCACTCGGCGCGTGGCGGCACCACCGGGGCGTCGCCCGAAGCGGGCGGCATCATGTCGCTCACGTCCGGCGTGGCCGGCACCACAGGCGGCGTGACCGGCGCGTCTTCAACCTGTTCTTCGCCCACCGTGTCGATCACCGAGGTATCGGCGGTCTTGCGGGCGGAGACGATGGTCATGGTGAGCGAGATCGCGAGGAAGGCGATCCCGAGCGCCCAGGTGACCTTGCCGAGCGCGGTGGCCGCGCCGCGGGCCGACATCACCCCGCCGCCGCCGCCAATGCCGAGCCCGCCCCCTTCGGAGCGTTGCATGAGGACGACCGCGATGAGCGCGAGCGCCAGGATCAGCAGGATGACAAGGAGGACGTTTTCCATGGGGGCCCCGGGTTTCGGTCTTGCTGGGCGTATCTAGGGGGTTCGCCTCGCCGTCGCAACCCAAAACCGGCCCTGTGGAGCCTGCGACGGCATGATCAAGCGAACTGGACGCAGGGGGGACGCCGAGTCTATCCTTGGTCCAACCACAACAAGAGCAGCCTGCCGGCCATGACCGCGCTCACCCAGTATGAACGGCTTGAGGCTCCCGGCCTCTGGCGCCCGGCGCCCGAGGCGCAGCGGGTCAACGTGATCGTTTCGATCGGCGACGCGACGCTGACGATCTCCGACAGTTCCGACCGGGCGCTCACGCATTGGTCGCTCGCGGCGCTGCACCGGCTGAACCCCGATACGATGCCGGCGCTCTACGCGCCGTCGGAACTGCCCGACGAGGTCGAGGAACTGGAGATCTCCGACGACGACATGGTCGCCGCGATCGAGAAGGTGCGCCGGGTGATCGAACGCAACCGGCCAAGGGCGGGGCGGCTGCGGCTCATCCTGACGCTCGCGGCACTGGCGCTGGGGGTGTTCATCGCAGTGACCTGGCTGCCCGGTGCGCTCAAGCGCCAGACCCTGGCCGTTCTGCCGGACGTGACGCGGGCCTCGGTGGGCGACCGTCTGCTGGAGCGGATCCAGCGCGTCTCGGGCGCGCCCTGCACCGGGCGATACGGCACGGCGGCCCTGGCCGGGCTCGGCGCGCGGGTGAGCGACGGGCAGCCGCTCCGGCTCGCGGTGGTGTCCTCCGGCGTGCCGCAGGCGGCGCATCTGCCGGGCGGGATCGTGCTGCTGAACCGGGCGGTGATCGAAGACTATGAGGAACCGGACGTGGCGGCCGGCTTCATTCTCGCGGAACTGGAACGGGCGCGGCTGAATGACCCGATGGCCGCCCTGCTCGATCACGCCGGGCTCTGGGCGACGGCGCGGCTCCTAACCACCGGGGCGATCGACGACGCGGCGCTCGACAGCTACGCCGAGGTGCTGCTGACCCGCCCGCCCGCAGACCTGCGCGACGAGACGTTGCTCGCCCGGTTCGAAACCGCCGGTGTGCGCGCCACGCCCTATGCCTTCGCGCTCGACCAGACCGGCGAGACCACGCTGCGGCTGATCGAGGCCGACCCGATCCCGCTGTCGATGGCGGTGCCTTTGCTGGCCGATTCCGACTGGGTCAGCCTGCAGGGGATCTGCGTCGAATAGGCCGACCCGGCAGAGTTGGCCTTTGCCAAGCCGCGCGCGGCAGGCTAGGTCAGACCAACACAGGATGGAGGACACCATGACCGCGCTGCGCAACGACATCGACCCGGACGGGCTTCTGGAATTCTCGGTCGTCTTCACCGACCGGTCGCTCAACCACATGTCGGCCGCCTTCCAGGAGGTGATGCGCGACATATCGGGCACGTTGAAAGAGGTCTACAACGCCGATGCGGTGGCGCTCGTGCCCGGCGGCGGAACCTACGGAATGGAAGCCGTCGCGCGGCAGTTTGCGACCGACAAGCGCGCGATGGTGATCCGCAACGGGTTCTTCTCGTTCCGCTGGAGCCAGATCTTCGAGATGGGCGGGATACCGTCGGACGAAACGGTGATGATGGCGCGCCGCACCGGCAACAGCTCCACCGCACCGTTCGCGCCGGCCCCGGTCGAGGAGGTTGTCGCACGTATCCACGAGGAGAAGCCGGACGTGGTCTTCGCGCCGCACGTGGAGACCTCGTCGGGCATGATCCTGCCCGACGACTACATCGCCGCGGTCACG
>Ga0180435_10004361_pt1 | contig 13967 bp, 10 predicted proteins | sample SS_ome_3_FD_132467 | JGI IMG/M metagenome (GOLD analysis project Ga0180435, IMG submission 132467) | Hypersaline lake sediment archaeal communities from the Salton Sea, California, USA - SS_3_S_1 metaG | ecosystem: Environmental > Aquatic > Non-marine Saline and Alkaline > Hypersaline >... | reverse complement strand
GTAACTCGCAGTGAGCCCAGCGCCCATTCTGGAGCATATCCAAGGCTGGTCAAAACAGATGATGGTTTTGGGTCGCCGGTTTTGCATGCTGATCCGGAAGAACAGGCAAATCCTTCGCTGTCCAATACCTGGATCAGAAGGTTGCCATCCAGATTTTCAAAGACAAAACTGGTGTGATTTGGCAATCTTTTAGACGGTTCGGCTCCGGTTAGCTGACTGTTGGGAATTTCTTCCAGTACAAAATCGATGATCTGGTTTCTGAGAGGGATCAAGCGTTCCCGGCGGGCTAGCCCTTCTTCCTGGACCAGGTAGAAAGCTTTGGCCATTCCTACAATCAATGGGATGTTTTCCGTAGCGGCCCGTAAGCCAAATTCCTGGGATCCTCCTGTTTGGCTGGGCAGCAGATCTGTCCCTGATCTTACATATAAAACCCCCACGCCTTTAGGCCCGTAAAATTTGTGGGCTCCGAGAGAGATCAGATCCACTCCGAGGATATCGACATTGACTTCATGGTGGGCGGCGTATTGGACAGCATCAGTGTGAATAGGAATCCCTCGTCCCCGGCAAATTCCAGCGATATCTGATAAGTTATTGATTGTTCCAATTTCATTATTGGCTGCCATTATCGATACCAGAGCTGTATCTTCTCTCAGATATTCTTTGAATTTCCCTTGATCTACCAAACCAGATTGATCTACAGGTAGATAACTTACTTCAAACCCATGCAGAGACACCAGTTGGTCTACTGTGGCTTGAACTGCCGGGTGTTCTATGGGTGAGATCAATAGATGTTTATATCCGAAATTTTCCTGGCGGGCGAAGGCAGCACCGCGGATAGCCAGGTTATCACTCTCAGAACCGCAGGAAGTGAATATTATTTCTGATGGCGAAGCACCCAGATTGCCAGCGATACTGCGACGTGAATCATCCAGGGCTTTTTCACCTTCCTGGCCAAATCTGTGCACGGATGATGGATTGCCAAAATGCTCCTTGAAATATGGAAGCATGGCATCGATCACCCGTTCATCAACAGGTGTAGTAGCTGCGTAATCAAGATAAATTCTGTTCATACTCTTGTCCCTCAGCGATTATAGCATGACCGCCTAACTATGAAAAACCCTGGTTTGAACAATATCAATACTGCATAACAGTCTCAAGTAACTCCCAAATCCCAATGCTCTTTGTTATAATAACTTGGCTTTATTCATGATAATTTGGAGAGGAATTATGGTGCAAGAAATCAAGTTTGGAACTGACGGCTGGCGGGGACATGTTGGTGAGGACTATACTTTCGCCAATGTGCGCCGCTGTACTCAGGGATTTGCGTCCTACCTGGCAGAAGAAGGATTAGAGGATAGCTGGGTTGTAGTTGGTCATGACCGGCGTTACAGGGGAGAGCATTTTGCTGCCGCGGTGGCCGAGGTATTGGCTGGCAATGGCTTAAAAGTATATCTAACCGATGGGCCTACGCCTACACCGGTTATTTCCTATGCGGTAGTCGATAAAAAAGCAGCAGCTGCTATTAATATTACAGCCTCCCATAATCCCTACACAGATAATGGTTTCAAAGTCCGGGACGAAAATGGCGGTGCAATCGAACCTGCTGGTTTAATCCGGATTGAAAAGAATATTCCTGATACTGAAGATGAGGTCAAAAGGATCCCATTAAAGGATGCCCTTGAAATAGGTCTGGTCAAGTATTTTGACGCAGCACCGAACTATATCACCCATATTAAAACCCTGATTGACCTGCAGCCAATTAAGGATGCTGGATTACGGGTGCTTATAGATCCAATGTGGGGGAATGGAGTAGGTTGGTTCCCTAAATTGATCGGCGGGGGAAAGACAGAGGTTTTTGAGATCCACCAGGATCGAAATCCGAACTTTCCAGAAATGACCCGTCCTGAACCTATACCACCGAATGTTGATGTTGGCCTGGCTGCTATAAGTGAGTATAAGGCAGACGTGTTGTTGATCAATGATGGTGATGCTGATCGAGTTGGGATCGGCGATGAAAACGGCGACTTTGTGGATCAGCTGCGAGTATACGCACTGCTGGCGTACTATCTATTGGAAGTCCGCGGGGAGCGGGGACCGATCGTTAAAACCCTTTCCACGACGACTATGTTGGAAAAACTGGGAGCGATCTATGATGTCCCTGTCTACAACACAGGTGTCGGTTTCAAGTATGTTGCACCCAAGATGCTGGAAGTAGATGCCATGATCGGTGGAGAAGAATCGGGAGGATATGCTTTCAAAGGCAATGTTCCTGAGCGGGATGGAATTCTGGCTGGCCTGTATTTCCTGGATTTTATGGTCAAGATGGACAAAAAACCCTCTGAGCTGCTGGATCTTCTCTTTGAAAAGGTTGGCGCTCATTATTACGACCGCGTTGATACTCCCTTCAAAGGAGATCGAGCGGAAAAGATCAATAAGATTGAAACAGCCAATCCCGAAACTATCGGCGGTTTAAAAGTGAAAGAACTGGTAACAGTGGATGGATATAAATTTGTGCTTGAGGATGGCGGCTGGTTGTTGATCCGTTTTTCTGGTACCGAACCGATCATCAGGGTTTATTGCGAAACTACTTATGCTGACCGAGTTGATGCGATCATCAAAGAAGGTCTCCTGATCGCTGGCATCGATGATGAGGATTAGTGAACTTAACGGATACTCATTGTCATCTGAACTTTCATAAATATAAAGAAGATTTGCCTGAAGTCCTGGAAAGGGCTCGATCAACAGGTCTTTCCAGGATCCTGGTTCCGGCCCTTGATCTGGAATCCTGCTGTGAAATTCTCACTTTGGTTGAATCTGATCCGATGTTATTTGCTGCCGTTGGCATTCACCCGAATAGCGGTGTAAGCTGGGATTCAAATACCCTGGATTCGTTAAGAGAAATAGCCGACCATCCCAAAGTTGTAGCAATTGGGGAAATCGGATTGGATTATTACCGAGACCGAACACCAAGAGACCTCCAGAAGGAAATTCTTATCGAACAGCTGGGGCTTGCTTTAGAAATGGATCTCCCTGTGATCCTGCATGTCAGGAATACTTCTGAGGAAGACAGGGCATGCATCGAGGATTTGCTAAGTATTTTAGAAGATTGGGTTGCTTCGGCGGCACCACCATTCTCGGAACGGAACCATTCTCCCGGTGTTGTTCATAGTTTCTCTGGTAATTTAAAAGAGAGCCAGCGCGCACGCAAAGCTGGATTTTACATAGGCATTACTGGCCCTGTAACCTTTAAGACTGCGGATCAGCTGCGGAATGTTGTCAAAGAGATCGAGATCTCGAGGCTTCTAGTTGAGACGGATGGTCCATTCCTGGCTCCGCAACCATATCGGGGAAAACGAAATGAACCTGCCCACGTTAGGCATATTGTTGATAAAATAAGTGAAGTAAAAGGGCTGCCGTTTGAAGTGGTAGCCAGGCAGACTGCTGAAAATGCGGCCTGTTTATTTCAGTGGGAGTAGAAAGTTGATTAATGTTGGTTTCCTAACATACCTTGAAGATCAATTGAATAAGGTAGATCAAAAAATGTTATCTGTGTCAGAGGGTTATCACCCTGATCTGACAGCAGCATTTGAACATCTAATGAAATCGGGTGGAAAGCGAATCCGTCCGATCGTTACTTTATTAATGGGAACCTTGTTGGGAGCAGAAGAAGATAAGCTGATTTCCCTGAGCGCTTCTATAGAAATGCTCCACACTGCTACACTGGTCCATGATGATTTGATCGATGGTTCCTTGCTTCGCCGTGGAAATCCTACCTTGAATTCACATTGGACTCCTGCAGCAACAGTTTTGACCGGAGATCACATCTTTGCCCAGGCTGCTCTGCTAGCAGCTGAATTGGATAATACAGAGGCAATGAGATTATTCGCCAAAACCTTGAGCATCATTGTTAATGGTGAGATCTCACAGCTGTTTGGCCGCAACCATCTTCCGAGCCGCGATGATTATTATCATCGGATATATGAGAAGACCGGTTCCTTATTTGCTCTATCTGCCAGAGCAGCTGCCCTGATCAGTCCAGCGGATCGAAAATATATCCAGCCGGCTGAGGCATTTGGTAAAGAAATTGGTAAAGCTTTCCAGATCGTAGATGATGTCCTGGACTTCACGGGGGATCAAGAAAAGGTGGGTAAGCCAATAGGCAATGACCTGCGCCAGGGAACTCCCACATTGCCAGCTATCTATTATGGAGAACAGCATCCGGAAGATGAAGTTCTTATGGCTTGCCTCGATGGGAGCGCCACAGACGCTGATGCTGATAAATTAATCCAGCGAATCAATCAAAGCGGTGTGATCGAAAGAGCATTAGATGAGGCCATGGAATGCGCTGAAAACGCAGTGAATAATCTGAGTGATTTCCCCACAGGTCGCGAAAAGGATTCACTCGAAAAATTAGGGAAGTATATTATTGATCGAGACCTGTAGATAATTCTTTCTTGAAGCAATAAAAACCTCGCAATGAATTGGAGGCTCCCCATAAGGTTGACAAATAAATAAAACCCTCTCAAGGGGAATGATTCAAATTGACGTCTTAATTTGATAGGCGGTTTTTTTGTACATCAAGATAACGGACTGAGTCCCTAACGAGAGACTCAGTCCGTTATGCGTTTATTATTGATTTTGGTTGTAGAAGTTATAAATAGCAGCTGAAAGTTGTCCAACCAGGGATGAACCAGTATCCCAGATCAACTGTTCTGGATGGTAGAGGAATATCACAAGAATGTAATCGCCGCCGGGGGAGAAAATGATACCTGCATCTCCCAAGGTTTTCATTATGCCCTGATAGGTAACCCATCCATGTTTATGAGCCACTTCTGTAACATCAGGAACGCCAGCTTCTAAAAGAGAAGGCATTTTATTTTGGGATAGGTAATCGATCATGATCTGGCATTCTGACTGAGTGATCTCGTCCCCGAATACTGCTTTAAAAGTTCCTTGCCCGTTATCAGCGCATAAATAAATGTCTTCCAGAAGCATGCCTATATCTGAAGGTGTGCTCTGATTGTACAAATCCGGATCGGTGCTGACATCTTCACGCTGGTTCGCAGGAGTGTTATATACCTTTAATAGCGGGGAACCCAATCCAAATTCGCCAGCCAGGAAAGTATTCTCCAACCCCAGTGTTTTCATGTCATCTGAGATTTCTAACGGAGCAAGGCTGGTATGGATCACACGCTCCATAACCCAATCTGCGGGGTCATTTCCAGATTCAATGATCATTTTTTGGAGCAAATTGAGAGCTTCGGGGTCCTCATCCTCATTGATACGGCGGAAGATGGAGGTCATGATGGGGATTTTTACGATACTTGCTGTGGTGAATGCAACATCCGGGTTGGTAGAAATATCATATCCTTCCTGATAGGCAAAATGCAGTTCTTCCAGGGTGCTTACATTGAGTAAATACAACCCCGTGATGCCATCAAAACCTGTCAGGTCAATGGTTTGTTTTAAAAGAGTTTCCAGGTTTTGAAGGGATGGTCTAGGAGGACTCGATTGCTTCCGCGGCAGGTTAACTGATCTGTTGTTGATCGATTGCATAGCGGTGTCCATTAACAATACTGCGGTATCAAGATCCAATTCAGTGCCATAAGTTCCAGAAACGAAATTCACAGTTCCTGGTTGGGGGATAGCTGGAGATGGCGGTTTGTCATAACGGGATGCGATCTCATCCACCAGATAGGTTCTCAAGCGTAACTCAGAATAAGTTGCCCGCAGGGGGATGGAAAGACCTGTTATCTGCCGCCCCCACAGATAATCCCAGAAGCCGACCCAAAAAGATTGTTTGGTCCGCTCCAGGTCTGCGGCCGCCAACATGCTTTCCAGGTCAAGATCAAAACCACAGATGGATGGCTCGAAGAGGATTGCTTGATCTTCATAATACAACTCAACAGGCAGTGAATAGGCCTCAAGCAGACGCTGAGCAGCCTCCTGCCGATCCAATCCGCTTACTGGCACCTCTGCTATTGTCATACCTCCAGGATATGTCGTGCGCAGACGACTGAAACGGACAAATTGCAGGATCGAAAAGAATACTGCAGCGATCAGGAAAAACACAGCCAGCCAGCTTAAGGCGGATATTCTGGTTCGTCTTCTCACGATTTAGCTCCTATAGAGGAAAGGTCTTTCTGCTGGGGTAGTTTATCACAGGTAATGATGTATGCCAAATCAGCTCGGGATGAGTATTAGGAAAGAAATCCGCCTTGGAATAACCAAGACGGATTTAGATATTGCTCATCGAAAAAGTGATCAAATTATAGTTTAGGCTTCAGGGAGTTCTACGACACAATTATCTTTACCGAAATCTCCCAGGATATATTCATCCGCTTCCCATTCGTTGTACCATTTTGAATTATTCAAGAGATAGCGGAACTCATATTTCTTTCCTGCTTCCAGTTCAACTGTCGTTTTGAAATCCCCATTCTTGAGGGGTTCCATGGGTGTATTTGTGAAACTCCAATCATTAAACTCTGCTACCAGGTGGGCAGATGAAACGGGATATTTCGGTTGTTCATGTTTTGCGAGACGAAAGGTCACTTTGTAGGAATTTCGACTCTTAATATATTGTTTTTTAAGCATTTCCCGTCCTTGTATATGACATTCGTCAAAATTTCACGTATATTTTATCACATTATTTTAATTCAAGATCACAATTCTCTGCATTTTAAGGATGAGAGCACCGGGGTACGATCCATTACTCGAAAATGGATCAGCCCTCAATCAACGCCTGACATTTTGCATCATATTGGAGTAAATTTGACATGGAAAAATAAGTTCATAATGGGTAGGATTAAAGTACTCTGAACGATTATGAGTTCGGGAGGACTTATTTAATGTTGAAATTGATTTTAACTTACTTATCTCAAGCTGGCTGGGCTAGATCCATTGTCCAGGGGTGGGGATTTGCAAAGCGGACTGCGGCAAGGTTCGTGGCTGGAGAAACGTTAGATGAAGCGATAGCAGTAGTGAAAGACCTAAACAGCCGGGGAATATTTACTACACTGGATCACCTGGGAGAGAATGTTACATCCCGTGATGAAGCGATCCTGGCAGCAGATGAGATCATCATGATCATCGATCGCTTGGTCAATGAAGGAGTCCCATCTGGGATATCGATCAAGCTCAGCCAGATCGGTTTGGTTCTTGACCAGGAAATCTGCCGGCAAAATCTGCTCAGGATCTTGGAAAGAGCGAAAGAAAGAAATATCTTCATTCGGATCGATATGGAAGATTCGTCATTGACCGAAGCAACCCTAAACCAATTTAATTTGGCCAGAGAGAAGGGATTTGAGGCCTATACGGGTATTGTGATCCAGGCCAGCCTATATCGCAGCCTGGAGGATATTAAAAGATTGATGTCAAGATCGTGTAGGGTTCGGATCTGCAAAGGGGCATACAAAGAGCCGCGCACAGTCGCTTTCCCGAAGAAGGTTTCTGTAGATGAGAATTTTGACAGGATTACAGAACTGCTTCTGGATCAATCTCTGGAAATTGAATCCAGTGTTACACCGGAAGGGGGTTTTTCACCTATCCCGGCTATCGCTACCCATGATCAGAGTAGAATTGACCATACCCTTTCATACGCTGACAAAATAGGGCTCGGTAAAAGAGGAGTGGAATTCCAGATGCTTTATGGCATCCGGGAAGACATTCAGGAAAATTTGATCGGGCAGGGGTATCCGGTACGGGTTTATGTGCCTTATGGCAGCGAATGGTATCCCTATTTCGTGCGCCGCCTCGCTGAAAGACCTGCAAACCTGTGGTTTTTTATCTCTAACTTTTTCCGTTAATGAAATAATTTCGGATTTGGGAATCTGAGGAATCCATCACTATCCCCGGAAAGCTAGTTATAATCAAAGGCAAATGACAGAGACAAGAAAATTAGATCTGGTCCGGCTTCTTCGTCCGTTACACCTGATGACCCTGATTGTTTTATACTTTCTAGGTGTAGGATTCGCTCGTTATCTGGGACAAAGAATTGCCCCCGTCCCATTATTGATCGGTTTGTTCTGGATCCTATCCTTATCGATAGGATTGAATTTCCTGGGGGATTATTTTCAAACGCCGTTTGATTGGGGCTGGGTCAGAAAAGAACAGAGTGAAACCGACTCTCAAAAAACAGATAGAGATGAAGTGCTTTTATATATCTCTGTTGCTAGCCTGGCAGTCTGTGCAGTTCTTACACTGATCCTGGGGATTTCTGGATCCTTATCCCTCTCCATCGGACTGGTTATGGCCAGTTACTTCCTTATATATTGCCTGATAATCATTCCGGGAATTTCACTCGACCTATCAGGGATCGGGGAATTTTTCACATCCATAATTCTGGTAGTACTGCCGCCAGCAATCGGGTATCTTTTGCAGGCTGGTGAATTCCATCGATTTTTATATCTGGGAATTTTCCCTTTGTTCCCGCTGCACTTGGCTATGATCCTGGTTTTGCGTCTAAAAAGGTATCCGGTTGATATTCGGAAGGACAGGAAGACTTTGCTTGTGCGCCTGGGTTGGCAGCGGGGAGTGTACCTGCATAACCTGATGGTCCTGAGTGGCTTCTTATTATTTGGTGTAGCGCTGATCTTCGGTATGCCATTTCGATTGATCTTACCAGTGTTCTTCACGCTTCCCGTGGCTGGTTACCTGATCTGGTATTTATCCAGGTTAGAAGACGGCGCTCCAGTCCGCTGGTCACTCATAACTCTATTGTCTTTGGTAGTATTCTTATTACCGGTATATTTGATCACATTCACAGTCTGGATCCGTTAATACCGGATCTTAATACATATGCCAGAATTTCTATCCTTGGTCTCTCCTGAAGCTGCCTTATCCTTTTTATTCGAACATCTTGTTCCTGTACTCAGCCATGAAGATACAGCAACGGAACAGGCCCTGGGGAAGGTTACAGCTGAAGATATTCTTTCTTCCCAGGATCTGCCGGAGTTCAGACGGTCTACTGTTGATGGTTATGCATTAATGGCAAGAGACAGTCACGGAGCAAGTGAATCCCTTCCTGCCTACTTGAAACTGGCAGGAGAAGTGTTGATGGGGACTGAACCGGGATTCGATCTGGATGATAAAGAATGCGCCCTGATCCACACTGGGGGAATGCTTCCGTCAGCCGCCGACGCTGTAGTAATGCTGGAAGATACCCAGGTATTGGATAAAGGGGAGATTGAGATCTACCGCTCAGTTGCGTCTGGTGAAAATTTGATCGAGATCGGGGAAGATGTTCCCAAGGGTGGGACCGTGATCCCCAAAGGGACCCGGCTCAGACCAGCGGAGATAGGCGGTTTATTGGCACTGGGAATCACACAGATCAAGACGATCACACCTCCGAAAATTGGTATCATATCCAGCGGTGATGAGGTCATCCAGCCGGATCAAAAACCCAAACCGGGAGAGGTGAGAGATATCAATTCTTATACCTTGGGAGCGCTGATCAGTGAGTTGGGCGCTGAGGCGATCCATTATGGTATCATTCCAGATAGACCGGAGAATTTACGAGAAACCATCCAGATTGGGTTGCGAGAGTGTGATCATCTGATCGTAACAGCAGGCTCATCGGCTAGCTCCAGAGATTTGACTGCGGATGTAATGAACGAACTTGGCGATCCGGGTGTGCTGGTCCATGGCGTGAGTATAAAACCGGGAAAACCGACCATCTTCGCCCTTGCTGGCGAAAAAGTGATGATCGGATTACCGGGTAATCCAGTCAGTGCTTTGGTGATCGCTTATATCCTGGTGAAACCTATTATCGAGGCATATCTGGGATTGGAAAACCGGAAGTTCGCTCCATCCATTCCGGCGAAATTGACTATGAACGTCCCATCCCAGGCAGGCCGGGAGGATTGGATCCCGGTCCGATTGATCGAGGGAGAAAATGCAGTCTTACAAGCGGAACCAATCTTTGGACGCAGCAATTTGATCTTTCTGCTTGCGAAAGCGGACGGCCTGGTGAAAATTCCCTCTCCCACCACAGGGTTGGAAGCAGGGGTAGTTGTGTCAGTCCGACTATTTTAAAGTAGAGAATTGTCTATGAATTTCACCCCGACCATACCAGCGATCTTCTACATATGTCTCGCTGCATACAGCATCAGCCTGATAACCAATGCGGTTCGGAAACTTCGAATCTATAAAATCGCTGATTATCTCCTGGTATTCATGCTCGGTTTATTCTTATTGATCACCGTGATCCTATTTGGTTCTGAACTCAACTGGTGGAATTTCCTGGGTCAAGGAATCAGGCTGCGCTTGCCCTGGTATGCCATGCTCCTTTTCAGCGGTGTGATATTTGGTCTGACTTCAGCAGTTTTTAGGACGGAGAATCCTGGGTGGACATGGTTGATCATCTCCATGGTTATTATTAGCATTGCAGTTGTGGCTGATGGCATGGGGACCTTCCCCGGTGATCTCAATTGGGGCCGGCAACAGGAAGGATATATCCATTCAATCCTGTCCACTGTGATCCAGGCTGTGGGATGGGGATTCTTTGTGATCCTTTCAAGTATTCAGGTTCTGCAAGAATATCGATTAACTGATCGAAGTGTTGTCAAACAGCGATCGATGTATTGGACCTCTGCGTTAATTCTGTATATCGGCAGTACCGTATTAATGATGATGGGCCATGAACTGGTCGGCAGCCTGCTGCTTTTATTTTCAACCATCATATTGAATTTCCTTGTCTTAACTTACCGCCTTCCAGACTTGAAGATCCTGGCATACCGCGGTGCAGGATATACTCTGTCGGGGATTATCATAATCTTGATCTATGCTCTGGGTTTCCTGATCCTTGAGGGATATTTTGTCGAGCTTGATTGGTATAAACCGGTTTATAATGGGGTTTTCTTTTCCCTTGTCGTTTTGATATTTTTCCTGCCTATCAATCGGTTGGTCAACTCCATCCTGGAACGGATGCTTTCCAATGATCGGGCAAGGACCCTGGAAATTCGCAGCTACAGCAAAACCCTCAGCAGCATCCTGGATATTGAACTATTATCCAAAGTTACTATTGAGATGATCTGTGATTCCCTGGAATTGACGAAGGGCACCTTATTCCTGGTTGATCGAATTGAACCTGAAAAAGACCCACCTAACTGGCATTTAAAGGCTGTCCAGGGGACTACGGTGACCTTGCCTGACCTCGAATTCCTTCCGGCCCACAGTCCCATCACAAAGGTATTGGCAGAAGAAAAACGTCCCTTGACCCAATCGGAATTGGAATTTATTCCCAAGTTCCAGACTATTCCCGAAAATGTATTGGTCTGGATCAAAGCCCTGGATGTGGAAGCCCTGGTACCCATTCACACTGAAGATGAATGGATCGGTTTATTTGCGCTGTCACAAAAACGATCTGGTGCTTCGTTCTCAGATGAAGAGTTAGAGCTGCTGTCTTCCCTGGCTGATCAGACTTCAGTTGCGCTGCAGAACGCACGCCTGGTAGAAAGCCTGACCAAGATCGACAGCCAACTAAGACGCGCTAAAGCATCCCAAAATACTGCTCTGGATAAGATCGAACAGATCAAAAAATCATCATCCGACATCATTAGCATTAAAGCCCACGAACTTCGTTCACCGTTGACTGTGGTCACTGGATATTCCCAACTGCTGGCAAATGATGAAAAATTGATGGGGGATGAATATTACAGTGAGCTGGTCAAAGGAATCGTATCTGGTTCTGACAGGCTGCAGAATATCATTGAGAACATGATCGACACGGCCAATATTCAGCCGAAGAACCTGAATATTGATACTACTCCGCTGTCCCTTTACACTCTGGTGGATTCAATCTGCAGAGATCTGGGAGGACAAGTTAGAGCCAGGAAGATCACCCTGTCCCATGATAACCTGGGTGAGATCCCACCGGTATATGGTGATAGTAAAGCTCTCAAGAAAGTTTTTGAGATCCTGATTAATTACGCGATGACCCACACTCCGAGTGGGGGAAAGATCACCATCACTGGTCGGCATATTCCTCCGAGGTCTGAGCTCTTGAAATGGGAGGGAGCGGAAATTGTGGTTTGTGATACAGGTATCGGTATTGATTCTGAAGCCAAGGACCGTTTCTTCCAGGAAAGGATGAATCCTATGGAGGCAGATTTTTCTCTTCTAGATGAATTGGCTGCCGGAGAAGAAAAACCTGGAGAAGAATTGGCGATAGTCCGCAGCATTATCGAGGCCCATAATGGCCGCGTTTGGGTTGAGAGGCTCCAAAAGGACGCCGAACACCTACCGGGAAGCGAGTTCCATGTAGTTTTGCCATTGGAACAACAATCCTATCCAACCCAGCCAGATCAACCGAAATAATATTTGGGGGAAAATTAGGACTAGTCTTCCGGGTAAACCCGGGGAACCCGGGCACCTATCCCGCAAGTAACTTCGTAGTTAATGGTTTGCCAAACGCGAGCCAGGTCATTGGCGCTGATCACCTCTCCACCCTGCTTCCCGATTAGAACGACCTCGTCACCAATTTGTGGATTGGGAACATTCTCAAGTTTCACCATGAATTGGTCCATGCACACTCTGCCTACAATCGGCGCTTTGACGCCATTTATCAGAACTGAATTTCCAGGAACCCTGCGGTAACCATCTGCGTAACCAACCGGGATCACGCCAATTAACTCTTTTCCCGTTGTCACATAAGTATGCCCGTAACTAACTCCGTGATGGGGGGGGAGTTCCTTCATGCTGGCAAGGACTGATTTCCAACTTAAGATCGGCTCTATGCCGGCTGGCAGCTGTACATCTGTGGAAGGCGACAATCCGTAAATGATGAGGCCCGGCCTGACCAGTTGGAAGCGAGTTTCGGGATGGGCCAGTGTGCCTGCGGAATTTGCCATATGTACGATCCGGGGCAGTATATTTTCTTCGTCAAGTACATTAATAACTTGATGGAATACATCATTCTGTTTCCTGGTAGGCGCCGGGTCGGCTTCATCAGCTTTGGCCAGATGCGAGAACAACCCTTCCAGGTCAATCCGATCTGTCTTCTTTGCCAATCGAGCAAGCTCAAGCGTTTCTTCCGGAAGGCAGCCTAAACGGCCCATACCGCTGTCAACCAGCAGGTGAACCCGGGCAGTTCTCTGGCAATTGGCGGCGGCTTTTTCTACAAGATTGATGTGCTCCTTGGTCCAGACAGTGAGGCAGACATCCAGGCAGATCATTTGTTCAATACGTTCAGGAGCGATATATCCCAGAATGAGGATATTGCTTTTTATGCCTTCCTCGCGCATTTTAAGGGCCATGCGCGGCCGGGCAACACCAAACCAATCCACACCGGCTTCTTCTGCGGTCCTGGTGACAGGCATATACCCATGACCATAGCCGTTGGCTTTCACAACGGCCATTAAAGGGACAGCCGTTTCTTTATGGATGATCTTTATATTGTTTTTAAGGGCTTTGAGATCCACTTCCACCCAGGTGGCAAAGGATTGTTCTGCTTTCATAGGATTCTAATTTCCTGAGGGAATGATGTCTGACATACAGAGCTATTCTACCAGAGAAAAGGGTAGGGGAAAGAAGGGAAAACAAGCCTTGACAAAGTAGAACAAATGTTCTATACTGTCTTCGTAAGTAAATAAATCAACATATTTTCCCTCAATCTGGGAGGTACACATGTCCGCGAATAGCATTCCTTTTATACCCGAACGAGTCCAGGTCAAGCGTGGTGTCGTTTTTGGTCTTTTGATCATCACCGCTCTGATCGCCTTTGAGATCTTCAATTTCAGCACCACTGATTTTGCGTTAGTCGATTTGTTGGGTGATCTTCGATTCTGGGGCGTTCGCTGGGCTACTATTCTGGCAATTGCATTCTGTGGTATCGATTTCGCCGGGATTGCCCGCTTATTCACTCCTGAAGGCAAAGTCGGAGAAGAGACTGAAAGTTGGTACTTGTTCGCCGCCTGGTTGATCGCTGCCACCATGAACGCTCTCTTAACCTGGTGGGGTGTTTCGATCGC
>Ga0180435_10004360_pt1 | contig 13968 bp, 14 predicted proteins | sample SS_ome_3_FD_132467 | JGI IMG/M metagenome (GOLD analysis project Ga0180435, IMG submission 132467) | Hypersaline lake sediment archaeal communities from the Salton Sea, California, USA - SS_3_S_1 metaG | ecosystem: Environmental > Aquatic > Non-marine Saline and Alkaline > Hypersaline >... | reverse complement strand
CGTTAAAGTGATTTGTAAGCCGCCTGCAGCAGGTTGAAGCCCCGGGTGTCACCTAACAAACCCGCAAACATGCGGTTCATGACATAAGAGGTGCACATACGCGCATCCTGATCCACCACAATGGTTGAGCCACCCCAACCACCCCAGTAAGCGATGTGCTCATTCGGGCCCATGGGCATCGCCTCCCCGGTTAGTCCATAACCCATACCAAAGCGTATCGGCACGCCCAGGGCCAAATCAGTACCGTTGGTCTGCTCATCAAACACACGCGCTGCACCTTCGGGTGATAACAGCTGCACGCCAAAGGCAGAACCACCATTGGCTACCGGTGTTTGTGCACGTACCACCGCGCGCGCATTGCCATGACCATTAGCCGCCGGTATTTCCGCTTTGCGCCAGGCTGCCGTACGTGACATGGACGCTCTGGCAGAGGGATTGCGGAATGTTCTGGCCGCAATTGAATTCGGATCACCACCTGCCTGGGTCGCCAGGTCTTCTTTTGGCGGAATCAAATTGCCGATGCGGTCAAAATGCTCCTCGCCAATGCCGATATGGAAGTCTGCCTGCAAAGGTCCGGCTATCTCATCTTTGAAAAACGTGCCAATGGTCTTACCCGTGATACGTCGTACCACTTCACCAATCAGATGACCCTGGGTTAACGCATGGTAACCACTGGCTGTGCCGGGCTCCCACCAGGGTGCCTGACGGGCCAGGGCATCAACCATTTTCTCCCAGTCACAGACATCTTCACCCTGCATGGTTTCATCCATACCGGACAGGCCGGCGCTGTGGCTCATGAAATGACGGACCTCAACATTTTCTTTGCCGTTCTGCGCAAATTCCGGCCAGTAGCTGGCTACCTTGGCGTAAAGGTCCAACTCAACACGGTCAGCCAGCACCAGAGCACACAAAGCCGCCATGGTTTTTGTCGTGGAGTACACATTGACGATGGTGTCTTCCTGCCAGGGCTGAGTTTTCTCTTCATCTTTAAAACCACCCCAGAGGTCCACGACAAATTCACCTTCAACCGTGATGGCACAACTGGCGCCAAGATCGTCTTTTTCGGTGAAGTTCTTTTCGAAAACCTCACGCACCGGGGCAAATTTTTCATCACAGTAGCCGTGGATCTCAGTCATCACGTTGTCTCCAGAAGTTAAGCGCAACAGGGTAACCGACTCGTTAACAATTTCAAAAAGAGCTTTGCCTGCTGGCGCTTTTCGTTATGGTAGGTATATAGAGCAGAGACAGGGAGAAACACATGCCAATTAATCCAGAAGCCGTAGGTGCCAAAGGCACCCCTAGCCGCCGCAGGTGGGACAGCAAAGATGCACTGCTTTATGCAGTGGGCGTCGGCGCCGGTACCGATGAGCTGGCTTTCACAACCGAAAACACCAAAGACGTTGAACAGAAAGTGTTACCCACCTTTGCCGTAATCATCGGCGGTGGCGGCGCGCCGTTTGATAAAATCGGCAGTTTCAATCCCATGCTCATGGTGCATGGCGAACAGGGCATCGAACTGTTTGACGAGATTCCAGCAGAAGGCGAAATTGAAAGTGTCGGCGAGTGCACTGCGATCTGGGACAAAGGTTCCGCTGCTGTAGTGGAATTTGAATCTGTCGCGACCAATGTGGCTACCGGCAAACCCCTGCTGAAGACACGGACCATGCTGTTCTGCCGCGGCGAGGGCGGCTGGGGTGGCGAACGTGGTCCCAGCGACAAGATTGAGTTTCCCGATCGAGCACCGGATCACAGCGTGGAATACACCACCCGCGAAGGTCAGGCGCTGACCTATCGCCTGTCCGGGGATCGTAATCCGCTGCATTCGGATCCATCGTTTGCTGCCGTTGGCGGTTTCGATAAACCCATTCTGCACGGCCTGTGCACCTGGGGTATTACCGGCCGCGCGCTCCTGCATACGCTGTGTGACAGCGACCCGTCACGCTTCAAGGCCATGAACAGCCGCTTTTCAAAGCCGGTTATTCCCGGTGATACATTAACGATCAACATGTGGGTGGACGGCCAGCAGGCTTTGTTCAAGACCTTTAATCAGAATGGTGATGTGGTCATCGATCAGGGTCAGTTCACCTTCACCTAGTGTTCTGGTCTTTCGTCTGGTGGAGACGGGTTGGCGGCCCGCCTCGATCAGACAGGGGTGAGGCTCAAATAGATCAGCCTTCCCGCGGATTCAAGCGCATGGAAGCCGGGTAGCTGACTTCATACTGATGACGAATCCGGGTGCTTTCACCCGCGACAAGCGTCTGCCGCCACACAACAACCCCGGGTTTATCTTTGTAATCCGTTTCGCTGGGCGCTGTTGCGGTGCGCGGCACACTGACTTCAATGTCGTCATTTACAGCAACTGGATATCGATCAAATACTTCTATCTGTGTGTCGCTGCCGCGGCGATTGGTGATTTCAAACAGTTTGTCTGTCAGCTCCGTTTTCTGCCGGCCGATGAAACCGCTTTCTCCGGAACTGCCGCCCTGATCGGAGACCTCCACATCCACGCGACGGTCCTGGCCCATCGGCAGGGTCACTTCCGCGCCGGTTAGCGTTGTCGGCAAATAGGTTTCCCCCACATAGATCTGATCGACGTAGACCATCATGTTACTGGCATACAGAGGCAATCGATCCGTGTAGTTGAACTGGGCGGTCAAGAAAGCGTCGCTACTTAAACGCGGCACAATCTGGGTAACCAGCTTGGCCGTAGTTGCAAATTCCGCCAGCTCAAAACTCTGCGCGTCATCTGTACGATTGACCAGATTCACACGACCGGGGACTCGGTAAGACACCGCGTAATTGCCAATTTCAGGCGCTGGCGGTGATGCGCCTCTGCTGGCGGTTACCATCACCTCTTCCAGCGCGCTGTCTGCCATCGCTCGCTTTTCCATCCGCGGCGCAGATTGAGGCCTGATCTGGGCCGGGTCGATGAGATCAAGAAACTGACTGCGCGTTGACGGTGCAATCAGGTTGCCGCTGGGGGCACTGGTGGATAGGGTCAATTCAACGTTATTCCAGGCCTCGTCACTGAACTGTTGTACCTGTGCTTTCTGCACAATGCGCAGGCGCTTGCTTTCACTGTCGAGATAGGCGGTGTAATCAGGCGACCACTGTGCGCCGGGCTGAAAATAGTGCAGTTTGATCGTTGCCTCAGTTGCAGCCTGGGCCTCGAGAGAGACATCAACCTGCAGAGACGAAAGTCGTTTACCGCGCAGGGTCTGCATCTCGTTCTTCAGTTTGGCCAGATCCAGATCAAGCTGTTTGCGGTTTCTGGCATTATCCCGCAGCGTCTTTCGTGCAACGCTGCTGCCTTCGTCCAATACACCTAACGCAGCACGCCAGGATGAAATATCCGCCGCCCCGCGGGCACCCTCAAACCAGCTTTCCTTGGCGTACCCCTGAGCTATGCCGTCCAGAAAACGAAGCTTTAACTGTGCCGTCTGGCTGCTGTCGTCCAGAGCAGCCATATCGTCCGTGACAGCATCTATCTGCACCTGCAGCTTATTCACCTGGGCATCAAATGCGTCACGCTGTTGAATGATGTCAAATTTTATCTGGCCCAGATTGACGCCGTCCGCCTGCATTTCAAGCTGAAACCTGGACTGATCAATGTTGGCAGGTAAGCCTTTAAAGCTCAGTGATTGCTGGCCTGCCTGCAGCGGCACCTGTGCTACACGGGTAACCGTTGCACCGCTGTTGTAGACGGTTACCGCATCAATACGCGATGAAACACTTTGCGCGTGGGCATCACTAACAGGCAGCAAAGCAGTGACAAAAAGAACTGACAAAACCACCAACACATTCAAACCGCGCATCCATCATCTCCAAATAAACTGGCAGGTTGATCTTCATACCTGCCACCACACAACGCAAGTCAACGCTTCAGCTTCTGTTCAGCCACACTGGGTTAAAGCCTGCAGTTGAAAACAGGTGAGAAGCCTATGGGGCGTCACGCTCCGCCGGCGGCCAGGGAAAGTCTTCAGGCGCGTTCAAAGACGACGTGACAAATGTGTTCCACAACTCAACTGCCGCCCTTGCCTGAGCCTGATGCTCGCGTGCAGCAGCTTCATGCTTCTGCATCGTTGCGTTCACACACGCTTGAAATTCATCAATTTCTGCCAGGAATGTGGACCAGAGCTGGTCATTTGTATCGTCTACCGGTCGTACCGGGACAGAGCAATTGTGGTCCATCGGTTGGTGTGCAAACGCAGGAATGGCAAGCGCCAGAAAGACTGGAACAAGCAGCCTGTACAGGTTTGACATGTTGGATCTCTCCTCAGCATTGGGTTGTTACATGGCACTGTAGAGCGAAGGGCTTTAAGATCTGTGCACTGACTAACAGTTTAGAGGTATTGAAGTGGCGGAGCAGTTTAGCGCATTAACGGATGAACAGACCCAATGGATCCATAAGCAACCGATGTTTTTTGTCGCCACCGCCGCCCGGGATGGTCGGGTAAATTTATCTCCAAAAGGTCAGGACAGCCTGAAGGTTGTTGATGGTAATACACTATTGTGGCTGAACCTGACCGGCAGCGGCAACGAAACCGCCGCCCATCTGCTCGACATCAATCGTATAACCCTGATGTGGTGTGCATTTGAGGGGCCACCTCAGATCCTGCGGACCTACGGCAGCGCCAAAATCATCCACCCGAATGATGAGCAATGGGCAGCATGCACACAGCTCATCCCGGCACCTGTTGGCGCTCGTCAATATTTTTCCGTTGATATCGAAATGGTCCAGACATCCTGCGGCTATGCGGTGCCGCTGATGGCTTTTGAAGAGGAACGCAAGGTACTCACCCTCTGGTCGGAGAAACGCGGGCAGAGCGGCATTGAAGATTACTGGCAGGAAAAGAATCGGGTCAGTATCGACGGCTTTCCCACCGGTATGCCGGAAAACAGCTAGTCTGGTGGATGCGGCATGGTGCCCTGGACGCGCTCAAAGGCTGATCCAAACGTGATCAGCTGCTGTTCTTGCAACGATTTACCCATGAGCTGAAAGCTCAATGGCAGGCCTTGCGCATCAAGACCCGCAGGTAACGTCAGCGTCGGATGACCGGAATAATCCGATGGCGCGGTAAAGTTGATAAAAGCAGCACGACTGTCATCCTCGGCAACCACAGAATCCATCTGCGCAACAGTTGGCACCGGCCCGGTCATGTTGGGAAAGATCATCACATCAACGTCTTCGAACAAACGGTCGAGTTTGGCTCGAAACGTATCCCTGAGCACCTGCAATGCCTGGTATTCACTGGTGGCGACTGCGCGACCCATCTCCAACAGACCTGCTAACACGGGACCATAGAGTTCCTTGTGCGCCGGATACAACGCTTCATGCGCCAGTGCGCACTCAACAGCACAGGTAACCCCCCAACCATCAACCAGCAGCCGATATTCCGGGGGCATCGTCACTTCTCTGATCTGCACGCCCAAGGTTTCAAACTGCTGACAGGCCTGCTCAACGGTAGCCACAATTTCCGGCGCCACACCTTCGCGTACATAGTTCCAGTCGACGCCGATACAACGGCCTTGCAGAGAAGCCTCAGCAAACGCCAGATAGTTCGGCACAGGCGCATCAAGGGAACTTGGATCGTTGGCATCCGCACCCGCAATAACGCCTAACATGCGCGCCGCATCTTCCACTGAACGTGTCATCGGCCCTATATGGTCAAGACTGTGGGCCAGGGCAAAGGCCCCATAGCGGCTGACCCGGCCATAGGTAGGTTTGAGACCCACCAGACCACAGCTTGCACTGGGAAAGCGGATACTGCCGCCGGTATCAGAACCCAGCGCACCAAACGCCAGGCCCGCAGCCACCGCCGCGCCGGAACCCGAGGACGAAACACCAGGCCAGTAGGCCGTGTTCCACGGATTTTTGGGCGGATCGATAGATGGGTGATGTGCACCAAAGGCACCCTCGGTTAACTGCGTTTTACCGATAATCACAGCCCCTGCTTCGCGCAGACGGCTCACTACGGTGGCATCAAAGTCGGGCACAAAGTCCGCCATCACCTGCGTACCACTGGCGGTCTCTATGCCTTGCGTAAACAACAGATCTTTAATGGCAATGGGCACCCCATGCAGTGCACCCAGCCGATCGCCACGGCGCTGGGCGTCATCAAGTGCGCGGGCCTGTTGCAGCGCGGAGTCCTGCAGAACTTTCACATAACTTTTCAGTGTTTTATCGCGGGACGCGATGCGGTCCAGCATATATTGCGTGAGTATTTCTGCGCTGAGGGCACCACTTTTTGTCTGTCGAACAATCTGCGACAGGGTCTGGTAGTGAAGCGGTTGAGATTCTAGTTCAGTCATGGAGACACGCCTGTTGAGCTGAGTGGCCGGGATTAAAGATCAAAGACCTTACCTGGATTGAGCATACCCAGAGGATCCAGTGCGTTTTTCAACGTTCGCATCAGGTCAATTTCGGCAGCGCTGCGGCTGAATGACAGATACCCTTTCTTTTCCAGGCCGATGCCATGTTCAGCAGACACCGAGCCGCGGATATCGCGCAGGGGTTCATAAACACATTGCTCTACGCTCTGGCGGGCCTGTGCCGATCCATCTCCGACGCTCACAACAAAGTGCAGATTACCATCACCCATATGGCCAAGGGTGAAGTTACGCACATCGGTAAACTTTTCTGACAAGCTACGATTCACCTGCTGCACATAGTCTTCCATCAGCGGGATACGCAATGACACGTCAAACACAAACACCGGCGCGTATTGAAAAGCCTGTTCAACATCATCCCGCAGGGCCCAGATCTGCAACCTCTGTGCCTCAGATTGCGCAAGCACAGCATCCTCGATCAAGCCTTTTGTGAACGCAGACTCCAACGCACTCTGCATGACCTCATCCTGGGCACCAATGGCTTCCACCAGCACGTAATAGGGATAGTCTGCTGGCAACGGCGCAGTGTTTTTCGCCGGTGGATTGGTAACAAGGCTATAAAAATTCTGCCACATCACTTCAAATGCAGAAAGATGCCCTGCCAGCTCTGTGTCCATGTGTTGCAGGAACTCAACCAGATGAGTAAAGCTGCTGACACCGGCAAGCAGCGTGGGTTGTTGTGTGACAAGCGGTCGCGTGCGTAAGACAGCCCGGGTGATAACACCCAGGGTGCCTTCGCTGCCAATAAACAGCTGTTTTAAATCATAACCTGCATTGTTTTTGATCATCTGATTCATCGAACTGATGACTGTGCCGTCAGCCAGAACAGCTTCCAGGCCCAGCACCATATCTCTGGTCATGCCATATCGAATAACCCGGTTACCGCCAGCATTGGTGGACAGGTTACCCCCCAGCGTACATGACCCTCGTCCACCCAGATCCAGTGGAAACATCAGGCCATGTTTGGCGACCTCTTCCTGCAGCGTCTGCAAGACAACACCGGCCTGCACAATGACCGTACGTTCAAGCGGGTTGATCTGTTCAATTGTACGCATTCTTTCCAGCGACAGAACAATGTCGTCTGGACTGGTCAGCGCCCCTTCAACCAGCCCGGTCAAGCCGCCATGGGTAACAACACTCTGCCCGTGAGCGTGGCAGATAGACAAAGCCAGACTGACTTCTTCGGTGCTCTGCGGTCGCACCAGCACCTGTGCGGCAACGGTATCGCTGCGCCAGATACCCGCACTTCGGGACGTCACATCACTATCCAGCAGGACACATCCTGCAGGCAGTTTTTCCTGTAACGCCTGGACTACCGGGCGGCTTTGATGCTCAGAGGCTGCTGATTCAGACATATCGTGTCCTCACAAAATTTACTCAGGTCTCGCGGCTAGATTCTTCCACAATGACCAGCACATCAGAACCATGACAAACATGAGCGGCACAGAAGCAAGCGTTACCGCTGATTGCAGCGGTCGCAGACCCCCCATTGCAATCAACACTATCGGTAAAAGACCCAGCAGAACAGCCCAGAAGATTCGATGCTGACGGCTCGGGTGCTGGGTTTCCGGCAGGTTCCGGGTCACCGTGGTGGCCAGCGTATAAGACGCTGAGTCATAACTGGTGGCCGCAAAAATCACACACACGACGGTAAACAGCACAATCACCGCGGATGAATTTGGCAGCGTATGCAGAATAGCCAGAATCGCCTCCGGTGCTTTGCCCGCATCAATCAGGCCTAACACATCAACTGTACCGTTCAGCTCCTGATAAGCGGCATAGTTCCCCAGCACAACAAAAAATACCGTACATCCCAAGGTGCCAAAACCCAGACAGCCAAGAATGATCTGCTGCATGGTGCGGCCGCGGGAAATCTTGGCAATAAAAATACCCATAAAAGGACCCAGCGCCAGCCACCATGCCCAGTAAAACACCGTCCAGGACTCCACAAAATCAGACGTGGACTGGGGATCGGTCCAGGTACTCATGCGAACAAAGTTCTGCAACAACATGCCCAGAGTTTCAAGACCCAGTTCAAGAATAAACAAGGTAGGCCCTGCAACCAGCACAATGGCAACCAGCAACATGGCCAGCCACACATTCAGATTGCTCAACCGCTTGATGCCTTTTTCCAGGCCTAACCAGGCACTTGCGCCAAACAGGATGGTGATGACCCCGATAACAATCAGATCCAGGGTGAAACCCAGCGCCTGTCCATCGAGGCCCAACAGATCGCTGACAAGGGTACCGATCAAAGGTACTGCCAGGCCGATACCTGTACTGCAGGCGCCAACCAGCCCGATAACAAACACCAGGTCTATGATCGGAACTACATAGCGTCGCAGCCCGGGTTTGATCACGTCGGCACAGGCTTCACTGAGCCGCAGCGTTGGCGCGCCTTTAATGTAATAGGCATAACCCATGGCAATGCCGGGCAGGCAGTAAAAAGCCCAGCCGATAAAACCCCAGTGAAAAATAGGATAGCTGGTCGCCCAGGGCAGCGCTAACGCGCTTTCAGGTGTTATGCCAAACGGCGGCGCCAGATAATAGTGCGCCCATTCGATACTTCCCCAGAACAATACGCTGGTACCAATACCACCGCAGAACAGCATGGCACTCCAGCTGAATGTGGAGAACATGGGTTCACGTTCATCACGGGCGAACAGCACATCGCGGTGTCGACCAAACGCTAGAATCAACAGAAAAACCAGCGAGCCTATGCCCGCCAGAATATAGGCAATGCCAAAATTCCGGGTCAGGAAAATGAAGGCATCCCCCAGCAATACCTTGCCTTCTTCAGGAAAGAGCGCCAGCGGCAGACACAATGAAACAAGCAGCGCGACACTGCTGAGAAAGACAGGAATATCAATAGACGCAGCAGGCTGCAGCTGCGTAGAGCGGCTCATAAACATCGCCAAAATCGGTTGAGCCACCTACACTATGCACCAGCAGAGTTATTGCAAGCCTAATTGTGGCTGGATATTTGATGAATTTTGACGAGGCGTATTATCAGCGCTACTACCACAATCCAGAAACACGTGCGGTTTCACCTGAGGAACAACAACGCCAGGCGGCATTTGTAGCGGCTTATCTGCGTTATCTGCAAATCGATATCTCTTCTATAGTCGATGTCGGCTGCGGCATCGGCACGTTTTTGGAAAATTTCAAAAATGAATTCCCAGGCGCATCATGTCATGGCGTTGAATTCAGCAACTATTTGTGTGATCACTACGGCTGGCAGCAGGGTTCTGTGGTCGACGTAGATACCGCGCCTGCGGATCTGGTGGTTTGTAACGACGTTCTGGCCTACCTGGACAAAAAAGACTGTGGAAAGGCCATACAACATCTGGCTGGACTCACACAATCTGCACTATATCTCAGCGTCATGACCAGCGAAGACATGACCATTGTCGATACAGAACTCAGCGATATGCAGCAACAACCGCGTTCTTTTCGCTGGTACCGCAAGCACCTCGACCCCCACTTTCAAAGTGTGGGTGGCGGTCTGTTTATAAAAAGGTCGCTCGGCGTTCCGCTGTGGCGCCTGGAACACGTTTAGGAGACGCCTTGTGCCATTAGATAACGCTCTGAAATTATGCAGAGATCTGCAGCGCGGCGATGTGTCTGCGGTAGAAGTCATGCAACAAACCTACGCACGCATCAACACCATCAACCCACAGGTTAATGCGTTGGTTAACTTATTGAATGCTGAAGAGGCTTTGGCGTTAGCACAAGCGGCCGACACAGTACCCAAGGCAGAACGAGGCCCCCTGCACGGCCTGCCTATTGCCACCAAAGATGCGGTTGATGTCGATGGCTTCCCCACCACTAAAGGTTTTGCACCCTGGGCCAATAAAATCGCCCGCAAAGATGACGTGCAGGCTGCACGGCTGCGCAAAGCCGGCGCGGTCTTTATCGGCCACACCAACATGCCGGAATTTGGCCTGGGTTCAAATACGTTCAACAGCCTGTTTGGCCAGACACTTAACCCCTATGATCTGGGAAAAACCTGTGGCGGCAGCAGTGGTGGTGCCGCTGTTGCGTTGGCTACCCGCATGCTGTTGCTGGCAGACGGCAGCGATATGGGCGGTTCGCTGCGCAATCCGGCCAGCTTCTGCAATGTGGTTGGCCTGCGCCCCTCCATCGGACGCACCCCCAAAGGTGACGGATTTGGCTGGTTAGGCCGATTAACCACGACCGGTCCTATGGCTACAAACGTTGCAGACACTGCACTGCTGTTTTCGGTGCAGGCTGGTCCAGATGCATCAGATCCACTCACCCTTGATGAGCCTGGACATGTTTTTCTCGACGCGCTGCAAGCACCGCAGGATTTAAAAGGCTTAAGCATTGCTTACTGCCCATCCATAGGAGATGCACCGGTTGAGCCTGCGGTTGCATCGGTGATCTCTAACGCTGCCGACACGCTGGCCAACCTTGGTGCAGAAGTGGTCGAAACAAGTCCGCCGCTGGATCAGGCAATGGGTGTGTTTCAGGTCATGCGTGCTGCCGTGCTGGCCAATCTGGGCCATGCCCTGAACCTGACGCTGCCGGATTGGAAATCCAAAGCAAAACCCACAGCTGTGTGGAACATCGAAAAAGGTCTCGCGTTAAGCGCCGCTGATATCTACGCCGCTGAACTGCGCCGCACGCGCATTTATGCTGACTGTGTTGAATTCTTCAGCGATTTTGACGCGCTGATTCTGCCTGCAGCCCAGGTTGCCCCCTTTGACAAAAATATTGAGTGGATAGAAGAGATCAATGGTACGCCCATGGACACTTACATCGATTGGATGACAGTGTGTTGTGCGGTAACCGTCACGGGCCTGCCCGCCCTTTCAGTTCCCGCCGGTTTCACTGCAGGAGGGCTTCCCGTAGGCCTGCAGATTGTGGGCAAGCCACGCGGGGATCTGGCGTTGCTTAAACTCGCCCACTGTTACGAACAGGCCACGATGTTTTATCAGCAGACACCTGGCGTTTGCGCAATATGACATCACCGCAGGCAGAAACGAGCGCTGAGAAGAAGCGATTGATGGTGATCGCTGCACACCCGGACGATGCCGAATTCAACGCAGGCGGCCTGATGCTGAAGTGGGCCAGCGCCGAGCAGGAAGTGCTGATCCTGTGCCTCACTGATGGCTCCGCGGGACACCACAGGCTGGCCACAGAAGATCTGGCGGGTATCCGCCAGGAGGAGGCCCGCAACGCCGCTGATTTACTGGGTGCCAGGGTTGTTATCTGGGACGTGCGCGACGGCGAGCTGGAAGCCAGCATAAACCTGCGTAAACAACTCATCGGGGACATACGGGAATTCCAGCCGGACCTGATTCTGACCCATCGCACCGCAGACTATCACCCGGATCACCGTGCCTGCGCACAGCTGGTGATGGACGCCTGCTATCTCCTGCAGGTGCCGAACATTGCCCCTGCCTACGCTGCGCTGCAGAGTATCCCACCGGTGCTGCTGTTCGCAGATCGCTTCCAATACCCCAGACCGTTCCGACCTGACTGGGTATGTGATACCAGTGATGTGCTCAGCGGTGTGATAGAACTGTTACACTGTCATACGAGCCAGGTCTATGAATGGTTACCTTATACACAAGGGATAGAGGTACCTGAGCACAATCGTCGGCAGTGGCTACGCCAGTGGTACAGTCGACGACCTCAGAGCATTGCAAGGAAATTTGCAGACTCGAGCATAGAAGCCGCTGAGGCTTTTGAACTCTCGGAATACGGCGGTGCATTTGAACCGGAGCATTTCAGTTTCATTTCCCTGTACGAACCGACACAACAACCATCAGTGAACGCCTAAAAGAAACGCCATGACAGAACAAAAACTACCGCCGCTTTATTCCCTGACCCAGATCGGGATTGCCACCTTTCTGGGTTCTTCACTGGCGGCGGGTTACATGCTGGCGAGCAACTACGCCGCCCTGGGCCAGCGCCGCATGGCAATCTACAGTTTGTGGGGAAGCCTGGTATTGGTTCTGGCCTTTGTGCTGTTGCCCGGACAGTTAAGTGCCAGCGCACCGATTGCCATTGCCATCATGATTGGTCAGGTAGTTCTGGTGCTGGCCATTGCCAACAAATTACAGGGCCCTATGTTTACCAGTTTCGAAGAAATGGGCGGGCAGTACTTCCCCATGTGGCGAACCGTTGTTGTCGGCATTGGCGCATCTTTTGTGCTTGTGTTTGTCTGGGTTCTGTTGGTCAGCCTGTTTGGCGGAGATCTGGTGCAAGCACCAGTACCTGCAAGTGAAACGACCCTGGGACCTGCGCCAACATTGTGAAATTCCGCAGCCGCTATAAAACCGCACGCTGCGTGCTGCGTTTCGAAGATCAGTTTTTACTGGCCATTCACTCCAGCTTCTGGGCGCGCACACACAAACGCTGGGGGTTACCCGGTGGCACTATTGAGCGCGGCGAAGCACCAGCAGATGCGGTACGCCGCGAACTGGAAGAAGAACTGGAGCTCTACCTGACTGACTTCACGGAGATTGGTGCTTACCACTACAAAGGTAATGACCATATGGTTTATGGGGCTGACGTGGATTACCGCATATCAGACTACGACGATACGGAACTGTTAGATCTCGACTGGTTTGATATGCGCCGATTGCAAACCCTGGATATCGAACGCAAACTGCATGCAGGTTATGAGTTACAGGCGGTACGGCAGTTTATTGCCCTGCATGACTATTAACAAAAAGGTACTGGCAGAAAGCGACTAGGTACTGCGTTTTTCTTTTGCCTGCTTTGCAATTTTGTCCCACTGCGCGCGGAAATCTTCGGTTGAATTGACCCGTGGGTATTCCACTTCGGGCACCGGCACCTGCAGGAATTCACACAGCGGTTCCCAGCCGTCGCCGGGTTCATAGACCAGCAGCTTCGCAGCCGGCACTTCATCTATGACCTGTTGATTGTGTTTTTCAAACTGGCTGATAACAAAGTCTTTGTCATCCATACGGCCGTCAAAGATACCGTCCCAGATCAAACCAAAGACCATACTTGAGCGCAGCTTTGCCGCAGGATCCTCACTGGCGGCGCCCGCTTTTGAGCTGGGCCAGATGGTGTTCATGATACTGGTGTACCATTTTTCTGGATCGCGCCGGGTCAGAATCACTTTCGCTTCCGGGAATGCAACCATCTGTTCACGCCAGAAATTACAGGAGGGCCAGTCTACCGAGGCCTGATAACCTTCAAACAGCTCATGCCAGTCCGGCTCAATGCCATCAGCAAGATCTTTCCAGATTTGTGCATGGGTAGGATTCAGGTGCACCTCCATCATGTGGTAACACTTATCAAACCCCAACATTTCCAATCCGTGTTTCAGTGACAGCGTGCCGGTGCGACCGAATCCGGCGCCGATAACTTTTATGCTCATGGTTAATTTCCTTATCCGAGGCGCTTTGCTCGTTTATCTACCAAGCTGAAAGCGAAATAACCTATGGTGTGGGACCCAGGTATTCAACGCAAACCTCTTCCACATTAAAAGACGGGTGCACGGCAACAGGCATCAGACACAGCTGATCCGGGTTCTCGCGCCAGTCCCACTGCCACGGACTGGGGTCAGGGCGTGCG